>Ga0074044_10000345_pt1 | contig 46138 bp, 41 predicted proteins | sample BogForMeECP23OM1_FD_94443 | JGI IMG/M metagenome (GOLD analysis project Ga0074044, IMG submission 94443) | Bog forest soil microbial communities from Calvert Island, British Columbia, Canada - Bog Forest MetaG ECP23OM1 | ecosystem: Environmental > Terrestrial > Soil > Wetlands ...
AGCGAGGCCAGCCATTTCTGCGCTTCGCGGCTGATCGTCGAGGGCATCGGCACGACGCGCGTGACATACGCCGTGCCATCGGAACCGAAAGTTGCGGAGTCTGATTGTGTCGCGGAGGTTGATTGAGCGGCCAGATCTAGAGCGGTCAGATTTACAAATGCGAGCGCAATGCTGGCGAGAGACGAGAATATTCGAAGTTTCATTCGAATATTTGTATCAGAGTGTCCCCGGTACCAAAAACCTTGTCATCCTGACCGGCGCACTTTGCCGCGAGGGATCTGTGCAACTGGCCGGGAGTGCATAGGTCCTTCGCTGCTCTCAGGATGACACCGGGACATACGAGTGAATCTACGCCAGCGTGTACTTCCCCCGCTCAATCACACGCTGTGCGATCAACTGCCGCAGTTCGATGGTATTGAACGGCTCGTATTTCGCCAGCCGGCGCAGAATCGCAAGCTGCGTGCGCAACATGTCGCCGTCGGCTACGGCCGCGATCACCTTTCGCGCCGCCGACTCGATTTTCTCCATCGCCTGCGCCAGATAGACGCGAGTCATGGCCACCGGCAAGGCCGCTGCCGATTCGCTCTTGCTCTCCACGAGTTTCTGCGCGCGCAAAACTGCCGATTCCATGGCGTAAGCCTCGATCGTCATGTCCGCGATCGCGCCCATGATCTCCTGCTGATCCTGGATCGTCTGCATATATTTCTGCGTAGCCGCGCCTGCCGCAAACAATCCCAGCTTCTTCGCCTGCGCCACGAGCTTGCGCTCGTCGGCCAGCGCGCCGTCGAGGTCCTCCGCCATCGACGGACCCGAAAGCACTTCGTCCATCAACTTCTTAATCGCCGGCATCAACGGCAGTTGCCCGCTCATGGCGCGCTTGAGCAAAAAGCCGGTGATGATCAGCCGGTTGATCTCGTTGGTGCCTTCAAAGATTCGATTGATGCGCGCGTCGCGATACGCGCGCTCCGCCGGATACTCCTCGACAAAGCCGTACCCTGCATGAATCTGCAGAGTCTCGTCGACGACATAATCGATCATCTCCGAGCCCCAAACTTTAATAATCGAACACTCGACCGCGTACTCCTCAATCGCCTTCAACGTCTGTTTCGCCGCATCGGCCGCCGACTTGTCGACCTCGCTCAGGGCCGTATCCATCATGCCCACCGTGCGATAGACCATTGACTCGCCCACATAAAGCAGCGTGGCCATGTTGGCGATCTTCTCCCGCACCAGCCCGAACTCGGCAATGGCCTTGCCAAACGCCTTGCGCTGCTTGGCGTAACCAATGGCAGTCTCGATCGAGACTCGCCCTCCGCCCACGCACATCGCACCGAGCTTGAAACGGCCAATGTTCAAAATATTGAATGCAATGAGATGCCCTTTGCCGATTTCGCCGAGCAGATTCTCCACCGGGACTTTGCAGTCGTTCAGAATAATGGGGCAAGTAGACGACCCGCGAATGCCCATCTTGTGTTCTTCCCCGCCGACGGAAAATCCGGGAAAAGTCCTCTCCACCAGGAATGCCGAGAATTTCTCGCCGTCGATCTTCGCGAATACGGTAAACAGGTCGGCGAAGCCGGCGTTGGTGATCCACATCTTTTCGCCGTTCAGCACGTAGTGCTTGCCGTCGGCGGAAAGTTGGGCGCGCGTCCGGCAATTCATGGCATCCGAGCCCGAAGTCGACTCCGAAAGCGCGTAAGCGCCAACAATCTCTCCCGAGCCCAACCTCGGCAGGTATTTCTTTTTCTGTTCTTCGGTTCCAAAGTAAACCAGAGGCAGTGTGCCGATCCCGGTGTGGCCGCCCCAGGTCGTCGCGAAGCCGGCGTACTTTGCGATGTGGTCAGCGATGACCGCGGCCGTGACTTTGTCCATTTCAAGGCCGCCGTACTCCTCAGGGATCTCCGCCGAACTCAATCCCAACTCGCCCGCTTTTTTCAGCAGGTCGCGTGTGATGGAGAAATCCTTGTGCTCCATCTTCTCGACGTGCGGCAGAATTTCGTTGACCGCAAATTCTTCCGCCGTCTGCCCGATGAGGTGGTGCTGTTCTGAGAAATCTTCCGGCGTGAAAACTTCGTCAGGCTGGCGCGATTCCAGCAGAAAGCTGCCGCCGGAGATTCTGGTCTTGGGAACTGCGGTAGTCGTTGCCATGTCTGCCCTCGCTGGTCGCCGCGTCGCCAAGCGACGCCACGAAAACGCTTCCTCGATTCTAATGCTGGAAGATGTGGAATGATAGGCCGGAAGCTCCGGTGTTTATACGTGTTTTACGCCCGGATCTTGGAAACACTTGTAAAGGCCGTAGACCGACGAGCCTCGTTCTGTGTCCCCTTGAATCTTTATTTGGCTACCGAAGGCGGCCGCACGACTGTTACCGTCCAGTCGACTGCCGCCCACGTTGGCGGTCGGGTCTGCTGCCGGCACTGCTGATATCTCTCCTGGAACGCCTGGTAGAGGCTGGCTTCGCTCCGGGATCTCGTCGTCATGTCCGAGCATTCCTGGGACCCGCCGCTCGCGCACGCCGTTTGGCGGGCTGCCTCCGCCGTTTGCATCCGGGCAGCCTGCTGCTGCAGAGCCGTCTGCAGTCCGCTGCAGTTATCCAGGAAAGGCGTATGCGCGAGACAATCGCCACCGGACCATATCTCCGCGTGCGAACACGAGTGCACGCGATTGTTCGCTATCAATTGGCCACCGCCGCCTCCGCAGCCGCCCTTGCCGTTCGCGGCCTGCCCCGCCGGACATACCGGGCACGGGCCGATACAAATGGCGTGCCGCAAATTCGCCACTGGCTTACGCTCGGGTTTCCGGAAGGGATGCCGCAGGAACGAGAGGAAGCCTCTTTTTTGGGGCGCAGCTTTCGCTGCGTCGCCGCGCGATGCCGTCGACGTTCCTACCCCCGCAACGTGCGAACTCGAGCGGGATGAAGAGGAACTGGAAGAGCGTGACGAGCCGGAAGAATGGGAGGAGGAGGACGAACCGCTCCCGCCGGAACTGTGGCCGCCGGAAGATCCCCCAGAGGACCCCGCTGACGAAGAGCCTCCGCCGTGAGAGCCACCGCCTCCCCCGGAAGACCCTCCCGACGATCCGCCACCAGAATGCTGTGCGAAAGTCGCTGCTGAAAACAACAGAACTACTGCTACCGCCAGGCCGGAGCGCCGCATAAGCACCTCCTACCACCCGAACAGAGCCGAGGGCTGGGGAAAGCCCTGCTTCTTTTGCGTGTCGTCCAGCGCAAGCATACTCCGAAGCGTGTCAAACGGCGTAGAGATTGCGTAAAGAATAGTTATCCAAAGCGCCTCAATGGTCTGCCGTTTGCACGCGCATCTCTGCGCTTCTAACCTGATAGCGCTGCGACGGCTGGCAGGTCGAATAACCTGCCGGGTGCGTTGAATCCGAATCCTTGGAATCGCGCTCGACGACATAACTACGGATCGCGTAGCAAGTCACGTCCGTACCCAGGGCTCTCACTACTTCGGCGCGTGCTAGCTCGGCGCGTACGCGGAGCTCAGTCTCGGGCCGATCAAGTCGAAACTGGTCAATGTTCGCCGAGTCTTTCTCCGAGCCGGCATCTGCAACCTGATCTGGGATGATCCTCCACGGCTCCGAAGGAGCGACCGCCGCGGGCAAGAATTTATCAGGCGGGGACTGAACGCGTTCCGGGTTCGCGTGCCCATCCTGAGCAATAGCAGGAACAGAGCAAAGCACCATCGCAGCAGCAAGAAGAAGATGAGTAAGAGTCACGAAACCCTCCTCACCACAAATTATAACGCCGAAACAAACAGCTCACGCCAGCCAGCGTGCGGCTTTCCTTCGTGAACCTTAGTGTCCTTGGTTAAAGACTTGGCCTTTCCTTCCACCCAGTCCCGTTCACAAAGCGTTTAATTCCGTTCTTCAGATGCACCACGTTGAAGTTTATCAGCAGTCCGATAGATTTCCCGCTGAGCTTGAAATAGGAAATGACCTGTGCGTGATAGACGGGTGATATCGCTTCCACAGACTTGATCTCGACGATGACGAGATCCTCAACTAGAAGATCGAGGCGATATCCAAGATCCAGTTTCACTCCCCGATTACGACAGGAAGCCCAACCTGGCTCGCAGCCCGAAGACCTCTGCTCAGGAGTTCATGCTGGAGACAGGCTTGGTAAGCACTCTCCAGCAAACCCGGCCCCAACTCCGAATGCACCCTCATCGCGGCCGTAATGATCGCATGGCTGACTTCCTGTGCGCTAAGGCGATGGAGAGAGACTGTGGCCATAAAGGAGCCTCCATAGATATCGCTCCCGAACCTCTAAAGTCCAGTTCATCCGTCACAGATCCCAAAAGAAAAAAACCAAATCGGGAACCACAAAGGACACGAAGGTCCACGAAAGAAACCTGTTTTCGCTTTCCTTCGTGAACCTTAGTGTCCTTTGTGGTTAAAGCCCTGTGTGGTTAAAGCCTTTCGAAAATGCCGGCCGCGCCCATGCCGCCGCCCACGCACATGGTCACCATTCCATACCGCGCCTTGCGCCGCGCAAGTTCGCGGATCACGCTTGCCGTCAGCTTGGCTCCGGTGCATCCCAGCGGATGCCCCAGCGCAATCGCGCCGCCATTCGGATTCACTTTTTCCGGATCGAGTCCCGCTTCCTTGATCACGGCGAGCGACTGCGCCGCGAACGCTTCGTTCAACTCGATCACATCGATATCCGACAGCTTCAACCCCGCCATCTTCAGCGCCTTCGGAATCGCGAACACCGGCCCCAGCCCCATTTCTTCCGGCTTGTATCCCGCCGTCGCGAACGAAACGTACCGTGCCAGCGGCTGAATGCCCAGCGCCTTCGCCCGCTCGGCCGACATTACAACCGCCGCAGCCGCGCCGTCCGACATCTGCGACGAATTTCCCGCCGTCACCGTGCCCTTCACATGAAACGCTGGCTTGAGCCCAAGCAACGCTTCCAGCGAAGTATCGGCGCGCGGACCTTCATCCATCTTGAATACGATTTCCTGCCGCTTCGGCTTCGATCCATTAGGCGTGCTGAAGCTCACCGGCACTGGCACGACCTCGTCGTTGAACTTCCCGGCCGCAATCGCCGCCAGCGCCTTCTGATGGCTTCGCAGCGAGAACTCGTCCGCTGCCTCGCGCGTGATGCCGAAGCGCTGCCCGACGCGCTCGGCGGTCAGGCCCATGTTGAGATACGCGTCAGGATAATGATCCACCAGCCACGGATTCGGAGAAATCTTGTGGCCGCCCATCGGAATCATCGACATCGATTCCGTCCCGCCCGCGACAATCACCTCCGCGCCCCCGCTCATGATGCGTTCCGCGGCCATCGCAATCGACTGCAGCCCCGAAGAACAAAAGCGGTTGATGGTGAGCGCCGAAACTTCAACCGGCAGCCCGGCCCGCAACGACGCGATACGCGCCACGTTCATCCCCTGCTCAGCCTCCGGCATGGCGCAGCCCAGAATCACGTCTTCAATTTCTTTCGTGTCGAGTTGCGGCACGCGATCCAGTGCCCCTTTGATGGCGACCGCGGCCAGTTCATCGGGACGCGTGGCGTGGAGCGTGCCCTTGAAAGCCCGTCCCACGGGCGTGCGCACCGAAGATGCAATTACGACTTCGCGCATATTAGCTCTCGATTCTAAAATCTATCGGAACACCCATTAGATGTTGACCATCCCGCTCGAGCTTCAACCCTGAGATAAAATCCGGCCGGATGCCCCATGTCTCACGTTTGTTGCGAGACATGGGATCTATCCCGCGGACTGAACATCACTGGACCGGCGCAAAGAAATAATAATCCGCCGTGTAACTGCTCTTCGTCTCCTCGCCCTTGTGCGCCTCGCCGCAGTCGCCGGCCGGAGGCTTCCCTCCATGCGTATGCACTCGCTGGATCGTCGTCACCTTGGCGAGCGCGCCCTTGCCCGAATTGCTCACCACATTCACCAGCAGCCACGGAACCGAGTCCGCGTCGAGCGAGTCCACATGAGCCGCGGCCTTGCCCTTCACCTCGCTGCCGTCTTTCAGCGTCCAGGTAGGTCCAGCCGAATGCTGGCCGATAACTTTGTCCTTCCGATCGCGCAGCTCGGCGTCAGGACCCTTCAGCGTCCAGCTGAACTTGCCTTCCGCGTCCGCCTGGCAGCTGTAGATCTGCGATCCCTTGGCCATCACGAACAGCACAGGTTCAAGTCCTGTCGGCACGGCGATCGCATCCGGCACGTCGGGCGCAGATTCCTTCTGTGGATTATTCTGAGCACTCGCCACGGAAGCCGCGATCGCTCCGATTGCTAACCCGGCGATCGCTGCCGTCCGTGCACTCAAAACGAAATCTCGAAAAATTCTGATCATGGCGCCGATTGTAACAGGCAGAGACCGTCTGCATCAGGGTGCGCACATCGCGGGGGCGGTGCAGTTCGAGAAACGGCCGTTAGTCTTTGCAAATGCGTCCGCGCTTCAGCGCCTGAGGGTCGCGTTCGGCCGGTTCTCCGTGAGTATTTCGGGATGTGGCAGCGGGCTGAAGCTACTGCACCGCCTCCCGCGCAACACCGGAGGCGCCAAGCAGCTTCGCATTCAGAGATCCGCCAGCGAAGAGCATCTCCTCCAACGCGGAATCCACGTCATTCGCCGTCAATGACCCGCGCTTGCCGTCCTGGAGATTAAACTGTGCGGAACGCCTCATAAGTTCTTTGATGAAGGCGGCGCTTGCCCCCTTCGTCTTCTTTACGAGAGACTCGACTACTTCGTCGGAAATCCGCAACCCACATGCGTAGAGGCGAACCAGCTGTCGCCGGCCCTTGTCGTCAGGCAAGGGAAATTCAATCGCCTGGTCCACACGGCCGGGACGAGAGGCCAGCGCGGCTTCCAAATTCTCAGGGTGGTTTGTCGTGAGCACGAACAAGACAGCAGCGTCCTCGCGCAAGCCGTCCATTTCGTTGAGCAGTTTATTCAAGAGGCTCTCGTCGCACGGGCCGTACATGTCCTGGCGCTTCCGGGCGATCAGGTCAACGTCTTCAATGACAATCATCGCGGGCTGCAGGAATCGCGCCAGTTGAAAGTAATGGTCGAGCAGCCCGACCTGCTCTGCCGTGATCAGCAACGTAGTGTGGTCCGGCAGTTGGCTGGCCAGGTAATGAATCGTGTGAGTCTTTCCCGTTCCTGGCGGACCGTAGAATAGCAGGCCTTTCTTGATCGGCATGCCGATTTTCTGAAGGCTTTCGCGCTGTGCAATAAAATCCTTAACATTCCGATCAAGGAGTTGAAGCGTCTTCGCGGGTAGAATCACTTCCTCGCGCGACACACTGCGTAATTTATGAACTCGAAGCGCGCCCGTCTGCCCCGTATATCGATCAGGCTGTTCGAGCGAAATGACTTTGCCTCTGTAAGAGGAAGTTTTCCTTACAATTGCCTCAAGCTCATCGAACAAGCACCTGGAAGCGATCGCGCCTGCCTCACCGGGCGGCACAGCGATCTCCAGATGTCCGCCCAGGGTGCGACCGAAATTCTGAGCGCAACTCATCAGCACTGCAAAAGGCGCATTACCGGAAAGGGAGAGCCATAATCCCTGTCGAAGACACCGAGCCGGCGCAACGTCGCCAATATCGACTTCCTCGTATTGCAACGGCGAAATCAATGCTGGGTCGTGAGCGTTCTGCAGAAGGTTGGCGAAGGTCAGCGTGTCGTGGTTGTACTGACGGTGAACCCCATAGAGCTTCACGCCCGGCCCACTCAGTAGCTTGTCGAGCGCAAATTGCGTGTCGACCCTGGCCGCGATCGGAAACGTACGACTCGAAGTGACCAGATCTTGAAGTCGCGTCTTCCCAAAGTGCTTTTTCAACGCGGCTTCTGCCACAACGAGAGCGGGCCTTTTCTTTTTCATGAAATCCTCACGCACTGTGCCGTACTAGGCAAGTCGATCTCGTCGACGTTAGTTCCTCAGCGTCTTGCCCGTCTTCAGCGTGTACTGAATTCTTTCCTGCGTTTTCTTTTCCCCGCACAGCGACTTGAATCCCTCGCGCTCCAGATCGAGGATGTACTGCTCGCTCACCGGAGTTCCCGGCGTCACGTTTCCGCCGCAGAGCACCTCGGCAATCTTTGTCCCCAGCTTCACCTCGTAGTCGGTGATGAAGTCGCCCTGCCGCATAATGTGCACCCCCATCCTGAGCGCGGCCAGCAGATTTTCTCCCGGCGCCGGGATGTCGGTACGCGGCACCGGCGGCTCATATCCGGCGCGCACCAGTTCGAGAGCGCGGGTTTTCGCGTCAGAGAGCACGCGCTCGCGGTTCATGGTGATGCGATCGGAATCCGACAAGAAACCGAGGCCGCGCGCTTCGTGTGCCGAGGTAGCAACCTTCGCGGTGCCAATCGTCTCGAACGCCCGCTTCATCGCTTCCAGCATTTCCACCGAACCCGCCAGCGCCTCGCCCGACGATTTGCCGTGCGCCGCCGCGGCGCCGTCGACTGCCCGCAGCAGCATCTCCTTGCAACCGCCGCCGCCCGGCAGCAAGCCAACTCCAACTTCCACCAGCCCGGTATAAAGCTCGGCATGCGGCTGGCGCGCCACGGCATGCAGCGAAATCTCCGTGCCCCCGCCCAGGCACAGCCCAAACGGCGCTGCCACGACGGGCTTTGGCGAAAACTTGATCGCTTGCGTCATCCCCTGAAATTGGCGGATGACCATATCGACATCGTCCCACTCTTCTTCCTGCACGCTCATCAGCAGCAGCATCAGGTTCGCGCCAACGGAAAAATTCGTGGCGTCGTTGGTGATGAGGAACGCGTCGAAATTGTCCCCAGGCCCTCCCGGCTTGAGCGATTGCGCAATGAGTCCGATGATGTCGGCACCAAGCGAATTCATCTTCGAATGAAACTCGATGCAGCCCACGCCGTCGCCAAGATCGACCAGCGACGCGCCGGAATTTTTCTTTACTACGCCATTCGATTTCTTCGCGACCGTCACCGACCAGACTCCGGCGGGAACCTCGACTGGTTTCCAGTTTCCGGTTTCCAGTTCCCAGTACTTGCGGCCGGACGCCGTCTTCGCATCGTCCGCGTACCAACTCTTCTGGCCTGCCCCGAGCAGCTTCTCCACATTGGCCGCGACTGGCCTGCCTTCTTTTTTCATGCGCGCGACCGTCGCTTCGACGCCGGCAGCGTTCCACAGTTCGAATGGGCCCAACTCCCAGTTGAAGCCAAGTTTCATGGCGCGGTCGATCTCAACAATCGAATCGGAAATCTCCGGCACGCGATTCGCCGAGTAAGTCCACAGATCGGTAAGCGCCGCCCACAGGAACGCTCCCGCCTTATCGCCCTTCTGCGGGGAGCCTTCAATCCCCAGCAGCATGCGGATGCGCGCCCCGGTGTCTTCGACATTCTTTGCCATATCGAGCGCGGCAAACTTCGGCTTCTGTCGCGGATGGTATTCCATCGTCTTCCAATCGAGCGCGAGCCGCTCGTCCTCGCCGTCTCCGCCGCCCTTCACTTTTTTGTAAAAACCGCCTTTGGTTTTATCGCCCAGCCATTTGCGCTCGATCATCTTGCCGAAAAAATCGGGCAGCCGCAGATCGCTCCGTTCGTCGTGGACATTCGCCGTCATATTGCTAACCACGTGCCCGAGAATATCGAGCCCGACCAGGTCGATGGTGCGGAACGTAGCCGACCGCGGCCAGCCGACGGCCTGCCCGGTCAGAGCGTCAATGTCTTCAATGCTGAGATCCATTTCCTGCATCAGACGCATGACGTTGAGCACGGAAAATGTCCCGATGCGATTGCCGATGAAATTAGGCGTGTCCTTCGCCATCACCACACCCTTGCCCAGGCGCGCGTCGCAGAAGTGGGCGATGGTGTCCATCAATCCTCGGTCGGCTTCTGGCGTGGGAATCAGTTCCAGCAACCGCATATAACGTGGAGGATTGAAAAAATGCGTGCCAAACCACGCCCGCCGGAAGTCGTCGGAAAATCCCTCGGCAATTTTTCCAACCGGCAGTCCGCTGGTGTTGGTAGTGATTACCGTCCCCGGCTTGCGCACCGCTTCGACCTTGCGCAACAAAGCGCGCTTGATCTCGAGATTCTCCACCACCGCTTCGATGATCCAGTCGACTTCGCCCAGCTTCTTGAGGTCATCGTCAAAGTTGCCGACGGTAACCAATCGCGCTAGTGACGGATCCATGAAGGCAGCGGGCTTTGATTTTTTCGCCGCGTCCAGCCCGGCCGCCGCGATCTTGTTTCGCGCCGCGCCATCGGCGTCCGGAGGAACGATATCGAGCAGGTAGCTGGGAACGCCGGCATTGGCGAAATGCGCGGCAATGCGCGCGCCCATGGTTCCGGCGCCGAGAATGGCAACTTTATGAATCCCCTTCATGATCAGGCCTCACAGTAAGAGACGAAAGAGCTTAAGAAGCAAGAAAATCCCAACCACTGGGAGCTCTGCGAAGCGAGGAGGGATTTCTCAGCGAACTGGTTATGGTAATCGTCCCGGGCAGATTTATCTACCGCTCCAGTCGCAACGCAGAGCGAAGTTTCGTGAAGCCAATGAGTTTTTCTTTGCGATCTTCGCGGCCTTTCTTAGCGAACTTAGCGGTTAAGAAGCTTTCTCCAGCCACCAGCATGAAGCCTTTAACCGCGAAGGACGCTAAGAAAGGCCGCAAAGTTCGCAAAGAAAACAACGAGAGCCCTGAACGCATTTCGGAAAAGGTAGAAGCCCTCACTCACATCTCCGCTTGCGCCCGTATATATTCCAACGCCTTCGTCGCCATTTTCTTTTCCCCGCGATAAGCCAGCAATTTCGACGCGTCTTCCAGCCGCACCCACTGCGCCCGCGCAACCTCCACACGCATTTCGCCCGTGAGATTGTCGATTCGTCCGGACTCATACCGCAGCAGGTAGAAGCTGACAATCTTGAATACGCGCTCGCCGTCGCCCCAGGAGCGCACGTAGACATACTTGCTGTCGCCGAGCTTTGTGACCAGCGACGCCGTGATCCCGGTCTCCTCCCGCACCTCGCGCAAAGCGGCGTCCGGCGCGGCTTCCCCCGGGTCAACCAGTCCCTTGGGGAGACAAATTATGGTCTTTGGCTTGGCACGAACTGCTCGTTTCGTCACCCCCGCAGGGGCCGTCGGCTCCGACGGTAACTCGATGGCCGCCATCCACCACACGCCATCCTTGTGGCGCACCACCACTCCACCGGCCGAGATCTCGCGCACCATAATGCTTGCAAGGTAGCAGTTCTACAGGAGTTTCGTCATCCGCATGACTGACCGCGGTAACCAATTACCCGGCTTCGACCTGATTCCTTTTGTAACCCATGCATGGCACGCTTGTGCCGTGGAACTAAATCGGTGGCCGTGGCATCCTACATGCTAGGTAAGGTTTGAGTTTGTATCGTTTTTGTGGGATTCAGGCCGCCCAGAGCGGCTGCTCACGGGCTCAGGATGTGGGGTTCACAGTGAAGAGTCTGGGGAACATCATTCGGTCGGTGCAGGCCTTCGGACGGGAAATCTCCCGCAAGGCTGCTCCTGCACAGCGTGTTCCCGCCATCGGCATCGCGCTGGGTGGAGGTTTCGCCCGCGGCATCGCTCACATCGGAGTTCTGAAGGTCCTCGAAGAAGAAGGCATTCCGGTCCGCGTCGTCACCGGAACCAGCGTCGGCGCCCTGATTGGCGCGTGTTATTGCAGCGGCCTTTCCTGCGAGGAACTTGAACAGGTCGCCCGCTCGGTTCGCTTCACTACCTTCGCCCGCTGGACGGTCTCGCGCTATGGCTTTGCCTCCAACGACCGCATGGTCTCGTTCCTCAACCGCACATTGAAAGTAAAGACCTTCGAAGAGCTGCGCATTCCACTTGGAGTAGCCGCCACCGATTTCAACACCGGCGAAGGCGTGGTTTTTCACTCCGGTTCAATCGTCGATCCGGTGCGCGCCAGTTGCGCCTATCCCGGCATGTTCCTTCCCGTGGAGATTCGCGGCCGTTATCTGGTCGATGGCATGCTCTCGCATCCCGTGCCCACGGTTCCGCTGCGCGAAATGGGTGCGGAGCGCGTCCTCGCCGTGCATCTGAAAGGCACGTGGTCCAACGGCGGCGCGCCGCGTCATCTGTTTGACGTGATCGGTCAATCGTTCGCCATCGCACAGGACGCTATGTCGAGCCTCTGGCGAGGCGCGGCCGATCTTGTCATCGAGCCCGACGTGGCCGGCTTCGCTTACGACGACTTTAAACGCGCCGATGATCTAATTCATTCCGGCGAAGTCGCGATGCGCAAGGCGCTGCCTGAAGTCCGCAAATGGCTGGAAATCACCGCCCCGGCGACCTACCGCGGAGTGGAACGCCGTGGCGTCCCCCGCCCCGCCCCCATGCCCGCCGACTAATCGCGGACCTTAGTACAAGCGTCGATCCGCCCAGGGTCTAACCCCCTTGCGGTGCCGCCGGCAGTCCCGTGGAAGAGCGGCGCTTTAGCGCCGCGTAAAGCGCGCCAAATGACCGCGGGCTTTAGCCCCCGTGGCCCATAGCCATCACCTTCACTGCTTCCTCGCGAAGCCTCTTCCACGCCCTCTCCACGTGTCGCGCCTCGGTATGAGTTTGACCCACGCACACCCGCAGCGTGAATTTCCCATCAATCTTCGTGTGCGTGAGAAACAAATCTCCACTGCGATTCAGCCGATCCATAATCATCTGGTTCGCCGCGTCTCCGCCCTTGTGCCGGAAGCAGACCAGATTCAGCGGCACCGGAGCAGCCAACTCGAAGCGCTCATCGCCGCGGACCCACTCCGCAAACTGCTGCGCTAGCCGCACATGCTCGCGAATGTGATGCTGCAATCCCTCAACCCCATAGTGCCGGATCACGAACCACAACTTCAGCGACCGAAAACGCCGGCCCAGCTGAATCTGCCAGTCGCGATAGTCGATCACCGCCCCTGACTCCGATGCCTGATTCCGCAAATACTCCGGCAGAATGCTCAGCGTCCGGATCAGCGCCTTACGGTCGGCGACCCAGAAGCAATCGCAGTCGAACGTCGTAAACATCCATTTATGCGGATTGAAGCAATAGCTGTCGGCCAGTTCCACTCCACCCTGCAGATGACGAAATTCCGGACAGAGCATCGCCGTGCCTGACATGGCCGCGTCCACGTGAAGCCACAGATTATTCCGCCCGCAGATTTCGCCGATCGCCGCAACCGGGTCCATCGCATTCGATGACGTGGTACCTACCGTCGCACAAACAAAGCAGGGAACCAGCCCGGCCTTCTTGTCGACTTCAATCTGCCGCGCCAGCTCTTCCGGACGTATGGCGAAATTCTCGTCGACTCCAATCAGCCGCAGATTCTCTACGCCGATCCCGGCAATCATCGCCGCCTTTTCCAGCGACGAATGCGTCTGCGTCGAAGCATAGGCGACCAGCCTGCCATCGCATCCCTTCTTGTTGGTCGAGTAATTCGTCACCCGCTCGCGCCCCGCCAGCAGCGCGCACAGCACCGCGCTCGATGCCGTATCCTGAATCACCCCACCTCCGGTGCTCGAAGATAAGAATTTCTCCGGCAAGCCGAGCATGCCGACCAGCCAGTCCATCATGTGGGTTTCCAGTTCGGTGCAGGCCGGACTGGTCGACCACAGCATCCCCTGCACGCCCAGGCCGGAAGAAATCAGGTCGCCCAGAATTCCGGGCCCCGAACCATTGGAAGGAAAATAGGCAAAGAAATTCGGCGACTGCCAGTGCGTGATCCCCGGCAGAATCAAGCGCTCCACATCTTTCAGCAGCGCGTCAAAGGGCTCGCCCTGCGCAGGCGGGCCAGCCGGAAGCGAAGCCCGAATCTCTCCCGGCTTCACTTGCGAAAGCACTGGAAGCGATTCAACCCGCGCCTGGTAATCGGCGATCCAGTCCACCACCGCGTGACCGTGCCGGCGAAACTCCTCGGGTGTCATATGAAAAGATTTTTCTTCAGACAAGTAGACCTCGAACCCTGACCAGATTCCTTCGTGAACCTTAGTGTCCTTTGTGGTAATCGCCTTTCGCCCGCCGACACATCCTCACTTCAGAATCCCAAAATATACGCGCGTCTTGTAATCGAACGCCGCGCGCCCATCGACGGCATGCCGGTCAAAAATTCGTCGCAAGTCGGCGAGCATCGCTTCATACTTCGGATTCCCCGGCCCCGGAGCATACGACGACGAAAGTAGCCTGCCCTCGATTCCGGCGTGGTCGAATTCCTGCCGCAAGTCGAACGCTCGCGCCTGAAACGGCGCGGGATCGAAGAACTCATTCACGGCGTCGGTAGTCCGCTCGTGTCGCACCTCGTCGTAATCTGTGCCGTAGGTCAACAGTAGCTGTTCGTAGTCGCGCAAAAACGGAGTCGAATCCGTGACGCGCTCATTCCACAGCAGCACCAGCCATCCACCGGGCCTCAAAATGCGTACAAACTCCCGCCGCGAGTGCTCGCGCTCAAACCAGTGAGCCGCCTGCGCGGCAGTGACGAAATCGACGCTGGAGTCGGCGAGCGTAGTCGCCTCAGCCGTTCCCACAACACTCGCGAACCTCGGAAAATCCGCAAGCAGTCGCACGCCCGCCTGCCGCATCTCGGGATTCGGCTCGATGCCGAACACGCGGTTGCCGTTGTCCAGCAGCATGCGAGTCCAGATTCCCGTCCCCGAGGCAATGTCGGCGATCACGTGATGCGCCGCAAGCCCACAGTCATCTTTCAAAACTCGCAAAACTTCGCTGGGATATCCCGGCCGGTAGCGCACATAGTTTTCCACGCGGTCGGAAAAGCGGCTGGTAGCGTTCGATGCGGGCATGCGATCTCGTGAGTCCTGAACTTGCCAGAAAACTATTCTAACGGCAGGATAGAGATGTTGTCCCTTCGCGCACCTGACGCACCATGCGAGTCGTCATCAAAGTCGGTACCAGCCTCATCGCTCCCGCCGGAGTGATCGACGCCAATCTGCTGCGCGGCATCGTGGATCAATTCGACCTCGCGCGCAACGAATACCTGATCGTCACCTCGGGTGCGATTGCCGCCGGCATGTCGGGTCTCGGACTCGCGAATCGGGCCTCCGATGTCCACAGGAATGTCCCGCGCATGCAGGCCTGTGCCGCCGTCGGCCAGAGCCAGCTCATGCACACTTACGAGCGCCTCTTCTTCGGCAAGAAAGTTGTGGCGCAACTGCTGCTCTCGAGCGACGATTTCACCGCGCCCGTGCGCTACCGCAATCTGCAAAACGCCGTCGCCGAGTTGCTTGCGCTGGGAGTCGTGCCCATAGTCAACGAAAACGACAGCGTTTCCGTGCGCGAACTGGAAGGCGCATTCGGAGACAACGATGAATTGAGCTCGCTGCTCGCAAAGGCGGTGAAGGCCGACTGGCTGCTGCTGCTCACCAACGTCGATGGATTCATGGTCCCGGGCAGGCGCGGGAAGCCGCAACTTCAGCGCACGATCCTCAAGCTGACTCCCGCCCTAGAAGCGCAATGCAACGGCAAGAGTTCGCTCGGCCGGGGCGGCATGATCTCGAAGCTGCGCGCCGCCAAGCTGGCTAGCGAAGCCGGAGTCCACGTGGCCATCGTGAATGGACGGCTTCCGCAGGCGATCCATCTCGGTACACAACGCAAGATCGGAACCTACTTTCCGCCAAGTACCGACCGAAGCCTCGTGCAAAAGCGCAAGAAGAGTCAAAGTTAATGTCCGCTACTTCCGGCAAAACCGCCTCGACCCAGCAAAAGCTCCTGCGCGCCCGAGCTGCCGCGGCCTGCCTGGCGCTTTTCTCCACCGCAGAAAAAAATGCTCTGCTGCTGGAGATTGCGCGCGCGATCGAAGCGAGTGAAAAGATAATCCTGTCGGCGAATCGTGAAGATCTAGAAGCCTCTGACCTCGAAGGCGCTATGCGCGACCGCCTGCTCCTCACGCCGGCGCGCATTAAGGAAATGGCGCAAGGAGTGCGCGAAGTCGCGGCGCTGCCCGATCCCGTCGGCGAAACGCTGGCCGAGTGGACCAAATCCAACGGCCTTCGCATCCGCAAATTGCGCGTGCCCCTCGGAGTAATCGGAATCATCTACGAGTCGCGTCCGAACGTCACGGTTGACACCGCCGTGCTCGCGCTCAAAACCGGCAACGCCATCGTCCTGCGCGGCGGCAAAGAGGCCGCACACAGCAACCAGAGACTCGTCGACATCATGACTGCCGTGCCCGGCATGCCCGCAGGCGCAATCGAGTTGCTCGATTCCAGCACGCGCCAATCGGTGCAGGAACTCATCAAAGCTCGCGGCCTTGTCGACGTGATCATCCCCCGCGGCGGCGTCGGCCTGATCTCCTACGTCACTGAAAATTCCGTGGTGCCCGTGATCGAGACCGGGGCAGGGAACTGCCACATCTTCGTCGACGGATCCGCCGACCTCGACATGGCCGACCGCATCGTCATCAACGCCAAGACTCAGCGCCCGTCGGTCTGCAACGCCGCCGAAAAATTGTTAATTCATGAACGGATCGCCGCCAGCTACGTTCCGCGAATAGTCAAAAAGCTGATCGAAGCCGGCGTAGAAGTGCGCGGCGACGGAAAATCCCGCAGTCTCGCCGCCGGCCAGCGCGTAGTTGGGGTGACCGAGAAAGACTGGTACGAAGAATATCTGCGCCTGTGTATCGCGGTGGGCGTAGTCGCCGACGTCGATGCCGCGATCACCCACATCAACCGTTATTCCACCAAACATTCCGACGCGATCGTGACGAGCAACGAGGCCAACGCCCGCAAATTTCTACGCGAAGTCGATTCCGCCGCCGTCTACTGGAATGCGTCAACCCGCTTCACCGACGGCGGCGAATTCGGCTTCGGCGCCGAGATGGGCGTCAGCACCCAGAAACTCCACTGCCGCGGCCCTTTCGCCCTGGCTGAGCTGACTTCGTCGAAGTACGAGATTGTCGGGACTGGGCAGGTGAGGTAGCGGTTCTCGCCGCGACCTTGCGGAGGTACGTGAATTCCGCCAGATAACGATCATGATTTACGCTGATGTCGTGAGTTCCACTGCCGCGCTCTACGGCGAACTTGAGAGGTTTGAACTTACGTTTCATTGACTGTGCCAAGCATGGAGCGTGCTCGCTCCTGTGCTACCTTACTACTTTTCCCCTAGGAGCCCGATGAAACCTCTCTCAGCCGCTGTCCTCTCTTCCGCACTTTTTCTTTCCGGATCTCCACGCACCGCCGGCGGTAGTGCCTCGGCATCCTCCGGTTCCTCGCCATCCATCTTCGGATTTCGCGATGCCGCCGCGGAATCCGCCATCGAGTCCCGGTTTCTGGCCGTGCCCGATCCCAAGTTGGCCGAAGAACACCTGCGCATCCTGACCCAGGCTCCGCACATGGCCGGCACCGTCGAAGACAAAGCTACTGCCGACTACGTCGCGCAGAAATTTCGCGATGCCGGCCTCGATACCGAAATCGTCGAATACAAAGTCTGGATCAACTATCCGTCGGAGATCAGCGTCGACCTGACCGCACCCGCCGGAGTCGAAATGCACGGCCCCACGCGCGAGCATGTCGATGGCGATCCTGGGGACGACGACCCCCGCGTGGTCATGCCTTTCAACGGCATGTCCCCCTCCGGCGACGTCGAAGCCAACGTGGTCTACGCCAACTACGGCACGCCCGAAGATTTCGAAAAACTCGACAAACTTAAAGTCGATGTGCGCGGCAAGATCGTCTTGGTCCGCTACGGACAGAATTTTCGCGGAGTCAAAGTTTTTGTTGCGCAGGAGCATGGCGCGGCCGGTGTGATCATCTACTCCGATCCCGCCGACGACGGCTGGCGCCGCGGCGATAAATATCCCGAAGGCCCCTGGCGCCCCGACACCGGCGTGCAGCGCGGCTCCGTCGGATACATGTTCGAATTCCCGGGCGATCCCACTACGCCCGGCATCGCGTCCGTTCCGTCGTTGCCTGATTCGCAGCGCATCTCTCCGGAGAAATCGGCGCAGTTGCCAAGAATTCCCGTTACTCCGATTTCCTATCACGACGCGTGGCCGGTTCTGCAAAATCTCGCCGGACCCGATTCGCCGCGCGAGTGGCAGGGCGCGCTGCCCTTCACTTATCACGTCGGCCCCGGCCCTGCGAAACTCAAAGTGCATCTCAAACAGGACTACCAATTCCGCACGCTCTGGGATGTCATTGGCCGTGTGCGCGGCAGCGAAGCGCCCGATGAGTGGGTGGTCTCGGGCAATCATCGCGACGCCTGGGTCTATGGCGCGGTCGACCCCAACAGCGGCACTGCCGCGATGCTCGAATCCGTGCACGGTGTCGGAGAATTACTGAAGTCCGGCTGGAAGCCAAAGCGCAGCTTGGTGTTCTGCAGTTGGGACGGCGAAGAAGAAGGCCTCATGGGTTCGACCGAATGGGTCGAGCAGCACGAGGCTGAACTGGCGAACGCTCCTGCGTATTTCAATGTAGACGTCGCCGTCACCGGACCCAAATTTGGCGCGTCGTCTGTTCCTAGCCTCAAGCAATTCATCCGCGACATCACCAAAGCCGTGCCCAGCCCTAAGGGAGGAACCGTATACGAGGCCTGGCAGAAGGCTGCGCAGCCCGAAGGCCCCTCGACGCAGTCTTCCTCCGAGTCTGTCGGAGATCAACGCCGTCCCCCGAATGCAAAGACCGACGGCGACGTGCCCGTCGGAGACCTGGGCAGTGGTTCCGACTACACTGCATTTCTGCAGCATCTGGGAGTGCCTTCCACCGACATCACTTCAAGCGGCAACTACGGCGTCTATCATTCCACCTTCGACGACTTCGCCTGGTTCAAGAAATTCGGCGACCCCGATTTCTCCTACGAGCAGGAAATGGCGCGCGTCTTCGGACTCGAGGCCGTACGCATGGCCGACGCCGACGTCCTGCCCTATGACTACGAACAGTACGGAAGAGAGATTGCCGAATATCTTGACGCAGCGCACAAGCGTGCGGATCGCAAACTCGGCGATCACGTTCTGGATTTCAATGCGGTCGATACCGCAGCAAGACACTTTCAGAACGCAGGCGCGAAAATCCTGGCGAAGCAGAAGAATCCCCCGCGCGATGCGGCGCGGCTGAACCAGGCGCTGCGCAACGCCGAACGCTCCTTGCTGTCGCAGCAAGGATTGCCCCACCGTCCCTGGTTTCGCCACGCCATTTATGCTCCGGGAGAATATACCGGTTACGCCGCGGTCGTGATTCCCGGTGTGAACGAAGCCCTCGACAAGGGCGACAGCGACCGCGCCCGCCAGCAATTGGCAGTGCTGGCCACAGCGCTCGATCGCGCCGCAAAAACATTGGAGAACTACCGGTAAACTGGGAGGGCGCCGATATAGAGATACATGACCGCCATGAAGAAGACTCGCGCCAAAGCCGTCAAGAAAATCGCGAAGGAACCCAACACACCAGTCCCAAACATTAAGGAACTGCTGCTGAACGGGCCAAAATTTAATTTCAAGTTGCCAAAACGCACGAAATGGCGCAGTCGTCCGCCCGTCAAGTTCGACTAGAACTTATGACCTCCGCTCACGCACTCGGGCAATTCCTGCGAACGCTGCCGGCCTCGGCGGCGGCGACCTTCCTTGCCCTGTTTCCCATCGTCGACCCGCTCGGTGGCATTCCCATCTTTTTCGCCATGACCTCCGACTGGACGCCGCAGGAGCGTCGCCACACCGCCATCAAGACCGGAATCTGGGTCTTCGTCATCTTGGTCACGTTTCTGTTCTTCGGCCGCTTCGTGCTCTACTTTTTCGGCATCTCCCTGCCTGTGCTCAAGATTGCCGGAGGCCTCATCGTCGCCAACACGGCCTGGGGCATGGTCACCTCGACTGCGCGCATCACTCCTGCGGAAACCCACGAGGCCGAGAGCAAAGATGACATCTCCCTCACCCCGCTGGCCATGCCGCTGATGTCAGGGCCAGGCTCCATCGGAGTCGTCATGGCTCTCGCCGCCCACGTCGATAACCTCGCATCCTACCTCGGCATGATCGTCGGCATCGCCGGCATCGCGCTCTCCGTGCTGCTGTTCTTCTGGCTCGGAGGCCCGCTGGTGCGGCGTCTCGGACCGAGCGCCGTCGGCGCCATCAACAAGATCTTCGGCTTTCTGATTCTGGCCATCGCCGTCCAGTTGGTCTGGAACGGCATGGCCGACTTCCATAACTAATTTCGTGGTGCGCCACTGCCCATGTAGGGGCGGACGCAGCTTGCCCTGAGCTAAGTCGAAGGGGTCCACCCGGAGCGAAGCTCCGCGTAAGCACTGCCACAAAGCCCCAACTTTCCTGGAACCACTCCCCCACCCCCCACGTACCCCAACCCAGCGCCCTTGCGCCCGAGAGGTGTTCCATGCCCGGAAGGTCTCTTGTCCGCTTCCAGCTTCACCCGGCATTTCTGTTCTGTCTCTTCCTGCTGCCGCTAAGCCTCCCGTCCCGGGCGGCCGCCGCCGGCAACAGCGACTGGGATTACCAGGAAACCCGCAGCGACTCCCGCGAGTTCGTCGCCGGAGGCATGCTGCATGTTCATTTGGGCGTGGGAAACCTGCACATCCGCCGCGGCGATTCCTCGAAAATCCGCCTGCATTACACGGTTAAGTCGCGCCGCGAGAACAATCTGAAAGAGGCGCACGTCGACTTCGACGTTCGCGGAAACGACGCGAGGCTCGACTTCCACGCGCCTTCCGACAACACTCAATTCGACGTGGAACTCGAAGTTCCGCAAAACACAAACCTTGAAGTTCACGCCAAAGTCGGTGATCTCAAGGTTGAAGAAGTCGAAGGTGACAAGGACCTCAGCCTGGGCGTCGGCGACATCCACGTGGCCAGGGGACAATCCGGCTACCGCCTCGTCCACGCCAGCACCGGCATCGGCGACGTCGACAGCAGCGGCTACGGCGAAACCAGCGGCTGGCTGGGCAAGACGCTGAAGTATCGCGGCGAAGGCAAGTACGAACTACGCGCCCACGTTGGCGTAGGCGACATCACGCTGCATTGACAAGTAGCATGTAGGGGCGGACGCCCTCGTCCGCCCCGCGGAGCGAAGCTCCGCGTAAGCATCTGCACGACTCGCGCCCGCTCTCCGATCTTCCGCCCCGATCTCAGATCTTCTTATCCGTAGCATCCTCGATATACAGCAGAATCAGCGGTTCGCCCGCGTGCGGCTCAATCCGCCGCGCATTCAGCAGCATCACGCGCTCTCCCAGATGAGGAAAGTTATGGCGCACTTCGAAATCTTCCACTCGTCCGTTGTTCGGCAGAACATTCTCCAGCAACTCCCGCAGCTTCGGACTGTTCCATTGCCCGTCCCCGAGTTCATATAAGGCGCGGCCCTCGGTCTCGGACCGCGCAACCCCGAAGTCCCGATAGAAAGCCAGGTTGGCGCTGCTCACGCGCAAATCGCCATCCAGAACCAGAATCGCTTCCCGGGCATGCTCGATCAGTTCCTGCGCGAAAAGGTGGGCCAGGTCGAGGCGATGCTTCATGAGGAGGGCATCGATGTCCTGAAAGCTGAAGACGGCGCCATCAATCCTGCCGTCCCAGGTCTTATAGGGCCGCACCAGCATCTGGTATCTGCGTCCCTCTTTGCTGTGCACCTCGATTTCATGGGATTTCACGCTCTCGATGGCATCCCGCGCCACCTGCGCCAAATCCTGCAAGTCGAGGTTGGGCCGTAGGTCGCTCAAGCGGCGGCCTAAATCACTGGGCAGCAGGTTCAGCAGCTTCTGCGCCGGAGGCGTAAAGCGCCGTATATGCAGATCCATCCCCACCATCACCACCGAAATACTGACGTTGTCAAACAGGTTGAGCAGGTCGCTGTTCGCCGACGACAACTCCGCGTTGCGGTTGTGCAACTCCTCGTTGAGCGTGGTCAGCTCCTCGTTGGTCGACTGCAGCTCTTCTTTCGCCGTCTCCAGTTCCTCATTCGTGCTTTGCAGCTCTTCGTTGGCCGACAGGATCTCCTCGTTACCCGCCTTGTACTCTTCCGTCATGGTTTCGTGATCTTCCATCAGCGTCTGGAACTGCTCCCGGATCTGCCCCAGTTCGTACTTCAGGCGTGTAGTTTCACGGGAGGTACAGTCTTGGCAGATTGTTTTCGGCTCTCGCGAACCTCCGGCGGCCCGGCAGCCGGCGCATCCTGAAAAATGACGACGTAAAAGCGCTCCATCCGGCCGTCTTGGCGAATCGGAACGACCTCAAGGCTGATCTCTTTCGTTCCCCCGTTCGACTGGATGCGGACTCCTTCTGTCCGCACCGCTACTCGCTCTCTCTTGGCCTTGCTCAGAGCGGAGCGCAGATCCACCAGCAGCCCCTCGCGCGCCATTTTCGACAGGTTGAACGTCGGATGCCCCGTCGCCGGCTCCAGATACGCTCCGGTCTTCCCCCGGAACTGTACGATCTCCATATCTTCGTTGATCACAATGCTGGCTGGAACAAATCGGTTGAACAGAACCCGGTCTGCTTCCTTCTCCACGGTAGAGACCGCCTGCAGCTCGCGGGCCGCCCTGGGTTCATCTCCTCGGCGGCCGCCGTAGTCGAGCACGCTGAAATAAGTAAGCGGCGGAGAGGGTGCCCTCTTCTTTTGAAAAATCTTGCTCTTGCGGTCCACCGGCGCGAAATAGTCGGCGAACGTGCCCAGGCTCTCCGATTCCCCCAGCATCAGGTAGCCGCTGGGCTTCAGCGCATAGTGCAGCGTCGGGATTACCCTCTGCTGTAACACCGGCCCCAGATAGATCAGCAGGTTGCGGCAACTGACCAGATCCAGATTCGAAAAAGGAGGATCCTTGGCTACATTCTGCTTGGCGAAGATGCACATCTCGCGCACCGACTTGTTGATCTGGTAGCCGCCGTTCAGCGGGAGGAAAAAGCGCTTCAGCCGCGCCGGCGAGATCGTGGCCACCGAGCCTTCCGAATACAGACCGGCCCGCGCCCGGTCGAGCGCGGTTTCGCTGATGTCGGTAGCGAAGATCTGGAAAGGAATATTGCCCAGCGTCGCCCGCGCAGTTTTTTGCGTCTGCAGCCAGATGTACTCCAGCAGCGCCATCGCCAGCGAATAAACTTCTTCTCCCGTCGAGCAGCCCGGAACCCAGATCCGGATCGTGCCCCGTTCCTTACCGTCCTGAAATAAATACGGGAACACATGCTTCCGCAGCGCTTCGAAGGTCTCAGGATCGCGGAAAAAGCCGGTCACGTGAATCAGAATATCCTGATACAGCTCCTCGACCGCCCGGCGTGTTCCGAATGTAGCGGATGTAGTCTTTCAGACTCTCCAACCGGTGCACCACCATGCGCCGCCGGATGCGCCGGTGCAGGGTAGTGTGCTTGTAGTGCGTGAAGTCTACTCCGGTCGCCTTCTCCACCAGCGAGAACAGCGCTTCCATCTCGTCTTCCGAGGCAATCGCGGGTTCGGGCCGCTGGGCGACTGCAGCGGCTACATAGGGGTGTTTTCCGATCCTGGCTAACTCGTTGGCAATCGCCGCCGGAGGTACCACAAAATCAACGCAGCCGGCGCTGATGGCGCTGTGCGGCATGCTGCTGTACTTGGCCGAAGTGGCATCCTGGGCAAAGGTAATTCCTCCCGCAGCCTTGATCGCGCGCGAACCCTCCGTGCCATCCGAGGCCGTGCCCGACAGAATCACGCTGATGGCGAGCGGCCCGCGGTCCGCGGCCAGGGAGCGCAGAAAATGATCGATCGGCAGATGTTGCCCGCGGGTGAGGGTGCGCGCCGACAGCCGCAGCACTCCCGCCTGAATCTCCATATTGCTATTGGGCGGGATCACGTAAATGTGATCCCGCCGTACCTCCACGCCGTCGGTAACGTCGGCCACTGGAATCGACGTGGTCCGCGAGAGAATCTCCCGCAGTTCGCTGGTATGCGTAGGGTCGAGATGCTGCACCAGGATGAAGGCCATCCCGCTCCTGGCCGGCAGGTTCTTCAGCAGCTCCGAGAATGCTTCCAGCCCTCCGGCCGAAGCGCCGACGCCCACGACCGGAAAGCTCTCCGGCAGGTGGTCCGAAGCCTGGGAACCCTGTTCCTCAGGATCCCGGCTCTGGGCTCCCCGAGTCTGGTCTGCGCGACTCTGGGTTTCGCGGGTCTGGGTCGTGCGAGTCTGAGCCGCGCGAGAGGTCGACGACCCGGGGCCGCGCAACTTCATCTTCAAGACAGAACTTCTCATGGGAGGCCGCCTGGGCGGACAATTCCAATCGTCTAAGTGCAGGGGCCCGGGGCACGGTATCGCGATAAGGCGAGAAACTCTCGCTGCTCTGCCGGCGGACCGTGCGCGCTACTGAGTCCGCATCGCTGCGAATGTTAGCCCGCCCTAGGCAGGTGGTCAATAGAACAACAGCAGCAATTTCGACCTCGGTTCCGAATCGGGACTTCGGCTGGTAAGGCAGGGAAGTGGCAATGGGCAGCGGTGTAGTTTGGCCGGCAGAATGGCTTTCTCTGCGTGCTCCGCGGCCTTTCCTCAGCAAACTCGGCGGTTCAAGGCTCTTACGTTTCAGACATCCTTTTCAGACCAGGCAGCGTAGAAAGCTTCCAACCGCGAAGGGCGCCGCGCATGAGCCCTTTCTAACCTTGGACGGTTCCGTGATTGCAATCTGCTGTCTGGCTCCACTGGGGCGACTGCAATTCAACCGAGAGGGCGAAGTAATGACGTTCATGCGCGGAAACGACAATCCTAGCAACGCCGAGATCAAGAGCACCACCAAGTTCAAGAGCACCACCAAAATCAAGATGAGCCTCTGCTTCGTGACATCCCTGCTGCTCATTTTCAGCGCGGGATGCAGCACTTCTCCCAAGCCGGGCTCGACCACTCCTCCCACGGTGCTTTCCGAGGGTCCTCCCAGTGCAGCGGCCGGTTCCTGCCAGAACACCGTCGTGACCATTACCTTCAGCAAGGCGATGAATGCATCCACGATCGATACCACGACCTTTACCTTGACGGCGCCGGGACCGACCCCCGTGCTGGGAGTGGTCACGTACGCCGCCGCCAGCGACACCGCGACTTTCACCCCATCGGGCCCTCTTGTCTTGAACACCGCATATACCGCCACAATTACCACCGGAGCCACGGATACGTTCGGCAACGCGATGGCGGCCAATTTCGTCTGGAGCTTCACCACGGGAACGGCGGCATGCCAAGCGGGTGCCCCCACGGTGATCTCCTCGGCGCCCGTGAATGGCAGCACCGGAGTGTGTCCCAACGCCGTGGTGATCGCCGGCTTCGGCGGGCCCATGGATGCTTCCACCATCGACGCCACAACCTTTACCCTCACCGGTCCGACGGCGGCAGCGGCTACCGGAACCGTGGCCTACGACGCAACCAACCGCTTCGCGACTTTCACGCCCACGAGCAGTCTTGCGTTGAACTCGCTCTACACCGCCACTATCACCACCGGAGCCATGGATACGTCAGGCAACGCGGTGGCAGCTGATTTTGTCTGGAGCTTTACCACCGGAAGCACGGCCTGCCAGACCGCTGCGCCAACGGTGGTCGCCTCGGTGCCTTTGAATGGCGCTGGCGGAGTGTGTCCCAGCACTATCGTGACCGGTGTCTTGAGCAGTGCGATGAATGCCGCCACCATCGACGGCACGACCTTTACCTTGACCGCGCCGGGACCGACATCGGTGGCCGGAGTGGTCAGCTACGCAGCCAACAGCGACACGGCGATTTTCACCCCATCGGCCAGCCTGGCGTTGAACACTTTGTATACCGCCACCATTACCAGCGGAGCCACGGATACATTTGGCAATGCGTTGGCAGCTGATTTTGTCTGGACCTTTACCACCGCGGCTGCCTCGTGCCAGGCGGTTGCGCCCACGGTAATCTCCTCGGCGCCCTCCAATGGCAGTATGGGAGTATGCCCCAACACGGTGGCCATTGCCGGCTTCAGCGCGGCCATGAATCCATCCACCATCAGCAATACAACCTTGACCCTGACCGGTCCGGCGGCGGCAGCGGTGACCGGAACCGTGGGCTACGACCCAGCCGACCGCTTCGCAACTTTCACTCCCGCGGCCAATCTCGCGCTGAACACACTGTACACAGCTAACGTCAGCACCGGCGCTCAGGATCTGCTGGGCAACGCTCTGGCGACCGACTTCCAGTGGAGCTTCACCACCTCGACGCTGGCCTGTCAATCGTCGTCGGTGCCCATGGGGTCGGCTGCGAACTTCGTCGTGCTGGCGGGCTCGACCGTCACTAATACCGGCCCGACCATCATTACGGGAGGAAATCTGGGGCTAAGCCCAGGCAGCGCCGTAACCGGCTTCCCCCCGGGAACGCTGACTCCGCCCGCGGTCATGGACGTTACCGACCCCACGGCGGCGACGGCCGAGCTCGACTTGACCACCGCGTATCTCTATACCGCGGGATTACCCGGAGGCGCGGTTCTTCCCGGAGACCTGAGCGGCTTGACCCTCACCCCCGGCCTGTACACCAATTCGAGTACGGTGATGTTATCGGCGGGCAACCTGACCCTGGATGCCCAGGGTAATGCGAATGCCGTTTTCATCTTTCAGATCGGGTCCACGCTCACGACCATCGGAAGCACACAGATCGTGCTGGCCGGTGGCGCGCAGGCGCAGAACGTCTACTGGCAGGTTTCCAGCTCCGCCACTCTGGGGACGAACTCCATCTTCGAGGGAACCATCCTGAGCCTGGAGTCGATCACGCTCGATACCGGGGCTACGCTCACAGGAAGAGCATTGGCCCGCAATGGCGCGGTCGCGTTAGACGCGAATATGATTACCGCTCCGTAGGCGCGGGTGGGATTGGATCTGAGTCGGCGGGGTGCCCCATCCTTTCGCACACTTTGCGAAAGGGTGGGCGCAACGCTGTCGATGACCGACCGGTTTCGAATGGTAGTAAGGCATGCGGGATCACCGAGCCTTGGTGTGAGGTTCCTTGGGCGGACTGTCGGCGTGCCCGTTCCGCGTTAGTTGTACTCGCCCTCTTCGACGAGTGGTTCATCGATGAGAATTTTCGGGGCCGCACTCGGCGCTATTTCTCTTTGACCTTCTCGGCCAACTCGCGGAACTCTTTGGATTGTTTGTGGCTGGCTTTGATTTGCAGCTGGGCTAGCTGGCGCGAGTTTTCGGTGGTGAGGACTGGCGCGAGGGCTTCCAGTTCCGTTGCTACTTCGCGGGCGTGGTCGGCCTCTTTTAACATCAAGTGTTCAAATTTCCGGACTGCCTCGTGGTGATCCATAGACCTCGCTTTAGGGTAGCTTCAAGTGCTTGTTTTACTTCAGCGAAACCAGCCTGTCCACCAGTTCCGAGTAATCCTTCTTCTCGATGCCGTGCACCTGTTTGTTGTACTCGTCGACCTTCGACGAATAATTCATCGAGCAGAATTTCGGACCGCACATCGAGCAGAAGGCTGCTTCTTTGTAGAAGTCGTCGGGCAGAGTTTCATCGTGCATGGAGCGCGCGGTCTCCGGGTCCAAAGACAACGCGAACTGTTTTTCCCAATCAAACTTATAGCGCGCGTAGCTCAACGCGTCGTCGCGGTCGCGGGCTCCGGGACGTCCGCGAGCAATGTCGGCGGCGTGCGCAGAAATCTTGTAGGCGATGATGCCGTCCTTCACGTCTTTTTCGTTCGGCAGTCCCAGATGTTCCTTCGGCGTGACGTAGCACAGCATGGCCGCGCCGTACCATCCAATCATCGCCGCGCCAATCGCCGACGTGATGTGGTCGTAGCCCGGAGCGATATCGGTCACCAGCGGTCCCAGCGTATAGAACGGAGCCTCGTAGCAGAGCTCGACTTCTTTCTCGACCTGCTCCTTGATCTTGTCCATCGAAACGTGGCCGGGGCCTTCGATCATGACCTGCACGTCGTGCTCCCACGCTTTTTTCGTTAACTCGCCGAGAGTTTTCAGTTCGGCAAATTGCGCTTCGTCGCTGGCATCGGCAACGCAGCCGGGACGCAGCCCATCTCCCAAGGAAAAGCTGACGTCGTACTTCTTGAAAATCTTGACGATGTCGTCGAAGCGGTCGTACAGGAAATTTTGTTTGTGGTTGTAAGCCATCCACTGCGCCAGAATCGCGCCTCCGCGGCTCACGATTCCGGTGATGCGTTTTGAGATCAGCGGCAGATACTGGATCAGCACGCCGGCGTGAATCGTCATGTAGTCGACACCCTGCGCCGCCTGCTCTTCGATCACTTCGAGCATGACTTCGGCGTTCAGGTCTTCCACGCGCTTCACACGTGCGATCGCTTCGTAAATCGGCACAGTCCCGATCGGCACCGGCGAATGCCGCAGAATCGCCTCACGAATCTCATGAATGTTGCCGCCGGTCGAGAGATCCATCACCGTGTCGGCGCCGTAGTGCACCGCGGTGTGCAGCTTCTTCAGTTCCTCGTTCACTTCCGAAGTGACCGCCGAGTTCCCAATATTCGCATTGATCTTGCACAGCGACGCCACGCCAATCGCCATCGGCTCCAGCTCCGGATGGTTGATGTTGGCGGGAATAATCATGCGGCCGCGGGCCACCTCGTCGCGCACCAGCTCAGGCGCGAGCTTTTCCTTGAATGCGATGTAGGACATTTCCTCGGTGATCACGCCCTGGCGGGCATAATGCATCTGCGAAAAATTGCCGCTGGTATTTTCCCGCTTGCGCTGCGCCAGCCATTCTGCGCGCGGCATGGGAACGCTAGAACCGTTGCTGCCATTTCCATTTGTGGAAGTCATAATCGGACCAGCCTCGTAGGAATTTTCGCTGAATCTCGATTATACCCGTCTAACCGCAGCGGTATTCTGTGTAGGGGGACGAACCCAGTCTGCCCTGAGCAGAGCCAAAGGGCCTCCCGGGCCACATTCGATTTTCCTCGGCCAAACGCCGCTCAGGTTTCTGCATCCAAAGGTCGCTACGGATTTCCCGGGAGGTCGGCGCTGCATCTCGCCGAAACAATTTCGAGGAGGAAGGCATGACCCGTTACGGCACGTTAGGGGACTATCGCTTTACCGATACGCAGGAGGCCGCGCTCGATATTCGTGGCTCGAAAATCTACGGACTCAACGATCAAAAACTGGGCGAGATCGACGACGTCATCTTCGACGAAACCACCGGGGCAATCGTGTTCGTAGTCGTCGACACCGGCGGATGGCTTTCCAGCAAGAAATTCATCGTACCTCCGCAGGCGATTCGGCCGTCGCTGCAGCATGAGGACGATTTCCTGGTTGATCTGACCCAGGAACAGATCGAGAGCTTCCCGCCCTACGACGAGAAGACGCTGACTTCCGAGGAAAAGTGGGCCGACTATGAAAAGCACTATCGCGAGAAGTGGGTCGAAAAGCCGGTGCTGCATCGCGAGTCGACCGACCGCAACATCACGCCGACCACGAAGCAACAGCTGGCAGCCGGTTCAGGAACGGTTTCCGCGTCCGATGATGAAACCGCCGATCTCGACACCGCAACCGAGATTGCGCCCGTGCACAACGAAGCCATCATGGATGTTTCGCCCAGCGGCCTATCCCTGCGCTGGACCGCCTTCGAAGACACCCTGCGACAGCGCCGCGAAGAGGTCCTGCAATCTTCGATCAATAACGCGAAGTTGGAAGATGCGAAGTTAGAAGATGCAAAGCGCGCCTCGGGCGAGACGCTATCGGAAATCGACCAACGAAAAGCCAGCTAGGGAGCATCACGACTCACGTAGGGGCGGACGCCCTCGTCCGCCCAGCGTGTCCCCATGCTGCCGAAGTCTGTTGATCGAAATCTTTTTATCTCTGAAAATCCGAAAGAATTAATTCGGACTAGCTTCCGTCCGCGCATGGTACCCCTTGCGGGCCCGCACCTGCAGATGCTTCCCGTCCTTCTCGGCGACTAGTCTGATAGTGCGGTAGCTTCCGTTAGCCCGGAAATCGGCCGGCTTGTAGGCGATGAAATAGCGGCTGCGGATCACGTCGTGCAGCCGGTCAAATGATTTTCCCAGCGCGATCGTGTCTCCCGGAAACATAACTTCCCCGCCGCTGCTCTCGGCCAGCGTCGTGAGCACTTTGTCAGCGTCCGTCTTATTGCTGCGCTCTTCTTTGGTGCTTACCGCATAAATAGTCACGCCGCTTCTCTCCGCGGCCTCGATGCTCTGTTTCAGGCTGCGGTGGCTGGAATTGTCTTCTCCGTCGCTCAGGATTACCAGCACCCTCGCCACCCGCTCGTTATCCGGATACTCCCCCACCTTCCGGCAGGCGTAGGTCACCGCGTCAAACAGTGCCGTGCCGCCTCCGTTGGTGAGCTTCTCAATCCCCGCTGCCAGTTCGGCTGGATTCGAAGTGAAATCCTGGGTCAGCGCAGGTTCGCTGGAAAACCCCGCAATGAATCCAAGATCGGAGCCGCCACTCAGTACCTTCTGTACGAACTGGGTGGCCGCTCGCTTTTCGAACGAGAAGCGATCGTGGACCGAGCCGCTGGTATCGACCAGCAAAGCGAGACGCAGCGGAAGCTTCGACTGCGGGGCAAACTGCAGGATCCTTACCGGGGGCTTGTTATTGTCGCTTACCTGAATGTCGGAGAGTTGCAGGTCGCTGACCATGTGCCCGTGGCTGCTGACCGCGAAGAACAGGGCCACATCATCCACACTCGCGCGAATTGTCCACCCCGTCACACTACGGGTCGGTGCGGCCGGCGTGGCTGCGGCCGGGGTTGACGCGGTAGACGTTGACGCGGCAGGCGCTGGGCTCGAAGGTTGGGCCGGAGATGAAGTTTCGCCGCCCTCAGCGCTTTCCTTAGCTTCGGCAGTCAGTTCGCAGCTGTCGCACGGACTGCCCGAAGGATTGCTGGCCGCGTCATTCAACTGTGCCTTCAACCGTTCACTGTCGGGGATGCTCTGAGTCCCCTGCGCTGTTGTAACTTGTCCCGCAGCGCCAGCGTTCTGTGCTGCCGCACTTCTGCGGGCCAGCGCATCCAGATTCTTCCGCGCCGCGGGCGCAAAGGCGTTAGTCGGATCCTCGTTGAGAAAAAATGTCAGTTCGCGCTGCATCGCTCCAAAATCGTTAACCGACATTGCCGCCGCCGCCGCAACGTAATGCACCTCCGCTAGTCCTTTATGGTCGAGCGCATGCACACGCTGCGCCGTCTCGATGGCTTGCTGGTATTGATGATTTCCGTTCTCCGCATAGGCCAGAGTCGAGAGGATCTTCGCATCGTTGGGATGGATAACCGCCGCTTTCTCCAGCTGCGACTGGGCCGAGGCAAAATCCTTCAAGGACAGCTCCAGCACCCCTAGTTGCAGGAACGAGCCGGGAAATTTGTCGTCCAGCTTTTCCGCCGTCTCGAACTCCTGCTTCGCCTGATTCGTATCTCCCTGATCCGCGTAGGCGAGGCCCAGGCCAATGTGCGCCGCAACAAACTTAGGGTCGATCTTCAGTGCTCTTTGCAGGTGCTTGGCCGCTTCTTCCGAGTGCTGCGCCTGCGCGAACGTCTTCGCGCGGTTGTATTCCTCGATGGCGCCGAGGGGAGCTTCCAGGTCCAGGGCTGAGATGACGCCGGAATCAATCAACTTTCGATCTTGCGCCTTTTGCGCTTCGCTCATCTTCTGGCGCCGGTTGATCTGGTCGATCGACATCTGCACAAAGTCCATCTGGCCAAAAATTGGGTCCGCCCCCACGTTGAAGGTGGGTATCGCGTTGGCCCCGTAGAAACCGGTGCTCTGGGTAAACCCGGAGATCGTGGCACACAACCAGAAAGCAAGGCCCCAGGCGGCCAGCCGTGGAGCAAATTCGGCCCTGACGGCCATAATTGGTAGACGAAGAGGCACAGACTGCATGACACAACTCCTGCGATGGACGCGGTATTCCGCTTCTAACACTCCCGCCCTGGCGCCGCTGATTCAGCCCGGCCCGAGCGCAACGGGGCAATGATTATAACGTTGAAATCAACCGATTACAGCAGTGATTTGTGTCAGGTGGTGCCCCAATTTCATCCAGAGCAGGCCGTCGATCAAACCGGCTCTGTCATCCCGAGTGGAGCATTGCGATCAGGGTTACCGATCGCAATGCGCATCGAGGGACCTGTTTTTCGCCACCGGGTGCCCCATTTCTCGCGTTCTTTGCGAGAAGTGGGGATTTTTCGGCACGGACGAATGCACCTGGGAGCGGCACGAATGCTGATCTCACCGTGGAAGAGCGGCGCTTCAGCGCCGCGTAAAGCGGGATAACAGAGTCTGGGCTTCAGCCCCCGTGGTCGTCCTTGACTCTCCGCGAACGATTCACCGGGGCTAAAGCCCAAATCAAAACTGAACGCCCACGCGGCGCTGAAGCGCCGCTCTTCCACGGCGCTCCACGCGATGCCGACGTCTTTGCAGCGCCCCGCGTGAGATCCCGCACTTCGCCTGAAGAACGGCTCCGCTCGGCATGACGCGCTCGGCCACCCTCACTCATCGTCCCGACGTGAACAGCACGACCCGGGCTCCCACTGCCTGGCACGCGTCGACCACGCGCACGACATCGGCAAAGTTCAATCCCCCGTCTGCCGTGACCTGAACCGCCTTTTCGCTCCTGTTCTGCAGCAGTTGCGCCAGCGTGTTTTGCAAATTCGCCCACGGAATCTGCCGGTTATTAATTTTCAGGCCGGACAATTGCTGTCCGGAATCAGCCAGCTGCACACTGACGGCCAATTGAGCCGCCGCAGCCGGATCAATCCCTACTTCCAATCCCCTGGGAGCAACCATCGTCCCCGGCTGCCGTGACCCAGGCTGAGAGGTCAGAAATACCACCGTCTCGAACTCGGATGCGTGAGCGATCGGAAGAACTCTCTCGACGTCCGCATACGTCGCTCGCGCGTCCGCCTTGATGTAGAGCTTCTGCTCGCGATTCCGCGGACGGCTCCTCATCGCTTCCGTCAGCTGATCGGGAGTCACCGCATCGACTCCGAAGTAGAGGCCTCCATCTCTCGTCACCGTCACGATCCATGCGTCCGATTCGTCGGCGTCGGGCATTGCCACAGCGCTGTTCGTCGCGGCCATATTTACCGAGACTCCTCGCTGCAACGTTTGCGCCGCGAAAATCTTCGACGCTTCTGCTGTCGGGAACTGCTGAGCGGCGGCAGGCATAACGCCTGTAGCCATGGTTGCTGCGACAAGACACACTTCCAGTACGTGCTTCATACGTGGTGCTCCTTTCGACCTTTGAATTTTTGCGGTTAGGGTTTAGTTCCGCCGAGGGACGCGGTGGCAAGCATTCCGCCCAGGCCCATGGTTTCGACCGCCGAAGACGGCACGATTACCATGGAGCCTTTTTCCTTGATGGCTTCGTACAGCATGTTCATTGCGCGCAGATGCAGGGCCACGGGATTTTCCGCGTACGCGGCCGCAGCCTGCACAAAGCTGTTGGAGATTTCAGTCTCGGCCTGCCCCAGAATGATTCGCGCCTGGCGCTCGCGCTCGGCCTGGGCCTGCCGCGACATCGCGTCTTCGAGCCCCTGCGGAATTCTCACGTCACGAATCTCGACCGACTGCACCGTGATCCCCCACGGGTTCGTCTTCTCATCCAGAATGCGCTGCAGTTCGCGCCCCAGCGTCTCGCGTTCGGTAATCATCTGCGCCAGTTCGTGGCGGCCGATCGATTCGCGCAGCGCGGTCTGGGCGCTCATGTTGATGGCGTCGATAAAATTCTCGACTTCCAGAATGCACTTCTCCGCATTCCACACCAGCCAGAAGACGATCGCATCCACGTTCACCGGCACGGTATCGCGCGTGAGCGTCGACTCCGCCGACACGCTGGCCACGCGGATGCGCTGGTCCACGTAGGGGCTCAGCGTCTCAAAGATCGGGATGATGTGGCACAATCCCGGCCCGCGCAGTCCGACATATTTCCCCAGGCGCAGAACCGCAACCTTCTCCCACTGCTGCACCACCTTGATGGCGAAGAGAAAATAAATGCCAACCAGCGCTCCGGCAATCGCGAACCCCGGTTGATGAAGCGCCGCGGCCAGCCCCAGTCCCACCGCGAGACTCACTGCAAACAGCAGAAGTGCTACGCCATTGATTTCGTTGATTCGGATTTTCGCCATGACTATCTCCTTGTTGCCGAACCTGTTGCCGAACTCGGTGCCGAACTTGTCGCTGCTGAGCGGGGCAGCAACTCCCGCAGACGGTCGATCAATTCCTCCACCGTGATTCCAGCGGCTCCCGCGCGCGCCGCACAATCCGCAGCCATCTGGCCCAGCTGGCGCCCGCGCTCAGCCGATTTCTTCTCCGGCTTCATGTCGCTGATGAAAGTTCCCGTACCCTGGTGCGTTTCCAGCATGCCGCCGAGCTCAAGCTCACGATAAGCCCGCATCACGGTATTGGGATTGATGGCAAGATCGACGGCCAGCTGCCGCACCGTCGGAAGTTGATCTCCCGCGCCCAGCGCGCCCGATGCCACACCCGCCCGCACCTGGTCGATAATTTGCCGGTAGACCGGAACGCCGCTGTGCAGGTCGAGCGCGAACTGAAACGGCGCCGCGCCTGTAGTCGTCCTTGCCATATGTGTCACTGTACTACACTACTAGTACACTATGTCAAGGGCTAAATCGGGAAAGTTTATTTTTCTTTTGGTTGGAGATCACAGACTTCCACTGAAATCCCCGATAGGCTGATCCCGCTCCCCGAAAATCTCCCGTCCCGGAGTAGAGGAAAAACCCACCCATGTTCCCAGATATGTTCCGGAATACTTGCCGTATTGTGCTCCGCAACTTCGCGCCTTCGTTCGCCGCGCTGGCCGTCGTGCTGGCGCTAACCACCTTTGCCCCTGCCGCAATCAGCGAGATCTACGCCGGCTTTCCCAATCGCACCGGAGTTCTGCCGCCCACGGCGATCATGACGGCCCCCGCCGCCAACGCCACTTATCTGATCTTCGCTTCCATCACTTCTGCCGGCGGCGAGCCGCTCACCGCTCATTTCACCTGGAATGATCCCGATGGCGGGGGCGGCAACCTGACCTACTCCGAGGGATATCCTCTGTTGATGCACGTTGCCGCCGGGACAACCCCGATGGTGAGCACGACCTGCGGTACAGAAGGCGTGTGCATTTTTACCTACAACCTGTTTGTCGCAGGCTTCGGACTATGGCCGGGAGCCGCGCAGTCGCAAGCCGGACTATCAGAATCGATCCGTCGGGATCAACCCTCGCTCACCAGCCCCATCTCCGACGAAATATTGCTTACTCCCGGGACGACGGGAACCTACCTGCTGTTGCTGGATCTGACCAATGTCAACGGCGGCGCCGGAGGAGCGACGCTCGACGCGACGGTTTCGTGGTCCGATGAATTTGGCCCGCATTCGGCGACCGTGAATTCATCGTCCGGCCTCACCGCGCCGTCCGGCGATCTGCTGCTCGTACACGCTCTCGCCGGAAACCCCATCACGCTTTCCACGGGCCTGGTCGCGGGGACTCTCGAAACCTATGACCTGCACCTGCGCGGCATCCACTTCGGCACGCCCTCCAGCGGCCCAGGCCCGCTCGTGGATTCCGAATTGAATCTCACCAACTGGTCCCAGGCCACTTATCCCACCGTCGAAACGGTGGTCACGGTGCCTTCGAGCGCCGAATATATTGTGGCCGCGACGATCAATTCGTCTTCCGGGACTTCCTGTTTGGGAGGCTCCGGCAGTTCCGAGCCCGGCGAGTGGGCGCTGCTCTACTGGAATGAAATGCAGCGGGGAATCCTGGCGCCTTTTTTCTCTAGGACGCCGACTGCCGAAGTCGTGCAGTCCAGACTGGAGGGCAGCACCGGATTTCGCTTTGTGTCCAGCAATCCCTGCATCCCGGCGTCGGGAGCCGGTCCGACCTATTCGATCGAGGCGTTAGCGATTCGTTTCTGATCGCTTTTGCGGAGTTGAAACGATGAAAGTCGAGAACAAACGCGATGGAGCAGTGGTCAGCTTAGATTGCAGAATGGTTTTCTTAGCGTCCTTCGCGGTTAAGAGCTTATTTTCCGCTGCCTCCAGTGCAGAAAGCCTTTAACCGCGAAGTGCGCGAAGAAAGGCCGCAAAGGACGCAAACTGTGCTTCTCCAGCCGCAATACTACCCGCAACTGGAACTACTCCTAGCGCAAGGCCCACGATGGGATCGACTCTCGATAGCTCAAAAAAAGGCCCGGCTCAAGGCCGGGCCCCATTCTCGCTGTCTCGCTTCTTAGTCGTTCGAAGCCTGCATGATCAGGTGGTCGACGATGCGGTGCGCTTCGTCGATGTGCTGCAGCGCGCGATGCTTCAATCCATGGGCAAAAACGTCATCTTCGCGCTCGTCGATATCATGGTGCGCGCGGTCGAGCAGTTCCAGCGCCTTGTGGTAGCGCCCTTTGTGGCCCAGGTGCGCGTCGACCGGCATGTGGTCGTGGATATCTTTGCCATCATCGATGGAGGCGTGCTTGATCTCCCCGATCGCCTTGTCGATTTCATCGATGGCGTGCTGCTCTTCGTTGTCCATGTGGTCCGAGGGCGTCAGTTTATCCAGGTGCGCGCGCGCGTCGCGCAGGTCGGTCAGCGCGTGCAGATAAGCCGGATGCTTGCCCGGTTCGTCAGCCAGGGTGAGTGCGGAAAACATCGCTACTACAAACAGCATTACCAAGCAATGTCGAACGGTCTTCATAGTCTCCTCGTGGTTGTGGGTTGAGTGGTGGCCTTTCGGCAGAAACTGCAATCGAAGAATTGAACCCTAGATTTCAGATTTTGACTCTCTGAAATTTTAGGGTTCGAGGGCGGAATCAGAAAGGTTACTTCGGTTCAATGGGATGCGAGCCGTCCCCGACCGGCCCCGGCAGGATTTAGTGTTTCGGCTGGAACCCTTTGCGCCGCTGCTCGCTGTAACGGCGCAACGCATCCAGAATAATGGGATAGGCCTCTCCAGCCGGGCGAATCTCGTCGACTTCCACGGCCTTGCCCTCGAGCTGCTTGTAGTCCTGAAAAAACCGGCGCAGCATCAGCAGCCGGTGTGAAGGCATCTCCGCCGCTTCGCGGTACGAGTTGAACTCCGGATCTTCGGTCGCGATCGCGATAATCTTGTGATCCTGTTTTCCAGCATCGATCATCGTCATCAGCCCGATGGCGCGGGCGTGAATGATCGTCAGCGGCACCACCGTTTCCTGGCACAGCACGAGCACGTCCAGCGGATCGTCATCTTCCGCCAGCGTCTGCGGAATAAATCCATAATTCGCGGGATAGTAGACCGCCGAATACAGCACGCGATCGAGGCGAATCAGCCCGCTCGACTTGTCCAGTTCATACTTCACACTCGAGCCAAACGGAATCTCAATGACGCTGTCGAATTCGTAAGGCAGCTTGTCGCCCGGAGTCACATCGTGCCAAGGATGAATCATAAGCAGTTATTCTACCGAATTCAGCGAAGCCGAATGCGCGGGTGGCGGGCGCCGGGGTGCTCTACGTCTCGCCGTTTTTGCGAGACGTGGGAGGAAATGCCGCCCGGGGCTAACCGAGCTTGCTAAGAAGCGGATGTGCTTTTCTTAGCGAGCTTCGCGGCCGTTCTTAGCGTCCTTAGCGGTTAAAAGCTTTCGGTCTGATGCCGGCCCCGAGGAAAGCTCTTAACCGCCAAGCACGCAAAGAAAATCCGCAGAGAACGCAAAGAAACAATTCGTCACTCCCGACAGCACCCCCGCTGGCCCCCCGGCCATCTTGCGTCTCCCCTCCCCGGCGCGTAAAGTTTGAATCTGGGTGTACTCCCCTCGGAGTCTCTATGTCGAGTCCGATCATTGCCATCAAATTCGGCGCCGCGACGGCGGCGATTTTCCTTCTGCTCGGCTACCTCGCCTACACCGGCGTGCAGGACACCAAGAGTTACTACGTCACCATCCAAGAGCTGCACAAGATGGGCGACGGCGCCTATGCCAAGAGGTTACGAGTTGCAGGAAATGTCCAGCCCGGCTCGATCAAACGCAAGGGCACGCACGTGGAATTTGTGCTGGTGGAAGGAGATCAGACCCTCGCCGTCGACTACACCGGAACCGAAGCTCCGCCCGACACCTTCAAAGACGACTCCCAGGCTCTCGCCGACGGCCGCTTCGATCGTGACGGAGTTTTCCACGCCAAGCAATTGCAGGCCAAGTGCGCCTCGAAATACGCCCCGCAACAGCCCGCCGCGCCAGGAAAGGGAACACCCTCAGCGGAGCCGGCCAAGAGCATGACGTAAGACGCAGACAAACGAATCAGCCGCAGACGGATCACGCGCCTGTTCCGTCCGCTGCCGCTTTGGGTGATCTGGATGCCCCTCTGACGCTTACTCTCCCGACGTCGACGCCAGTGACCCATGCGCCACCAGCGTTTACGCCACCCACCCTTACGTCGTCGCTTACTCCGATTGATCCATACGCCACCGGCCTTTACGCCACCGTGGAAGAGCGGCTCTTCAGGGCCGCGTAAGCGATCCGCGATGACGCGGGCTTTAGCCCCTGTGAATCGTTCGCCGTCGCCGCGCGCTCAATTCATCCACCGGGGCTAAAGCCCAATCGAGATCTAAATGCCTGACGCGGCGCTGAAGCGCCGCTCTTCCACGAAGCTGCAATCGTTCGCGCGCGACCCACTCATGCGCTTTGCAAATCTTCGCGAAAGTGCATAGATTCGCTACGTGACGCCCTGATCTGATAACGATCACGGTCTGCGGTCCTCCATTGCCCGTGCCTGACGCCATCCCGCCCGCATCCGTCATCGCTCTCCACAATGTCGTCAAACAATTCGGACGCTTCGCCGCCCTGCGCGGCGTGACTGCCGAATTCGACGCCGGCCGCTTCCACGCCATCCTCGGCGATAACGGAGCCGGCAAGACTACGCTCCTCCGCGCCCTCGCCGGACTCGCCCAGCCCACGCGCGGCGAAATTGCGATCTTCGGCAGGACTCCCAAAGACGCCTGCCGCGACCTCGGCTACATGGCCCACCCCTCGCTGCTCTACGACGAAATGACCGGCATGGAGAATCTCCGCTACTTTGCCGGACTCTACGGCATCGCCGGCGACACTCGCGCGGAAGAAGTAATTCGCCTCGTCGGCCTCGACCCCGCGCTCGCTCGCGCCGTCGGCCAATACTCGCAGGGCATGCGCCAGCGCATGTCGCTGGCGCGAGCGATTCTGCACGATCCGAAAGTCCTGCTGCTCGATGAGCCTTTTTCCAATGTCGACGTGAATTCCGCGCACGCCATGGTCGCGCTGCTCGAATCCATGCGCGATGCCGGCAAAACGATTTTCGTAGTCACGCACCAGGCTCTGCTGCTCGAACGGGTGGCCGACGAATTCGTCTGGATGCAGTCCGGCCAGATCGTCAGTCGAACGGGGCCGCGATGACCCTCTGGTCCGTCACCCTCGCCACGCTGAAAAAAGATATCCGCCTGGAGTGGCGCTCCAAAGACGCACTCAACTCCATGCTATTTTTTTCGTTGCTGGTCGTGGTGATCTTCGTTTTCTCTTTCGATCCGCTGGCCGAAGAATCGCGCCACATCGTTGGAGGACTCGTCTGGGTCGCGTTTCTTTTCGCCGCCGTGGTCGCGCTCAACCAGACCTGGGCGCGCGAACTGCGCAATCAGGTGCTCGATGCTTACCGCGTCTCTCCGGCGCCGGCCAACGCGCTGTTTCTGGCCAAGGCGCTGGGCAATTTTATTTTCGTCAGCGTGCTCGAAGCGCTGATGACACCGCTGTTCGTGATTTTCTATAACCTGCACGTCCTCGGCCCGGCCTGGCAATTGATGCCCATCACGATTCTCGGAACCTGGGCGCTGGTGGTGAACGGAACGTTCTTTGCCGCGATGTCGCTGCGCACACGCAGCCGCGAAATTATGCTGCCGCTCCTGCTGTTTCCGATTTCCATTCCCGCTGTGATCGCCATGGTCGCCGGCACGACGGCAATCCTCACCGGAGAAGAGTCCGCCCGCTTCTACATCGTGTTGCTTCTCACCTACGACGTGGTGTTTACTACAGCTAGCCTCGCGTTGTTCGAAACCATTCTCCACGCGGAATGATTGTTCCAGGGAATCATGCGCCCGAAAGGGTAGCGGCTCAATTTGAATTTCTCGGCAACTCTGCGGCCGTTCCTCTGCGATCTCCGCGGTGAAAGGCTGTTGCTCTTGCGGATAGATCAAGAGACTCTAACCGTTGAGGACGCGGAGAAAAGCCGCAGAGTACGCGGAGAAAGTCAAAAGTTGATGTGGCAAGTTGATTTCACTGGAATATGAAGCGTCTTTTCCCCATCCTCTCCATCGTCACCGCCGTTCTGCTGGCCTACGCGCTCTATGAAGCGCTCGTGGTCGCGCCCGCCGACGCGCAGCAGGGAGAGGTCTACCGCATCATCTACTACCACGTGCCCTCGGCCTGGACCGCGTTTCTGCTGTTCTTCATCAACTTCCTCGCCTCGATTCAATATCTGGTGAGTGGCAAGCCCGCGGCGAAATCGGCCACGAAATGGATCGTCATCGCCATCGGCGTGCTCGGCGTCATCGCAACGTTCATCCCCGCGGTGCAGCAGATGCTGCCCACGGGAATGCGGCCCAGCGCCGTCGCCACCACGGTAGTGCTGATTCCGGCTTTCTATTTTCTGATCGGATGGCTATTTCCCGGCGATCGCCTCGACGTGCTCGCCGTCACCACGGCAGAAGTCGGAGTAGTTTTCTGCACCATCGTGCTCGTGACCGGACCGCTGTGGGCGCGCCCGGTGTGGGGCATCTGGTGGGCGCCGGGAGATATTCGCCTCACCTCCACTCTCGTTCTCTGGCTGATTTACGTCAGCTATCTGGTGCTGCGGCGCTTCTCGAACAGCGCGCAGACGCAGATGCTGGCCGCGGCCCTCGCCGTATTCGGTGCGCTCGATGTTCCACTGGTTTATTTTTCGATCTGGTTTTTCCGCACCCAGCATCCCCAACCGGTGATCGGCGGCGGCGGATCGATGGATCCGCGCATGCTCAACGTTCTCCTGCTCAGCTGGACAGCTTTTCTGTGTTTCGCATTTCTGGTCTGCTGGTCGCGCTTCCGCCTCGAAGTTTTACATCGCGAAGTCGAAGAAGCTTATGCCATGGAATCTCTCGCCGGCAGCCCCAGCGCGGCCGGAGTGGCTGCTCCGCTCAGCCGGAGGGCGCAATGAACTCCATAAAATTCCTCTTCGCCGCCTACATCGCCGCCTGGGCCATTCACGCTTTCTACATCGGCACGCTGATCCGCCGCTTCCAGCGCCTGCGCCAGCAGAAAAACGAGTTAGACGAAGGGGGAAAGTAATCCACACCAATCGTAGAGACGTAACTCGTTACGTCTCGGCAGCCCCGCAGTGCCACGGTGGGAGCCGTAACAAGTTACGTCTCACGGCAAGGGTAGATACGATTCTGGCAGTCTTCAGATCGCGCCCTTGAACTCTTCCCGCAGGCCGCTGAAGAAATTCGGGATGTCGTTCGAACGGAGGAACTCGTAATCTTCAATCATCGCGGCAGTCCCAATCCGCGACGAGGGCAGCGGACGCTCCACCCGGATCACCCGCGCCACGAAGCGCACCCGCACCGGGTCGGTCAGCGTGACGTGCGGAGGAATGGTCAGCGTAACTTCCAGCCTGGTTCCGGCCGCAACCGCTCGGTCAAGATAGAAAAATACGCCGCGCGCGCTGACGTTCTGCGTCTCGGTGTAAAACTCGCCGGAGTCTTCCAGGCGCACGATGGCGGGCAGGCGCATGTCAAAGCGCCGCATCATCCGCCGGTCCTGGTCCTGTGCGTTCAGATGCATACCAGATCGCTCCGCCCGGGGGTATTGACTCTCTTGAGTGTCGCTGCTCGGTCTTAGGTCTTCGGACTATTCCAGAAAGGGCAAAGGACCGACGACCGACGATCCAAGACCCACACCGCAACCACCCGTGCAGCGCCCCAAGCTTTGAAACCAGAGCCCGGCGCAAAAACTCCGCATTGCCCCCAATGTATAGAATCATCAGCCCTTTGCAACACCAAAATCGCCGCCGGAACAGATTCGGTTAATGAATTCCTCGCGCGGAACGATCTCGATGGAGGAAACAGGTCTTCGGTCTTAGGTGTTCGGTCTTCGGCCCAGAGTGTTCCTGAGAAGGCCCCAGGCCCAAAGACGCAAGACCTAAAGACCCAAGACCCAAGCCCCCCCGAATTTGTCTCCTCCCGCGGCATCTTTCCTCACCTGCCAACGCATCTGACGAATCTTGGAGCCTGGCGTTGAGGCGTGCTTCGCTTGACTTGTCTATCCGTCAGATGTTTAAGTAGTTATTTAATTTTTCCGCCAGCTCCAGTGACCAGCAAACCGCGGCCAGGTTCGCCAGGGGAAGTTCGCCGGCGCGAGGCCGGGACTGACTCGTGCGTCGTCTCCAATTCACCCGATCTGAACGAAGCGATCTGGACGAAGGCGATTGTGCGGAAAAGTGGCCCGGACGACCCGGCCTGTGCGGAAGTGGTCCGAACGGGAACGATCGGAACGAGAACGGTCCAAAAGAAGAGCGACCAGAGGAACGATCCAGACTTGAGAACGATCCAAACTTGAGAACGATCGATATATCGGAACGAAAAACGATTCTGAGCGGGCGAAGCATCGGAGGAAACGCGTGAACGTAGATCGCCGTGGGGTGGGAGCATCGATGGTACGAGTTCGTTTTTTAGGAGCGGGGCTCGCGCTGTTGGCGGCCGGATGCCTGCTTCTCCACGGCAACGTCCTCAATCGAACTTCCTACTCCTCGAACGCCCGCCCGCAGACCGGGTCGCCTGCGAGTCCTCTCGCCGTAACCCCGTCGCAGAGCCCGCTTTCGCGAACCCATCTTTCGCCAAGCCGCATTTCGCCAATGCAGGCCCGCAACCTCTTCTCCGGATTGCCTCTGATGTTCGAGCCCAATCAAGGACAAGGAAATCTCGACGCCGCCGATCGCCGCGCCCAATTCATCGCTCGTGGCTCCGGCTACAACCTTTTCCTCGGATCCCAGGGCGCAACGCTGGCATTGGTTTCGCGCACGCCCGCTTCGCAGCCCGCGTCACAGTCCAACTCGCAGTCCCGAGCGCAATCAGCCTCGAAACCAGCCGCTCCCCGTGTCGAGTTCCTGCAGATGAAGCTCGCGGGCGCGAATCCTGACGCCATGCTCGCCGCGGCCGATCCGCAGGCTGGCGTGAGCAACTACCTCATCGGAAACGATCCCTCCCGCTGGCGGCGCGCCGTTCCGCACTTCGGCCGTGTGCGCTACGAAAATGTCTATCCTGGAATCGATCTCTTGTTCTACGGAGATCAAGGCCATCTAGAGTATGACTTCCAGGTCGCTCCCGGCGGCAACCCCGCCCAGGCCGAACTCGAATTCAATGGCGCACGCCACGTCGAACTGCGTGACGGGGCTCTGGTCATCAAGACTGAGTCCAGCAGCATTCGACTCGAAGCTCCCAGCATCTACCAGCAGATCGACGGCCGCCGCCAGCCGGTCACGGGCAGCTTCGTGTTGCGCGGCGCCAAGCGCGCCGGGTTCGCCATCGGAGCCTACGATCACTCCCGCGAACTCGTGATCGATCCCATCATCGCCTTCTCCAGCTACTTCGGCGGCAGCGGCGATGAGCACTTCACCTCCGTCGCCGTAGACGAATCCGGCAACATCTATCTCACCGGATCGACCACTTCCACCAATCTTCCTGCTACACCTGGGGTCGTTCAGGGCACGCTCAACGGCACGCAGAATATTTACATCGCCAAAATGTCCCAGTCTCTTGGCGGCTCGAATGCCGCCGGGTTGCAGTATGCGACGTACCTCGGCGGCAATGGCACCGACGCGCCGGCCGGCATCGAAGTTGACGGAGCCGGCGACGCCTACGTCGCGGGCACCACCTCCTCGACCAATTTCCCGACCACCGCCAACACCGCTTACCAGACCGCGCCCCAGGCCGGAAGCGCCGGCACACAGCACGTCTTCGTCACCGAACTCAACCCCACCGCCCAGGGATTGCTCTACTCCACGTATCTCTCCGGCAGCGGCAACGACATCGCCAGCGGCATGGCGATCGACTCCAGGGGACACGTCGCCGTCACCGGCACCACCACCTCCACCAATCCCCAGGATTATGCCCAGGGCGATCAATTCCCCGTCACCAGTCTGCCGCAGGCGCTGCCCTACCAGCAGTATCCGCGCAACGCCCTGCAGTTCTTTCTGACTGAGGTCTACACCAACGCGCCGCGCAACGGCAGCATCGTCTACTCGACCTACTTCGGCGGCGGCGACTTCGGTACCACGACGCCAATCGCAACCGGCGGCGGCGTCACCATCGATACCAACGGCAATCTTTATTTCAGCGGCACCACCAACTTCAGTTATAGCGGGACATCTCCCACCACCGACTTCCCCATCCTCAACGCTTACCAGCCTTGCCTTGATACGTCTCCGCCCGTCGTCCCCACCAACACTCCAACGTGCGCGGCCAGTGCCAGCACCGACCCCGACGCATTCGTGGCCAAGATCAACCCACTGGCCACCCAGGGATCGCAATTGCAGTGGTCCACCTATTTCGGAGGCGTCGGCAGCGACTCCAGCACAGAGGTCGCCATCGATAGCGGCGCCACCAACGTTTTCATTACCGGAACCACGAATTCTCCCGGCATCACCCCCTTGACTACCATAGCTTCGTATCAGCTTTGTCTGGATACTCCGGTGAATCCCGCGACGGTCACCGCCTGTCCGACCACTTTCGCCACCACGCCTCCGCCCACCGATGCCTACGTGGCCCGCTTCACCAATCTGACGCCGACATCGAGCATCATCAACAATCTGTCGCTGACTTACTTCTCGTATCTGGGCGGCAGCGCCAACGATGCCGGCCTCGCGCTCACCATCGACGCCTCCGAGGGCGCGGTAATGACGGGATGGACGCAGTCTCCCGATTTCCCCATCGCCCCGAACCCCAACGACATCCAGAGCGCTCTCAACGGCCCGCAGAACTCCTTCATAGCGCGCCTGAACACCAGTCCAGCCAACGGGCAGAACACGGTCGGCACCTGGGCCAGCTACTTCGGCGGAAACGGCACCGATGAGGGCACCAGTGCCGCCATCGACGTCAACGGAGCGATTTATTTTGCCGGCGACACCAACTCCACCAACCTGCTGCTCGACGAGCCCCTCCCCGTCAACCAAGGCGGAGCCTACAACGGCGGCTATGACGCCTTTGTCACCAAGCTGGGATCGGCCGCCAGTCTTTCGCTGACCGGCGTGCTTACGCTCGGGACCAATCAGACCTACATCAGCGCCGGCAACCAGGCCCAATTTACCTACACGCTGACCAATAACGGTCCTGACCTCGCTCAGGGAATCGTCGTAACCGACTATATTTCGCAGCGCTACACCGTCATTCCCGTGACTTTCGTCTCCGCGACCGCCAGCGCAGGAAACTGCAGCGGCGGCGGCAGCACCACAACCGTAAGCTGCAGCATCCAGGCGTTGCAATCCGGTTCTACTGCGGTCATCACCATTATTCTGACCCCCACTGCCAGCCCCAGCGGGGGATCGGCGAACTTCAATGGTGGAACGATCATCGCCACCGGCTCCAACAACATCACCCCGGCCCAGACGTCGGTCTCCGCGACCATGTCGGATTTCAGCCTATCCCTGAGTCCGGCCAACGTCACCGTACCGGTCGCTGGAGACACTGCGAGCTACCAGATACAGCTGACGCCGCAGCCGATTTACAACACAAACATTTCGCTAGCCGTCACCGGCCTGCCCAACGGCACGACCTCTGCCTTCACCACCAACCCGGTCACCTTGCAGGGCAGCAGCCCCGGAGCGACCACGCTCAACGTCACCACCACAGCCCGGCCGATTCCTGTTCCGGAGACTGCTGGTCTTCTGGTGCGCCACCTCTACGCGCTGTGGCTCCCGCTGCCGGGATTAGCGATGCTCGGCTTCGCCGCCGCCGGAGATCGCCGCCGCCGCCGTATCTTCGGCCTGTTCCTGCTCTGTCTGGTTCTTGGCATGCTGATCCTGCTGCCCGCATGCAGCCACACCACCACGCAGCCCCCGGCCAGCGGCACCCCCGCCGGCACGTACACGCTAACGGTGACCGCAACCTCCGGCAGCGACAGCAAAAGCCAAAGCTTCACCCTGACCGTCCCGTAGAGCGCGCGCCCGGCAGGGAAGAGTGCAACGAGAAAATGGGGTTCGCAGTTCTTGGGTCTTGGGGCCTTGGGTCGTAGGTGTTGCGCTTCGGCCTTTGCGCATTCATCATGGTCGCCGGCGCGACCGTGGAAGAGCGGCCCTTCAGGGCCGCGTTCGA
>Ga0074044_10000347_pt1 | contig 46068 bp, 37 predicted proteins | sample BogForMeECP23OM1_FD_94443 | JGI IMG/M metagenome (GOLD analysis project Ga0074044, IMG submission 94443) | Bog forest soil microbial communities from Calvert Island, British Columbia, Canada - Bog Forest MetaG ECP23OM1 | ecosystem: Environmental > Terrestrial > Soil > Wetlands ...
GCGGGTCAGGTCGGCGATGGCGAGAAGTTGGCGGGAGGTCACGATGCCGTTGGGAATGCGGATCCGCACCATGAAGCGCTGCAGGGCGCGGCCCACGCCACCCTGGCCCCCGGTGACGCCGGCGCCGTCGCCCTGCGTATAAACGCCCCACCAGCGAAAATACGTTCCGATCCATTCAGGAGGGATGGAATCGAATCCTTCGCGGGCGAAGCGGCGAATCTCGTCAAGGCCCTCCCACGGGTTCTTGGCCCGCTTCAGGCGCTCGACTCGCTGCGCTGTAGTTTCCTTTGCCGTCATTTTTGGGACTGTCGTTGTCATATAGAGTCGGGGAAAATAAAAAACCCACCGCCAGATTGGTCTGGCGGTGGGTTGATGAGTGCCGGTGTTAAGAAATTCTTAGGTCAGCAGCCTCCCCGCGCCAGTGCGCACGCATGCACAACAACAACATGGGCAGCAGCACATCACGCGGAAATTGCGGCTCTCTGACATTTCACCTGTATTTTAGGTTGACGAGCATTCCTCCGTCAACGAACTTGCGTAACAATTCTCCCGCTATTGATGAATATTTTCGATCGAAAGAATCATAAATTTTGGCGCACGGAGAGGCGCGGCTCCAGCGAGTTGTAGAATCAATAACTTAGACTTGCAAACAAATGTTGAGTGATAATCTCCTGACCGCCTCGCACAGGTTATTATTTCAGTCCGACTCCACCGCCGAACCTGCTTTGGATGAACCCTCTTCGAAAGGTAATTTCTCGATGAAGCGATTTGCGACCCTCTTGATATTCGTTGTCTGCTCCGCGGTTTTCGGATTTTCCCAGGCCTCAACCGGTTCCGATCCATACCGGCCAACTCTCGATCGGCTGCAGTCGCTGACCAGCCAAGGCGAGGCCGAATGGCGCTTCCATGCTGACGTTCCGCACCCTGAGGATCCGGGGATCAATGACTCCGACTGGGGCACGATCGCCGTGAAAAATGTTTCCGGGCCGGGCGGGCAAAATGCAGGCGAGGAGCACTGGAAAGGAACTCGTGTCTTCCGCCGCTGGATTCAGATTCCGGAGAAGATCAACGGCTATGCGACGCAGGGGTCAAAGGTGATGCTTGATTTGCGCTTCGGCAGCCCGGGCAGCTTGATGATCACGATTTTTTCCAACGGTGCAATTCTCTACCGCGGCGACGATGACAATATTCTCCCCGTGCTGTTGACCGAGAATGCGCAGCCGGGGCAGAAATTCCTGGTCGCGGCTCGAGTGGTGGCGGGCGACGATGTACAGTCGGAGTTTTTTCACAGCGAACTTACGGTTGAGCCGCAGGGTGGACGACCGGATCCCGGATTTCTGCGCACTGAGATTCTGGCGGTGAGACCGATTATTTCGGCCTACGAAGAAGGAAAGGCAGAGCGTGAACAGGAACTCGACGCAGCCGTCAAGGCGATTGATTTCTCGCTGCTGGATCGCGGAGATCAGGCGGGCTTCGATGCGTCGCTGAAAGCGGCCGATGCCAAACTCCAAGTGCTCAAGCCCTGGCTACAGCAATTCACAGTACGCCTGGTGGGGAATTCGCACATCGACATGGCGTGGCTGTGGCCGTGGACGGAGACCGTCGAGGTCGTGCGCAACACGTTTCAGAGCGTGCTTGACCTGATGCGCGAATATCCCGATTTCAAGTTCACCATGTCGTCGGCTCGAACCTATGAATGGATGCAGGGAAAATATCCTGACTTGTTCCACCAGATCGAGCAGCGCATAAAAGAAGGCAGGTGGGAGGTGATCGGCGGCATGTGGGTCGAACCGGATCTCAACATGCCCGACGGCGAGTCGCTGGTGCGGCAGATTCTGGTGGGCAAGCGATATTTCCAGAAGAATTTCGGCGTCGATGTGAAGATCGGGTGGAATCCGGATTCGTTCGGCTACAACTATCAGCTGCCGCAGATCTACAAGAAGTCGGGGATGGATTATTTCGTGACGCAGAAGCTGATGTGGGCGCATGAATTCACGACATTTCCTTACAAGTTTTTTTGGTGGCAGTCGCCGGACGGCAGCCGGATGCTGACCTATTTCCCTCACGACTACGCCGATCCGATTGACGCCGAGCCGCTGGGAAGTCAGATTGCGGTGTGGATGCCGTCGATTTATGGCCCGAAGCTTGAGGACCATCCCGAGATGATGCACCTGTACGGCGTGGGCGATCACGGCGGCGGGCCGACGCGGGCGATGCTCGATCACGCCGATGAGCTTCGCGCTCCGGATGCGGTGTTTCCGAAGCTGGAATTCAGTTTTGCCCGTGACTTTTTCAGCGATCTGGAAAAGAAGCTGCCGAACATGCAGGTTCCAACTTGGGATGGAGAACTTTATTTCCAATATCACCGCGGAGTTTTCACGACGCAGTCCGAGACCAAGCGCAGAATCCGCCGCGCCGAAGAAAATATATTGAATGCCGAGAAGTTTGCTTCCCTGGCTTCGCTCTACGGCCGTGTCTATCCACAAGACGGAATGGAAGAGAACTGGAAGAATCTCCTGTTCGATCACTTTCACGACATCATGCCGGGTTCCGGGATCGCGGTGAATTATCTCGATGCCAAGCGCAATCTGGAAATTGTGGACCGCGCCGACAACGACATCACGAACAATTCGCTCCGGGAGATTGCCGCTCAGGTCAATACAGAAGGCGATGGCGTTCCGGTGATGCTCTTCAATTCTCTATCGTGGGCGCGCACGGAGGTGACCGAGGTTGAGGCGCAATTGCCCGCGCCGGCGGGCGCTGTGGAAGTTTTTGACTCCAGCGGGAAGAGGGCCCAAGTGCAGAGGATCGCGTGGGATGCGGCAACCCATCGGACGAAACTTCTTCTCCTGGCGAATACGCCGTCGATGGGATACGCGACTTACTTTGTGCGCGGTGTAAGCGCCGTCGCCGGGATTCAGTCAGTTCGTTCCACGCTGCATGCATCCGCTAACTCTGATGGCGACGTGCTTGAAAATGAATTCCTTCGCGTGAAGATCGATCCGCAGTCGGGATGCATGACCAGCATGTTCGACAAACGCAGCGGCACCGAAGCGCTGGCCTCGGCGGAAACCGATACGGGCGGACCGAAAAACTCGACTTGCGGAAATCTTTTACAGACCTTCGTCGACAAGCCCCAGAAATGGGATGCGTGGAATATTGACGCAGACTTCGAAAAGCAGCACTGGGATCTGGACAAGGCCGATGAAGTCAAACTCGTCGAAAGCGGACCGCTGCGGGCGGTGATTGAGGTTAAGAATCATTTTCAGAATTCCACTTTTGTGCGCGACATCACTCTGTATGCCGGCGTGCCCCGGGTTGACGTCAAGATGCAGGCGGAGTGGCACGAGAAGCACATTCTGCTGAAGGTTGCGTTTCCGGTGAGTGCGCACAGCGACAAGGCGACTTACGAGATCCCGTATGGTTCGGTGCAGCGTCCTACCACTCGCAACACGCCCGCTGAGCAGGCGCAGTTCGAGGTTCCGGCACAGCGCTGGGCTGACATCTCGGATGCGAAGCATGGATTTAGCCTGCTCAACGATTCGAAGTATGGATACGACGCGAAAGGAAACGTGTTGCGACTGTCGCTGCTGCGTTCGCCGGAGTGGCCTGACCCGCACGCCGATGAGGGGCATCACGAGTTCACGTATTCGCTGTATCCGCACGGCGGAAGCTGGAAGGATGCGCTGACGATCCGGCGCGGTTATGAGCTGAACTACAAACTGATTTCGATTTCAAGCGTGAAGCATCAGGGCGCGCTCGCACCCGAGCATTCGTTTCTGCAGACACAGGCTGAGAACATCATCGTGACTGCGATCAAGAAAGCTGAAGACGAGAATGCGCTGATTCTGCGATTCTACGAATGGGCGGGAAATGAGAGCGATGTTGCTTTGCAGCTTCCTGAGGGGGCTGAATCGGCGACCGAGACTGACCTTATGGAGAGGCCCATCGTAAGCCCCACTCTAGCCGCAGAGAACGCCGCTAAAATGGGCCACCCACTTTCATTGCAGAATGGCACGGTGAAAGTACATACGAAACCGTACGAGATCAAGACGATCAAGGTGCTGTTCAATTCCCTGCCGCAGACGGCGGCCGCGCAATGACGGAATTGAACTCCAGCGGCACAATTCTGGGCGTCGACGTCGGCGGGACGAAAGTCGCCGTGGGTCTGGTCGATCGCGAAGGCAAAATCCTAGCCCAGGGGCGAAAGCCGATGGTGGCGAATGGCACAGCGGAAGCGGGTCTACAAGCGGTCACCAGCGCCATTGACTCGATGCTGACCGCAGGCAGCGGCTTTCGGAGCATCGGTATTTGCGCGCCGGGGCCGCTCGATCCGAAGACCGGTGTAGTGCTCAATCCTCCGAATCTTCCCTGCTGGCGAAATTTTCCGCTGGCCGAAAAGATCGCGGGCAAATATCACTTGCCGGTGAAAGTCGATAACGACGCGAACGCGGCCGCTCTGGCTGAGACGCGCTGGGGAGCGGCGCGAGGTTATCGTTACGTTTTCTACGCCACGATTGGAACTGGAATCGGAACCGGCATAGTGTTCGATGGCAGGATCTACCATGGCAAGACAGGGTCCGCTGGCGAGGGCGGGCATGTCACCATCGACTACCGCGGCCCCCGTTGCACCTGCGGCAAATTCGGATGCATTGAGATTCTGGCGGCGGGTCCGGCGATTGGGGCGCGAGCGAGAGCCAAGCTGGGCGCAAAGCCGCCGATCCACTCCAGCATTCTCGAACTGGCCAAGGGAGACGTTGCGGCCGTCACCAGTGAAATGGTGGGTGTGGCCTTCGCTTCGGGAGATTCGGTAGCTCGCGAGATTCTTCAAGAAACGGTTGGAGTGCTGGTTCCATGGCTCGGCAATATCGTCGATCTGCTGGATCCGGACGTCATCGTAATGGGCGGCGGCGTGGCGGCCATGCTCAAGCCGTTCTTCGGGGATATTAAAGACCGCCTTCCGAAATGGTGCCTGAATCCACGAGCCGACGAGATTCCGATTGTCATGGCCCACTACGGAGCGGACGCCGGCATTGCTGGGGGCGCGGCTCTTTGTTCCGAGTTCTGAGTTCTGAGTAAGTCTTTGGGCGGGGGTATCGATCATTGACCGATTCGGTTTGCCGAGCCTGAAAAAACGAAAGCTCTTAACCGCTAAGTTCGCAAAGAAAATCCGCGAAGGTCGTAAAGAAGAGCGTCTAGCTACTCGGGCCGCCGCGACGCTTTCATTGAGGACTACAACTTCTGACCCGCAGATTCGGGCCTTCTAGACCTTTTTTGTTTGACCCTACACTAGTGGGAACCGGTCTGATGGTGGGCAGTGCAGGACTCGAACCTGCGACCTCCTGCTTGTAAGGCAGGCGCTCTAACCAACTGAGCTAACCGCCCCCTCGCAATCACTGCGCGACCGGACGGGCGCAGACGGCAAATCCGAGTGAGGAGCGTCCGCGAACGACGCCATGCCGAGTATACGAGAGGCGTGAAAATGCGGTCAAACCCGCAGGCGCAACGAGAACAGGAACGTCGTAACGAGACCAGCCAAGTCTTGGTCAGACAAAGCTGGCGGCACCCTCGAGTCTTATTGGATGATGACCATGTTCATGCTCCAGGGAGAGAGAGTCAGGGTGAGAGGCAAGGCTTGCGCACCCATGCTAGCGGTCGTTGGCGGGGCCCAGGTGCTTGTCCCTGCCGGGTCGGGCGGAGTGCCGGTCGGCGAACCTGACAGGTCGTAGATGGCCTTGTCGTAAGTGGTAACGGTCACGCTGGAAGATGAGCTTTTGCCGGAGAGCGTAATCATTACCTGCTGCGCGATGGTTTCGTTGTCGTTGAACAACAGCACAGCCGTGCCGTTCGGGTTGGTGGCCGCATAGGCTCGGACGTCGGTGGTGTCGCCGGCGACCGTCGTCGTCAGCACTGTCTGGCCGTTGACTGCCATCTGGCTAAACAACTGAAAGGCGCGTGCCGTGGGAGACATGGTGCCGGTCGCCCCGGCGCCCGGACAGTCGGCGCCGTCCACCGGTCCATCGGAGAACACGTTGTAGCCTCCGAAATCCTGCCATCCATAGAGCGATGTACTCATGTTTCCGCTGGTGCTGCATCCCCCGAAGCCAATCCACCAGGTCAACCGTGAGACTCCAGCGTTCATCATTTCGCCCAGCACCTGGCCGGCATACAATCCCTGCGTAATCGACCAGCTCTGCTTCCCCGGATTGGTGTAGGTCCCTCCGATTTCGCCCACGTAAATCGGCGTGTTCGGAGTTCCCCATTCGCTTAGCTCCGACCTCAGGGTGTTGATGTTCGTGGTCAACTCCTGCGCCGCTTGCTGCACTATGAAGGTGTCGCTCTCAGAACCCGGCGCCTCGGGATAGTAGTGGTACTCCACGAAATCGTAAGATCCTTTGGCGTTGGCCATCACGGTGTTGTCCCAGCCGCCGGCCGTGTTGTCCCCATCGACATCGATGCCGACCAGGGTATTCGGGCTGGCCGTCTTGATCGAATTGTAGTAGCCGCTTGATCCGACCACTGCGGCGGCGTAGATAGTGGGATCGTTCGGAGTCGAATGCAGGTCGTATTCCCAGCTCCCATACTCCTCGTTGCCTACGGTCATATGGCTGGGGGTAATGCCGGCGGCGAGCGCGGCCGTGACCCAGTCCGCAGCTTCGGTGGGCTCGCCGCCCGCCGTACAGGCTGCGTCCGAGCCGTAATTGGCCGTCAACGCCACATCGAGATGAGCCGGAACGGCCATGTTGGTGACGAAATTCGTGAAAATGTCATTCGGATCGGCATACCCGCCATCGCACAGAGTGTTGGTCGACCAGTGGTAGAGGTCGGAATCCGATCCGCCCGGCCATCGGACCTGGGTGATCCCGGCACCCTGCAAGGCGCTCACGATTGCACTCTGGTTGGTGAGCAGGTCGTACCAGATTGCCATGTTGACGCCCAGCAGTTGGTTGGTCACAGCCGGGCCGGTGCTTGACAGGTCGACCGTCACCGTCGTCGCGACCGATCCCGTTACCGTAATGGTGGCCATCGCGGTTGCCGCTGTCCCAGTCGTGGGAGTGACCGTCAGGGTGTAGGTCGTAGTCGCCGTTGGACTTACGGTCACGGCTACGCCGCTGGTTGCGGGGAGATTGCCGGGGGTGATGACGCCTGTGCCGTTCGCGAAGACTCCGGTCAGAGTCGCGCTGGTTCCGCTGGTGATGGAGGAAGAACTCGCCGTGAAGCTGCTAATTGAGGCCGGCGGAGGCGGTGGAGGCGTGCTCGACGACCCGCCGCCGCAGCCTGCGAGGGCCAGGCCGAAAGTCAGAGCCAGGAGAGCCAGAAAAATACGTTTCATAGGATTCCCCATGTCCAGGTAAGAAGGAAGGCAGCGCCCGCCCCACGCGCCATGCGTGGAGAAATCTTAAGCGGCATTTCTGCCGCAGTTGCGGCCAGCAAAACGCTCAGCCTCAAAGATTGGCGGTGAACCTTCATCGTGTTGGCGCACAAAGGGTAGCAAGAGAGCCCAATTCAGGCCAAGGCCAAACTTAGTTCGGAAGCTCCTATGACATTACGAAAGTGCGTGAACCATGAGGGGGAAGCACTTCAGCAGTTTCATCACACGGTGCGCTGCTAGACTGGCTGGGTGCGGCGCCTGATCGTCAACGCTGATGATTTCGGTTTTACTTCGGGCGTGAATCGGGCCATTGCGGAGGCCCACACCCGGGGAGTTGTGACTTCTTCAACGCTGATGGCCAATGGCCCGGCCTTCGCCGAAGCGGCGCAGTTGGCGAAGACGCTCCCGAAGCTGAGCATCGGCTGTCATGTGGTGCTGATCGATGGCGAGCCGGTGCTCGGCGGGGAGCAGATTTCCTCCCTGGTTGTGCGCGGCTCTGCGGCACGTTTCCGCGATGGATTGAAAACATTCGCCGCGCGGGCCGTTGCTGGCCGTATGAAAGCCGAGGAGATCACGGCTGAGGCGGGGGCGCAGATTCGCAAGATTCAATCCGCCGGGATCGCTGTATCGCACATCGACACGCACAAGCACACGCATCTGTTCCCGAAGATTCTGCGGCCTTTGCTGCGCGGCGCCAAGGCGTGCGGCGTGTTCGCCATTCGCAACCCGTTTGGGCCGCGGCTGCCTATGCGCTCGAGTCAGTTGCTGGCGCGCCCGAATCTGTGGACACGCTATGCCGAGGTACAGGCTCTGCGCCGCTTTGCCGGCAAGTTTCGCGAAGCCGTCGCCGGCGAAGGATTCATCACCACTGACGGAACACTGGGCATTGAGGTCACCGGTGTGCTCGACGAAACGCTGTTTCAGGCGATTGCTCAGAGCATCCCCGAGGGAACGTGGGAGTTCGTCTGTCATCCCGGCTACAACGATGCGGATCTGCAAGGGGCAAAAACGCGCCTGCGCCAGTCGCGCGAAACCGAATTGCGCGTGCTGACCCTGCCAGCAGCTCGTGAACTGCTTTCGCGAGAGGGCATCGAGCTGATTTCGTATCGCGAACTGGCGGAGCAACCGTGAGGCGCGGAGCGGATCAGCCGGAGATCCCTCGCTCCGCCTAAAGAACGGCTTCGCTCGGGATGACGCACAGAATGAGACCCGAAAGCACGTCTCTCGCTGACACCGCCTGAACGCATCTTGGAGTACTCTGGTAACCTACCGGGGAACGCCAGCGGGTGTGATCATTCTCATATCCCCTGTGTTTTTAAGGCGGGAGGCTTAACGCTCATGACGGCCCAAGGGTCAGCTCCGCGCGCGACTCTGGACTTAAAGGTCCGGGTGTGGGGCATGGGCGCGAATGACCAGCCGTTTTTCCAGAGCGCCATCGCGCAGAATATCAGCTCGACGGGGGCTTGCATCTACGGCATCGAACAGAGCTTGAAGGTCGGCGATGTCATCGGTGTGCAATACGAGGGCAAGAAGGCGCGCTGCAAAGTGATCTGGATGGTGGATGCGGGCGCTCTCAAGAAGACCCAGGCCGGAGTGCAGCTTGTGGCCGACCAGGAGTGTCCGTGGGCGGCGAAGCTGCCTCCGGACATGAAGCCGGAAGAGCGCCAGCTGCAGAACCCGGACAACCGCAGAAAATTCGCCCGCCACAAGATTTCATTTCCTCTGGAACTGCGCGACGAACGCGTCAACACTCCTCTGCGGGTCAACGCAACCGACATCAGCGGCAACGGATGTTATGTGGAGACCGTAATGCCCCTGCCGATCGGCACGGCCCTGCGCGTGGACTTCTGGATCGGCGAGGAGAAGCTCTCACCTACGGCTGTGGTTCGCACCCGCGACCCCGGAGTCGGAATGGGAATCGAATTCACCGGAATGCCGGAAGAAATGAAGAAACGCGTTCAGATACACCTCGACAAAATAGACCCCGGCCTCGGAGTCGGCCAAAAAAGCGGCGGATAACGTCCGCGCAGCAATCGCAAGCCTTCGGCTCGGGTAAAATCTGCAACCACCGCGCATTCCAGCCATCGAATCACAGGGATCGGATCGCGGCAACCATATCGCAGGAACCAGGACTGCCGGCCTTCGCACATGAAAATTGGAATCACCTGTTACCCGACGTATGGAGGCAGCGGAGTCGTCGCCACCGAGCTGGGGCTGGAGCTGGCGCAGCGCGGTCATGAGATTCATTTCATTTCCTATGCCCAGCCGATCCGGCTGCGGGGCTCGGAAGCGAACATTCACTATCACGAAGTGGAAGTCTCCCGTTATCCGCTGTTCGACTATCCTCCCTACGATCTGGCGCTGGCCACGCGCATGGCTGAGGTTGCGCAACTTTACGATCTCGACCTGCTGCACGTTCACTATGCGATTCCCCACTCCGTGAGCGCGCTGCTGGCGCGGCAAATGCTGGCCGAAGGACCGCGCGGCCGCCGGCTGCCCTTCGTGACTACGCTGCACGGAACCGACATTACGCTGGTCGGTCTCGATCGTTCGTATCTGCCGATCACGCGATACTCGATCGAACAGAGCGATGGAGTAACCGCGATTTCCAATTATTTGCGCGATCGCACGCTGCGTGTCTTCGACGTGAAGAACAGCATCGAGGTGATTTACAACTCGGTGAACTGCGACGTGTATCGTCGCGATCCAGAGGTGGTCTCGCGACTGCGTGCCGAATATGCTCCCAAGGGCGAGCGCATCCTGGTGCACCTTTCCAATTTTCGTCCGGTGAAGCGGCTGACTGATGTGGTGGAGATATTTGATCGCGTGCGCAAGCAAATTCCGTCAAAGCTGCTGCTGATCGGTGACGGTCCCGACCGCTCCGTGGCCGAGTGGCTGGCGGTGCAGAAGGGCATTCACGACGACGTGCTGTTTCTGGGCAAGCAGGATCAGATTCAGGAGATCGTAGCCGCGGCCGACATCATGCTGATGCCGAGCGAACTGGAATCGTTTGGGCTGGCCGCTCTCGAAGCCATGGCCTGCGAAGTCGTGCCGATCGCAACGCGGGCCGGTGGAGTCCCTGAAGTCATCGATCATGGCAAGAGTGGATATCTTGCCGATGTGGGCGACGTGGATACGATGGCGCGCTACGCGATCGAGTTGCTGAACAACGAGCCGAAGTTGCGCGAAATGGGAAAGCAGGGGCGGGCGGTTGCGCTGGACCGCTTCTGTTCCACGAAAATCGTGAAGCAGTACGAAGAGTTCTACCGGCGCGTGCTCGAACGCTCGGCATAGAAACCCTCTGGTATAGAACTCGTTGCTTCGATCAGCGGCAGGCGAATTCGAATCAAAGTTCCCTTCCCTTCGTGGCTGTCGATAGTCATGCGGGCAGTGTCGCCGTAGAGCACTTGCAGCCGCTCGGAAATGTTTGCCATCCCGATGCCCATGCCCGACCAGTTGCCGCTCTCCTCCAGTTGCGTTGCGCCCATGCCCACGCCGTCATCCTCGACCTCAATCACCAGCTTCGATTCCGTAACCCGGCTGCGCAGGTAGATGCTGCCACCCTCCACTTTCGGCCCCAGCCCGTGCTTGATGGAATTTTCCACCAGCGGCTGCAACAGCATGCTGGGCACGACTACGTCGAGCGAAGCTGGATCAAGTTCCTTAACCACTCGCAGCTTGTCGCGGCCGAAGCGCACGACTTCGATATCGAGATAGTTGTCGATGAAGGCGAATTCGTCGCGCAAGGGCACGAAGGCTTCGCTGGTATTCAGAAGACGGCGAAGAATTGTTGCCAGCTTGAAGATCACGTCGCGCGCCATGTCGGGGTCGAAGCGCACCAGCGACGAAATCGAGTTCAGCGTATTAAACAGAAAATGAGGATTGATCTGGTTCTGCAGCGCCTCCATGCGCGCATGCAGCAGAAGGCGTTCCTGCTCTTCGAGCTTGATCTGGATGCGGACGCTGTTGAAAATCTTCAGTTCAATTCCGATCGCTGTTACGGACGCGGCATAGATTGCGCCCCACACCCACCAGTTTCCAGGGCTCTCCACGCTGAAAATGGAGCCCGGAAAATATCGCCACAGTTCTGTCTGCACAAACCGCAAAGCAACCACGGTCCAAAAGAACATAACCTGCCAATCAAACAAGCGGGGCCGCGGCAGATTCCGTCGAATCAAACGAAAGATACTTTGGTCAATAAATGGCGAGAACGACCAGATATCGTCCTTGTCGACCGCCATAGCGCGCAACTGGCCAGCGAGAAACCCGGACAGGACATCGAACGGCACGGCGGCCCACTCATGGTGCAGTAAGCTTGGGAGGCCCATCAGCGCACCTCCCAGAGATCCAGACCAGCGCCCGCCAACTACTCCCAGCAGAAGTGCCGTTTCAAAACTCAGGTCGCCGGCGTAAAAACTCTTCTGCGAAAGTCGAATACCAACTCCCACCATGATCGGTAGAGCAAACCAAAGAACCAGATACATCTTCTGACGGAATGTGCGCTCTTCCCGAAACAACAGACTCTTGAATTCCTTGGACCGCACGAGACTGCTCGAAATAGCCGCAGCTACCCCCAGTTTGACTAGCAGATTGATCAGGATGAGGCGCGGTTCCATGGGAGTTCAGACTCGAAAATGCTTGGCGCGTCGATCTGTCAGGGCGTCCATTTGTCGGATCGTCGATTTGTGAAATCGATGGTTCGAGAGTAGCACGAAGCCGAGGCTCGATTGCGGCGGGAAAATCGCGGGGAAGAGAAGATCGAGGGCGCTAGTTCGGTGCGCACTGGACCCTTAAAGCGCTTGGCGGAGTCTTACCAACTGTAGAATAGCGTGATAGGTGGCCGAAACGTCCGCGCGAGGAGGCCGACCGTGCGCCAGATTTGCCTGATTGTCCTGCTCTTTTCGTTCGCTGGCATTCTCGAGCTTGGGGCTCAGACTTCAGCGACCACGACTCCCCCGCCGCCGCAATCCGCGCGGCAGGCATTGCTTGAAATGCTGACGGGCAAGGGCGAGAACGACTTCACCAGGCATCTCCCGGAGGACGCGCGCAAGGCTTTGATCCGCAAGGGCGAGACTCCCGAGACGAATATGGTGCTCCGTATTTCCACGATCGGCCATCAGATCGCCGATTCGGGGCAACACGTTGAGACCTTCGAAACCGGACCGACGATTCTGCTGGTCGAGGAGAATGACGATCAGAAGAACAATGGCCGGAACAATCAGCGCAAAAAAATCGAAGTAAACGTGGAACACGACAGCCTGATGGGCGAAGACGACGAGATTGAACTTTCCTTTCGGTACTACAAAGACGGAGAGCTGCAATCCTTTCCTGTCGTCCCCCGCCTTATATTTACGTTTCGTCAGGAAAAGGAAATCTGGCGACTCATCGAAGTTACTGCTGCGGCGCACATGCCGCTTACCGATCCGGATTATCTCAAGGGATTGCGTAAGCAGCAGGATGAGGACAATGAAGCGCAGGCGAAAATGCGGCTCAACATCATCAGCGGGGCGGAGGCGGGCTACATAGAGAAGCATCCTGACCTGGGATACAGCTGCTCGCTATCCAGTCTGTTCGCTCAGGATACTGGCGCTAATCCGGGAGAGGGCAATGTGCCCGTTGATCCCGGTCAGGCGAACAGCGATTGGCATGGATACAGTTTCGCGCTCAGCGGCTGCGACGGAAGTCCGGCGGCGAAGTATCGCGTGACTGCCGCGCCCAGCGATCCTGACGCTGGCATGAAGACCTTCTGCACCGACGAATCGCAGACCGTGAAATTTGTTGCCGGCGAAAAAGCTTCCAATTGTTTCAGTCGCGGCAAGCCCGTGACCCAGGAAGGTGGGTCGGATTGAGCATCTGTCAGATGCTCGAATTGTGCTGAGCAAAATCCGTTTAGCTGAAGGCCAGTTCCTTGGCCCGCTGCGCGGCCTTGACGACCGCTTTGATCAGCGTGACGCGGAGTTTGCCTTCCTCCAGTTCCATGATCCCATCGATGGTGCAGCCGGCCGGAGTGGTCACCGCATCTTTTAGCAGCGCGGGATGATCGCCGGTTTCGAGCACCACGCGGGCTGCGCCCAGCGTGGTCTGCGCCGCCAGCAGGGTCGCAATATCGCGGGGCAGACCGACTTTTACTCCGGCTTCGGCGAGCGATTCCAGAATAATGTAGATGTACGCCGGGCCGCTGGCAGAGAGCGCGGTTACGGCGTCCATGTGCTTCTCGTCCACCACAACCGTTCTTCCCACAACGTCAAAGATGTGAGCGGTCAAAGCTACGTCTTTCGCGCTCGCGTACTTGCCTTTACAGATCGCGGTCATGCCGCTTCCCAGCAGGCAGGGGGTATTCGGCATGGCGCGGATCACCGGCACATTCGCTGACAAATCTCTTTCGATCATCGCAGTCGGCACGGAGGCTGCGACCGAAACGATCATCTGCTTCGGCGTGATATGGCTGCTGATCTCGCGCACAACTTCTTCAACGACCTGCGGCTTCACCGCGATCACAATGATGTCGGCGCCCTGGACCGCTTCGAGGTTGTCGGTTCCAACTTTCACTTTGAGCCTCGCCGAAAGAGCTCGGGCGCGCTCCGGATGCGCCACCGTAGCGCAGGTCGACCTCGCCGAGAGCAGACCTTTCTTTAGCAGCGCCTGAAGAATGATGCCGCCCATCTTTCCCGCGCCCAGAAAAGCGACTCGCTTATTTTTCAGAGCTTTTCCCAGGTCTTTTCCCGGACCTCCCGCCAACTGATTCGCCATGATTTGCCCGTCCGCTCTGGAAACTGTTTTTCGAGTACTCATCGCACAGCCGCAGCCCGCCGCTCGGTCCAATTCCACGCCGTCGCGACGATGTCCTGTAATCCTCGCGTTGCTTTCCACCCGAGCAGCGCTTGCGCCTTTGCCGGATTTGCCACCAAGGCTGGTGGATCTCCCACGCGTCTTGCAACGGTCTTGTGCGGGACCGGCTTCCCCGTCACCTTTTCGACTGCGGAAATCACCTCGAGCACCGAGTACCCGCGGCCGGTTCCCAGGTTTACGGCAAAACTTTCCTTCCCGGATGCCAGACGTTCCAGCGCTTTCAAGTGGGCGTTGGCGAGGTCATTGACATGAATGTAGTCGCGAATGCTGGTGCCGTCGGGCGTGGGATAATCCGAGCCGAAGACCTGCAACTCCGGTCCCAGACCCGCCGCGGCGCGCATGGCCACCGGAATCAAATGGGTCTCGGGTTCGTGCAGTTCGCCGATCTCCCCGGTCTCATCGGCGCCAGCGGCATTGAAATAACGCAAGCTGGCAAAACGGAAACCGTAGGCGCGGTCATAGGCTTCTAAAGCCTGCTCAAAGAAAAGTTTCGACACCCCGTAGGGATTCACCGGTTGCCGGGGCGTGGACTCATCGATAGGAACCTTTGCCGGTTTGCCATAGACGGCGCAGGTTGAGGAGAAAATGATCTTCTTCACGCCCGCCGCAAGCGCTGCGTTCAACAGCGAAAGCCCGCCCTCGACATTGTTATGAAAATACTTTTTCGGGTTCGTCACCGACTCACCGACGTAGGCATGCGCCGCGAAATGCATGATGGCCTCGGCGCGCGGCAGAACGCGCGCCAACGCGGCTGCATCCAACACGTCACCCTTTACCAGTTCGAATCCCGACGCCAGGAATTCATATCCGCTGCTGAGATTGTCGAAGATGATCACTTCGTACCCCGCCCGCTTGAGAGCGCGGGCGGCGTGACTGCCGATGTAACCCGCCCCGCCAATGACCAGAACGACCACGTCTTTTTCCTTTCTTCCCGGCGCACGAAGCGCACAGACTGGGTGTGACTTCCGCTGAAAAACAGCTCTTGAATTAACTAGGGATTATAAGGGCTGCGGCGGTCGTGTGCGGTGCAGCCGGCGGAAAGTTATCGGAAAAATCATCCGAACGAACCGTGATGGGAAAATCGCATATAGCATTCCGTTCGCGCCAGCTGCATCCCTGCGGTTCGATCTTACCGACGTCCATCCTCCTGCTAAGATAGCGCCATCTCCGTGGAGGCCTCTGTGGAAGAAGCCGAACAGCCACAAGATTCCGAGCCATCGCTCGCACCTGATCCAGCGCCCGCGTCTGATCCACCGTCTGCCTCTGCACCGGAACAAGTTGTAGTTTCGCCGGCAGCGGCTTCGGCCCTGGTCCTGCCGACGGTTGCGCCGCTAATTGTCTCCGCGCCTCCGAGTGCGGTGGCGCCCGTTCCTGCGCCCCCGCACGCCGACCGCAGCACGGGTCTGGTAGTCTTCGGAATTGGTCAGATCATCCTGGGATTACTCACCGCGCTGATGATTCCCCTCGTGGCTCTGGGCGCGGTCATGTCGCGCCTTGGGCCGGGGGGATCCATGCGTCCCGGACAATTGCTATCGGCGACCGCCACCTACGGTTTTCTCGCTGCCGTACTCATCACACTGGGCATCGGATCAGTGCAGTACAGGCGATGGGCCCGCGCCCTCACGCTGATCACTTCCTGGTACTGGATGCTCATGGGTGCCTTGATCACGGTGTTGATAACCGCGGTGCTGCCGGTGGCCATGCGGGCCGCGCTGCAGGCGCAGCAGAATACGGCCGGAGCCCCTTCGGCGGAGATTTCGATGGGCGCAATGGCCGTGATCGTCACGCTCATCATCGTATTCATGGCGTTTTTTCTGATCGTGGTGCCGATTGCTTATGTCGTCTTCTACAGCCGCGACGATGTTGCCGCGACCTGCCATGATCGCGACCCGGTGGAGCGCTGGACCGATCGCGCCCCGTTGCCGGTGCTGGGGGCCAGCGTCGTATTCTTTGTTGGGGCGTTGTACTTTCTGGCCGGCGGGCTCACCGCGCCGGTCTTCCCTTTTTTCGGAAGATATCTCGCCGGACTTCCGGGGGCAGCGTGCTTGCTGGTCGTGGCCGCGCTCGATGGCTACCTAGCTGTGGCAACGTACAGGCTCAAGCGGGCGGCGTGGTGGATTGCCGTCATTACTCTGCCCCTTCGCCTGCTGTCGATGATACTTACCTATCTCAAGGCCGACCTGATGGAAGCTTATGCGCGGATGGGGCGGTCCGAAGCGGAGTTGAGGGTGCTGGAATCGAGCCCCCTGCTGCGCGGCCACGTTGCTTTGTGGTGGAGTCTGGTGTCAGTGGTAGCGTTCTTTGGCTACGTGGTGTGGTTAAAGCGTTACTTTAAGTCGCCGGCATCGCAGGCGGAGATAACGTCGACACCGGCGACGTGAGCCAGTGTTCCGCGACACGGCGAACCGACGGGAGCACATCAGAATGAAACCAATTTGCTTCTTTGCATCGTTTGCATCGATGGAGTGATGTCATGACCGAAAGCCTTGCCGACAAGAAATGCGTTCCCTGTCGCGGCGGCGTTGCGCCCCTCAAAGGTAAAGAGCTCGAAGCGCTGCACCGGAGCGTTCCCGATTGGACCGTGGAGAAAGAACGTCACATCCATCGTGAATTCCGTTTTCCCGACTTCAAGCAGGCGCTCGATTTCGTGAATCGTGTAGGCGCCCTCGCCGAAGAACAGGGCCATCATCCCGACATTCTGCTGGCCTGGGGAAAGGCAGGGATCACGATGTGGACGCACAAGATCGACGGCCTGACGGAGAGCGATTTCATCATGGCGGCCAAGATCGACCGTCTGCTCGGTTGAGATACTTCGCCCGGAGTTGATTCAATCAGTCCAGGCCGACCGAAGCCGGAGCGGGCGTCCATTTGCGCGTGGCGAAGGCGAACAACGCTGCGGGAATCAGCATCAGCAGTCCGGTACCGACGGCGACGGCGCGCACCGAAAATCCGAAGTCGAGGAACACACCCGCTAGGTAGGCGGTAACGGCGAAGGTCAGGCTGCCCAGGCCCAGGTCGGCGGCGAAGACGCGGCCGCGAAAGCGGTCTTCGCTATGCAGTTGCAGCAGCGTCGTGGAGAAAACCCAGACCGTCGATCCGCCGGCATGAGCGATCATGGCGCAGACGGCCGCCATCCAAACGCTGCGGCTGGCGCCGAGTACGCCGTAGCCCGCAGAGATCATCAGATAGCCGAAGAGAATTCCCAGCCGCAAGCGGTGATCGCGCTGGCCCGCCCAGCGGGCCGAAATCAGCGGACCCGCCAATGCTCCCAGGCCGCGCCCTCCTAGCAGAATGCTCATTCCCAGCATTGCGCCGCCCGCGGCATTGAGGCCCGGCCTGTGCACCGCGAACTCGCGTGCGCCCATCACGGTGAAGATCACCCAACTGGGGCCGATCATGAGTTCTCCGGCCTTGGCAAAGATCGCGGGAAACAGCGTGCGATGACGGCGGATGTAGCGGAGGCCTTCGATGACCGGAGAAAAATCGACCAGGTCGCGTCCGCGCAGTGGGACGGCAGATTCGGCGTGGGGCTCGGCAAATCGCATGCCGGCGATCAAGATCGCCGACGCCAGGAACGAAAGCGCGTTGAGGATGAAGACAGTTTCGCGTCCGAAGAATGCAGCCACCACACCTCCGACGGAAGCCCCGATCAACAGGTTCACCGACCACGTTGCCGACGAAAGAGTGTTGGCGACCAGCACTTCTCTTTCGGCTGTGATATTCGGAATCACCGAGGTGCGCGCCGGCTCGAAAAATGCAGCCATGGTCGTTTCCGCCAGCAACAGCGGATAGACCAGCCACACCGTCGAACGGGATCGCACCAGCAGCATGGCCAGCACCACCACGCAGCGAATCAGGTCCGCGGCAATCATCACGTGCTTGCGACGCAGGCGGTCATTGACCACGCCGGCCATGGGTCCAACGAGCGTCTGCGGCAGAACCTGCAAAACCAGAGCCAGAGCGACCGAGCCGGCATGCCCGGTTAACTGCAAAAGCAGCGTGTAGATCGAGAGGGTATAGAACCAGTCCCCGATTTCGCTGACAATCTGCGCCAGCCACAGGCGCCGGAAATTGCGATTCTCTCCGAGCAGGCGCACGTAGGACGCGAGAGAGATCGATGCGGCGCCGTGCTCCGGATCAGGTTCCATGCGAGTGCGTAATCTGGCCTGAGAAGAGGCGAAACCGGAACTGAGCCGCAATGCCTCTTGTGCGGATTGGGCCGGCGGGAAGTGTGCCCCTGCTTGGTTGCCTAAGGTTTCAGTTTGAGCTTCAAGTCTGCGGCGATCTGCTTGCCGTGGAAACGGCCGTTCTCGATGAAGATTTCGTTGGTGCGCGATCCCGCAACAATCACGCCGGCAACGTAGACTCCTCGGACGTTGCTCTCCAGCGACACGGGATCGCACACGGGGCAGGACTGTTGCTCCGAAAGTTCGATGCCCATGCTGCGGAGAAAATCATAGTCGGGATGGTAGCCGATCAAAGCCAGCACAAAGTCGTTCTTCAAGCGCAGCGGGCCGCGCGGCGTGTTGACGACTGCGTAGTCGATGCCGATCTCCTGCACCGAGCTGCTGAAGTGGGCCTCGATCTCCCCGGCTTTGATGCGATTTTCGATATCCGGTTTGATCCAATACTTGACGTGATGATGCAGCTGCGACCCGCGATATACGAGCGTGACTCGCGCCCCGTGCCGCCACAGATCGAGCGAGGCAATCGCCGCTGAATTCTTGCCGCCGATTACGAGAACGTCCGCATCATAGTAGGGATGCGGCTCGCGATAGTAGTGCGAGACCTTGGGAAGGTCTTCGCCGGGAATCCCAAGCTGGTTGAACAGATCATAATATCCGGTCGAGGCAATCACCTTCTTCGTAAGGTAGTCGTGCGGACGGCCCGCGCGGTCAGTTGCGGTGATGCTGAAGTTTCCGTCTTCTCCGAGAACGGTTTTCACCCATTCGTACTGGCGAACGTCGAGGTGGTAGTGTTCTGAAACTTTTCTGTAGTACTCGAGTGCCTCTTCGCGGGTAGGTTTCTGCCGCGCGGTCGTGAACGGTATGTCGCCGATCTCGAGTAACTCGGGCGTCGTAAAGAAAACCATTTGCGGCGGATAGTGAAACAGCGAATTCACCAGGCATCCCTTGTCCACGACGATCACCTTGAGGCCGATCTTCTGCGCTTCAATGGCGCACGCCAGCCCCGTGGGCCCGGCGCCAATGACGAGCACATCGCATTGCGTCTCGTGGCGATGCTTAGCCTTGGTTTTGGGTAGGGCTACGATCTCTTCGTCAGTAAGGAATTCAGGCATGGAAGCAGGGTCAGCCCAGGGCTCGGGCGCAAATTGGAAAGCGATGATTTTAGCATGCGTGATTTAGCGGTGGTCGTTAGTCGGCAGAGCGGCGCACGCTCCGCGCTATAATCTCCGGTTGCTCTCATCTCTTCACTGGAAATAGGAAACGATGTCCGTTCCCATTGAGCCCGGCGTACGCACCCGGATTGAATCCGACAGCATGGGGAAGATCGAGGTCCCGGCGAATGTTTACTGGGGCGCGCAGACGCAGCGGTCTCTGCTGCATTTCAACATTAGCCGCGACACCATGCCGCCTGAACTGATCCACGCTTTTGGCACGCTCAAAAAGGCTTGTGCGCTGGTCAATCAGGATCTGGGCAAACTCCCTGCCGAGAAGGCGAAACTGATCGTGCAGGCCGCGGATGAGGTCATCGCGGGCAAGTTGGACGACCAGTTTCCGCTGCGTATCTGGCAGACCGGCAGCGGCACCCAGACGAACATGAACGTGAATGAAGTCATCTCGAACCGTGCCATCGAAATTGCTGGCGGCCCGCGGGGACGAGAAATGATGGGATCGAAGAAGCCGATTCATCCGAACGACGACGTCAACATGTCGCAGTCGTCGAACGACACATTTCCGGCGGCAATGCACATTGCGGCGGCGGATCGAGTGAAGAATGCTTTAATTCCTGCGATCCAGACGGTGCGCGATGCGATTGCGACCAAGGCCAAGGAATTCGAGAACGTGGTCAAGATTGGCCGCACTCACCTGCAAGACGCCGTCCCTCTGACTTTCGGCCAGGAATTCGGCGGATGGGCCAGCCTGCTGGAGCGGGATATCCATCGGCTGGAACTGGCGCTGGACGGGCTTTACGACCTGGCCATCGGCGGCACCGCGGTGGGCACGGGATTGAATGCGCATCCAGAATTTGCCGAACGCGCCGCGAAAAAGATTGCCGAACTCACCGGCCTTCCCTTCCGCTCGCACCCCAACAAGTTCGCCGCGCTTTCCGCGCATGACGAACTCGTCTTCGCGCAGGGCGCGATCGAGACACTTGCGGCCTCGCTGATGAAGATTTCGAACGACATTCGCTGGTTGGCTTCTGGTCCGCGCTGCGGGCTGGGAGAGTTGTCGATCCCCGAAAACGAGCCCGGTTCTTCGATCATGCCCGGCAAAGTGAACCCCACGCAGTGCGAGGCCATGACGATGGTGTGCGTGCAAGTTCATGGCGCGACGGCTGCCGTGGGTTTCGCCGGATCGCAGGGCAACTTCGAGCTCAACGTGTTCAAGCCGGTGATCATTTACAACTTCCTGCACTCGGTCACGCTGATCACCGACGCCTGCCACGGCTATGTCGAGTACATGGTGAAGGGCATCGAGGTCGACCGCGCCAAGGTGGATTGGTACGTCAAGAATTCGCTGATGCTGGTCACTGCGCTGGCCCCGAAAGTGGGATATGACAAGGCCGCGCAGATCGCGCACACCGCGCACGTGGAGCACTCGAGCCTGCGCGAGGCCGCGGTGAAGCTGGGATATCTCACGGGCGAAGAGTTCGATCAGCTGGTCAAGCCGGAGAGGATGACTCGGCCGTAAAAGACAGTGGCCCAGCTAGCGAACTCTGATTGTCGCCGATCCCGGCGAAGCCGAACGACGAAGCTCGCTCCCTTTCGCGGTCGTAATCACCACCACACTCACCAACACTAGCAGCGTCCCGACGATTGTTCTGGGCCCGATGGCTTCCCCGCCTAAGAAATAACCCAGGAGCACGGCGACCACCGGATTCACGTACGCATACGTGCCTACCCTGCTGGGCGGTTCGTGATGAATCAGCCAGACGTATGCCGTAAACCCTACAATCGAACCAGCCACGATCAGATAGGCCAGTGCGAGCCAGGCACGCTGTGAAACAGCTTGAAAATGGAAGCCGCGGAATTCACCCAATACTGCCGCGGCCACGGTCAGAAAGATTCCGCCGGCTAGCATCTGAGCTGCTGAACTCATGGTCTTGGCCGCGGGCAGCGGGACTTTGCGCGTCAACGCGGACGCTACCGACCAACTAACAGCCGCGACAATCAGGGCGCAGGCGCCGGCCGGATTGACTGGTGCCTCGCTGATATTCATCGAGTGCCCAACCAGAACCGCTACGCCTGCGATGCCTACAAGCAGCGCGATTCCCAATCTTAGGCTGAGCCGCTGGGTCTTGAGGATTGCGATTTCTGAAATCGTCATGAACGCGGGAATCGTAGCCATCACTACCGCGGCCACACCCGAGGGCACGCGCTTTTCAGCCCAAAACAAGAGCCCGTAATCAAAAACAAAAATCAAAGTCGCCAGCAATGACGCTCCGCGCCATTCGCGCAGCGTGGGGGATGGCGTGCCGCGGGCACGCATCCAGGCAAAGAGGACGACTCCCGCGACCAGGAAACGCATGCCCGCGAGAAGGAAGGGCGGAACCTCGCGAACTCCAATGCGAATCGCAAGAAACGTCGATCCCCAGACGACATAGATGATTGCGAATGCCAGCAGGACCTTCCACGTTCGAGGCTGAGATGCGGCTTCCATGCTGGTGTGGCCGGGGACGACAAGCGATCCCGGAAGTGATTAGATCATCGAGATCGGCGGCGGACGCGGGTCCGCGCATAAAAAGATTTTATGAGGCTATAACCGGGAACGATGAGGAGTTGGGCTGGCGAAAGCTCAGCTCTCAGCCGCCACGGACAAACAGCAGGTTCCTCGACGCTCTCTCCGCGCTTTCGCGCGGCTGCGAGCGCTCGGAATGACAATCCGTTTAGAGAACTGAAAACAGCGAGAGTACAGCAGATTCCTCACCGCTAAAGCGGTTCGGAATGACACATAATCGTTATTACTTGAGAAGTTTGGAATTACTTCAGAACTTAGCCCTCTAGACTTTAGCAATCGGAACGTCCGCGGGCTGACGTCCGAAGTCCGGCGCGTTCGGCTCGCGCTCGAACGCCCAGCGCAGCAGCGTTGCGCCGATGGTGAAGCCGGCTCCGACCGAGGCCAGCATGACCAGACTTCCCTTCTTGAGCTTGCCTTGTTCGATCGCCGTATTCATCGCCAGCGGGATCGTTCCCGCGGTGGTGTTGCCGTAGCGCTCGATGTTGACGATGACGGCCTCGGGGCGCAGGCCAAGGCGATCGGCGGTGGCGTTAATGATCCGCAGATTGGCCTGGTGCGGGATGAACGCATCGATATCCGATCCCTTGAGCCCGTTGCGTTCGAGCAACTTCTGGCAGAGTTCAGTTTGCTTGCGCACGGCAAACTTGAAAACCTGTTGCCCATCCTGGTGGACGTAGTGCATTTTCTTCTCGATCGTCTCTTTCGTCGACGGATGCAGACTTCCGCCTCCGGGCATGTAGAGAAATTCGCCGCCTGATCCGTCAACTTCATGGATGTAGTCGATCAGGCCGACGGAGTCGTCTTCGGCCGGCTCCAGGATCGCTGCTCCCGCGCCGTCGCCAAAAATCACACAGGTGGCGCGGTCGGTGTAATCGATGATTGAGGACATGACGTCGGCGCCAATCACCAGCACCCGCTGGTGCGCGCCGCTGCCGATAAACTGCGCTCCCACCTGCAACGAATAGATAAAGGCCGAGCACGCTGCTGAAACGTCGAAACCCCAGGCGCCTTTCGCGCCCAGTTTGTTCTGCACCACACAAGCGGTCGAAGGAAAAAACATGTCAGGCGTGACGGTACCGACGATGATGGCCTCCATATCGGTCGGAGTGAGGCCGCGCTGGGCCAGAGCTTTCCGGGCTGCCTCGACAGCGAGGTCGCTGGTGGCGACGCCCTTATCGACAATGTGGCGCTCGCGGATGCCGACGCGGCTCATGATCCATTCATTGTTCGTGTCGACCATTTTCTCCAGGTCGGCGTTGGTAAGGAGGCGTGGTGGCACATAGGTGCCCAGTGCGCTAATCTTCGCTCTTACGCGAACCGGTTTCGTCAATGAGATCTCCTGCGCAGTTTCACAAAAGCAAACTCAGTATTGTGAAGGATTGAGCGCAGAAAGTCTAACCGGACGCGCGCGGAGAGGTAGTGGTTATCGTTGACAAGAAGTGGCGACCCGCGCGAGATCCCTCGCTCCGCCTGAAGGACGGCTCCGCTCGGGATGACGCCGACGATGATGTTCTGCTGCTATCCAAGCCGCAACACTACCTGCGGGAGGATCGGAAATTACGCCGCCGCCTCTCGCTCTCTTTCATGCTGCATCCACTCATGAATAAAACTGGGGCAGGAGTCAATTCCGAAGTAGCGATTCTCACCGTGAATGAGGAAGAGGACGGCCTCGCGGTCCAGTTCCTCCAGATGCGCGAGACTGAGTACGGGCCATAACTGGCAGTCGATGGCGGAGTCAACAAGCTGTTCGAGATACGAAAGATGTCCCTGAAACAATTTTCCAGATACGCGGATGATGACGCTAGGCTGGGCGCTCTTCGGCGAAAGACCGGGACTGCTCATTATTCCCCCTACAGATTTTCTCGGCGCATGCATGTCTGATGCCCGACACTCGATAGACGTGTCAGAAAAAATTTGTTGCGCAAAAAGACGTAAAGAAGTTGTAAAGATTTTGGGGCGGACCCGAGCGGAAGGTGAAATAAGCCAGGCACCGGGGGCCCACTGCACACGCAAGAGCCCGTTACCGTTGCTTCCTTCCGGACCTGGCGGGGTTGGCGGGAGTACGTCGCGTAAGACCGATGCCTGACCGAATTCATTTTAGCATTCTGCGGAGACCGCTAAGCGTGGAGTGCAGCGCAGTTGTCTCGGCTCCATGAAGGGATCGGGTGAGCAATCCAAAGTCGAATGCCATATCCGCTTTGATCTGCGTCCCCACATGTGACTTTCGGTGCAAGAATCCGCCGCCGAAGCCTTCCATTCTTGCGACGATTGGCGAACAATAGAGTCTCCGGCGCGGCAGTCTCCACTCCGCTCGGTATTCATGGCAGTGTCGACCCCATCATCCGGCGCGATCCGAAGCGACTCGAGCAGCCTGGGCGTGTCCGCGCTCAACCAGGCCATCGACTTTTACTTTGAAGTATCGCTATATCTGCTTGTTTTAACAGGCTTTGCTACATTAGCCAGTACCGGGGGCCTGGACCTGCCTTCCACGCTTTTGACCGGTGTCGCTATGGCGGTTCGCGGTTATCTCCTGGCTCGCCGCCAGCAGGTGGCGATCTCGGAGCGCTGGACGACGCCGCTCACCCTGGCCTACTTCGTCTTTTTCGTCGCGGACTATTTTGCTTTTTCCCACGGCTTTCTGCCGGCAACTGTCCATCTGGCATTGTTTGCCGTCGTGATTCGAATGTTCTCGCTGCGCCGCGAGCGCGATTACATCATGCTGGCGATTCTGGCGTTCCTCATGGTGCTCGCCTCGGCTGTGTTGACCGTCAACAGCGTGTTTGTCTTTTCGTTCGCCGCATTCCTGCTTATGGCAGTGGCGACAGCCGTGCTGATGGAGATGCGTCGCTCGGCACACGCGGCCAGCATCCTGGCTCGGCATTCGAGCGATGCACAGGAGCACCGTCATCTGGCCTACTCGCTGGTCAGGGTCGCTCCGGCATTGATGCTGATGATTCTTGCCGCAGGCGCGGCCGTTTTCTTTCTTTTGCCGCGGATGTCCGCCGGCTACCTGGGTGGGTATTCGTTCGGGACCGACATCTCCTCCGGTTTCAGCGACCACGTGCGGTTGGGGCAGATCGGGCAGATCCAGCAGTCGACGGCGGTTGTAATGCATGTACAGATTGACGGCGACACCGTGGGCCGCTACGACCTGCGCTGGCGCGGCGTCGCGCTCTCCGATTTCGATGGCCACAGCTGGTCGAAGTCGGGGGACACGCAGTACATATTGCAGCGCCGTCCGGACGATAGCTTTGCGGTTCCAAAACTTGAAAATGCAAACTTAAAGTCATACATCACCCCAAATCTTGGCCGGGAGCAGTTGATTCATTATCGTGTGCTGTTGGAGCCGATTGGCACCAGCGTCTTTTTCCTCGCTCCGTGGGCGCGCGCCGTGAGCGGACCGTATCGGCTGCTCGCGGCCGACGGCGGCGGCGCGGTCTACAACTTCGATGTCGAGCGAGCGATCAGCCGCTACGAGGCAGTTTCCGACATTGCCGCTCCCTCGGCGGAAGAACTCCGGAACGCCGGACGGAATTATCCGCCGCAAATCATGGCGACTTACCTGCGCCTGCCCGCGATCGATCCCCGAGTTCCGCGGCTGGCCAGCCAGATCGCCGCATCCGCCGGCAACGACTATGACCGCGCCGCCGGGGTCGAGACCTATCTCCGCAACCATTACGGCTACACTTTGCAGCTGCCACTCACGCAGCCGAAGGATCCGATTGCAAATTTTCTCTTCGAGCGCAAGCAGGGGCATTGCGAATACTTCGCGTCGTCGATGGCGGTGATGTTGCGCACACTCGGGATTCCTTCGCGGGTAGTGACAGGATTCCGCAGCGACGAATTCAACGACCTGACCGGCAACTATGTTGTCCGGGCAAAGGACGCACATGCCTGGGTTGAGGCCTATTTTCCGGGGTATGGCTGGCATGCGTTCGATCCCACGCCCGCGGGCAATGCCGGGCCGCCGCAGGGTTGGGGCAGGATTGCGCTTTATGTCGACGCCATGGCGTCATTTTGGCGCGACTGGATTGTGAGCTATGACAGCTCTCACCAGTATGTTCTAGGCCAGGCCGCCTTCACCGGCACGCGCAATCTGTGGCAAGGGTCGCGAGGGTGGGCGCGAAGCCGCTACCAAGCGATGCTACGCTGGGCGCGGCGCAGCCAGGATCGAGTGGAGCATTCGCCGGTCCGCTGGGCGATCATGGGGCTGGCGGTTGCACTGCTCTTTTTGTTTCTCGGAAATGTGGGACGGCTTCTGCGCGGACTGCACGAACGCTGGCTGCGGTCGCATCCGGAACGATCGCCGGAACAGGCAGCCACCATGTGGTACGCGCGAATGGCTCGGGCCGTCGCCCGCAAAGGGGTGAAGAGATCACCGGCACAGACGCCGCGCGAGTTCCTCGGCAAGATTGCCGATGAGCGTCTGCGTATGCCGGTCGCGCAGTTTACCGATGTCTACGAATCAGCGCGCTTCGGAAACTCTGCCGTCGCTGCCCGGCGCTTGCCCGAGCTGTACGAGGAAGTAGAACTAGCCACGCGTACCGGTAAGAATTAATTGGCCCACTAGAACCGCCAGAAAGCTCCCACACCGACGAAATAATTGTGCTGACGGGATCTCCCGGTCGGAGCCAGCGGAAAGTCAGGCTCATCCGACCAGAAATCGCGCGCTTCTCCGCGGATATAGAGGCGGCTCCAGGCCTTTACGTCCAGCCCTACTCCACCTTGAATCACAGATCCGGTCGTGGACTTCCCAGGATTGGTGCCGCCGTAGTCCAGCATGCTGCTCTGGGTGAAACGGCCGAAGCCTACGCCGAAGCTGACCCATGGCGAAACGGCCGTAGCCGGAAATAAATTCGCTCGCACCGCCGGAGTCACGAAAAGCTCCTTGTAGTTCACTGGAACGACGGAATCTCCGTAGGCGCCGGCGTTCAATTTCACGTCATGGTTGTAGATCACGGGCACCTCGCCGGAGATGGAGAAGATTGGCGTGATCAGGAAGCGGTGGGCGTAATCGCCGCCGAAGCTAAGGCCTTTGCCGGAGTGAATGACGGGATCGAAATAGGTCGCGCCCTGAATGCTCTGATCGCTGATAAAAATTCGGCCGATATCGCCACCGATTTCGTTCTTCTCATCTTGCGCCGCCAGTGAAGCCGCGAGCGCGATCACACACAAGACCGAAATCCAGAGTCGTGTCCCTGACATTTTTGCCTCCAGCGAGGTATTTCTCATGATTACGGCTGGTAAGCCACTAGCCTAGCACGACAGCTGCTGTTTTGAGCGGGACTAGTGCCAAGCTTCTGTGACTTTTATGGTGCCAGCGTTTCTCTCGCTCTGCTGTTGCGCCCTCTCTTAGCGCCCAAACGAGATGTTAAGATAAAACAGGTCTGAATGTCGTCCCAAAAGCCTACAAGTAGTGCTGTGCTCGAAGAAGAGCCGCAGAGTCATCCCGTCGAACGCCCCCAGAAGGTGGGGTTCGTCAGCTTGGGCTGTCCCAAGAACCTTGTCGACAGCGAAGTGATGATGGGCCTGCTGGCGCGGGCCGGAGCCGAACTTACCCCACGAGCCGAGGATGCAGACGTCATCGTGGTCAATACCTGCTCGTTCATCGAAAGCGCGCAGCAGGAATCGGTGAATACGATCCTCGAAATGGCCGCGCACAAAACCGGCGGCAAGGCGAAGAAACTTGTTGTAGCCGGGTGCCTGGTGGAGCGCTTCCGCGACCAGATTTGCAAGGACATCCCCGAAGTTGACGCCGTCGTCGGCACCGGCGAACTGGAAAGCATTCTCTCCGCGACCGGCCTAACTCCCGCGCAGCCTCGCAGCGACTCGCCCTTCGTAGTTTTGCCCTCTCGACCCGAAGGCGACGCTCGCGCCGTGCAGGGCCGTTTTTCGAGGGAATCATGGGATGGCGCCATTGGCGATCTGCCAAACTATCTCTACGACGATGCCACGCCGCGCATATTGGCGACGCCGCGGCACATGGCGTACATCAAGATTGCCGAGGGCTGCGACCACCCCTGCACTTTCTGCATTATCCCGCAGTTGCGCGGGCAGTTCCGTTCGCGCCGCTTCGAGTCGGTCATTGCCGAAGCCGAACGGCTGGCCCAGTCCGGCGTTCGCGAGATTACTCTGATCGGTCAGGACACGACCTGTTACGGGGAGGACTTCGGTCTGAAAGACGGCCTGGCTCTGCTGCTCGAAAAACTTGCCGGGATCGAAGACCTGCGCTGGGTTCGCTTTCTTTACGCCTATCCCAACAAGATCACGGGCAAGCTGCTAGAGACGATTGCGGCGCACGAAAAGATTTGTTCCTACACGGACGTGCCGTTGCAGCATGCCTCAGCGTCGGTGCTGAAGCGCATGAAGCGCGGCGGCGGGGCGGATGTGTTCCTGCGGTCGATTGCCAAGATGCGGCGTATAGTACCCGGCGTGACCCTGCGCACGTCGTTCATCGTGGGCTTCCCCGGCGAAACGGAAAAAGAATTCGAAGAACTCTGCGACTTCGTCCGCGAAGCGCAGTTTGACTGGATGGGCGCATTCTCCTACTCCGATCAGGAGGGAGCGGGAGCCTATGATCTCGAGAAAAAAATCTCGCCACGCGAGATCGAGCGCCGGCGCAAGCACTTGATGGGAATCCAGCGCCAGATCAGCAAGAAGAAAAAGAAGGCCCTCGTGGGGCGGGAGTTCGATCTTCTGCTGGAGGGCGAATCCGAAGAGACGGAACTGCTGCTCGAAGGGCGCACTGCGATGCACGCCCCGGAAATTGACGGCAAGGTCTTTGTTAACGACGTCCCAGAAGGACTCACGCCGCAGCCCGGCGAGTTCTATCGTTGCCAGATCACCGAAGCCCACGACTATGATCTGGTGGCGAGGATCGTCTAGGTGCGGACCGCGAGAGGCGGTAGCGGTGCAGTTTTGGATTTCCTTCCCAACAGTGTCATCCTGAGCGCAGCTGTTTTTCAGGCGAAGCGAAGGATCTCAGTCTTATCCGGCCTCGAGCGTGAGCCAAACTGCACCACTAGCCGGAGAGGCCGAAGTCTTTCCTCGACCGGGATCTTCCCTCTAGAATGAAAACCAGTATGCCGCGCAGTCGCACCCTTAAACTCCGTTGCCCTATCTGCAAAAAGGTGGTCAAGAGCACTGACCCCGACTTCCCTTTCTGCAGCGATCGCTGCCGCTTAATTGATCTGGGAAAGTGGGCGAGTGGAGGTTATGTCATCTCGGCTCCCGTCGACGACAGTGAAGAGCCGATTCGAGAGACGAATCCGGAAGACGCTGAGGGTGACTCGTGACCGAGGCCGCAGGAACGGCGACGATCCCTGACAGAACATCCAGTCCGCTCTGGGCAACACTGGCCGCCACCTTCTTCGGCATCGGGCGCCTGCATCCTGGCCCGGGCACCTGGGGATCAGCCGCAACCGTTCTGCTCTGGGCCGCTCTGGCGCACACGCTGCCCCCGGCGCTGCGCCTGCCCGTGGTTGTCGTCTTGGCGATTCTCACCATCCTGATCGGGATTCCCGCTGCTACCCGTGTGGCGCGGTCTGCGGCGGTGAAAGACCCGCAGTTCGTGGTGATCGACGAGGTCGCCGGACAACTCATCGCGCTGTTCGCCGTCCCGCTCGCGTGGAAAACTTTTCTCGCCGGTTTTATACTTTTTCGTGTCTTCGACATTCTCAAACCGCCCCCGGTCCGCCAACTGGAAAGACTTCCGGAGGGCACGGGAATCGTGCTCGACGATGTGGCAGCCGGAATTTACGCGCTCGTGGTGATGCAACTTCTTCTGCACTCTGGTCTACTAAGATAGTACCGAGTCGCGAGTACCGAGTACCGAGCCACGTGCTCTTGCTACTCAGTCCTCGGCACTCGGTACCCGGTACTTCTTGATGGGATTTTCCGACCGCATCCTGGGCAGAAAAAACGTCAACGGCGGACCGCGCATCGAAGCGGTCGCGCCGGCTCTCGCGCTCGCTGGCGGGGAGATTCGCATTACGGGGTCGGGCCTGCGCCCGCACGAACTGCACCGCCCTAAAGTTCAATTCGGAGAAGTCGAGGGATCGGTGGTAGTCAGCGCCGATGGATTTCTGGTGGCACGCGTTCCCGACGGCGCAACTTCCGGCCCGGTCGTAGTGGCGACGGACGGACACGTCAGCAACGCTCACGCAGTAAAAGTCGCCGTGCCCATTGCGGAAGATCTTCACCCCGTCACCAATCCGGCGCTCGATGCCGAAGGCAATATCTATGCCACGTTCTCGGGCTCGCGCGGCCAGAAAGTTCCGGTCGCGATCTTCAAGATCGACACCAACTACAACGTCAAGCCCTTCGTGGTCGAGATGATGAACGCGACTTCGATCGCCTTCGACCGCCAGGGGCAGATGTACGTTTCCTCGCGCCACGAAGGCGCTGTCTACCGAGTCGCGCCGAACGGAACCATGACCACTTTTGCCGAGGGCATGGGCGTGGCCACGGGCATAGCTTTTGATCGCGAACAGAATCTTTACGTCGGCGATCGGAGCGGCACCATTTTCAAGATCGGCCGCGATCAGCAGATGTTCGTCTTCGCCACGCTCGAGCCCAGTGTTTCCGCCTATCACCTTGCATTTGGTCCGAAGGGCGATCTGTTTGTGACTGGCCCGACGACTTCGAGCTTCGACTGCGTCTACAAGATCACACCCAACGGAGCGGTCAGCAATTTCTACAAAGGCCTCGGACGGCCGCAGGGACTGGCGTTCGATGTCGACGGTAATCTCTACGTCGCGGCCTCGCTCGCGGGAAAGCGCGGCATCGTGAAAATCACTCCCGATTCCCGCGCCACGCTGGAAGTTGCCGGCCATGGTCTGGTCGGCTTGGCCTTCGCACCCGGGCGTTCGGCGATTCTGGCCACGACTGACGCGGTGCATCACCTGTCGTGGAACATTCCGGGCCTGCCCCTGCTGCCGGAGTGATTTTCCGCACGTGCCTTTCTCCCGCCGCATCTTCCACGATTTGTCATTCCGCTCGCAGCCGCGCAAAGCGCGGAGAGAGCGTCGAGGAACCGGCTTTTCCCAGGCGGTGTAGCTGGTGCATCTCTCTTCCCAACTTTTTCATTTAAACTTCTAGCAACGTGAATGCCGAGATCATCGCGGTCGGTTCCGAACTGCTCACACCCCACCGCATGGACACCAACTCGCTCTACTTGACCGAGCAGCTCAACCTGCTCGGCGTCGATGTAATTTTCAAGAGCATCGTGGGCGATAACCTGCGCCGCCTGGTGGCCGCGGCACAGCACGGCCTTTTCCGTTCCGACATTCTGATTTTCAGCGGAGGGCTAGGCCCCACCGAAGACGATCTCACTCGCGAAGCCGTTGCCGAAGCACTGGGCCTCGGCCTGAGCCGCGATGAGGAAATTCTGCGGGGCCTGGAAACGCGCTTCGCCGCGCGCGGCTGGAAGATGGCCGCAAACAATGCGAAACAGGCAGACGTTCTCGAAGGCGCGACCGCGCTGGCGAATCCAAACGGCACCGCGCCGGGGCAGTGGCTGGCGGGCACTTTCGACGGGCGCGAACGTATCATTGTGCTGCTGCCTGGCCCGCCGTTTGAATTGAAGGCGCTGTTCGAGAGCGAAGTCCGGGAACGCCTGCGCGCGAAGGTTCCGCCCGCATTTCTTGCCACTCGAACGCTGAAAATCGCCATGCTGGGCGAGTCTCTGGTCGACGCCCGCGTGGCGCCCATCTACAAGCGATACGAAGATGTAGACACTACAATTCTCGCCGGAGCGGGAGAAATCGAACTGCATTTCAAAACCAGCGCTGCCACCATGGACGCCGCGCAACGCCGGGTCGACGAGGTCGCCGGCCTGGTGGAGGACGAACTCGACGACGCGGTCTACTCGCGCAATGGAGAGTCGCTCGAGCAGATCGTCGGCTACTGGCTGCAGATGCGCAACGCGACGCTGGCCGTCGCTGAATCCTGTACTGGTGGACTGTTGGCAGAGCGCATCACTTCAATCGGCGGCAGTTCGCGTTATTTTCTCGGCGGTGCGATTGTGTATTCCAACCATTTGAAGACCGAGCTGGCCGGCGTTCCTGCCGACATGATCGACCGCCACGGCGCGGTGAGCCGCGAGGTTGCCGCCGCGTTGGCCGAAGGCATCCGGTATCGCTGCGAATCGACCCTCGGCGTTGGAATCACCGGCGTGGCTGGACCCACGGGCGGCACATCTGACAAGCCTGTGGGCCTGGTGTTCCACGCGGTCGCGAGCGATTCCGGAACCGAAGTCGAGCAGCGCAACTTTCCCGGCGACCGCAAACGTATCCGCCGCTTCGCCTCGACCATGGCGCTGGATATGGTGAGAAAGAAGTTGATGTGAAGGCAGTTTCTAGCTTCTAGCTCCTAGCTTCTGGCCAAGAAAAACCTAAGGGTGATTAGCTAGGAGCTAGAAGCTGCCTTTATGCGCCTCTTCATCGCGCTCGATATCGACGAAGCTATCCGCGAACGCATCTCGCGCTTCATGGAAGGCGTGCGCGGCTTCGCGCCCGACGCGCGCTGGATAAAGCCGGAGTCGCTTCACATCACGCTGAAATTCGTCGGCGAACAGCCGGACCTTGCGGTCGAGCAGATCAAATTGGTCCTCAGCACGGTCAAAGCGAATGCGATCGAGATTCTTTTCCGCGGATATGGATTTTTTCCCACCGCGAAATCGGCACGCGTTTTCTGGGCCGGTATTGAAGCGGGGCCAGACCTTGCATCTCTGGCAGCGATTGTCGATGCAAAGACCGCGACGCTGGGTATTCCGAAGGAAGATCGCGCCTTCAGTCCTCACTTGACGCTGGCGCGCGGACGCGGCGGTTCAGCTTCGCCCCGCTGGCGCGAGGGAGACGGACCCAATCGCGGCTTTGAGCGCCTGCAGGAAAAACTCATCCCACTCTCCACTCCTGAATTTGGTACGATGACCGCCCGTGAGTTTTTTCTGTACCAGAGCCAGTTGTCGCCGAAGGGATCGACGTACACCAAGCTGGCGAGATTTGCACTGACGTAGCGCCGGCCGACTCCCGGGCACACCACAATGGTCCCGCTGTTTCGTATGCGCATCTGGTTTCCATCGCGGCCAGCGCCGTAGACGTTGGCACTATGTTGAAGTTGGTTCTCATCTTCGCGGCGAGCTACCTGCTGGGATCGATCCCCTTCGGTTACCTTCTCGTCCGGATTTTTCACGGCGAAGATGTCCGCCAGAGCGGCAGCGGCAACATCGGCGCCACCAATGTTTCCCGCAAGTCGCCTGCCCTGGGAGTTCTGACCCTGATCCTCGACGCACTCAAAGGAACTTGCGCGGTAGGCTTTGCTTACCTGCTCTTCGTGAAAACAGCAGACAGCTATTTGAACCTTTATCCGATGATGTCGCTGGCGGCGGTGTCGTCCGTCCTCGGCCACATGTTTCCCGTGTGGCTCAGCTTCCATGGAGGCAAGGGAGTGGCAACCTCTGTGGGAGCGTTCGCGCCTCTGGTTCCCTACCCCGTCCTCGGCGCGTTTGTTATTTTTGTGGTCGTGACTCTTGGGTCGCGCTATGTCTCGTTGGGTTCGATTGCAGCTGCGGTAAGCCTGCCTGTGCTGGCGTGGTTCCGTTTTCGTCGCTATGAGGATCCTTTCTTGATGATCCTTCCCATTGCACTTGTCTCGTTGCTGGTGATCGCAAAGCACCACGCGAATATCCACCGCCTGTTGGCTGGTACTGAAAACCGCTTCGGATCGAAAGGCGGGGGACGGAGCACACCAGTCAATGAGTGAGATCGCGATCATCGGCGCGGGCGCCTGGGGCACGGGCCTCGCCATCGTTTTGGGACGCAAAGGCGCGCATCGCGTGCGTCTGTGGGCGCATGAAACTGAGGTCTGTGAATCGATCGCCCACCGGCACGTGAACGAGAAATTTCTTCCCGGCCGCCCAGTCCCTGACTCCATCACGGTCACCAACGACCTGGCCACCGCGCTCGACGGAGCGCAAATCGTGGTCAGCGTCATGCCGTCGCAACATTGCCGCGCCCTCTTTGAGCAGATGCATTCGCTGATTCCCCCGCGGACTCAGATCGTCAGCGCAACCAAGGGTCTGGAAGAAGGGTCGCTCTTGCGAATGACCGAAGTGATCGCGCAGGTGCTCGGCCGCACTGACGGTCGCGCCCTGGGAGCGCTCAGCGGACCGACGTTCGCCCTGGAGGTAGCCCGCGGCGATCCTACGGCAATCGCTATTGCATCTTCTGATCCCGCGCTGCTGCGTACTGTGCAGCAGGAATTCAGCGATCCCAGCTTTCGCGTTTACACCAATAGCGACGTGATCGGCGTCGAGCTGGGCGGGGCGCTGAAAAATATTGTGGCGATCGCTGCTGGAATCTGTGACGGTCTCGGCCTCGGTCACAACTCAGTGGCCGCGCTGATATCCCGCGGCCTGGCGGAGATCACTCGTCTGGTAGTCGCGTGCGGTGGCCGCGCCGACACCATGGCCGGGCTCGCCGGACTCGGCGACCTGGTGCTCACCTGCACCGGTGGCCTGTCGCGCAATCGCAGCGTGGGCGTGGAACTCGGCCGCGGCCGCAAGCTGCCAGAAATCATTGCCGGCATGCACGGGATGGTCGCGGAAGGCATCTTCACCACCACCGCGGCGGTCGGACTGGCGCACGCCCGTGGCGTGGAGATGCCGATTACCGTGCAGATGCATGCGATCCTGCATCAGGGAAAACCTCCGCGTGAGGCGCTCTTCGAGCTGATGACCCGCAGCGGCAGGAGCGAGACCGAATAAGCTTCAACCTCTAACCGCAGAGACGTAGCTTGCTACGCCTCTGCCAGCAGCAGCACAAAACTTGGTTAGAGAGACGTAGCAAGCTGCGTCTCTACGAACATCCAAAACTCCATGCTTTGCCGCCAAAGACAGCACAGACGGCACCTTCTTTAGGTACTTTGGTAACGTCTGTGCGGTCCTCTTTTCATCTTCACCGTTCGAATTCCCCATTAAAATTTTAGACATACTCTTGAAAACCGCCGCCACGTCGTCTACGGCGCTTACGAGTTGAGTCAGGGGAGAAACTTGTCTTCCGGCAACTACACACGCATTCCGATTCTTTATGTAATTCTCGGAGTGCTTCTGGTCATCAGTATCGTTCCGATGTACTTTTATTCGGAACAGGTCGAAGCGATCAATCGCGACCGCCTCAAGACCAACGAGATGCTGCTGCAGAATACCGTGACGCGCTCGCTGGCCGACGATCTGGCGCAGCACAAACGTTCGCTGGACATGATGCTGGCCAACTTATCGTCGGCCATTCAGGTGGCTAGCGGCGGCGACATCGGCGATAAGAACATCGAAGCTCCGGAGCTGCGTGCCCTGCTCGAGAACTTTGTTTCTTCGTCCGATGAAGTCGCCTATGCCACGCTGCTGAACTCTGACGCCAAGGGAATCTCCGCCGGACGCATCGCTCCTGACGCCTTTCTGCAGCGCGAACTTGAGCGCGCCTACGCGGCGGCCCGCGACGGCCGCGCCTACAACGGGCAAGCCCTGGTCGTGGGCGAGGGCAAGTCTTCGCACACGGTGTTTCTGGTCAGCACTCCGGTGCAATATGGCGGCCACTTTCTGGGAATGATCGCTTCTGTGGTGGATTTGCAATTTCTTATTCGCCGCCTGCAGGAAGTCGCAGGCGGCGGTCTCACTCCTTACGTCGTCGACGCGCAAGGCCGTCTCGTCGCTGCAGCGACGCCCGAGTTCGCCACCGGCCAGGACATGAAGAATCTCGAAATCGTGCGCAACTTCGTCGATGGCGGGAACAAGGCGCAGTTGGCGGCGACCAAGGAGTTCACGATCAATCCCGGGCGGGGCAAAGACAGCGTGGAGATGCTGGGCACCTATAGCCCGGTGACTGCGCTGGATTGGGCCGTAGTCGTGCAAAAGCCGCGCCGCGAGGCTTATCGCGGAGTCTACGAGATGCAGCGCACGGCCCGCCTGCTGGCGCTTCTGGCTGTGCTGTTGAGCATTGGCGTCAGCATTTTTGCGGCGCGCCGCATTACCAATCCACTCTCGGTCCTCACTCAGTCGAGCCGCGCCCTGGCTAAGGGAGACTTCTCGCAGCGCGTCCGTCTGTGGAGCCGCACCGAGATCGGCGAACTCGCCCAGACCTTCAATACTATGTCCGAAGAACTCGAGCGCTTCGTTGAGGACCTGAAACGCGCGGCGGAAGAAAATCGAGCGCTGTTCATGGGATCCATTCAAATGCTGGCCGGAGCGGTCGACGAAAAAGATCCCTACACTCGCGGCCACTCCGATCGCGTGACCCGCTACGCGATGATGATCGGCAAAGAAATGAAGCTCGACACCACGTTCATGGAGACACTGCACATCTCCGCCCAGCTTCACGACGTGGGCAAGATCGGTATTGAAGACCACATTCTGAGAAAGCCTGGCGCTCTCACCGAAGAAGAATTTGAAGTGATGAAGACTCACACCACCAAAGGCGCGAACATTCTGCGTCCAGTCACGCAACTGGCCGAAATGCTGCCCGGCATTGAACTGCATCACGAAGCGCTCGATGGCCGCGGATATCCCTACGGCCTGCAGGGCGATCAGATTCCGTTGCTGGCGCGCGTGATCGCGGTGGCCGACACCTTTGATGCGCTCACTACGAACCGTCCTTACCAGCAGGCGCACACTCCGGAACAGGCGCTGCAGATCATCCGCAACCTCGCCGGCAAGCGGCTCGATCCTGAAGCGGTGACGGCGCTGCTGGCGGTGTATGCGCGGGGAGACATTCGCATCCAACGGTTCACCATCAAGCGCCCGATTGCCGCGCCCGCACCCGCGCCCGATCAGGTCTCCGCTGAAGCCGCGCCGACGATCGGTCCGGCCGCACTGGCCGCCGACACTGCCGCTCTGGAGAGAACCCGCGTCTAGAAATTTTCTTCCGGCGCCGCTTTGCCTCTCGGGCGGAGCGGTCTGCAAGTTTCCAGAGCGCATACTGTCACCCAACCCGCAGGCCTCCGCGCATATCCCCGTATAATCGATTCCTGGGCTTCCTATGATTCAAACCCTCTTTGGCAGTCTCGAAGAAGAAAAGAAAACTGGTTTCTTTGACCGCATGAAGCAGGCGGTCACGCGCACGCGCGAAAGCCTCGCAGAGCGCATTGAGGATGTTGTCTCGATCGGCAAGGAAATCGACCGCAACACGCTCGACGATCTCGAGGGAACGTTACTAAGCGCCGACCTAGGCAGCGCGACCACCCAACAAGTGCTCGGAGCGCTGCGCGACAAAGCCGACCGCAAACAGATCAAAGACATACAGGAACTCAAACGCCTGCTCAAAGAAGAGCTGCTCGCGATTCTGAATGCAGCCAACCAGCGGCCAGTGCAGAGAGTCGAGGGCACGCCCGAAGTGATTCTGGTGGTCGGGGTCAACGGCACGGGCAAGACCACGACGATCGGAAAATTGTCGCAAGTCTTCCGTTCGCAGGGAAAAAACGTTCTGCTCTGCGCCGCTGACACGTTCCGCGCCGCGGCCATCGAGCAACTGGAGATCTGGGGACAGCGCACAGGGACGGAAGTCATCAAGACCAAGCCCGGAGGCGATCCCGCTGCCGTGCTGTTCGACGCGCTGCAAGCCGCGGTTGCGCGCAAATGCGATTACGTCGTCGTCGATACCGCCGGCCGCCTGCATACGAAGACCAGCCTGATGGCCGAACTTGAGAAGATGCGCCGCACCGCGCAGCGCATCATTCCGGGCGCGCCCCACGAAACTCTACTTGTGATGGATGCCACGACAGGCCAAAACGGATTGCAACAAGCGCGCATGTTTACCGAATCGGCAGGCGTGACCGGCATCGTCCTGACCAAACTCGACGGCACCGCGAAAGGCGGAGTCGTAGTGGCGATTTCGCGTGAACTTGGCCTGCCCGTGCGTTATGTTGGCGTAGGCGAAAAAGCGGGTGACCTGCTCCCATTCGATGCCAAGGATTTTGTGAATTCACTGTTTGATTAGACTCGTTCGGAACGGAGTGCTTATGCCGGATAACAAACGGAAACGCTCCTTGCGGAAGAAACTGGAAGACGCAATCTGCCGTCTGCTTGGCCGCGAACCCTCGCCGCCGCCCGGCGATCCCTACGCCTACGTTACCGCCCCTTTACGCCGTGGTCCAAAGGGACGCAGCGGCGCCCCGGTCGCCGAAATCGAGGACGATTCTTATCGGACATACCCACCGCGCCGCCAGTCTTAAGCTGACGACTTTTAAGCCGTCTAGAAACGAACTACGATTCCCGTTGAAATTCTCACGTTGTTGCTTGCGCTAAACGACGGCGTGGAAACGCTTTGGGCGCTGAAGCCCGAAAAGTGGTAGTAGAGCCAGTCCACCTGCGCCACGCGAAACGCGAGAAGCCGGTTGAGCTTTGCATCGACGCCGCCTCCAACCATCAGCGTGTAGCCGTTCGTCGAAACGGACACTCCTGAGTCTCCAGTGTTCAGATGCGCTCCTCCAAACAAGCCGTGAGCGAAAGGCTGGAGGAAAGGCAGGCCAACTGTCACGATCGGGCCACCCGTGTAGGTGTAAAGGTGATTGGTGAAGGGTGTGCCGTTGCCGCTGGTGTAGCCTCCTGAAATATCCGCCTGCACACCCAGGAAGTGGTTGAACTTGTACGCGGGAGCGATATCCCAACCGTTGAAGCTTTGGCTGCTCCCCGGTTGACTGGTGCCGTCTACCGTGACGTTGCCATTGTGCAGATACTGATATCCACCAAATATATCCACCTTTGAATCCTGCGCCATGAGGCGAACGGATATGAGACACAGAGCTGCGAATAGAACATACTTCTTCATACTTCCTTTCCTCCTAACCTGATTTGGCAAAAAACAGCCATCGCAACAAACTCCCGAAAGTTGAGGTCGCCCGAGCGGATCTCTGGAATCTTAACCTGCTGCCACCGTCTGAAAAAACAAACCACGGTAACCTTCGAACCAAGTTCCAACTCGAGTTTCCAGGAGACTCAGAGGTGAAGGATCTTGCAGCACGCAAAGAGGTCGGCAGTCTTCGGTCGATCGTCGTGTTAGATTCTCTCTTCATGACCGGTTATCCCGCCGACGAGCAACTGCTCCGCCGTGCGCTTGAACTTGCCGTCCAGGGCATTGGGCTTGCCTCACCCAATCCCTGCGTCGGAGCGGTTATCGCCGACCCGCAGGGCAACATCGTAGGCACGGGAACATATACCTACGACGGTGTGAAGCATGCAGAGATTCTCGCGCTCGAAGCCGCGGGGGCAAAAGCTCGCGGGGGCACGCTCTATATCAATCTCGAACCGCATGGGCACCAGGGCAGAACGCCACCGTGTACCGACGCGCTGATCACCGCCGGAATTCGTCGCGTAGTTGCATCTATGGTCGATCCGAATCCACAGGTCAGTGGCCGCGGATTCGAACAGCTTCGCGGCGCCGGTGTTCAAGTCGAAGTCGGACTTCTGGAAGCCGAAGCCCGCCGACTGAATGACGGCTTCGCGCGCTACATCCGCCACGGCATTCCTCTGGTCACGCTCAAAGCCGCGATGACGCTCGACGGAAAAATCGCTCCCGCACCAACGGAAGATCAAAAACACGCACCTGCGAACGCTGGATTTTCCGGCACCTGGATCACCGGCGAACTCGCCCGTGCCCACGTGCAGGCACTTCGTCATCAGCAAGACGCACTCCTCACCGGCATCGGCACAATTCTTGCGGACAATCCCCTGCTCACCGACCGCAGCGGCCTTCCGCGCCGGCGTCCGCTGCTGCGCGTCGTTCTGGATTCGCGCCTGCAGCTGCCACTCGAATCACGCCTGGCGCAGAGTGCCGCCTCGGAGCGGAGAAACGATGTACTCGTCTTCTATTCTTCGTCAGGTGGAGATAAACAATCTCAACTCGAACAACTCGGGGTAAGAGTTGAGAAAATCCCCGCTGCGTCCGACGGCCGCCCCGACCTGCTTGCCGTCCTGCGCCGCCTCGGTCAACTGGAAATTACCAGTGTGATGATCGAAGCTGGAGCCACCATCAACGGCGCAGCGCTCTCCTCGAACGCAGTCGACAAAGTTGCCCTCTACTATGCCCCGACGATTCTTGCAGAAGCGGGTTCGATCCCCTTTGCCGCGATGAACGAGTTCCGTTCCTCGACCTCGCCGTTGCGGGTGAAACAAATCCAGATCCACCGCTTCGGCGACGATTTCGCCGTGGAAGGCTACCTGCGTGATCCCTACACAGACTGAGAGTTCGGTTCCCGCCCCTTCGATTTACAATATCTCTTTGCTCTCGGAGGTTTCATGTTCACCGGCATCGTCGAAGAAGTCGGACGCATCGCTCGCATCGAGCAGCGCGGCGAAAACCGCTGCCTCACCATCGCTTCCAAACACGCGTCCGCAGAACTCAAAACCGGCGACAGCGTGGCCGTCAGCGGGGTCTGTCTCACCGCGCTCGACATCAAGCCCGGTTCGTTTTGCGCTGACCTTGCGCCTGAAACCTGGACGCGCACATCTTTTTCCCGCATTCACGAGGGCGCGCTCGTGAATCTCGAATTGCCCATGAAGTCCGACGGCCGCTTCGGTGGTCACATCGTCCAGGGACATATCGATGGCGTCGGCAAGCTCATCGGCTTCGACCGCATCGCCGACTCGGAAAATTACTGGCTCGAAGTCGAACTGCCCGACGAGGTGGAGAAATACACGGTGTTCAAGGGTTCGATTTCAATCGAGGGCATCAGCCTCACGGTCGCGAAGCTGGAAAGGAATCTCTGCACCGTTGCCGTCATTCCGCACACAGTCGAACGCACGAACCTGCACTCCCTCAAGCCGGGCGATCCCGTGAACCTGGAAGCCGACCTGATCGCAAAATACGTCGAGAAGATGATGAAGGGCGATGCGGCGGAGAGTTCGCTGACAATTGAAGAACTGGTGCAGCAGGGGTTTTGACTGCGCCTGTGCGATCAACATGGTTGGCCGACAGGCCGAACTGGCGTCAATGCGACGAGGAAATTTCGTCCTTGATCACCACCCCGCCCTTCATCACAAACTTTACGTGCTGCAACACCGTGATGTCCGCCAGCGGATCGCCGTTCACAGCAATCAAATCGCCGTAGTGTCCGGCTTCCAGCGCGCCCACTTTGTCCTGCCAGTTCAGCAACTCCGCCGCGTTCAGCGTCGCCGCCTGGATCGCCTGCAATGGAGTCAGCCCACGCTTGGTCATGGCGGCCAGTTCCGTGGCGTTTTTGCCTTGCTCCTCCGCACTGGCCGCATCAAAGCCGGCGGCAATCTTTACTCCCAGGCTCTTCGCCGTCTGAATCGCTTCCTGAATGCCTTGCAAGCGCGCTTCCCGTCTGGCTCGCCGTTCGGGAGTCATGGGATCGTTCTTTGTGCGTTCGAGCATGGCATCGATCACGCCAACCGTCGGCACCAGAAACGTACCTTTGGCCTTCATCATTTCCAAGTCTTCGCGGTCGGCACCGTGCCCGTGCTCGATCGAGTCGACTCCCGCGATAAGCGCATTCCTGATTCCTTCCGGCGTCGTGGCGTGCGCGGCCACCTTGAGTTTTTGCTTGTGAGCTTCCTCCACGATGACTCGCATCTCTTCGACCGTAAGCGTCGGATAATCCCAATCGGCATAGACTTTGATCAGGTCTGCGCCGTGACCGATCTGCTCGCGCACCGCGCGCCGAGCTTCTTCCACGCCGCTCACCATCTGGGCCCCGGTAGGAAAATCCGTCAAATCCGGCGAAACTCCAAACGGATTGTATTGCCCGACCGCGGCGATCGCACGCGTCGCCGCCTGCATGCGCGGACCCTCGGCCAACCCCTGATTGATTGCGTCGCGCAAAGCCACGTCGGCGTACTCCGAACCTTCGCTTTCCACGTCGCGAACCGTGGTGTAACCCGCCTGCAAAGTAATGCGGGCGTCGTACGCCCCCTCCAGGGCGCGAAATGCCTGTGACTTCGTGGCCAGATTCAGCACGTATCCGTCACGTCCTTCAGGAATTCGCGCCATGATGTGGGTGTGGCAATCGATCAGACCGGGCAGCACGGTCGCACCTCCCAGGTCGATCACTCGGATTGCCTTGGGTGCGTGCGCCTGCACCTCCACTGCGGGTCCCACTTCCTTGATTTGCTCGCCCTCGATCCACAGCGCAGCGTTCTCGATGTAAGCGCCCTTGCGGACGTCGAGAATTCTCGCGGACTTCACCACGATCGAAACCGACGGCGGTGACTGCGCACGGATCAACGAGGAAAGGCTGGCGAAAAGTAGCAAAGAAATGAAGGCTGACGTTTTCATGGCCCGCCAGCTTACCCGACCAGCTTCAGGCAAGCAAGCGGAGGGCGAGCCAGCGGTCTATCGGCAGTCGACTGCCGGCAACTGCACTCAGGCTTCGATTTTCAATTCATCCAGTTCCAGAAATTCCTGCACGATGGGCTCGGGACATTTTTCCATGGCAGCATACGTACCGAAGAAAATGGCTTTCGCTTCGTAAAGAAACACGACGCGGTCGGCGAGTTTTTTCGCCAGCCGCATATCGTGGGTTACGACGATGCTGGTCAAGCCCAGCTGAATCTTCAGGCGCTTGATCAGATCTCCGAGCAGTTGCGCCATCAACGGGTCGACCATGGTTGTGGGCTCATCGTAGAGCACGCACTCGGGCCGCGCCGCCAGGGCCCGCGCAATCGCCACTGAGCGCTTCATCCCCGTCGACAGGTCCGAAGGTAGTTGGTCGCGCATCTCCTGCACGCCCACCATGTGCAACAACCCGTCGACGATCTGGAAGATCTGCTCCTCGCTCATGTCCCGGGATTCGCGCAGCGGGAAGGCTACGTTCTCGCCCACGCTCAGCGAGTCGAACAGCGCCCCGTTCTGAAAAACCATGGTGACTTTCTTGCGGATGAGCTCCATCTGCTCCTCGTTGTAGTCGGTGATGTCCTCACCCGCCACGATTACCCGACCCGAGTCGGGTTTGAGGAAGCCCATGATGTGATGCAGCGACACCGACTTGCCCACACCGCTGCGCCCCAGAATGCAGACGGTCTCTCCGGGCAGCACCTCGAAGTTGACGTGATCCAGCACAACATTGTCGCCGAACGCCTTAGAGACGTCTTTGAACTCGATGTAGGGCGCGGTTTTTGGATCGTCGGGCATAAAACAGCTCTTAGCTCTTAGCTCTTGGCCTTTAGCTCTAACCTCTCTGCGCAACAAATTGTCTTCGCTATCCGCGAAGGTTATGTGGGGACAGCCGCCCTCGGCTGTCCCGGCCGGGCAAAGCCCGGCTGCTCTCTGCTAATCCTCAACTCGAGCCCTCTGATCGGCAGCAGCCGACGCGAGATCCTCACGCGTGTTCAGATTGCGAAACATCTCAACCGCAAACCCAGAAATCTGTAACTCTTCCTCATCCACTACACACCTCCGCACTTCCTCAATGACCGCGCCAATCTTGTAGCGTCCTGCGAGCAAGGCCTGCTCCGCGGCATCCCCGAACTTCCGTCGATATACTGCGCACAGCGGCTGCAATCGGCCTTCTGCGCGGGGAACGGTAACCATTGCGTCGGACCTTCGCGCCTTGTTAATCAAGAACTCCAGTAGTGCCGACGACAGAAACGGCAGATCCACCGCCAGCACCAGATTCAATTCCGCCGTCGACGCCCGCAGTGCCGCGTGAATTCCGCCCAGCGGCCCGCATTCGCGAAATATATCTTCCACTACCGGAGCAAACGCCGCAAACTTCGCCGCGTTGCCGGCGATGCATACCTCACGGGTCACTGACCGGGCCAACTCCAGCGCGCAGTCCAGCAGTGTCCGTCCGTCGAGCAGGACGAATGCCTTGTCGGAACCCATGCGCGTGCTCTTGCCCCCAGCCAGCACGAACGCGGCCACATCGGCTGCAGGGGCTTCCATGGCCAGATAATACACGCAGCGGAATGTACTGCGCCTGCAGCAATATCTGCGCACCTTAGGTCCTCGTCGCTTCTCACCCTGCACGAAGGTAACCTTCCCAAAGTTCCCCCCTTCGGGCGATGATGTCCCTGCGTCCGAGGGTTTCCAGTGACCCGGAAGTAACCAATCATGCCCCAGAAAATTATGGATGTGCTTATGCTTGGGCGCTGCTCCCATGAATTCTCCTGGCCGCGCCGCGGCACCGACGGCAATTACTACCAGGTTTGCCTGCTTTGCGCCGCCGAGTACAAGTACGACTGGGACACCATGCGCCGCACCGAGCGTGTGGAACATAAGGCGGACACTGGCGTCCGCCGCAGCCACGCGCGCGAAAAGCGGCCAGTCTGGGTGCCTCGCGCACGCCGGGTCAAGCTCGATATTCCGCTGCGCTACAGGGTCAACCGCACCAGCGCGTGGTACGAAGGCGTCATCGAAAACCTGAGCCAGAGCGGCGTGCTTTTCAGCGGACCGCAGCAGTTGCCCATCAACGCCCTCATCGAAATGGTCTTTGAAATGCCCGAAGAGATTTCCGGCCAGAAAAACAGCAACGTCGTCTGCCAGGGACGCGTCATGCGCGCCAGTGACCGGGACGCGGATGAAAAAGAGTCCTCGAAGAAAGACGCCTCCGACTCTGGTGAAGGCAAGTCGGGGCTGGCCGCATCCATCGTCGACTATAAGTTCATCCACTAATCTGCTCGCGGCAACCTGGGCCGCGGCAAGCGGAAAGCATTCAATCTCTCTGCTACACTTTTCTTCAAGTCTCACTCAGGACTCCCATTCCCATGCACCTGCGTCCGCTCTTTGCTATCGTCATATGTATGAGCTCCATTGTCGTTGAAACCGCTGCCCAGACGCTGCCTGCGCCACAGGCCGTTACCGATCCCAAGAAAATTTCGTCGAAGCCGAATGCGCAGGTTGAGCCGCGCGGCCTGACCATCGAGAAGCTTTATATGACGCGCCAGATTGGGCGTCCGACGTGGTCGCCGGACGGCAAGAGCGTGGCTTTCATCTCGAATATGAGCGGACGCAATAACCTGTGGGTGGTTCCCGCCGAGGGTGGATGGCCGGTGCAGCTCACGGTCAGCGACCAGCGGCAAACCTCACCGGCGTGGTCGCCCGATGGGAAGTGGATTGCGTATCAGTCGGATTACGACGGCGACGAGCAGTGGGATATTTTTCTGGTCTCGCCCAAGACCGGCAAAGTCGTGAATCTCACGCAGACGCGGGAGATTGCTGAGTTGAATCCGACGTGGTCGCCGGACGGGCGATATCTGGCGTATGAGGTCAAGCCCAAGACTTCGGCAGCTTATGAGATCGACATCTACGACATGGTGATGCGAGAAGTTAAGCACCTCACCACCAATACTCCCCAAGATAAGCGTAACGTGAATCCGATCTGGTCCGAGGATGGCAAGCTCATCGTGTACACGCAGGAGCAGGCGAAAGGGACTGATTCGAACATCTTTATCGCTCAGGTTGCCTCGGGAAAAAGCACGCTGCTTACGCCTCACGAGGGAGAGCAACTCTATTTCGCAAATGACTTCTCCTCCTTCGGTATGGACGACGCGGAGACAGTACTGCTCACGTCCAATGCAGAAAATGGTTACGACAACATCGGACTTCTTCTCGTCGGCACTTGGGGCGGCGTCGCCCAGCCGGGCGCTGTCAACAAGATCAAGTGGCTCACGCACGACAAATGGGAAATTCGCGGCGGCGAATTTTCGCCTGACGGGAAGCACATTACTTTCAGCGCGAACGTCGACGGCAACGAAGATATTTATCTGTACGACCTCGCCAGCGGAAAATCTACCGCTCTGCAAATTCCGAAAGGCGTGAACGAGCCGGTGGGCGGGCACTCTGCCTTCGCTAAAGATGGTTCGCGACTTCTCTATTACCACAACGGACCGACCGCTCCCGGCGATCTATGGGTCTACACGCTGGCGACCGGCAAGTCGCATCAGATTACTCATTCGCTGGTCGCGGGCGTGCGTTCCGA
>Ga0074044_10000348_pt1 | contig 46042 bp, 39 predicted proteins | sample BogForMeECP23OM1_FD_94443 | JGI IMG/M metagenome (GOLD analysis project Ga0074044, IMG submission 94443) | Bog forest soil microbial communities from Calvert Island, British Columbia, Canada - Bog Forest MetaG ECP23OM1 | ecosystem: Environmental > Terrestrial > Soil > Wetlands ...
CGTGGACGGTCTCTTCCGGCGGCATCGGCGAATTCTCCGCAAACTCGCGCTCCTTCTCCAGGAGGCTCGTCAGCTTCGCTTCCATCTCTTTCTTGCCCTTCGCGTCCAGCAGTTTTTCCTTCATCAAAAAAACTTCGCACAGCGCAATCGGGTCGCGCTTTTCCCAGAATTCGCGCTGCTCTTTGGGAATGTATTCCGCGGGATCGTGCTGCGCATGCCCGCGCCGCCGGAAAGTTTTGGCCTCAATCAGGATTGGCCCTTCGCCCGCCCGCGCCCGTTCCACTGCCTCTTTCGCCGTGGCGTACACCTTCACCACGTCGTTCCCATCCACAATGTAACTGGCAATGCCGTACGCCTTCGCGCGGTCCGCCAGATTTTCCAGCGGCACTTGCCGTCGCACCGGCGTGGAGTACGCCCACTGGTTGTTCTCCAGGATCAGCACAAACGGCGCTTTCTGCGACGCCGCCAGATTCAGCCCCTCGTGAAATACGCCCGTGGAGCTGCCTCCGTCTCCGATCCATGTCATGGTCACGATCTTCTGCCCAAGGTACCTTCCCCCCATGGCCACGCCCGTCATCACCGGGATCAAGTCGCCGAGCATGGAGATCGGCGAAACAATGTGCAGGTTTTCCAGGTCCCCGAAGTGGCTGGTGCCGTCTCTGCCCTTCGTCGGCGATGTGTATTTCGCCATGTGCTGCGTGAAAATGTCCCGTGGGGGCACACCCTTCACCAGCAGCGCCCCGATGTTGCGGATCATCGGCGCCAACCAGTCGCGCTTCTCCAGCGCGTACGCCGTTCCTACGGAAATCGCTTCCTGCCCCAGGCTGGAATACAGCCCGCCGACAATTTTGTTCTGCCGGAACAGCCGCGTCATGGTCTCTTCGACCTCGCGGTTCAGGCGCATGTAGTAGTAGAGATCGAGATACTGCTGCGGCGTGAGTTTGCCCTTGCGGTGCGATTCGGTGACAGGCATGGTCAACGGTTCTCCGGATGGCGGTCCGGTCACCTATGATAAATCGGAAGGAGCGGGACGCCTAATCCCCGACGCCATTGCTTTTGGGAAGGATGCAGTAAAGGAGACGTCCGCACGTCGCGCGAGAAAAGAAAACAAGTTCTTCTGAAGAGGGCAGGTTCGGGGAGCGAGTTTGCACCAAGCAACCCGCTCCCAATCAGCCAATTGAGGAGGTTTTGCAAGCCGCTTAGCTCAAGGTCTCTTCTCGCCGTTCGGGGCAAATTTCTGGACGAGAACAAGGACCAGATTCCAAACGAGTATTGCAATGATGAGAGAGAGCAACATCTTAGAAAGCTGTTCCTGGTTCTTCTCTACAAGGTATTGGCGGTTTTGCACGATTTTTTCGTAGGTTTCGTGATTGCAGCTTGAGTAGGAGACGGAAATGAATCCCATTAGGGCCGGAAAAACCAATCCGAAAGGAAAGAGTTTTTTCAAGATGGCTGGGAAGCTCCTCCCCGGAGCAGTCTCCGCGAGCTCTTCGAACGGCCGCCGCAGATAGAAATACACCAGCGTGCCCAGCGCGACGGAAACGGCCGCGCTCGCGAAATACGAGGCGATCATATATTGCTCATTGGTCATCTTTGATCTTCAGCGTGGCGATGAGAATGGTGACCACCACCACGTACATGCCGACAAACAGGAGTACCCTTTCCAGGGTCTCTGAAACGCCCTCGGCTCCCTTCCAAACATATTGCATGAAGCGAGAGCCCGCTGGCAGATCGAAGGAAGTTCCGACCGCGACCGAGAGCGCGGAGAGATAGAGAACAAGTAGGAACGACCGCAAATAAAAGGTGACCCCTCCGGGCAGCTTGACAGTGTGTTCCAGCAGTTCGCGAAGACTGTCGCGCAACAGAAGAAACAAGATGGTTGGTACGACGAGCGACAGAACCAGTAAAATCAGAAAAGCGCCTACGCCAGGGCTCATTCTTTCCTCCTTACGGCTTGCGGCGAGTGCTCCGCCGAATCCGCTGACGCTTCTTCCCGGGGATTAGTTCCTTGCGCGAGCATATCACTTTCGTTTTGCACCAACACAGTAGGGTCTAACAAACTTCCTAGAGCGAACTGGAAACTTTTTCCTCAAACCTGGAGAGAAAGGAAGCGAGTTCTTCGCTGGAGATGGGGCGAGGCACGCAGGAGAAGAGTTCGGCGAAGTGGTAGCCGAGGCGGGGCTTCACTTCGTCGAGGGCGACATTGCGGGAGAGGAGCTTTTCAAGCGATGTGACTTTACGCCCAGCGATACCACAGGGAATGATGAGATCGAAAAAGCGTAAATCGGTGGAGACGTTGTAGGCGAAGCCGTGGGACGTGACCCACCGGCTGATGTGCACCCCGATCGCGCCCAGCTTTTCTTCCGCGGCCTCGCCACGCTCGCCAACCTGCACCCAGATGCCGGTCTTTCCTTTCACGCGAAATGTCGTCACACCAAAATCGCCGCTTGCCCGGATCATTGCTTCTTCCAGTGTACGCACATACCAGCCCACATCGCGCTTGATGGCTCCGAGATTCAGGATCGGGTAGCCCACAATCTGTCCCGGCCCGTGATACGTGATATCTCCGCCGCGATTGGTCGCGTGCAGTTCAACGCCCTTCTGCCGCAGTACGTGTTCTGACACCAGCAGATTTTCCCGTTTGGCGTTGCGCCCCAGCGTGATCACGTGCGGGTGTTCACACAGCAGCAGCACATCCTCCAGCGCGCCGGCTTTTCGCGCTGCCGCCAGGCGTTGCTGCAAAGCGTAGGCTTCGGTGTACGAGATGAGGCCCAGGTCGCTGATAAGGAGAGGGTTCATCGGGAAAACCGGTTTTAATTTGTAAGCTCTCAGTTTTTAGTAAAGCAAGCGCGAACCTCTTACCCCGCTCTCGCGCTGCTGTCCACGAAGCTTGTCGCTTCAACGGAGAACTGAAAACTTATTACTTAGAACTAGTATTTGGCCCAGATAGTTGGAACGGCACTAGACATTGATTTGCAGGCCGCGGACCGACGCGAATGCATCCCCCATCGCTTCCCACAACGTCGGGTGCGCGTGAATCATGTTCATCATGTCGTCGATGGTGCCCTCGAGATGCAGCACTGTGGTGGCCTCCGCAAGAATCTCCGTCGCCAGCGGCCCGATGATGTGAATTCCAAGCACTTCGCCATAGGTCTCGTCGGAAACCACTTTGACGAAGCCGCCATGATTTCCCAGGATCGTCGCCTTGCTGTTGCCAACGAACGGGAATTTCCCGATTTTCACCTTGTAACCGGCTTCCTGCGCCTGCCTTTCCGTCAACCCGATGGAGCCAATCTGCGGCTCGCAATACGTGGCATTGGGTATGCGCGCCTTCACGATCGGCTGCGTCGGCTTCCCCGCGATGTGCGTGACCGCTACGATGCCCTCCATCATCGCCGCGTGCGCCAGTTGCGGCAATCCCGCGACGATGTCGCCTACCGCGTACAAATTCGGCTCCGCGGTCTGCATGAATTCATCCACCTGCACAAACCCGCGCTCCAACTTCGCCTTGGACTTCTCCAGCCCGCAATTTTCCGTCATCGGCATGCGCCCGACCGCCAGCAGCAACTTCTCCGCCTGCAGCGTCTGCGCCTTCCCGTCCCTATCCTTGAACGATACCGTCACACCTTTGGCGTCTTTCTTCACGCTGTCCACAGTGCATCCCGTCTGAATATTGATGCCTTTCTTCCGGTAGGTCTTGTCCAGTTCCGCGGAAATCTCCTCGTCTTCCACCGGCACAACGCGCGGCAATGCTTCCAGAATCGTCACCTGCGAGCCAAAGGAATTGAAAATCGACGCGAACTCCACTCCCACTGCTCCTGCTCCAATCACAATCAGCGTCTTGGGAATTTCTGGCAACTGCAGGATGGACCTGTTCGTCAGAATCGTCTTATGGTCCGGCTCGATTCCCGGCAGCGCCTTCGCTTCCGAACCGCTCACCATCAAAATGTTGTTCGCTTCGATCGTGGATTTCTTGCCGTCCTTCTCGACGCTCACCTTGCCCGGGCCTTCATACTTTCCCCAACCCTGCACCCATTCCACCTTGTTTTTCTTGAACAGAAACTCGAGGCCCTTGGAGTGTTTCGTGACAATCTTTGCTTTGCGCGCCAGCACGTTGGCCCAGTTGATCTTCAACCCGCTTACCTCAAACCCTAGCTCTGCCGCATTCTTGAAATGGTCGTAAACATCCGCGTGATACAGCAGCACCTTCGTCGGAATGCATCCCACATGCAGGCACGTTCCGCCCAGATAAGGATCCTTCTCCACGACCACCGTTTTCAGACCGAGTTCGCCTGCGCGTATCGCCGCCACATACCCGCCCGGTCCGCTGCCGATAATTGCGATGTCATATTTAGCCACGCGAATTCTCCCATCTGAAGAGCCGCGGCCGATTTTGTGTTGTGCGCCGGGCCGGAATGCCGCTGCCGCCGGAATTGCCGTGTCTGCAACGGAAAGTCACGCAGGGATGCCGGTGTGACGCCCGCAGATCACAGCCTGTGTTACGTCAAAAAGCAACCAACAATTTTGCAGTGTAGCAGTCCGCTGCAAAAGTTAGCAACTTGCCGCTCTCTCGCCTCCGGGCCGCAAGTTTGAGCCCCAAGCAGCTCATTGGCGTTCCGAAATGGAACTCCTTCCCCCACTTTTTCTGCATCTCTGGCGAAGGAAACGAGAAGCTTCGCAGCCTTCCCAAATTGGAAACCCTTTCTTCTCGGCAACCTCTTTTATTTTAACTTTTACCCTTGCACATATTACTGCGTAGGTATATGAAGCACGATATACACTCCGATGAAGTACCATCGTCTACTGTAGACTGTTTAATAACCGTGGAGTTTGTTGTGACAAAAACGGGAGAAGCAAATTGGTTTTGCGAAAATCGTGATTGCCATTGGTCCGTCACCTTGTCTGTATCGGACAGGGAAGAAACCGGCCCCCGCTGCGTCTGCGGTTGGCCTTTGAGGCGTGCCAACGCAGCCCTCGCATCTGCCTACCTGGAGTTTCTACACAATGACGAAGCAATGGGGAAGCGGCAGCAATCCCAGAAGGAGTAGTCTTCCATGCGCATCATTCGAAGTGCTTCAGCAGTTGCACACTACAAAACACCGTTGGTGGTTCGCGCCAGCCTCCCACGCACGTTTTGGAGCCTCGGCGCGTTTGTCGAGCTTGGCCTCATCTTCTGCGGGGTCTATTTGCTTGCAGAGGCCAGCCTCAAGCCCCTTGAAGCCGACCAAGCTTCCATCATATCCGCAGGCGTGATCCTCGCGTTGGCCAGTGTTCTGCTCTTTTATATGATCCGTCCGCGACGCAAACAGGCTCTCCGAAGACCCGAAGCATCCTGCCGTTCGCACGATCAGTCCGATGAGTTGCCCTTTAGGGCATATGGAAATGCCGTTCCGGCGCACCGGGAAGCCGAACAAGCGCTGCAAAAAAAACAAGACCTGCCCGGTCCCATGTAATGGCTAGTTAGGCTCGCGGCAACCCCGGAAAATACCGCTCCTGCAGCACCACACGATGGTGACGCTCGTGCCCCGCAGTAATGAACGCCTGCGCTCGCACGCTGATCTCCTTCTGATTGGCCACACCCCGCCGCAACCACGCCGCCTCATCCAGTGACCGCACTAACGCGACCGTCGCCCGCCGCGCAGCCGTAAACTCTTCCAGAAGTTCCGCCAGCGGCCGCGCCGAAAAATTCCCCGTCTTCACGTAATCATCCTGCTCAAACCCCGCCAGCGGCGTCTGGTCCCCGCGCGCAATCCGCAACAGCCGGTAGGCAAAAATCCGTTCCGTATCGCTGATATGCCCCAGCACCTCTTTGATCGACCATTTCCCCGTGGCGTAGCGGAACTCCGCCTCTCTTTCGCTCAGAGTCCCCAGCAGCAGCTTCATTTCTCTTAGCTGCGCCTCCAGCGTTTCCGCAATCTCCCCATCGGGCACCAACGCCACATACTTTTCGTAATAGGGCGCGTATTCGCTCGCTTGCGGACGATTCTGTGTCATGATGCCTTGGCCTCCCAAACAGCTGCTGAGTGTCCATTATAGCTGGCCATGCCGTGAAGGAGACGACCTGGCGGCTGCCGGAAGCCAAACATGGGCGAGCTGAATTTCAAAACGATGCGCGTGGCCTTTCAGGGCGAACCCGGCGCCTTCAGCGAAGCCGCCGCTGTGCAATTGCTTGGTGAATCCATCCACACGGTTCCTCGCCTCACCTTTGACGCTGTCTTCCGCGCCATCGCCGAGAGCGCCGCCGATGCTCTGCTTTTGCCGCTGGAAAACACCCTGGCAGGATCCGTCGTGCGCGTTTATGACCTCTTGCTGCAAAGCCCCCTCGAAATTTGTGCCGAAACCATTCTCCCCATCGAGCATCACCTCATCGCCTGCCCCGGTTCGGCCTTCGATCTGCTTCGCTCCGTCGCTTCCCACCCCATGGCTCTTGCTCAGTGCGAACGTTTCTTTGAATCATTCCCCCATCTCAAGCGCGTCCCCGCCGAAGACACTGCCGGCAGCGTCCGCGAAATGATGGCACGCAGGGATAATTCCCGCGCGGCTATTGCAGGACGCCGTGCCGCGGAACATTACGGCGCAGTTATCCTCCGCGAAAGCATTCAGGACAATGCCGAAAACTTCACCCGCTTCGTCCTGCTTCTCCCGCCCGGCCAGGCCATGCGTTTTCGCCAACCCGGCGCAACCAAGATCTCTCTGGCCATGCGCCTCGCTCACAAGCCCGGCGCCCTCCTTGCCTCCCTTGAGCCCTTCGCCAAACACGGCGTCAATCTCCTCAAAATCGAGAGCCGCCCCATCCATGGCAAGCCTTTCGAGTATCAGTTCCATCTGGACATCGAAGCCGATCACCAGGATGCGCTCGAAGCAGCCTTGAAGGAAGCGCGCCAAGCCACCAGTGAATTGCGCGTCCTGGGCCGCTTTGCTCCCGTTCGCCGCTAGTGCCGTTCCAACTTGTTCCAGAAAATCCCTTCGAGAATACTCTCTCCGTGTTCGCGTCAGATGCTGGGACCGTCATTTGACCCAAATAGTTGGAACGGCACTAGCCGCCACTCCAGGGGCGCAAGAGAATTCAAGGTTGCCGGTTTCTCTGCTACATTCACCACATGCTGACGGCCATCACCCGTGAAGTAAGTTCCTCGCTCCCAAACTGCGAACTGACTTTTATTCTCCGTCAACTCATCGATCTGGCGAAGGCCCGCGCTCAGCATCACGCCTACGAAGGACTCCTTCGCAAACTCGGCGCGCGGGTGATTTCTCTGCCCGAGGAGCCGGATCTTCCAGACTCCATGTTCGTGGAAGATCCCGCCATCGTTTTCGATGAACTGGCGGTGATCTGCTCCCTGGGCGCGGAGATACGCAGGAAAGAAGCACCTTCCTTGGCGGCTGCCCTGGAAAGGTATCGCAAATTGGCATTCGTGAAATTGCCGGGTCTTCTGGAGGGTGGGGATGTGTTGCGGGTGGGGAAAAGAATATTCGTGGGCCTCACGCGTCGCACCAATGCGGTGGGCGTTCGCCAACTCGCGGTGATCGTTTCACAGTTTGGCTATGACCTTACGGCCGTGCCTGTGGAGGGTTGCCTGCACCTGAAATCAGCGGTCACCTGCCTGGGCCGCAACACCCTTTTGGGAAATCGTGCGTGGTTTCAGTGGTCACGAATGGATGGCTTCGAGTGGGTCGACGTCGATGCCGCCGAGCCGCATGCCGGGAATGCGCTGGCCATCGGTGACACCGTCGTTTTTCCCGTTTCGTTTCCGCGCACCAAAGAGCGCATCGAGTCTAGGGGATTCCATGTGACTACCATCGAAATCGGTGAACTCCAGAAGGCAGAATCGGGATTGACCTGTTCCAGCCTGCTGTTCGATGCCCCGCAATAGCTCCGCGAAACCTCCGGGAAAAGTGGAAGGCCAATGTACTCCTGGGAACACCCGCACTCTGCATCGTCATTTTTTGGTTGGAATTCTCAACGGGTATGGTACTCTTTCCAAGATGTCGGCTAACCTCACGAATCGAATGTCCTCCCGGACCAAGCGGTCGATCATTTCGACTACGATCATCACTAAGATTATGTCCACTACCACCGCTTCGGGCGACGGGAGAAACGGCTAGCCACCAAAAAGTTTCCAACCCACCGCCAGAAGCGAAACTGGTGGTGGGTTTTTTAGTTTCTGCCCTCCCCAAGAATCGCTTCCGCGGTACACAACTAAGGAGCATTTGCCATGTGCCCGGAACAGCAGGAAGTATCTCTCGCAGTAGGAGACCATTTAGCCTCACTCAAAGCAAACGTACGCTTCCCGCGGGAGGTAACCGCCACGCCGGTAACCCGCTGCCCAGAGCGCGGCATCGCCTTCAAGTTCGGTGGCTCTTCTTTGCTCGGGGCCGATCGTATGTTGCATGCCGCCGTGCTGGTTCGCGAAGCGGCCGCTGCCTCGCCGGTGACTGTGGTTGTCTCCGCGATGAAAGGAGTTACGGATACACTGCTGGAAATCGCCGGAAAACTCGCGCGGCAAGAGTTTACGAAAGCGCGTGAAGCAGCGCAGGACCTCGTCATGTTCCACCTCGGCGTCCTCGAGGGCTTGCAGCTTCCCGAACATGACCATGCGCAGGTCCTGCACGAATTGAAACTTCTCGCCCGCGATCTGCTCCATGAGACGCCGCAGCGCGGACCCGTGGCTGTGGATCCCGCTCTCTTCGATCGCCTGGCCTCCTTTGGCGAACGCTTTTGCGCCCGCTTGTTAGCTGCTGCTCTCAACAAGCTCGGCATCTTCGCGGTTCCCGTGGCTTCCTCGGACTTCGTCCTGACCTGCGACACTTTCCAGGACGCGAAACCCCATCTCGGCCATACCAGAGAGCGCGGCCGCGAGGTTCTTGTGCCATTGCTGGAATCGGGCATCGTGCCGGTCGTTACCGGTTTCATCGGCGCGACCCTCGACGGCCGCATTACCACACTCGGTCGCAACAGCTCCGATTTCTCTGGCGCCCTCATCGCCCACGTCGTGGACGCTGAAGAACTCGTCGTCTGGACTGACGTGGACGGCATCTTCACCGCCAGCCCGCACGAAACCGCCGATGCCAAACTCCTCCACGAATTGAGTTACGATGAAGCCCACGTTTTGGCCGCAAGCGGGGCGAAGGTGCTTCACCCGCACGTCTTGCCATTCGCGGCGCAGCACGGAATGACTGTGTGGGTCAGAAATACATTCAAGCCGCACTTGCGCGGAACGCGCATTGGGCCGGCGCAGAACGGGGGTGCTGCATGAGTGCTCTTCCGAGCGGGAAAAAATGGCGCGCGGGAGTTTTGGGTGCAACCGGAATGGTGGGCCAACGCTTGGTGAAGCTCCTCGCCGACCATCCATGGTTCATTTTGACCGAAGTCGCCGCATCGGAACGTTCCTCCGGCAAAAGCTACGCCGAAGCCGTGCGCTGGCATCTCGAAGGCTCAGTGCCGGAAGTCGCTCGCGGCCTGGTGGTGAAAGAACTCGAACCCAACCTGGATTGCGATTTCCTCTTTTCGGCGCTCGATTCTTCGGTAGCCGGCCCGGCGGAAGAAGAGTACGCGCGGCGCGGCTTTCCCGTCGTGAGCAATTCACGGAATCACCGTATGGACCCGGACGTTCCCCTGCTCATTCCGGAAGTCAATGCGGCGCACCTGAACGCCATCCCGGTGCAGCAGAAAAACCGCGGCTACGACTCAGGGTTCATCGTTACGAATCCCAACTGTTCCACGGCTGGGCTTGTTGTCGTGCTGAAACCTCTTGCGGATGCCTTTGGACTGGAGAAAGTGTTCGTCGTCACCTTGCAAGCCATCTCGGGTGCTGGCTATCCCGGCGTGCCCGCACTGGACATCCAGGGAAACGTTGTTCCCTTCATCTGCGGCGAAGAAGAAAAGATGGAAGCGGAGCCGCAAAAGCTGCTTGGCAAATGGGATGGCAATCGATTCATCGAAGCGGGGCTGGGCATCAGCGCTCACTGCAACCGCGTCCCCGTGGTGGATGGCCACCTGGAATGCGTTTCCTTGCGCCTGAAGAAGACCGCCACGCTCGACGAAGTCCGCGAAGCGCTGCGCTCCTACCAAGTCTCCGACGAGTTGGCCTCTCTGCCCACCGCTTTAAAACATCCCGTTGTCGTCCTCGACGAGCCCGATCGTCCGCAGCCCCGCAAGGATGCCAACACCGGCCACGGCATGGCCGCCGTCGTCGGGCGTATTCGTGAGTGCCCGCTGCTCGACGTCAAGCTCACCTTGCTTTCGCACAACCTGGTCCGCGGCGCAGCCGGCGCAGCGTTGCTGAACGCCGAACTCCTGGCGGCGCGAGGCTTCCTGAAATCGCGCCATGAAGCGCGCGAGCAGAGCGTGGAGCCTGTTTCCCGCTGATCGCGTTCCGTGCCATCGGTAGGGGCGCAGCACTGCTGCGCCCCGAACACCTCAGCATGACCGCTCATCGGAGTTTTTCCGGAATTGTTTAAGGAACGAAGTAGTACCGCACCAAATGGAAAAAAATCGGCGCCGCAAAGCACAGCGAGTCAATGCGATCCAGGATTCCGCCGTGTCCTTCGATCACCCTGCCGAAATCCTTGATCCCGATGTCCCGCTTGATCGCGCTCATCACCAGGCCCCCGCAAAATCCCAATATGCAAATGGTGAACGACATTCCCGCGGACTGCAGCGGCGTAAACGGCGTGGCCCACCAGAGCGCCGCGCCCAGCGCCGTCGCGCTCAGGACCCCTCCGTAAAACCCTTCCCAAGTCTTATTGGGACTCACGCGCCACGCGATTTTGTTCCGCCCGATCAGTTTGCCCCACACAAATTGCAGGACGTCGCTCATCTGATCCACGATCACTAGATAGAGCAGCAGCTGCGCGTCCTGTCCTTCAAAGCCCGGGATCTTCAGCATAAGAAGTGCCGGCGCGTGGCTCAGGCAGTATGCGCACACCATGATCCCAAACTGAATCTTCGCGGCGCGCTCCAGAAAGTTCGCCGTGTCCCCCGCAATCGCGATGCGTGTCGGAACGTACACAAATGCCAGCACCGGAATCATAATGGCGAAAAGGCCGTACCACTGAATGCCGATGAGGTAATACTGCAGCGGCATGATCACAAAGAAGCTCCAGAAGAGCGTCCGGTGATCTCCCCGCCGCGTGGGCACCAGTGTCATGTACTCGCGCATTGCCAGAAACGAAATCATGCCAAACAGGATCAGCGAACCCACGCGGCCGACTAGAAGGGACACGGCGAAAATCGCGCACATCTTCCACCACGCCCGGATGCGCGCATTCACATTCTCGATCGTGGCCCGGTTCGCTTCGCCCTTCCGGCGACGCTTCAGCCATCGGCCGATCAGGGTGGAAACAACCAGCAGGAAAAGCACCCCGCCAAACAACTCAGCCAGTTTCACATCGTGAATCACGGGCAGCATCAGGCTGATCCAATCCGCCGCAGGCTGCTGACGGCTTCGCGCGCGCGTTCAAGGAACGCTTCTTTTTCTTCCCCCGGCTCCACTTGTATCGGCTTGCCGAAGGTCAAAAGGCTCAGCATGGGCACGGGCAGAACTTCTCCTTTCGGCAAAATACGGTTCATATTTTCAAGATACGCCGGCACGAGTTCCACATCCGGCCGGCGCAACGCCAGGTGATACAACCCCGCTCGGAACGAACCGACCTTTTCGCCGTTGCCTCGCGTCCCCTCGGGAAAAAGAATCAGCGAGTATCGGTCGCCCAGCGCCGCGGCCATTTGCTCGATCAGTTCTCGTCCGGTATAGCGCGCCTCTTCGGGACTTTTGGCCTGCGCCATCACGCCACGCTGCACCAGCACGGCGTTGAACACATTGGTCACCACATAACGTCGCAGCGCCGAACTTTCCCAATAGTCCTGCGCGGCCACGGGTCGCGTATGTGCCCGCAAATCCGGAGGCAGCCCCGACCACAACACCACAAAATCCAGATGACTGGTGTGATTTGCGAAGTAGATGCGCTGCTTTTCGTCCGGTTCACAACCTGCCCATTGCACCTGCACCCCGGTAATTCCGCGGGCGACCGCCGCCAGAAGATTTGCGAACGGATGAATGCGATCGTTCATTAGGACGTGCGACCTCGAATTTCCCGCAGCGCGCCACGCGCCCGGTTCACGATCGTCACGAGCAGGAGCACGAGCACAATCCACTGGATGGGGATGACTACTCGAAAGATAGGCAATTGCAACCCTAGAAGCAATCCCAGTGTCCCGAAAACAAACGCGCGGTCGCTTTTCCCCATCGGCCCGTCATACCGTCGCGAAGCCTCAATCTGCACCGCTGTCACTCCCGTCATCTCGCTGACCACGGCGAGCAGAACGATCAGCACCATTAGCGCGGCGTCGAACGGAAGAAAAGTGGCCAGCGGCAGATAGAGCGCCGCATCGGAAAAAACATCGCCAAGTTCATTAGGATGGCGCCCAGCGCGCTTCTCTGATTGTGCTCGCGCGCCAACATGCCGTCGATCGCGTTCAACGCCATGCGCAGGAAAAGCGCGACTGGCAGCAATAACAAGACGCGCATGCTACGAAAATGCAAAATCGCCAAACCCGTCGCGAAGGAAAGCAGCATCGCGCTGATTGTGATCTGATTGGCGGTCATGCCTGCGTGGGCCAATGCATTGGTGACGGGCCGCAGGAACCCCTGAAATTTCGTTTTCAGGTCATAGATGCTGGGCATGGCGGTTAACCTCATCCTACCCGCAAGGCATCAGCGGTAAACGATGCGTCCCCAATAAAATGCGTAAGAGACAATCCAGACCACGCCGTGAATATATGCGAGCTTCCGAGTTGAAAGCGTGTATTTTTTCCGCAGCCAGCCGGCCGCGGCCCCGAAAATCATCCACACCAGCGTGAATCGCACCGCGCGTGTCGGCGGGGTGGCCAGCAGAAAGGCAAACTGCGTCGCAACTCTCGGCGCTTCGACCGCATAGAGTTTGTAAGGTACACCGGAAACAGAACCGGTCAGCACGGCCAACAAGCCCATTGTGTCTAAGCCAGAATTCACTTTGGCGAACATTCCCGGAGTAATGAACGGGACGCGAGCAATAGCGGCGTGCGCCGCCTCGGGGTCCGCCTGCGCCCAGTGAAATAGCAGCGCTCCCCCGAGGAGAGCGCCTGCAAGCGCGGCAACGATGTGCTTCCACGTCGAAGGCCAGTCGAGCATCGCGACGAACGAAAGAAAAACGTCCGGGATAATAAAGAAAAAAGTCGCTTCCGCCAATCCCCACAAAAACGCCGCGACCAGGCCTGGGAGGGCAAGCATTCGCCGCTCCCAAATTGGGCGCGGCGAATTCAGCAGCGGAGCAGCGGCCATGATCACGAAACGACCTTTGACTCAATGGCGTGGCCTTGTGCGTACTGCTGCAGCAACGTGGTCATTCGCTGGCACCAGCGCTCCAGTCCTTCGCTCCCGCCAAATCCCACCAGAATCGCGACAATGCGTTTCGTCGCGGGCTTTACCATCGTGCGCTCGGAGTCGCTTGTAGGGCTCCCGTGCGGCCCCGCCGCATCGCAAAAAATCGGCAACCCTTCCAGATTCAAGTCGTACTTCCCGATCCCTTTGTAGGTTTCCCCGGCGCGGCCTGCGCGAAACACGATGTCGCCCTGCACGTTTGCCAAATCATAGAGCCCGATGGGCAGCCGGCTTTCCACCGAAACCAAATTGATCACGTCCACCACCGCGCCAATCTGCGGAAAACTCTTCCCGCTCAGTATGCGCCGCAGCAGCGCTTCGGCCGAGCCACGGTAGCGTGCCGGGTCCTTGCCCAGCGCTTTATATCCGGCGCGCGTCGCCAAAATCTGCGGCCCCTCCAGCACAGCCCGCGGCTCAGGCAAGCTCAGGATTTTCGCCTCGCACGCTTTCATCTCCGCAAGCAGCGCCGCCGGCGTTTCCACCGCCTCCACACTGCCCGTAACGCAACCCAGCGCCACGCGTGGACACTTCGCCTTCAGCGCCTCATCAATCGTCACAGTGACCATGCCGTACCTTGCGCCTGGCACATTTCAATCCCCATATCCTGAGAGCCTCACTTCGCAATCGGCTTCAGCTTCGCCGTGAAGTGCCGCAGGAACGGCGCCTGTTGCACCAGCTCGTACCCCGGAATTTTCTCGCGCCGCCGCCACACATCCAAAATCACTTCCACCACATACTCGATGTGGCTCTGCGTGTACACCCGCCGCGGAATGGCCAGCCGCACCAGGTCCATCTGGGCGTGCTCCCCAAACATCAGCGATCCAATCTCAATCGACCGGATGCCTCCTTCGAGATAAAGCTCCACCGCCAGCGCCACGCCGGGAAATTGCGATCTGGGAATGTGCGGCAGAAACGCCCGCGCATCCAGGTAGATCGCGTGTCCGCCGGGAGGCTGCACGATCGGCACGCCTTCGCTGGCAATGTGGTTGCCCAGAAACGCGGTCGAAGCGATGCGGTACTTCAAATACTCTTCTTCCAGCGCCTCGTTCAAGCCCACGGCGATCGCTTCCAGATCGCGCCCCGCAAGCCCTCCATACGTCGGAAATCCTTCGGTCAGAATCAGCAGATCTTTTTCCTGTTGCGCCAGAAGGTCATCGTTGGTGCAGAGGAAACCTCCAATATTCGCCAGCCCGTCTTTCTTGGCGGACATGGTGCACCCGTCGGCATGGGCAAACATCTCCCGCGCGATGTTGCGCGGCGTTTTGTCCGCATACCCCTCTTCGCGAAGCTTGATGAAATACGCGTTCTCCGCGAACCGGCACGCGTCAATGTACAGCGGAATGCCATGTTTCCGGCAGACCTGCTTCACTTCCCGGATATTGGCCATGGAGACCGGCTGGCCCCCGCCGGAATTGTTCGTGATCGTCAGCATCACCAGCGGGATTTTCTTCGCCCCTTCCCGCGCGATCACCTCGGCAAGCCGCGCTACGTCCATGTTTCCTTTGAACGGGTGCAGGCGGCTGGGCTCCTTCGCTTCGGGGATGGGTATATCCAGCGCGGTGGCGCCCACAAATTCGCAGTTGGCGCGCGTCGTGTCGAAGTGCGTGTTGTTCGGCACGATGTCGCCCTTCTTGCACATCACATTGAACAGGATGCGTTCCGCCGCGCGCCCCTGGTGCGTCGGAATCACGTGCCGAAATCCAAAAATCGACTGCACCGATTCACGGAATCTCGTGAAGCTCGGCGACCCTGCGTACGATTCGTCCCCGCGCATCATCGCCGCCCACTGCTCCGTGGACATCGCCGAAGTGCCCGAATCCGTCAGCAAGTCGATCAGGATCGCATCCGACGCGACGAGAAAGAGATTGTAGCCCGCGGCTTCGATCAGTTTTTGCCGCTCTTCCCGCGATGTTCCGCGGATGGGTTCAACGCTTTTGATACGGAATGGTTCAATGATGGTGCGGATCGCCATGACGGGAATGGGCTCCTCTTCGAGACACTACCACAGAATCTTCAAACGCTTCCGTGAGGGTGGTTTTTCCGCTTGCGCGTTCGCTGTCCTCCCCCGGCTAGCCGGGGGAGGACACCGCTTGGACAGCGGTGCTGGGACGGCCTGTCAAGTGTGCCTTTATCTCCACCTCCTTAGTACCCAAGTACTATAGGCCCCCCTCCCGACCCGCCCCACCATAAAGAGGTAGGTCTGGGGAGCTCTGTCTTCACAGGGCTGCCATTCCAAATTCCTGTTTGAGCGAGCGCGCTATGCCACCCATTGTGAAAGATTCCGAAACTGCGGTTGCGACGCCGAATTCTGCCGCTCCAGCCACCACCGTCGCGAAAACCAAGGACGAATCCCCGGCCCGCCCTCAACCTGTCGCTCTGGAAATCCCGGTTACCGTGAACGGCGCCCGCACCGTTGAAGGCTCGGACAAGCGCGAGCCTTTCTCCGAAAACACCAAGACCGTCCTGGTCTTCAGCCACGGCGCCGTCATCCGCCTCGCTTCTTCCCTCGCGCCCGGCCAGCTCATCTTCCTCACCAACGAAAAAACCAAAAAGGAAGTCGTCTGCCAGGTCATCAAATCAAAAAGCCATCGCAGCGTGACAGGATACGTGGAACTCGAATTCACCGAGCCTGCCGCCGGTTTCTGGGGCATGCGTTTCCCCTCCGATCACCCCGTTTCCGCTGCACCCGCTCCTGTAAGCGCGCACGCTGCGCCGCGCGTGGCTGTGTCCGCCGTCCCTGTTCCACCCAAGGCCGTTCCACCGCCTCTGGCCGCTCCTCCGCTTGCCGCAAAGCCTGCGGCGCCAGTCTCTTCCATGCCCGCGATTCCTGCCCCCGTGAAGTCCGCTGTTGAGCTTCCACCTCGGCCGGCTCCAAAACCTGCGCCCCTGATTTCTCCTGTGCCCGTGAACATTGCCGCGCCGCCTCCTGCTCCACCTGTCATAGCCCCCGCGGCACAGCAAGCCGTCACCGTCGCCCCTGCCGTCCCCCCTCCTCCGCCATCGGTAGGCGCAAAACCGGAGCCCGTCGCCACTAAGCGTGTACCTTTTTCCCTCCCCTCGCCAGATTTCGCAGCGGCGATCTCTTCGCTGTTCGACTCTCCGGCCGTTTCCGAAGCCAAGCCCGCACTCACGGAATCTCCCAAAATCGAAGCCGTTCCAGCACCCGCCGAACCCTCCACCGAGCAGCTCAAGCTGCAAACCGCGCGCCTTCAGGAGCAGCTTAGCTCTCTTCTTTTCACGGAGACTCCCGTAAAGCCGCCGTCTTCCCCGGTTCCTGCCGGCATTGCGAAAACAGAATCTCCCTCACCGGAAGTTGCCGACAAGCTCCTGCAATTCGCACAAGCAGATCTGAAGCGTGCTGCACCTGCCGAGGTCAAGCCGGCGGCCCCAGTTCGCAATTTCGTGCCTCCCTCGCTCGCTGCCGAACAGGTCAAGGTTCCTGCCTGGCTCGCTCCTCTGGCGCGTGAATCAGAATCCACCATCCCCGAACCCATCGCTGTCCCCCAGCTTCCTGCACTCTCCGCTACTATTCCGGCTTCGCTCTCTGCTTCTGAGGAATCTCTCGCGGGTGGCGTCACGGAGTCCCATCGCAGCCGACATTCCTCCACTTTCGGTGGACAGTTACTCGGCGAATCCAGCGCCCCCATGCCAGCCGTTGCCTCTCGCTCAAAGAAAGGCCTCTTCATCGGCATTGCCGCCACGCTTCTTCTTGCTGCCGGTGTTGTGTGGTACATGCGCCAGCCGGACAACCTGATTTCGAGCATGCTCGTTTCAAGGCCAGCGCCCGCGCAGGCCGCAAATTTCACTCCCGCAGCCGTGCCCACTTCCGCGGCGCAGCCCGCTGCTCCCCCTGCCAGCGTGACCAAGCCGGCTCCCGTACCTGCAAGCTCACCTGCAATTCACAGCGAGCCTCCTGCAATCGCTGCTACAACCCCCGTGCTGGCCGCTTCGCCCGCCGCCAAGAACCCCAAAACCGCTGCCCACAATACTCCTCCCGTCGAGGAACCCAAAAAGCCTGCTGTCGGCGAAGTCCACCTCGCCACTCCCGTTGTCAATCGTGCCGCTGATTCTCAGTCTGGCAACGAATCCGAGCCCTCCATTGACGCCAATCAATCTTCCAATGTGGATGCCCTCGCCGCTCTTGCCGCTGGCCGTCCCAACGAACCCACCGCTCCTCTTCCCGTCGGCGGAGACTTCCAGCAAGCCCGCTTGCTCAAATCAGTTCCTCCCATCTATCCGGCAACCGCCAGAGCCCAGAAGATCTCGGGTGAAGTCAAGATCGACGCTCTCGTCGACCCAAACGGCACTGTCAGCAACGTCAAAATCATCTCCGGTCCCACCTTGCTCTATCAGGCGGCCCTGGACGCCGTCAAGCAATGGAAATACGAACCGGCGCAGTTGGATGGAAAACCCACTGCAGTCCACGTCACCGTAACCGTTCATTTCCGCAACCAATAACGCACCACGCCTTTGCGCATTACAGACTGCTCTTCACACAATTCCTCCTGCTCGAAGTCCCTTACCGGATCACTCTATTTCACCGCCGCGCGTCGCCCGCTTTTTTCCCAGCGGGCGGCCGTCTCCCTCCGTCTCTTTGGACTCACACACTTCAACTCCACTGGGGTGTAACAATGTACCCTTTCAATTTATATCTGTACCTCTGCCTTGCGATTGGCCACTCCCCTTCGTATACTGGCCCCCCGGCCAATTGGCAGGTCCAGCGCGTGGGTAACCCGCCTCCATTCTTCCCACTTGGCCCTTCTATTCGCGCCTGCGCGTCTCTCACAGGCCGAATTTCGCAGCCCCGTTGGTCGCAGGCCAGTCCGGCTGGGCAGAGGAGACCTTTGCATGTCCCAAACGCTTGTGCCTGAAGAAATGAATGTCTACCAAAACGCCGAAGCGCGTTTTGAAGTGGCCGCGAGCAAGCTTGGTCTCGAGCAGGGCGTCTATCGTTACCTTAAATATCCCGACAAGGAAATTACCCTCTACATTCCCGTCGGCATGGACAATGGGCAGCTCGAAGTCTTCATCGGCTATCGCGTCCTTCACTCCAAAGTACGCGGTCCCGGCAAGGGTGGTATCCGTTTTGCACCTGACGTCAGCATCGATGAAGTCCGTGCCCTCGCTGCCTGGATGACCTGGAAATGCGCCGTGGTCGACATTCCTTTTGGCGGCGCCAAGGGCGGCATCGTCTGCGATCCCCGCAAAATGTCCCGCGGCGAACTCGAGCGCCTCACTCGCCGCTACACTGCCGAACTTTCGGACTGGCTTGGCCCGGAGCGCGACGTTCCCGCTCCCGACGTCGGCACCAATGAGCAGACCATGGCTTGGGTCATGGACACCTACTCCATGCACATCCGCCAAGCCACTACCGCCGTCGTTACCGGCAAGCCCATCGAACTGGGCGGCTCGCGTGGCCGCCGGGAAGCCACCGGCCGCGGTGTCATGATCTGCGTTGATAAAGCCATGGCCAAGCTCGGCATGAAAAAAGAATGCACCCGCGTCATCATTCAGGGATTCGGTAATGTTGGCTCTCTTGCCGCCGAATTGATGCAAAAGACCGGTTACAAAATCATCGGCCTCGCCGATATCGGCGGCGGCCTTTACAACGAGAAAGGTTTTGACGTTCCCAGAGTTATTGACTGGGTCTATACCCAGAAAAGGCCCTTGCAGGAACTTCCCACCGGCGGCGCCAAGATGAGCGCCCGCGACGTTCTCTTCCAGCCTTGCGACGTTCTTATCCCCGCCGCCATCGAAAACCAGATCACCGAGCAGAACGCTCATCAAGTCCAGGCCAGGGTCCTCTGCGAAGGCGCCAACGGCCCCACTACCTGGCAGGCCGACGCCATCATCGACGCCAAGGGCATTTTCACTGTCCCCGATATTCTCGGGAATGCCGGCGGCGTCACGGTGAGTTACTTCGAGTGGGTGCAGGACCGCCAGGGCTTCTTCTGGCGTGAGAGCGAAGTCAATGAGCGCCTTTTTGACGTTATGGACCGCGCCTTCGACCAGGTGGTGCGCTACGCCGAACTCCACCGCGTCAACAACCGCATTGCCGCCTACATGGTGGCGATTGACCGCGTGGCTGCCGCCCTGAAGTTGCGCGGCATCTACGCCTAGTTTTTTCTTGGTTTTCGGCGCGACGCGGCGTAATCTTTGTCCCACTTGGCGCGCGCGGTCGCATGATTTAAACTGAATCGTACCGCTTTACGGTCGAGGAAGGAGTCCTTACCGTGTCCTCGGACTCACTGCCTGAAACTTCCGCACTCATGGAAGATCAGCATCGTCGCGAAATTTGCCGCGTTGGCCGTTGGTTGTACGAACGCGGCTACATCGTCGCCGGCGAAGGCAACCTCTCCATTCGCCTGGATGCCGAGCGCATTCTCACCACTCCCACCTGCGTCAACAAAGGCATGATGGCGCCCGAGGACCTCGTCATCATGGATATGGAGGGCACGCATCTTCAGGGTGACCGCAAAGTCTCTTCTGAAGCCGCCATGCATCTTCTTTTTTATCGCATGCGCCCCGATGTCAACGCGATCTGCCATGCTCATCCGCCGACCGCCACGGGTTTCGCCGTCGCAGGCCTCGGTCTGGACCAAGCGCTTCTGCCCGAAGTGATCGTCGGCCTCGGCAAGGTCCCTCTCGTTCGCTACGCCACCCCTGGCACGCCAGATCTGTGCGCGGTACTCGAGCCTTACGTGCCTCACTATGATGCCCTCCTTCTCGCCAATCATGGGGCCACCACCTGCGGGCCCGATCTGCTCACCGCCTTCTTCCGCATGGAAACGCTCGAGCATTTCGCGAAAATCACCCTGGCCGCCAAACTCGTCGGCGAACCCCAACTCCTCTCCACACGCGAAGTCGCCAAGCTCATGGCCGCCCGCGCCAGATATTTCGTCACCCCTCCTCCCGGCGGCGGCGCGGAGTTGCCGGAAACCTGCGACACCGGCGAATCCAACGCTGACGAAGTCACCCTGACCCGCGCGGAACTCGAAGCCCTCATCGACGAAGCCGTCCGCAAGGACCGTTCCCGCCGCTAATCTGAATTTTTCATGTGAAAAATTGCTCGGGGAGATTGTGTAGCTGACGGCTGTGGGTAGTCACGGTCAAATCTCTTGGAGTGCGGCCGCTTGTTTACCCTGAGCTTCGAAGGGCCGCCGCTTTTGCGCAGTGGGCGATTCCGGCAAAGCGTTTCTCTTGAACCCACATGCCGTCGCCACGCTGAAACCCGTTCCTTCTCCTGGGTTTGTAGCAGCCACCCTTTGCCTGCCCGCCGCAGGAGGGAGGTGAGCACCTTTCTCTTGGGTTTGTAGTGGCCGATCTTCAGATCGGCTCTTTGCCATTCGCTGCTTCTGGCAGGCCATCTGCTGATTCCGGCTCTTCCGGGGTTTCCAGTAGCCCCGCTCGCCCCAATTCCCTGTAATAACCAGGCCGCGTGTGCCGGTAGTGGTCCGCAGGTACTTTTCCATCGAGCCATGCTGTGTCCATCGGATAGACTACAGGGTCGAAAATCACAAAGTAGAAGTGCCAGAGCAAGATCGAGAAGGTCGCCAGCAGTGCCTCATACCAGTGCACGGCCGTCGCGGCGTCCGTCACCCACTTCGGGAAATACCGCAACGTGAAATTATTGAACCACAGGAGAAAGCCGGTGAGCGCCATCACTCCCGTGCCCCACAGGAACGCCCAGTACTCCATTTTTTCCGCATAGTTGAACTTCGCGAATTTCGGCTCTTCCCTGGTGAGCCCCAGGTTGTAACGAAAGACATCCAGCATGTCCGTCGCGTCTTTGATCGTGGGGACCATCGCCGTCAAGAATCTGCGGTCGCGCTTTTTCATCGCCAAATAAATGAAATGGTAGAGCGTCGCCGCAATCAGCACGATCGCGGCCATGCGATGCAGTCCGCCACGCAATCCGGCGTTCGATTCCCACATCGTTAGTGGGCGCGCCCACCAACTCTCCGGGTACTTCAGCGCAAACCCCGTCACCACCAGAGTCGGGAAGCTCGCCATCACCCCCCAGTGCGCGATCCGGAATCCCAGATTCATCCGCAACGCAAGTTCGCTGGTTTCCTGCCGCGGCCGCCGCCGAATCATTTTTGCCAGCAGGTCCAGCAGGTTGTGCAGCAGCATGAATCCCAGCGTGAACGGGATAAGTACCCAGTATGTCCAGCGGATCCATTTGACTACCGGATGATTGGGGCCGGCATTCGCCTGCACGTGCACGGGCCCGATCGTGAATTTGGCTTCCCCCACACCTTTGTGGCATTGGCCGCACGTCTTCGGCAGATTTGCGGCATTGACCGTTGAGCGAGGATCGCTCGAAGAGAGAATGTCGTGCACGCCATGGCACGAAGCGCAATTTGCGGCGGTCAGTTTTCCGCCTTCGAGAGCCAGCCCGTGATAGCTGCCGGCATAGGATGGCAGGCGATCCGCTGGCAGATTGTAGCGCAGGGCCAGACGTGGATCGCCGTGACACCGCCCGCACGTCTCCGCGGAAATATTGGCGGCGCTTAAGGGCGAAGCCGGGTTGCTCGGATCCATGATCAGGTGCTCGCCGTGGCAGTCGGTGCAAACGGGTGCATCCCGCACGCCGGCCTTGACCGCTTCCCCATGGACACTCTCGTTGAACTGCCGCGCGATTTCCTTGTGGCATTGCCCGCAGGTTTCCGGCACTTTCCAGTGATTCACGTTGGAACGTGCATCGCGGGCAGGGTAGATGTCGTGGCTGCCATGGCAACTGCTGCAGTCCGCCGCTTTTTCGTTGCCCGCAGCCACCGCGCGGCCGTGAACGCTCTGTTTGTAGGACTCGACGGGATGAGCGATAGGAATCTTGTGCCGCGACAAAAATCCGGCATCGCTATGGCATTTTGCGCAAGTATCCGCCAGATTCTTGCGGGCAATCGTGGAATTCGCCTCGCTGCCCGCCTTCACAGCATGAATGGCGTCATGGCATGAGGTGCATTTAGGCGCATCGGGGTCGCCATTTTTTGCCGCCTGGCCGTGGATGCTCTCGGCAAGACTTTTCACATCGTCTGCATGACACTCCGAGCATTTGCCGGGTAGGAGTGCGGCGGCGGAAGTCAATTCATGCACGCTGCCGTGGCACGTGGCACACGCCGTTTCACCCAGAATCGCGTGCACGCTCCCGGCGTAGGCCTTCACTTCGTCAGCATGGCACGTCGCGCACTGCACCTGGGCAATCTTGGCGGGGTGCGGGAAATCTTTGATGGCGGTGTGGCAATCGGAACAGCCCAGGATGGCATGCGCGCTGGCCGCATGTTTCGAAGGATTGACGTAGATGTCCTTGCCCTTGTCGGACTTCATCCCCGCTTGCCCATGACACGCCAGACATTCCTGGTCGGCGGCAGGCGCGGGCAAAGCCAGAGTCAGATAAACCAGTGCAAGCAACGTCGCGCGCATCTCAACACCCTTCTCCACGATTCGACTGCAATTGGCCTCTAGCGGTACGCGAACAACATCGCATAAATGATCCACAGCACAATGCTGAATCCCACCGCCAGCGCAACCCAGGCGAAGGCTCGAATCGCCCGGATAACGATCTGTGGATAAGCCTCCTCTATTTTTCCCTCTAGCTTCCCGTTAGCCACCAGCGCTTCATACTCTCTTGGTTTGTCCCTTTTTAACTCTTCCAGTGGCATGCGCCCGGTGAATATGGTGATGTCCATGGGATACTTTTCGGGTCGCAAGTGGGTATTGAAGAAATGCACGGTAAAGATGAAGCCGGTGGCGAGCAGGGCCTCATCGCTGTGAATGATGGTGGCGACGTTGAGGAACCACCCCGGCAAAAAGCGCGTGAAGAATACCGGGAACCATAGCGTGAGTCCGGTAGAGCCGATCACCGCGATCCCCCAAAACACCGCGAAATAATCGAATTTTTCCCAGTACGTCCAGCGGCCATAGGCAGGCCGCTCGCCTTGGCCTACAAACCACTTCAGCGTGCCCACGAACTCCGCCAAGTCTCTTCGGGTGGGGAGCATGCTGCTGGGTCCCAGCAACAGCGCGCGCCACGAACCGTGCTCCCTTCTCTTCAACCGGTACACGTCCACCAGATGGGTGATGAAAACTCCAAACATGACCACCGCGGCACTCCGGTGGATGTAGCCCGCGGACTCGAATCCCCCGAGCAGATGAGAGAGCACCGCCGCCCATTTGGTGTAGGAGAACTTCAGGGTCAATCCCGTCAGCGCCAGGCTCATGAAGCTTACGATCATGCAGATGTGCAGGATCCGCTGCAGGCGCGTGAAGCGGATGAACTGGCGTTCTGGCGTTCCGCCGTTAGACATCGGGGCTCTCCTTGCTTGCGGGAGTTTCAGGCGTTGCGGCGGGTTGCTCTTTGGCAGCGCGCAACTCCCGGCGCATCTGGAATGCCCGGGGCAGCCAGAGCAGGGTGTGGACACCTCCCAGGACAAACGTTCCCAACAACAATGCGGTCATGCCCCAAAATGTGTAGAACAACAGAGGGTACTTGCGCGGGTCGTGGTGAGTGGCGTGCGTCAGGTACCCGGCAAAGCGGCGCGTCGCGCCCGCATGGCATTTCTGGCAAGTCGCCGCCACATTTGCCCGGCTGAGGTGCGAGCGTGGATCCGCCACCGCAAGCACGTCGTGAGCTCCATGGCAGTCGTAGCACTTTGCCGTTTTCGTGTACCCCAGCCGCGAAACCTTCCCATGGTAGGTATCAAAATAGGTTTTGGCGATCTCCGCATGGCAGCGGCCGCACGTGTCCATAATGTCCAGCCGGAAGCCGGCTTCATCAGTGCGCCGAATGGCGTGGGCGGTATGGCAATCGTTGCAAACCGGAAGTTCCTTGGCGGTTCCGCCCACGCGCTTGGCATGGATGCTGTTTTCAAACTGCTCCTCAATGCCGTGGTGGCACCGCCCGCAGGTGGCTGGCACGTTGGCTGCGTTGACACTCGATTCCGGATCTGTTCGGGGAAGGACATGGTGAGCGGTGTGACAACTCGTGCAGGTCGCGGTAACGGTCAGACCGCCCTGCAGTAATCCCTTTCCGTGAATGCTCTCCGTGTAGTTCGCAATGATTTCGTGCTGCCTCCCGGTGTAGCGCACCGCAGCCTTCTGGCCCTCCCGGTGGCACCGCGCGCAAAGCACGGGAACATTGGTCGCAAAAGTTGGCGACTCTGGATCCTGCCTGCCCAGCACTCCATGCGTCCCATGACATTCCTTGCAGCTCGGGGCATTCGGATCCTTCTTGCTGGCCAGTTGTCCGTGGGTGCTGCTCGCATACTGCCTGCCAATTTCATCGTGGCAAGATGTGCAGTCCACCTGGTGTGTAATCGTCTCGCAGGGGCGCACGTGCGATGCATTCACCTCGGAGTGGCACTGGCTGCAGGCGACTTTTTGACCCGGTTGCAGAGGATCTTGGTTATGCCGCGAATGGTTCAGTTCTGCCACGCTGACGTACATGGATTGCCCGTCGCGCGCGCGGTGCAGCTTCTCGTCTGCGTGGCAATGCAGGCAGTCCGCATCGGCCATACCCTGCGAATAGAAGACATTCCTTATCTTATGCGGCTGATGGCAATCCACGCACGCGGGCAGAACATTTGCTTCCTTTTCCCATAACTCTCCACGAATGATCTTCCGGTGCACCGCTTCGATCAGCGAGTGGCATTTCGTGCAGGTGGCGGCAATGTTCCGGCGGGCGATCGAGGAAGCAGGGTCGGTGTGGGGCAAGATTGAATGCGGCGTGTGGCAAGTCGCGCAGTTGGGGGCCACCGCGAGCCCCTTTTTCAACAGCGCTTCTCCGTGAATGCTCTCGGAGTAGTTCTCCAGGATATTGTCCTGGGGAATGGGGCGGTTGCGCTGAACAGGAGTGCCTTCGCGATGGCACTGGCCGCAAACGAAGGGCACATTCAGTGGCGCCACTGCTGACCGCGGGTCCTTTACCGGATAAATTTCGTGGTTCCCGTGGCAATTTACACAGCGGGGCGCCAGCGGGTCGCCGTGCGCAATGGCCTTCCCGTGGACCGACCGGGCATGCTGCTCCTGCTCCGTCTCGTGGCACGTGCCACAATTTACCCGCGCCAGCGGCGTTTCGTGCGGCAACTCTTTTCCTTCCAAGTCGGCGTGGCAGCCCGTGCACCCCAAGCTGCCATGAACAGACGTCGCAAATTTCTTCCCGTCCACGTACCGCGAAACCGTCTTGCCACCTCGTGTCGTGCTCATGCTCTTGTCGCCGTGGCAGGCGAGACATTGCGCTCCTGGTTGCTCGGTTTCGGGCCGCGCCGCGCGGCCGGGGCATTCCGAAAACAGCAGGGGAAAAACTGTCGCGAGGAGCGTCGCAACGGTTATTCCCAGACCTGCACACCACTTTCTTCGCACAACTTTTCTTTCAGCCATGGCAAATTCTCGGCAATGCTTACTTCATGCCAAGATCCGTAAGCACTTTCGGGCTTTCCTCCTGAACCGCCAGCAGGTTGTGGCAGGCGCTGCAATCATTGGAAATCGTCTGGCCGTCCGCGCTCGTATGCGACCCATCGTGGCAGCGGAAGCAGCCGGGAAAACTACTGTCTCCGATGGGGTGGCCGAGGTTGTTGGGATGAACGCCCCAGCCGACTTTCATGTCCGGGAAGATATTGCGCAGGTAAATTTCGGCGACGTTGTTGGCAGACTGCTCAACCAGGGCGCGCTTGGAATTGTAGATGTCGGGATAACTGGCGCGGTAGAAGCTCGTCAAGCCCGCAATGATGCGTGATTTGGCTGAATCGCGATCCGGATAATCGGCCTTGAGGAGCTCGACGCCCTTCTTCTTGATGAAAGGAAGATCGGGACTAACGAGGCCGCGAGACATGCGGTCGTCCATGGCATTTTCCGGCAATTCGAAGGCATGCGTCGGGCGGTTATGGCAATCAATGCAGTCCATGGCGCGCTTCTCGCCCTTATCCAGTTGCTCCTTGGTGGCTTTGATGTCGGTGGAGACGTACTCGATGGTCTTGCCCTGGTCGTTGGTGTAGTAGACGACCGGGATGACCTGGCGCGCATCGTCAATCGAGATGTAGTGAATTCTGGAGCCGGCGTCGAGATGGCGTCCATGGATGCCGACCGAACCTTGAGACATGCGCCCGCCGATTTTCAGGACGAGTGCGGTGGCTAGGGGCGTGTTCTTCTCGTTGTCCTGATAGGAGGTCTTGATGATGAGCTTGTCGCCGGAGAAGCGTTGCGGCCAGTGGCACTGCTCGCACGTTTCGCGCGCGGGGCGCAGGTACTTCACCGGCGAGGGGATGGGCCGGGAGTAAGTTTTGAAGGTCACGGCAAAAACCTGACGCACGCCTGACAATTTCGATTTGACGAACCAACCGGCGCCCGGACCGATGTGGCACTCCACACAGTTGACTCGCGCATGCGGCGAATTCTGATACGCCGTGAACTCCGGCTGCATCACCGTGTGGCACGTCTGCCCGCAAAACGTGGTCGTGTCCATGTACGCCACACCCTGGTACGAAGCGAATGTGAAAATCAGAATATTCAGAAGGGTGGCTATGCCGACGAAGAGAAGTCCGCTGCGCACCATCGGCACTCGTAAATCGATCTCTGGATAAGCAGTTGGCAACTCGCCCGCGCCGCGCAGTTTTCTTCGCCGCAACAGGATTCCCAGCGGAATCAACAACAGTCCGAGGAGGAATAGTCCGGGAAGGATCAGAAAAATTAGTATGCCGACGTACGGGTGCGGCGGGCCCGGCAGCATGAAATCATAAATCCAGAAGGCAATCATAGTGATTGCCGTGCTTGTCGTCAGAACCACGCCAACCAAGCTGATGACGTTTTGGCTCAAGAAGTACAGCAGCCGCGCCCAATTTCGAACCGTGTTCTGCGGACTCATGAAGTGGATGCTCCCACATCATCTGCTTTAGGCGTCTCTAAACGCGCCATTGCAAAAAGGAGCCCCAGCGAAGGATCCGCCGGGGCCCTCAGACCTTCTGATTTTTCGTGTGACTTCAGTCGCGGGCTCACCGGCGCTCTTACTTGCACAAACTCCGCATGTAAGCGATGACGTCCTTGACTTCGGCGTCGGTGATCTTCTTGTCGTAGCTGGGCATCTTGTTCTTGCCCTTCACGATGATGTCCGTCCAGGCCGCGTCCGTTTCTTTCTTCACTTCGGCGGAGCAGATATCCCGCGCCTTGGTGGTCTTACCCGTGGCCGTTTCTCCCTTGCCATCAGGTCCGTGGCATATCGCGCACTTCGCCTTATAAACTTTCTCTCCGCTGGCCTTATCTTGCGCACTTACCACCGCACCCGCCAAACACAAAACAGCTAACGCCACGATCCCTGACAATACCTTCTTCATTGTTTCCTCCTGGTTTTTATTTTGATGGCACGAAGCGCGTAGGAGCGAACGCGCCTCGTGCCGCAAATCATCTCTACAACCTTGCGTGTCTTACTTCTTCAGCGAACGGATATACGACACCAAATCCTTCACCTGATCCGGAGTCAAGGACTTAGATGCCGGCATTTTCGGCGGCTTTCCGTTGGTTATGGCGCCGCTCAGATCCGCATCACTCTTCTTCTGTACATCCGCGGCAGTGAGGTCGCTGTTTGCCATGGATGCCTTTCCCTTGCCATCCGCTCCATGACACATCGCACACTTCGCCTTATACGTCGCCTCGCCCGCTTTGACATCCGCTCTCGCCGCCGTGCTAACCAGGCATGCGCCTGCCAGCAGGGCCGCGACCAGCGTCGCTGTCCCGAGGTTCTTCCTTGTTGTTTCCATGTTTTGCTCCCTGTCTAGATTTTGGCGCGGACGAACCCAGCTTGCTCCCGCGTCGTCTTCCTAGAGTGCATATCGTATCGAAAGTGTGACCACATTTCCTCGAAAATTCCGGGGTAAGGTGGGACCTACAAGCGAATTCCTTTTGCAATCATAATAGTTCCAATTGGTCTTAAATGGGAAGCCCTTGCTCTTCCCGCTATCTCCCCCAATGACAGGTGGTACCGAAACATCAGCGGGCCCCTTGGCTCGTGGTTCTATTCCCACTTCTTCTACCTTTCCCTTCCTTTCTATCCTATAATTCTGCTCGTTAGGCCCTGCCCACTACTCAAGCCCAACTCGATTAGCGCTTCTTATTCCTTCAAGGAGTCATGTTATGAAAAAAATCTGGATATCGCTCGCGGCCATGGCCTTTGTAGCTTCGGCCAGCTATGCGGACAATAAGAAAGAAGTGGAACGCGTGGAAAATTCGGGAACCGTGATTACCGAAATTCTCAATATCCCCGATAACATTCCTCAGGACCTGCTCGACAAAGCCGAGTGTGTCGTCGTATTGCCGTCCGTCGTTAAGTTCGCCATTGGCATTGGCGGCAGCTATGGCCGCGGCGTCATGACCTGCCGCAGTGGCGAGAAATTCAATGGGCCGTGGGGCGCGCCTACCATGATCGCACTCGAGGGCGGCAGCTTCGGTTTGCAGCTCGGCGGTCAGGCCACGGACTTTGTCCTTCTGCTGATGAATTCGCGCAGCGCCGAAGGCGTTCTTACCAGCAAGGTGAAGTTAGGCGCCGATGCCGCCGCCGCGGCTGGTCCCAAAGGCCGTGATGCCTCAGCAGAAACGGATGCCACCCTTCGCGCGGAGATTCTCAGTTATTCGCGCTCACGTGGCTTGTTCGCTGGCATTTCCCTCGAAGGTTCCACGCTCCGCCCGGACAATGATGCCAACATGCACTTATATGGCAAGGACATCCCCGCCAAGGACATCGTCCTGAAAGGCGTGGTCCCTGCGCCGCCCTGCGCCAGGCAGCTCCTGGCCACCCTGAACAAGCGCTCGCCAAAGAACAAGTCCAACTAACCAGTTCACCGCCGCATCGTTCGCAGTTTCATCCCCGGACGGCCATTTGCCTGCCGTCCGGGTTTTCTTCTGCCCGCAATACCACTCGCTTCCCGCCAACACTTCTTTTGGCCGTTCGTTCTATTGCTGAGTGCTTGGTGCGGAAGAGTCGCTGGCGGCCTTGCCGATGGCGCTGCCATTAACCACCAGTTCAACGCGCCGGTTGCGCTGACGGCCCTCGGGCGTGTAGTTGGAGGCAACCGGTTGGGTTTTGCCGAACCCGCGGGCCGTGATGGAGGAGACGGGGACTCCCTGCTCGGCAAGAAAATCGCGCACCGAGTCGGCGCGGCGTTCGGAGAGCTGCTGATTGAATTCGTCGCTGCCAACGCTGTCGGTGTGACCTTCGATTTGCAGTGTGAGGCCGGGATGCGCCAGAAGAATGCCGGATATCTTGGCCAATTTTTCGCGCGCCCCGGGTTTAAGCGTGTGGCTGCCGGTATCGAAAAGGACGTCCGACATGTTCACGATCAGGCCGCGGGCGGAATCGCGCGTCTGCAAAATGGAATTCAACTGTGCGAGAAGCTGAGCGCGAAGTTGGGCCTTTTCGGCTTCGGCTTGCGAGGCCGCCTGGCGCGCTTTTTCGGCTTCCTCCTGAGCGGCGGCGCGATCGCGAGCGGCCTGTTCGGCGGCGGCCTGCGCGGCTTGTTGCTGGGCTAACGCTGCGGCGCTCGCTTTTTCGGCTTCCGCTTTCTGGCGCGCCGCTTCCTGCGCGGCCTGCTCCGCTTCCTGCTTCATCCGCACGGCTTCGGCCTGCGCGGCTTCGGCCTGTTTGCGAGCCTCCTCCGCTTCCATGCGACGTTTGGCTTCGGCGGCGGCATCAGCGCGCGCCTTGGCCTCGCGCTCCTCGGCGGCCTTCTTGTCGGCGGCGATCTTCGCCTGCGCGTCTTCCTCGGCTTTTTGTTTCACGGCCATGACGCGGGCTTCTTCGGCGGTTCCCACAACTTCACGGGCGGCGGCTTCGACGGATTTTTTGTCGCTCTTGCGCGCGTACACTTCTTCCGCGTTGCGGAGTTGCTGTTCCGCTTTGGCAAGCGTGGCGCCGGCATATTTGTCAGCCAGAGCGATGTGTGCGATGCGCACGGCGTTGCGCGCCTCGAAAAGTTCCAGCGGCGTCTTGCGATCGATGCCGAAGATGGCGTTTTCGATTTTCGTGTTGGAGGAGGAGTAGATGCCGCGGCCCAGGAGCTCGTAGCTTGCGTCGATGTTTTCGACTTTGCCGAGTGTGGCAGGGCCAAAAACGTTTTCCAGGACCACCGTGTTACCGGGTTGCGTGACCGCGAAATACGGCTCGGCAGTCACGATCATGCCAAACGTTTGCATGTCGGTGATGGCCTTGACCTCACCGTTTCCATTTTTCAGCACAATCTCACCCAGATTCACAGCGCGGCCCTGAGGAGAAACCGCCCATAAGACGTAGGTCAGATATTCCAGGCCGAACTTGGTGGCCTCGTCCAGACCCATAAATTTGGCTGCAATCTCGATGCGGTTGCCCTTGTTCTGGACCTTGGCTTCGCCTCTGGCCCCGGACATCAATTCCGTCCCTTGAAAGTCAATCTTGGTGGAGCCTCCGGCGCTGCGATAGTTCACCGCTTTGGTCGTGCGCGAAACATTTTGCGCAGGGCTGCCGGATGGCGGCGCTTGGCCGACCGCAGGAGCAGCCAGAATGCCGAGCATCCCGGTTAGCACGAGAGATAGTGATACGATTTTCACTTCAGCCCCCCTGATCGCCGCACTCGGCGATGGATTCCAATGGACCCCAAGCGACTATGCCTTTGGAAAAGTGATCCGCCCCGAACCAACCAATCTTGGAAGAACCGTGATCCGGGGGATATCGTTTCGTATCTATAGGCTAGCAAAGAATAAAGTAGCGTGAGGCGCCAGCGAACAGGGCCTTGTGCAAATAAGCACCACCGAGAGACGCAGGAGGACAATACTGAACGTTGGAGCTCACGCACCAGAGTCTTGCTTACCGAGTCATTGCAATCGGCTTCGCCACACCATCCTTGATTAAATGAACCCGAATGGTCTTGATCTCATACGGCTTCGTGTGCACGGTCACGCTCGCACCCTGTACCGCCAGCGGGTCACCGAGGTCTTCGATTAGATTTGTTTCCCACGCAGATTCGATGCCCGAGGAAAAGAGCAATCGAACATCAGCTTCTTTTCCTGCCCATTCGTAGAATCGAGCAATCAGATCATCACTGTCCTCGGCCTTCTTCAAAGCCGTAAGCACGACGTTTTCCCCTTCAAGGGAAAGAAAGGAGTGCGAAGCAGGCAGTAGTCCTTGATGATTCCCAACAGCGATTGCAAGCAGGGGATAGTTTAGTTCGTAACCTTGCTGGACGGTGCGCGCCTCGCGCCAATTTCCTGCATGGGGATAGAGCGCGTAAGTGAATTCGTGGTGTCCTTCATCGGCATGAGGATCCGGCCATTCGGGGGAGCGCAGCAGGGATAGCCTCAGGACGTTGCCTTTGGCGTCATAACCGTACTTGCAGTCGTTCAGCAGGCTGAACCCGTGTTTTGCATCGGAGAGGTCCGCCCAATGAACGGCAGGCACTTCAAATTTGGCCTGCTCGGCGGGAGTGTTGCGAGTCGTGGGGCGTTCGATCGAGCCATAAGGGATTTCGAAGGTGGCATTGTCATTGTGCGCGCTGAGCGGAAATGCCACCTTCAGGAGCACATGCTTTTCGTTCCAGTCCGCGCTCATATTCACGTCCACGCGTGGCGAGCCCGCCGTGATCGTGATGTCTTGGACAAAGTTGGAGTGTTGGAAATGTTTCTTCACACGAAGGACAGCGCGCAGAGGGCCGGATTCGACGAGCTTCACCTCGTCGGCTTTGTCAATGTCCCAGTGTTCCTTCTCGAAATCAGCGTCAATGTTCCAGGCATCCCATTCTTTTGGTTTGTCGCGAAAAGCCTGAAGAAGATTTCCGCAGGTTGCGTTCCTGGGGCCACCGGTGTCGGTTTCGGCGGGTGCGAGGATTTCACTATTCGAATGTTTGTCGAGCAGGCTGGTGATGCACCCGGTTGCAGGATCGATGGTCAGGCGAACCAGCGAATTCTCCAGTGAGTGCTCTGTGGCTTTCACCTCGGAGGCCGCAGAGACTGCCTTCGCGGCGCCCCGGACGTAAAAAGTCGCGTAACCAAGGGAAGGCGTAGTGGCCGAAAGCAACAACTGCGCCTGATGGGTGGATTCATCCATTCGAATAATTTGCGCCGGAACTGATTTCCCTGTGCTATCGAACACTTGGACATTGGCGGCAGGGGCAGGAAGTTGCGCTGCAACCTCCACAACTTCGGTGCGCGGCCAGGCCAGGGGATTGAAGACAATTACCGGGGCACCCCCGCCAGTTGTATTGACACGAGTGGCAATCTCTTCGAGCGAACCATGCAGGATGCCTTCTCCAACGCGATCGACACTCTCAAGTGTCCTGATCGCGTCAGCATAATTCACGGCGATCCCCGAGCCGGGGAAGATATCGTGAAAGTCTTGAAAGAGCAGGTCTTTCCATGCACGTTCCAAATCCTGTGCGGGATAGCTGCGCCCGGTGGGCATGCTCAGCGCGGAAAATTTCTCGGCATTCAGCAACAACTCTTCCGTCTTTCGGATGTGGCGTTTTGTTTCCGCTTGCGTCGTCAGGACTCCGCGGTGGTATTCAAAGTAAAGCTCGTCCTTCCAACGGGGAACGTCCATCGAAGATAGCTTCTTGTCGAGATCCTGAAAGAAAGCAGAGGCGGTGCTGAACTCAAGCTTCGGATAAACTACGTTCGGATTCATCATCCGGTCCGCGTCGTCCAACATACTGCGGGTAGGGCCCCCGCCATGGTCGCCGACTCCATAGAGGTGGAGCATTTCTGGATTGTCTTTTGTGTTGTCACCATACATTGAAGGAGCCCAGAAGGAGAGGTCCTTGGCGAGTTGAACAGGATTCATATCTGCGGCGTAGTTGCGCGGGAAGTACGTCAAAAGACGGCTGCCATCCGGCGACTCCCACCAGAATAGGCGATACGGAAACTTGGTGAAATCCTGCGCCCAGAGCAGTTTCTGCGTCACAAAATAGTCCATTCCTGATTTCTTGTAGATCTGCGGCAGTTGCCAGTTATAGCCAAAAGAATCCGGATTCCAGCCGATCTTCACATCCACATTGAATTTCTGCCTGAAATAGCGTTTCCCGATCAAAATCTGGCGCACCAGGGACTCCCCGCCCGGCATATTCAGGTCCGGTTCAACCCACATGCCACCAATGACCTCCCACCGGCCTTCTCGGACCCGCTGCTGAATTTGGCTGAACATGTCGGGGTATTTTTCTTCGATCCAGGCGTACGTCCTTGCCGAAGACATTGTGAATTTGAAGTCAGGGTATTCGCGCATCAGGTCCAAAACGCTGTTGAATGTGTTACGAACAACCTCCACGGTTTCTGTCCAGGGCCACAACCAGGCCATATCAATGTGGGAATTCCCGACAGCGCGAACTGTGAATTGTTGCAACCACGGCTTCAGTGTTTCCAGTTTTGTCTGTGCCTGGCGCAGAGATTGATCGAAGCCCGCCTGGTCTCCACCCTCCAGCGGCCTAAAATCGATTGCGCTTACCGCCGCTGCAAGCTCTTGTTCTCTCTGCGCTTTGCCCTCGGCATAAGCGCAGATCATGGGCTGGGCCGAACGGATTTCCGCGTGCAGGAGGTCAGGGTCAGGCCGATCACTCGAGGGAATAATCTTGAGTTCGCTCTCGTTGATTTGCGTTTGCACTCTATGGCAATCCACCCGCACCGCGATAAGATATTTCTCCCCCGGGACGGCGCTTTCCGTCAGCGTAATCGGTTGTTGCAAATCTTCATCGGTTCGCGCGACCTGCGAACGGTTGGAAAAGACTGTGATCATCAACGAATCCCAGCTTTCCAGGTGTAGGCGAAGTTCGATGCGCGCGCCCTTCACCGCGTAGCCATTTACTTTCTCGGGAATCTGGATCCAGCGGCGAAGAACCCGAGGGCCCGTCTTCCACGGTTCGCTAACTTTGACGATGGGCCACGCGGCATCATCCACAGAAGGATCCTCGGGGTGAGGAATATCGTCGTGATAGCGCCACTCTGGCTCCGCTTCGACCGTGAGCGAGGCCAGGCGATCCAGTATTCCCTTGAACGGATCTGGGGGGCTCTGAGCCTCCTGACACTGGCAGGTAGCAACGACCACCAACAGCAATGGAGTAAACAAAACAAATAATCGTTTCATCGAGGGATCACCTGTTGGAAAAATGATTGTGGGGCGCTTGGCGAGACGCGCAAATCCACGCCAGGACAGAGTGCCGTCCAATCTTCAACGACAATTGAACTTTACACCCGTTTTTCAATGGAACTGAGGATCTCTCTTCAGCAGCAAGCGCTCAGCGCAATTCTAGAGCAGGCGGCCACCGGATGCGTGAACTTTAGCGCTACGGGCTGCGGTACGGAATGGCTAAAAACTGGGCGACGAAAACATGGTTAAGCCCCTTGAAATAGTAGGCCCATGGGGACTCGCTTGCCCTGAGTTTTCGAAGGGAACCCCAGACATCTACCGTGCCAGGGCTTCCTGTTATCGCTCCTGTCGATCACCATCAGCAAGACAAAGAAATTCCACTTACGACGATTGATCCGTTTATCTTCTTTGCTTGCTTTGACCGTGGCCTCACGAGCGAGAGCAGCCGTGCGATTTTGGCCTACCTCAAAACGAAGCCCGAGCTTGAACCCGATGAAATTCCGAGTCTGTCGGCACTAGCCGTAGGCCTTGTGAATGGCTCGCCTGAGAAGTTCGAGCCGAAATTGTCCGAGCGGTGCCTCCAAATCGACGCCTCCTGCTCCAGCGAAGCTAAACTTCTCCCACCCGAAAGCCCGGTTTCCACGTAAGATGAACCGTACTTCTCAGCCGAGTGCCCGCAGCTCACTTTGGCCGTCTTCCAATTCAAGGGGGATCGAGATGCACCGCATTCATCTTTTGCTTTTCGTGCTCCTGACCTGCTTTACCGTAACTATCCCGGCGCAGGAGCCCAACCCCGCCGGGCCGCCTTCCGCCAGCTCCACGCTGGCCGTAGTGCCTGGGTTGAACGTCTATCCCATCCAGGAAGGTTTCGTGGACGCCAACGGCCTGTTGATCTATTACAAAATGATCGGCCGCGGCGCGCCGCTCATGATCGTCCACGGCGGGCCGGGTGCTTCCCACGACTATTTCCTCCCCTATCTTCTGCCCCTCGCGCGCACCAACCGCCTCATCTTTATCGACGAACGAGGTTCAGGCCGCTCCTCGAAGCTCGCGGATGTACACGGCTACACCATCGAGAACATGGTGGAAGATGTGGAGGCCGTGCGTGTGGCGCTGGGCTTGGGGAAGATCTCCTTGCTCGGCCATTCCGTTGGCGGCGTGCTGGCGCAGGCCTACGCTCTGAAATATCAACAAAACCTAACCCACCTCATACTTGCCAGCACCTTCTCGAGTACCGTCGAACTGAACAAAATCTTCGTCCGCATGAAGGAGAATATGTCTCCGGAGCTGCGCCAACGCATCGACAAGATGGAAGCCGCCGGCCTGTTCGGAAAAGGCAAGCCGTACGAAAACGGCCGCTACACGCCTGAATACTTGATCGCCGCCTGGGGCGAAGGCTATTTCCCATATCTCTATCTGAACCGACCCGACCCCAACTATGACCCCATCGCCAGTGGCGTGATGTCCTGGGATTTGTACCGCGAGATGTGGGGCCAGCACGGCGAGTTCATCGTGGACGGCAACCTCAAATCAGTCGAATACACGGAAAAGCTCGCCACCATCCACGTGCCAACTCTGATTACCGTCGGCGACCACGACGAGTGCGACCCATCGTTGTCCCGTGCCATGCAGGAAAAAATATCCGGCTCGAAATTGGTGGTCCTCCCCAAATCCGGCCACATGACCTTTGTCGACCAGACCGGCATGTTCGTGACCGCCGCGGATAGCTTCATCCACAACAAATAGGATTAGCAGCATTCCAGGCCCCCGAAGAAGTCTCCACCGGAGATCTATCAAGGGATTGGGTGGACATCGAAAAGAGTCTTCTTTCAGTCATTGGCGTTAACTAGCCAGGTTTCGTTCTTGTGGCCACTCGAAAAACATCTTCATTCTGCCCAAACCGTACGGCTCATTGTTAATCACTGAATTAGACTGCCTTAAATGTGAGTGCAAATCTTCACATTCACACGCTGTCGAGCGTCCGCAAGCAATTTACAGGGGAAGAATTACAGGTGAAGTTTTTTGAGGATTTTTGCTAAGTGATTGAAAACGATGGTAGGGCCGTGGGGACTCGCTTGCCCTGAGTTTTCGAAGGGAACCCCAGACTGACCAAGTCTAGAGGAACCCTGCCGCTAGAGACTATGGTCGCAGCCAGCGAGAGTCAATCATGGCCGCGCTTCGTAAACTATGTTGAACGGTGTTTCCGTGGCTCGCCGAAAACGACTGAATCCCGCGGACGTTATTACTTGCCGCATGCGTGCCTCGCCAGATTGCGCTCCCAAGCAGAGTCCTACTTCCTGTGATCGCGAACACGGCGTACACAGCAGCGTCGAGAAAGAGTAGTAGACCCGGCCCACAGGATTTAGATTGTCTTTCAGCTGATCATTCGCGAATGGTTCGACGATCATCCATGTGCCGTCGGCGTTCAGTGATTCCCGAACGTGCGCTGCCGCTCCGACGGGATCCCCCATATCGTGCAGACAGTCGAAAACAGCCACGAAATCATAATCTTTTCCAGGATATTCCTTGGCTTTAGCCACCTCAAACGTGACCTGGTCGGCAAGGCCTTCACGTTTGGCAGTTTCGCGAGCCGCTTCGATTGATTTATCGTGGTAGTCAAACCCAAAGAATTGGGACTTCGGAAATGCTTTTGCCATCAATACTGTGGAAGCTCCTTTCCCACAGCCAACGTCCGCGACCCGTGCCCCTGCTTCCAGCTTTTGCTTCACGTCATGGAGCGCGGGGATCCATGAGCTGACAAGATTCGCAGCATAGCCTGGACGGAAAAACTTCTCGCAGCCGTGAAACACGCCGTCATCATGTTCGTGCCAGCCCATCCCGGCACCACTGCGAAAGGACTCCGCGATCCGTGGAACTGCCGCCAATGCCCCTAACGCTAGTTGGAAGGCGCCGGGAAGATAAGCCGGACTGTCCTCCACCGCGAGAGCGAACGCCTGTTCTTCGGTGAGGCTGAACTTGTTTGTCTTCTCGTCGAACGTCACATAGCCCCCCGCCGCCTGAGAGGAGAGCCATTCCCGCAAATAACGTTCATCGGTCTGCGTTTTGGCGGCAAGTTCAGCAGACGTCATCGCTCCAGCCGCGAGCGCCTTGTATAACCCGAGCTTCTCGCCGATCACGACCATCCCTGTATGTACCGCAGCACCAAGATCCCCAACGAAATTGCCGAGAAAGGCATTCAGTTTGTCCATGTCGACAGCCATCTCTACCCTCCTTACTGAGATCCCTGGGGGGGCAGATTATGTGCCGGGGAAAAGGAGGTGTCAACAACATAAGAATGCAGGTGAAGAATTACAGGTGAAGTTTTTTGAGAATTTTTGCTAAGTGATTGAAAACGATGGTAGGCCCGTGGGGACTCGAACCCCAGACCTGGCCGACCCGGTCGGCCCGCTCTAACCAACCGGCGTTGAAATGAGGGCACGGATCATTCGGGACGATTTCCAGCGCTTGATTTCCAATTCGCGGCGCCGCGCCTCTAACAAAGTTGCAAACTCTTCTTTGTGCACAAGCTTCCACGGGCCACGACCGCGAGTCGAGAGTGTGTGGCCCCGCCCGTGCTCGGAAAGCCTGCGGTCAAGATCGTCCGTGGAACCCACATAGAATTTGCCGGAGATTTCGCTCTGCAAGATGTAGAAAAAGGCAGCCATCACAGAAATGGTAGGCCCGTGGGGACTCGAACCCCAGACCTCTACCGTGTCAAGGTAGCGCTCTAACCAACTGAGCTACGGGCCTACAACCTCATCAGAATATCATGCCTTGCCGCGCGTGAGAATTTCGTCTAAGCCCTGCAATTCTTCTTCCGACTCGGGTCGCCACGCTATCCCCAGCCGCACCAGGGCCGCCTGCAGCTCCTTCAGCGGCCGCCCGGCAAACTGTTTGCGCAGCCGGCCCCACTCTTCGCGCACTTGTTGAATCTCTTCCGCGCTCGCTTCGTTCAAGAAGGCTTCCACCGCCTCCGCCGCCGTGCCGGACGTCTCCTGAAAATCTTCGTGCAGGTAGCCCGGCAAAGATTCCTGCAAAGCCGGATAGTTCGCCAGCACAAAGGCGCCGCTTATTCTCTCGTTCTTCATTCGCGAGTCTCCGGATACGCCGTCAACACATAAAAAGTATCTGGACCATCGGCGCGCAGCACAATCACAGCGTCGTGGCAGCGTACTGCCTCCGTTTCTCCCTGGCGGAGGCTGCGCCCGATGTCGCGTCTCGCTTCATGGTGCAGCGCCAGATTCGCGCGGGGATACCCGCGACGCATCCAGCTCTCGATGCGCCTGCGCTCGGACCGCAGAGCCTCCGCGATGGTCTCCTCGGCGGTTTCCCGGTCCGTCCACGTCGAAGCCGCGGAAATGTTTCCCTCGCGCCGCAGCCGTTCGCGAAGCTCCTCGTCAGTCCGCGCCACATGCCGCGCCAGCGTGTGCCCGCCGCGCTTTTCGTCATCACTCAGATCATAGCGCTCCGCCGCACGCCCAGCGCTTGAAGACGAAGCACGTTGCGCTTCCTCGGAACTGCCCGTTTGGAGCTGTGGCCTTTGCGTGCAGCTCCCCAAGCCAAAAACAGGAAGCACAAACAGCAGCACTAGCCATAGAACTGCGCCAATTTTTCCCCCTGGCTTCCTCACTCCAAAAATCTCCCTTGGCTTGCCAACACAACCTCTGCCGATGCGCTTTGAGTATACGCAACTGCCCCGCCCTGCCACATGCCCTTCCCTTGGTTGTGAGCCCGCCGAACCGGATGCTATTCTCGTTTTCATGGCGCAATCGCAAAACCCCGCCCGGGAGGCGCGTCCTTTTTCGCCCCTCGATTCTTCCAGCCGGCAATTCGAAGCCCTGCTGGAAGTCAGCGAGGCAATTGCGCAGCAGCACGATCTTAAGGCCCTCTTCCACGAACTCGCCGAACGCCTGCATTCCGTCCTGCAATTTGATTTTCTCGGCCTTGTTCTTCACGACCCTTCGAAGAACACGATGCGCCTGCATGTCCTGGAAACCCGTGGGAACATGGATCCGCCCCCATCGGACGAACTTTCCATGGAAGATTCCCCCGCGGGCTGGGTCTGGCAGAACCAGCAACCCTTCGTTTCCCTGGACACCTCCAAGGACGCGCGCTACCCGCTCTTCATGCAACGTGTGCAGAGCGTGGGCGTCCATACCATTGCCATTGTGCCCTTGATCACTGCGCACCATCGCCTCGGCGCCATGGGCTTCGGGCGCTATGTGCCGCAAGCCATGACCCAGGTGGAAATCGAATTCATGAAGCGCGTGGCCGCGCAAGTCGCTGTCGCCGTGGACAATGCCATCAATTTTGAGGCCGCCCAGGCCTATCAGCAGCAGCTCGCCCGTGAACGCGACCGCCTGCAAGCTCTCCTGTCCATCAACAACATCCTCCTCAGCACCCGCGACATCACTGCACTCTTCAATGGCATCGTCTCTGCGCTCAAGCCCGTCCTTCAGCACGATTACACCAGCCTGGCCCTCCTCGATCCGGCCACGGGGCTCCTGAAGATTCATGCCCTGGACATGCCCGCGACCCTCGCTCTGCCAAAGACGGAGTTCACCATTCCGGTGGAAAACTCGCCTTCGGGGCAATGTTTCACAAGCGGCCAGGTACTGATTGCCCGCGGCGAGCAGCTTGACCGTTACAACGTTGATGTCATCCGCATGCTGCGGCAAGAAGGCGTCGAAGTCATGTGCTGTGTCCCTTTGGCGACCCACGGCCGCGCGCTCGGTACGGTCAATCTCGCCAGCCGCAATCCGCAGGCGTTCTCCACGCCGGATGTCGAGCTCCTCCAACAAGTTGCCGCGCAGGTGGCCATCGCCCTGGAAAATGCGCTGGCCTTCAAGGAAATTGACGCGCTCAAGGATAAGCTCGCCGTCGAAAAGCTTTACTTGGAAGAAGAAATTCGCACCGAACTTAATTTCGAGGAGATCATCGGCGATAGCGCGGCTCTGCGCCGTGCCCTGACTCAGGTGGAGCTGGCTGCGCCCGCGGGCACGACCGTCCTCATCCTCGGTGAAACCGGAACCGGCAAGGAACTCTTCGCCCGCGCCATCCACAATCTAAGCCCGCGGCGCGAACGCACATTCGTCAAGGTCAATTGCGCTTCGATTCCTGCCGGGCTCCTCGAATCCGAGCTTTTTGGCCACGAACGGGGCGCCTTCACCGGCGCTCTCACGCAAAAGATCGGCCGCTTTGAGTTCGCCGATCGCGGCACCTTATTCCTCGATGAAGTAGCCGATATTCCCCCCGAGCTGCAGCCTAAATTGTTGCGCGTGTTGCAGGAACAGGAGTTCGAGCGCCTCGGCAGCAACCGCACCCAGCGCGTGGATGTGCGCGTCGTCGCCGCCACCAATGCCGACCTCGCGCAACTCGTCGCCCAACGCAAATTCCGCAGCGATCTCTACTACCGCTTGAATGTTTTCCCCATTAACATTCCGCCTTTGCGCGAGCGGCCGGAGGATGTGCCTCTCCTCGTGCGCTATTTCGTCCAGAAATTCAGCCGCCGCCAGAACAAAACCGTTGAATATGTGCCTTCAGACGTGATGGAAGTCCTAGTCAACTATCCCTGGCCGGGTAACGTCCGCGAACTGGAGAACCTCGTGGAACGCGCGGTCCTCCTCTCCCCGGGCAAAGAGCTGCGCGTCCCCCTCCCGGAGTTGCGCGACCTCTCGCCCGCTTCGCTCCTGATCTCTACGGCAACGGAATCCCCGCGTAATGCTGCGCCGGCATCGAGTGCACCACCAGCATTGGCATCCATCGCCACCTTGGAAGAAGCCGAGCGCCAGCATATTCTCCGTGCCCTCCGCCAGACCCAGTGGCGTATTGCCGGCCCTCGCGGCGCCGCAATTCTCCTCGGCATGAAGCGCACCACCCTGCAAGCCCGCATGCGCAAGCTCGGCATCCGCCGCCCCGTCTGAAGCTAAAAAAACCGCTCCCAATAAGGATACTATCCACCAAAGCGGGAAATCTCTGCCGTCTTGAGCAATTTCCTTCGTCTTGCACTTTGCTTTTTCTGCCGCACTCTGGTCCCATTATTCTAGTGACCTGGCTATGAACACCACGCCGCCAAACCGCCGCCCCGACCCTCGCAGGCTGTTCCCCTTTTGCCTCTTGGCCTTCGCGATCCTTGGCCTCCTCCTTCCACTGCTCGCTTCCCCCCAACTACCGGTAATCCGCTTTGTGCGCGATCCCGATCCAGCCCCCGATTTTCAGCTCAAGGATTTGGCGGGCAAGGATCTCTCCCTGGCCTCGGCAAAGGGCAAAGTCGTCCTCCTGAATTTTTGGGCCACCTGGTGCGGCCCGTGCCGCGCGGAAATTCCCAGCCTTATCGAACTCCAGAATCGCTACAAGGAACGCCTGCAGATCATCGGCTTGGCCGACGACGATGACCCGGACGCGGTGAAACAGGTCGTCGATTCCGAAGGCATCAATTTCCCCGTAGCCATGGTCAACAATAAGATTCGTTTTGACTATGGTGGAATTCTCGCTCTCCCAACCCTTTTCGTCATCAATAACGAAGGCCGCATCGTTCAGAAGCACGTCGGACTGTTCAATCCCGCCCTCTACGAAACCGAAGTCCGCGCCCTCCTCGACCTGCCCATTGCCGCCAGGGTCGAAACGTTCGAGGACACTGGTGAAATCTTTCTGAAACACGCCGATCGCGCCACTATGCTCCCCGGCGTCAACACGATGAAGTTGACCCCCGAGCAGCGCCAGGCAGCCCTCCACAAATTCAACGCCGAGGAATGCACCTGCGGCTGCAAGCTCACTCTCGCCCAATGCCGCATCTATGATCCCCCGTGCAAGTTCAGCCAGGATCGTACTGCCGCCATTGTCGAAGAGATCTTTGCCGCCGGTGAAAAGAGCAAGGCCGACACGCTCACCCCCACCGTTCCCGCTGCTCCCGAATCACTGAAGCCATAAAGGGACCGCTCAAGTTACCTATCTCTCTAAAATGACCATAATAGGTCATTAATAAGATGGCATTATTTCGTCATATGACTATATAATGTCTATATTATTGATATTCCCCTTCCTGTTTTATACGTAAAGCTATGAATAATAAGTATGTTACACTTGATAATTCGCACTTCTCTTTGGCCTTTCCCTTGCTTCTTACTTCCCCCGAAGAGATAACCGACATGCTACGAATTACCACGGAAACCAAACGCGGCCACCTTACCTTGAGCATCGAGGGTCGTCTTGCCGGGCCCTGGGTCGCCGCTCTCGAACGGTGCTGGCGCGAACTCCTGGCCGCTTCTCCGCGCCAGAGGTTCAGTATCAATCTTTGCGGTGTGAGTTTCATCGATAACGCCGGAAAGGTCCTTCTGAAGGAGATGCACCGGCTCGGCGGCGAACTCATCGCGGAAGGTTGTCTCAACCAGGCCATCGTCAGCGAGATTATCGAGGCCGACGAGAAGAGCGATACTGACGCCACCAAAGAATCCGGCTCTCGCAAAAAGTCGCCCATCATTTTCTATAGTGTCTTTTTCAGCTTATTGCTTGTCCCGGCCGGATTGCTCGCGCAAGGCAGCGCTTCGCACTTCCCGACGAAGCCTCCAAGCGACACGCTTCGCCTCACTTTGGAGCAGTCTGTCGCTCTCGCTTTGAAGCAGAACCCCATGCAACAGATCGCCGTCCTGACCGCCGCGGAAAGCGTGCAGGACAGGAACATCACGCGCTCCGAACTTCTGCCTCAATCCAACATGAGGCTGGCGGACTCTGCCAATCGCGTGAACCTTAAGGCCCAATTTGGAGGTGAGTCGTTCCCGGGTTTGCCATTTCCAGGGCACTTGGGTCCCTACGAGATTTTTTCGGTTGGACCCAGCTTTAGCAGCTCTGTCCTGGATTTTTCCCTTTGGAAGCGGTACCAGGCGTCGCGTAGCGCCGTCGAGGCCAGCAAGGCCGACAGCCTCTCCACCCGCGAGCAGGTCATCCTGCTCGTGGTGTCGCAATACATCGGCACGCTGCGCGCTGTGGCGAGCGTCGAAGCTTCCAAGTCGCGCGTGGACCTGGCTCAGGCTCTCTATGATCAGGCCGCCGATTTGCAGAAAGAAGGCGTAGGCACGGGCATTGACACGCTCCGCGCGAACGTCGAGCTGCAAAACGAGAAACAGCGCTTGATTGAAGCGGAAAACGATCGCGATGCTTCCCTTTTTGGTCTGAGCAGGCTGCTGAACCTCGATCCGCGCCAGAAGGTCGAGCTGGCCGATTCGCTGAGCTTCTTTGAAACACCGCAGCCCGAAGTCGAAGCCAGCATTGATACCGCCCTCGCCGGCCGCCAGGAATGGAAGGCCATCCTCGCAGAGGAAAAAGTCGTTCGTTACCAAAAGCAGGTCTCGCAATTCTCCCGTCTGCCTTCTCTGCGTTTCGACGGCTACTGGACCGAACTCGGCACTTCCGCCAACAACGCCATCCCGATGTACCAGTATCAGGCCAGCGTGAACTTCCCGCTTTTCACCAGCGGCAGGATTCACGCGGAAACCGCCAAGGCCAACCTCGAAGTTCAGAAACTGGACCAGCAGAAAGCCGATTTACGCAATCAAATTGCCCTTGATGTGAAGACTTCGCTGCTAAACCTCGCTTCGGCGCGTACGGAAGTGCAGGTCGCCAGTCTGGGCGTCGAACTGGCGAAAGAAGAAGTCAGCCAGGCCCGCGATCGTTTCCGGGCCGGCGTGGCTAACAACATCGAAGTGATTTCCGCCCAGGATTCCCTGGCACGCGCCAACGACAATCAGATCTTGGCGCTCTACCGCTTCAACCAGGCTCGCGCAGACTTTGCGCGCGCGGTTGGGCAGATGGAAAAGACTTACTCGAAGTGAGGACACGATGAGTGTTGAGATCGAAGTTGGATTGGAGAATGCCGCGAACGCCAAAGGGCCTCCTGCGGAGCCGCGCAAAACGGATCTGACGCCCCAGGGTCTTGTCAGCCCGAAAGTGCGCCGTTTGCTGACCATTGGCGGTGTGCTCTTGCTTATGGCCCTGCTCGCACTCTTCTTCTATTTTCACAATCGCGAAACCACGGATGACGCCCAGGTTGACGGCCACATCACTCCCATCGCGGCCAAGATTTCCGGCCGCATCGGCAAAGTCCTCGTGGAGGACAATCAAGCCGTGAAGGCCGGCCAGGTGCTCGCCCAGATTGAGCCCGCGGATTATCAGGCCGCCGTCGATCAAGCCAGGGGCGCACTTGCTCTGGCGGAAAGCGAAGCGCGTTCAGCGGGCGTGGATGTTCCGCGCACCAGCGAAAATGTCGCCAGCGGCCAATCCAGCGCGGATGCGCAACTCGCCGGCGCGCAAGCCGATCTCCTCCGCGCGCAGGCTTCCTACGAGCAGGCGCAAACCGCGGACCTCGCCTTTGCCCAGGCCAACGTCGATCGCAGCCGCGCTAACGCCCAGCTCGCCAAGTCCGATCTGGAGCGCTATACCCCTCTGATGGAAAAGGGGGAAATCTCCAAGCAGCAATTCGACGCCGCCAAAGCAAACGCCGATGCAAGTCTCAGCGCCCTGAACGCGGATGAGCAGCGCTTCGCTCAGGCCAAGCGCAACGTGGATATCTCCCGGGACCAGCTAGAAGCCGCGAAAGCGCGCGTCGAACAGGCCAAGGCGGGCGTTTCCTCGGCCCACGCCGATCAGCGCCGTGTGGCCATGCGCTCGGCCGACGCCCAGGCCAAGCTCGCCAAAGTGGATCAGACTCGCGCCGCGCTGGACGCCGCACTCCTCAGTTTGAGCTATTGCAACATCGTCGCGCCCGTTGACGGCGTCGCCACCCACAAGCAGGTCGAACCTGGACAGATCGTCCAGCCCGGCCAGGGCTTGCTCGTGGTTGTGCCACTCCGTGATGTCTGGGTCACCGCCAACTTCAAGGAAACCCAGCTCAAGAACATGAAGCCCGGCCAAAAGGCTTATCTGAAAGTGGATACCTACGGCAGGACCTTTACCGGGCACGTTGATTCCATCGCGGGTGCTACCGGAGCGGTGCTGAGCCTGCTCCCCCCGGAAAACGCCACCGGCAATTACGTCAAAGTCGTGCAGCGCGTCCCCGTGAAAATCGTCCTGGATCCAATTTCGCCGGAAGTAGCAGTCCTCCGGCCGGGCATGAATGTGGAAGCAACGGTAATTACCGACTAAGCGCAACGGGAAGACTCAAGGAATGCTGGGGGGAAATCACATCGAAGTTGCGCATGCCGGATGGCTCGATCAACCCCTCGGTGATCGCCGTTATCGGCTGCGAAACGTCTGTAACTTTCTTGTGCTGAACTACTCTTAATAAGCTACATGGGGGGAGCAAATGGCAACGCAAGTGATGAGTATTCCGCAACTTAGCGAACAGAAGCTCAGCGAACAGAAGCTGATCCGGGCCGGACAGCGTGGCGATGCTCAGGCGATTGAGACTCTTTTTCGGCGCTACCAACGCCAACTGTTCCAGACCGCTCTTCGCGTCCTGGGCAATGCCGAGGACGCCGAAGACGCTTTGCAGGACGGTCTGCTTTCCGCGTATCGCAATCTGAAGCGCTTTGAGGGCCGCTCGCAGTTC
>Ga0074044_10000349_pt1 | contig 45830 bp, 30 predicted proteins | sample BogForMeECP23OM1_FD_94443 | JGI IMG/M metagenome (GOLD analysis project Ga0074044, IMG submission 94443) | Bog forest soil microbial communities from Calvert Island, British Columbia, Canada - Bog Forest MetaG ECP23OM1 | ecosystem: Environmental > Terrestrial > Soil > Wetlands ...
CACTCGCTCTTGCTGACCTGCGCCTGTCTCGGATCGTCCATTCGAATCGCCACGCCAAAGGGGTACGAACCGGATGCAAAGATCGTTGCCGACGCCCGCAAGATCGCGAAGCAGACCGGCGCGCAGATCGAGTTGCTCAATGATCCACACGCCGCCGTTGTCGGAGCCGATGCTGTCTACACCGACGCGTGGGCCAGCATGGGTCAGGAGCACGAAGCCGAAAAGCGGGCCGCAATTTTCTCGCCCTACCAGGTCAATCGCGAACTCATGGCGGAAGCCGCGTCACACGCCGGGTTCATGCATTGCCTACCCGCGCATCGCGGCGAAGAAGTTACCGACGATGTCATGGATTCCGAAAACTCCGTCATCTTCGAGCAGGCCGAAAACCGCATGCATGTTCAGAAATCCATTCTCTATTTATTGCTGGGCGGCGGAGTTCGTCTGCCCGTAAGGAGCGCTCATGCCTGAGAAAGTTGTTCTCGCTTATTCCGGCGGTCTCGATACTTCGATCATCATTCCATGGCTGAAAGAAAATTATTCCTACGACGTCATCGCCATGGTCGGCGACATTGGCCAGGGAGATGACATTGAAGCAGTCGTCGAGAAGGCCTACAAGACCGGTGCCAGTAAAGTCATCGTCGAAGATCTTCGCGAAGAATTCCTCACTGGATATGTCTTCCCCGCGCTCAAGGCCGGGGCCGTTTACGAGCACAAGTATTTGCTCGGAACTTCGCTAGCTCGCCCCGTGATCGCGAAACATCAGGTCGAGGTGGCCTTGCGCGAAGGCGCGACCGCGGTCGCTCACGGCTGCACCGGCAAAGGTAACGACCAGGTGCGCTTCGAGTTGACCTATCAGGCGCTCGCGCCGGAACTGAAGATCATCGCGCCCTGGCGCGAGTGGACGCTGAAATCGCGCGAAGACTGTCTCGACTACGCCGAGCAGCACGGAATCCGCGTGGAGGCGAGCCGCTCGAAGATTCACAGCCGCGATCGCAATCTCTGGCACATCAGCCACGAGGGCGGAGAACTCGAAGACGCCGCGAACGCTCCCCTGGCGACAACGTGGCAGATTACGCGCTCACCGCAGGATGCGCTCGACAAAGAGGAACAAGTCAGCATCGGCTTCGCGCAGGGTGTTCCAGTTTCGGTGAATGGCATGAAGCTCGATCCCGTCTCGCTGGTTGAGTTGCTCAACGAGATCGGCGCGCGCAACGCCATCGGCCGCATCGATTTAGTCGAAAACCGTTTCGTGGGAATCAAGTCCCGGGGATGCTACGAAACTCCGGGCGGCACGTTGCTGATCGCCGCGCACCGTGAACTGGAAGCGCTTTGCCTCGAACGTGACGTAGCGCACTTCAAACAGCACATCGGCCTGAAGTATGCCGAGCTTGTCTACTTTGGCCTCTGGTTTACGCCGCTGCGCGAAGCGCTCGACGCCTTCGTCGAGAGCACGCAGAAAGAAATGACGGGCAAGATCACGCTGTCGCTGTACAAGGGAAATGTTTCCGTAGTCAGCCGCGAATCCGAGCACTCGCTCTACCGCACTGATCTCTCGTCTTTCACCATGGACGACAGCTACGACCAGAAAGATGCTGCAGGATTTATTCGCATACTCGGTCTGCCCTCGCGGTCGCGCGCCCGCTCCCGCGTGTCCGATACCCTGAAAGGGGTTGCGAGATGAAGATGTGGTCGGGAAGATTCCGGCAGCCGCTGGACCCCGAATTCGAGCGCTGGCAGCGATCGTTCGGCTTTGATCGCATTTTGCTGCGCTACGAACTGGCGGCGAGTGCCGCGCACGCACGCGCCTTGAAGAACGCGGGTGTGTTGACTGCCGACGAACTCATCAGCATTTTGCAGGGTCTCGAACTGGTCGGCGAGCGCGCCGCCTCGTCGCCATCTTTTCTGGACGACGCCGAAGCGGAAGACGTTCATCATTTCGTAGAGAAGCAACTGGTGGCGTTGATCGGCGAGGTCGGCTACAAACTGCACAGCGGCCGCAGCCGCAACGAGCAGATCGCGACCGACCTGCGCCTCTACGTTCGTGCATCGATCGATCAACTCCGTTACGAACTGGCAGAGCTGTGCACGCTATTCGCCGATCGCGCCGAACAATCCGCTGACGCTGCCATGCCCGCATACACGCACCTGCAGCGCGCTGAACCCGTGCTCGTCGCCCACTGGTTGCTGGCCTACGTCGAAATGTTCTTGCGCGATGCCGATCGCCTCGCCGATTGCCGCAAGCGTCTCAACGTGTGTCCGCTGGGATCTGGTGCGGTGGCCGGAGCGACACTGCCGCTCGACCGCGCCTTGATGGCCGAGACTCTGGAATTCGATGCCCCCACGGCGAACAGCATCGACGCCACCAGCGACCGCGACTTCGCGATCGAGTTCGTCAATGCGCTCTCGCTGCTCGCCGTGCATTTAAGCCGCTGGGCGGAAGAGATGATGATCTTTTCTTCCGAGCAATACGGATTCGTTGCCTTGCCCGAGCCTTACTCCACCGGCAGTAGCGCGATGCCACAAAAGAAGAATCCGGACCTGCTCGAACTCGTCCGCGGCAAGAGCGGTCGAGTAATCGGAGATGCCACGTCGCTCCTCGTCACGGCGAAGGGCCTGCCGCTGGCCTATAACAAAGACCTGCAGGAAACGCAGGAGCCATTGTTCGACGCCGCCGACACCCTGCTGCAGATGCTGCCGCTGGTCACCGGCTGGATGAAGGTCGTGGCCTTCGATCAGGAGCAGATGCTCGACGCGACTCGTGCAGGGTTCATGAACGCCTGGGCCGCCGCGACGTATCTGGTCAAGCGCGGTGTTCCGTCACGCCTCGCTCATGAGCGAATCGGCAAAGCGGTTCAGCTTTGCATCGAGAAGAACTGCAAGCTGCAGGAGCTGTCTCTCGGAGATCTGCAATCGTTAAGCCCGGCCTTCGATCAGGGCTTCTATGACTCCATAAAACTTTCATCCGTACTGGCGATCCACGATGTTCCGGGCGGCACGGCCCTGGCCCGGGTTCGCCAGGCACTCAACGCCACCCGAAAGAGAATCGCTTCTCTTCGCGAGGAGGTCCATGCGCACGCGTAAAGCAATCCTGCCCGATGCTGAACAGATTCACGAGCTGATCGCCGGATACTCTCATGACGGCACGCTGCTGCCGCGCACTCTCGCCGAACTCTGCGAGAATGTCAGAGATTTTGTGGTACTCGAAGACGAAGGCCGCATCATCGGCTGCGGCGCGCTCCATCTTTACGGCACGCACCTGGCCGAGATTCGCTCGATCACGGTCGCGCCTTGGGCGCAGGGCAAAGGCGGCGGCAGCCTTCTGGTGAAGGCTCTCATGGCTGAGGCCCGGCGCCATCGCGTCGACTGCATCTGCCTGTTCACGCGCAAGCCCGATTTCTTCGCGGGCCAGGGATTCTCCGTCGCCCAGCGCGAAGATCTTCCCGACAAAATCTACAAAGACTGCCACGCCTGTCCGCGTTTTCATTGCTGCGACGAAGTTGCCATGGTGCGCGGCAACCTGCCCAAGTTCGCGATTCTTCCCGAGCCCGCGAATTGGCTGGTCAAACTGCAATCTTGGGCGCCGGATGCTGAGACTCATCCCACTTCGAGATGAGATTCCCCTGCAGGCGAAAATCCCGGAAGATATAGTTTTATTCAACAAAATTGCTCACGAGCCGGCTTGATAAAATAAGCCGGCTTCGCGCTTCTCGAAAAACCTTCACTCCATCTCGTGAAATATGTTGCGTGTGATCAGCGTCAGCGTGATTGCGTTCCTTACTCTTACGGGCTTCGCAGCATTCGGGCAGACGATCGCTCGCCTTCACACCTCCGACACCGACCTTACTCTTGAAGCCAGTACCGAGGCCCCGCGCCTGGCAAGCCTCGCGAGTCCCGGCCAGCCCGCGTGGCAAAATCGTGTGTCCGAAACTTTGATCGCATCGGCGGAGATTTCCCGCCGGCCCATGCCAATTCACTGGATCTTCAACCGCGAAGCCAGCCAGATCAGCGCCAAACAAGTTATCTTTGTCTACGATTCCGCATCGCCCCACCTGCGCCTTAGCTGGGAGTGGCGCACCCGCGCCGGCTACGGCCCCATCGAGCACCAGATTCGCATCGAGAATCTTGACGCGCGCGAAATCTGGATTCCCATGCAGGACAGCCTCGCCGTCAACTGGCAAATCGACCCGCAATCGTCGCTCGAACATTTCTTCGTCGAGAAGGGCGCCAACACGCCATCCCCGGTTGGCACGCATCAGGTGGCGCTCGGCGAGGGTTACCGTTGGACAGGAACTTCCACCACCTATGGAGATCTGGGCGACGAGCCGCGCGAAATCATTCCCTGGACTCTGGTGCAACGAAACGATGCCGCGCAATCCGGCTGGTACGCCGGCATCGAATTCAGCGGCCGCACGCGCATCTCGCTGACGCGCGAAAAGGATTCTCTTCAAGCCGCCCTCGGATTAAACCCCGATCCCAGCCCGTTTCGAACGCGCCTCACGCCCGGCGAAGTCTTCGAGTCTCCCGTCGTATTCCTGGGCGGTTTTCACGACGGTCCCGATGGCGCCGGAAACGTCCTGCGCCGCTGGGTGCGCGCCGTTCTCGGCAATCCGGAAACATGGAAGAATTCCAACTATCCCCTCGTGGTCAACAACAGTTGGGGCGGAGGCATGGACGTCAACGAAGCAATCGCGCTCGGCATGATTCGCGACGACGTCAGCCTGGGAGTCGAAATGTTTCACGTCGACGCCGGTTGGTTCCGCGAAGTCGGCGACTGGCATCCCAACCCGCAGAAATTTCCGCACGGGCTGGCTTTCATCGCCGACAACGCGCATGAACACGGTCTGAAATTTGGTCTCTGGGTCGACTGGACGCAGGCCGGCCTCTCGACTGAACCGGGAGCGCTGAATGCGCGCGACCCCAAAGTTCGTGACTGGATGGTTACCGATCTTCCCGACGATTGGAAGCCGGAGCCGTTCAAAGGTCAGACCATCGATCTCGGCCTCCCTGAAGCCAAACAATGGGCGCAAAACGAAGTCGAGCGAATTGTCTCCGACTACCACCTCGACATGCTCGAGCACGACGGCTATCTGGTTGCCCACGGATGCGACCGCACCGACCACCCGCACGCGGCTCCCGATCCTCTGAACAAATGCATTTACAAATCGTGGGGTTCGTACTGGGTCGACAGCCCCAATTCCACCGACGTCAGCTACCACGCGGTCCGCGCCTATTACGACATTTACTCGAAGCTTCGCCACGATCATCCCGGCCTGCTGTTTGAGATGTGCAACGATGGCGGCCGCATGGTCGACTTCGGCAGCGCCGCTCACGGCGATTATTTTTCTATCACGGACACCTACGATCCGACTTCCAACCGCCGCGCCTTCTACGACACCAGCCACGTGCTGCCCGCGGCCATGCTTGAGAGTTACGTAGAAAAATGGCCAACGCCGAGCCTCGACAATTTCCGCTTCATGCTGCGCAGCGGCATGATGGGCTGGCTCACCATCATGATCAACACGCCAACGTGGTCGGCAGAACAGCACGCCGAGGCCGCCAGAGAGATCGACCTCTACAAGAAAGAACTGCGTCCGTTGATTCGCGACGCCAGCCTGTATCACGTCTCACAACGGCCGGATGGCATCCATTGGGATGGAATCGAGTATTGGGATACGGATCGTCAGCGCGGCGTGTTATACGCATTTCACGGAACCGACGCACAGGAGAAGTCCCACCGCTATGCGCTGCAGGGCTTGCAGCCCGCAAGCCGTTACCACCTTCGCTACTACGATCACACTTCTCCGGACCGCACTGTGACGGGCCGTGAGCTCATGGGAAAAGGCGTCGATGTGAAACTTCCGTTGCCGAATACTTCCGAGCTGATTTTTATCGAAGGAGAGGCGCAGTAGAGCGTCCCTGAATCTCAATGTCCGCCGCCCGTGATTCCCGGCCAGTCATCGGTGCGAAACGGCGAAGCCGGCAGCCCATCTTTGTTGAACAGATTGCAGCGTGGGCTGTCTCCCCACGCGTATCGCACCGCCACCGGATTCGCAACTTCAGGGCTTGAAACAATCACTGCGTCGCCGTCGACGCGGGCCGTAGCCCAATGAAATTTTCTGTCCGCTCCGGCGATGGCAAATCCATGCAGCACCGTGTCCCCGTGCGCCTCTAGCCCCGTGCCCGTATGCTTAAAGCGCACCCGCGCCTCGCTGCCCGAAATCGTCATCGCTTCAAACAGCGGTCCCGAATATTCGATCGGCTCTTTATAAACAGTCCCCAGCGCCCAAAGCGCGAGCCGCTCGCCAACCTCACGCTTCCGAGGCGGATGCAAATTCTTCGGGTCCCCGACATCAATCGTCACAGCCAGTCCCGTGTGAGGTACATGCTCCACCGTCATCATCTGCGCCTCGCGCAACTCCGCCCACGCCGACTCGCCCGGCACCTCCGGGATCGCGCCATGATTGGGCAACTGCACGATCAGGAACTCCAGATCTTGTTGCGAGGCGTCCCGCCAGTTCGCGATTAGTTCCGGCAGCAGCTTCCGATACTGATGTGCGGTCAAAGCATTGCTCTCGCCCTGATACCAGAGCGCGCCGCGGAATTCGTACGGCAACAACGGCGTGATCATTCCCTCGTACAGTGCGGACACCGGCATCGGCGCATACCCCAACGTGGTCAGGCACTCAATCGAGAAGCCGGTCAGCGAATCGATGGTAAGAGGATTGACCACTCCCCATCCATCCTGCCGCAGATCGCGAAACAGGATTGTGACCGGCTGCCACTCCGCCGTGGCCTTCATAACCGGCATGCCGTAATCGTCGTAGTCGTAAATCGTCGGCTGCCGCGATCGAAAACGAAACGATCCATTCCCCCGCACCCAGAACCGAATGCCGGCATAAGCCGTCAGATCGGCAGGACCGTCCAATTTATAGTTCGCGCTCAAAATCGCGTCCTGCGTCCCATCCAGAGTCCCCGCAACCCGAGCCGAATACCCGCTCCCGCCGCGCCCGGGTGAAACCAGATCGAGTGCACTGCCAGCCGCTTCACCCCAGGAATAGGCGAACTCCCCGCCCGTCGTGGTGCGTGCGGATCCGTCGTCAAAGTTCGCCAGCGGCTTGGTCGTTGAATCCGGGGCCGCAGGAATCAGTTCGAAATCGTCGAACTCAAGCTCGAGCGGCAACGAGCTCTCGGCGAATTGTTTTTCCGCCACAGTAGCATGGCTCCATTCATCCAGCAGGGCTCGCGTCTCCGCATCCGACTGCAAAACTTCCGGAGCGATCCACTCCTGGATCGGAGTTCCCGGCCACGCGCTCTCGACCACGCCAACAGGGACATTTTCACGCCGGTGAATTTCGCGCGCGAAAAAATACGCCACCGCCGAGAATTCCTTCGCAGAATCCGGAGTGCAAACTTCCCAGTGCGCCGCAAGAGTATTCTCCTGCGGCGACAAAGCAATCTTCTTCGGGACGGTAAAAAGCCGAATCTGCGGATCATTCGCCTTCGCAACTTCCTCCGCGCCGCCTTCAGCGCCACTCAGCGAGTACGTCATGTTCGACTGGCCCGAGGCGATCCACACTTCCCCGATCAAAACGTCTCGGATTGCGATTTCTTTTTTTCCGCGAATGGTGAGCGTGAACGGCCCGCCGGCAACCAGCGCCGGCAAGTGCACGCTCCATTTCCCGTCAGCGCCAGTGGTTGTGTCCGAACTGTGGCCGGCGAGGTTCACCGTGATCTTTTCTCCGGCATCGGCGCTTCCCCATATGTGAATCTCGCGCCCCCGCTGCAAGACCATGTGATCGCTGAAAAGTGTGGGTACGGCCGGATCCGCCCAGGAATTTACCGTGAACAGGAGAACGCAAACTCCAGCAACAATGCCGGCCAGCGTTCGAAGATTGATTTTCAGGAACTGCGTTTGTGAGAGACGAAGTTGCTCGCGAGTATCTTTATCCTTCATTTTCCCCCGTGCGGTGAGCAATCACGGAATGCGATTGCTCCGCGATCCTTGGCGGCACATTGCGGAATCGCGGTGCCCGTAAAATCTTTCCCGCCGTTATTTCCCATCATTTTCCCAGAGTCGATCGCCGGCGAGTTTTTTTGCAACGCATATCCCACAGCCGTTTCTCGGCCAGTCCCGGCACTCCCCGGTCTAAGCAGCCTCGGATCACCCGTCAGCGCATGCGGATCATCCGCCGGCTTCACGCCGTAATAAACGTTATAGTCGTAAACGTTGTTCGTGCTCTTGCCCGGTCCCGGCCCCGGCACATACGATCCATCCGGATTGCCCGTGACGCCATACGAGAATCGAGCCGTGCCTTCAACGTAGAAAATATTGTTATAAAAGTATGTGTCGCTCGCCCACCCCGTCCAATCGGTGTGCAGTACCACATCCGAATCCTCATTCTTCCCAACATAAATCGTGTTGTTATAAATCAGCGTGTTCTTCACCGGCCCCGAAAGCTTGATCCCGCGATGATGATCGTTCTGGCTGATGTTGTAGCGAACGATTGTGCCGACATTCCCCGCGCTGTACGCGGCACTCTGCGAGCCTTCATTGCAAATCAGAAGAAATCCGCCGTCATTGTCGTGGCTGTAGTTGTACTGGATGATTGTGTTCAGGCTGTTCCAGTCGGAGTCGAAACCTTCGGCGTCGTGCTGACCCTTGGTCCCATAAACTTCGTTGTACTGGACGAGAGTATTATCCGCGCTCCACGGCCAGATGCCGACGTTGTAATCCTGCGAGCGCTGGCTGGCGTGACTCACAACGTTATATTCCACGACCGCGCCGTCGGTCGCGACGTTCACAATTCCATCGCCGCCAATATCGTCCAGCACATTCTTGCGAATCACAACTCCCAGGCTCGGATACCACTTCGCCCGCTCCCAATGCGTCGACCAGCCAAAAATGCCGCTGCGGTCCACATGCCAGATGTGATTCCCCTCGATCCGCAGATCAATAAACCGGCTGGGCTTCGCGTCTCCGATCGCGCTATAGGCGATGCCGCCGTTCACCTTGTCCTGATTCGTCCCATTCACATCGTGAATAGTCAGATTCTGCAAGTAGATGTGATGCAGTTCCCCGAAATTCTCGTCAACCACGTGCACGCCGAGGCGAGTGCCCGGCGTCGACGCGTTGTTCGTGATCTCCAGATCGCGAATTTCCCAGTATTCCTGATTCTTCAGCAACACCGCGTCCTCGGCCTGGCCAGAGCCGTTAATCACCGGCAACGCGTCTCCCCCAAATTTGTCGACGACGATAGGATGCTCGGTGGTCCCCGACCCCTTCGGCCAAAGCTGTCCAGTCCAAACGCCGCCAGACTTAAACAGAACGCGGTCCCCAGATTCAAATACTGTCGCGTTTACCTTCGCTAATGTTTTCCACGGCGCCTGTTCGGTTCCTGCGCCAGAGTCGTTACCGCTGGAGGAATCTACGTAGTACGCGATGCCGCTCTTGTCCGGAGCCGAACCCGCTGCAACGCCAGCCAGGCCGCCCCGCGACAGGAATGCGCAAACCAGCAAGAGCCCCGCCGATAAGGAGACAGACATCGTTCGCGCGTCTCGCCTCTTGAATGGAAATTGGTAACGCATTGCGGATTTCCTGTCCCAGATTTCTCGTCCCGTCTAATCGTGCGGCAGAAGAAACAACGGGAACGCCGCCGGCTCCCTAAGCCGGCGACCTTCCCGTCACAGGAGCCACCAACTCAAAAAATAAATTTTACCGCTGCCTGAATAATCCGCTGGTTCCCGTAAGTTCGCGTGATCTGTCCGAACGTGGTAGTGGTGGCGAGGTCGGCGTTCGGATTCGAGAAGTGCGGCGTGTTGGTCACGTTGAAGAATTCAAAACGTGTCTGCAGCTTTGCCGTCTCTGTAATTCCAAAGTCCTTGAACAGAGATACATCCGCATTCACGTAACCCGGTCCGGCCAGAATATTCCGCGGCGTGTCGCCCGGGATGCACTGCCCGCCGGTCGGGGCAACGAAGGCCGCCGTGTTGAAGTACTCAGCCAGCGTGCGCTTGTCTTTTGGAATGTTCGGGTCGCCCACCAGGTTCGGCCGCTCTCCGGGGCAGGCCTTGATTCCGCCAGCGGTGGTCACATTCACCGGTGTCCCGGTTCGCATTCCCAGAATTCCGTTCAGTTGCCATCCTCCCATCACTAACTCCTGCGGACGTCCCCAATTCCCGAAGAAGCGCTGTCCGCGCCCGATCGGCAGATGGTACAGCCCGCTGAAGTTGAACGAGTGCCGCACATCGAAATCGGAGGAAGCGATCTCCGCATTCAGATTGTACGCACTCTGCGGCGTATCGCTGTTGACGTGGCCCAGGTCGAATGGCGCCGGCCCGTTATCCATGGCGTGCGAGTAGGTATAGTTGGCCAGAAAGTTCAGGTTATTCGATACCCGCTTAGTTACCTTCACCTGCAGGGAGTTGTACTCGCTCCAGCCCAGATCCGTCAGCCCCTGAATCTGCCCCAAGTTTGCATCAATGAGCCCTTCACTCTGGGTTGCGGTGTTGATGTTCAGATCGCCCACTTCATACGAAAGAGAGTGTCCACGGGATGCCACAAACGCAGCCTCCACCGTAAAGTTCGATCCCAGTTCGCGCTGCAGGGCGAGATTGAAACTCTCCGAATACCCCGTTTTCATGTGCGGATTCACATAGTAAGTGGTCTCGGAATTTCCATTCGGGATCAGAGTGGGAATAGACGACGACGGAATACTGCTGGCTCCAGGGGGTATCGGCGGGGTTGAGATTCGCGTGTACCCTTGATCGATCTGGTAGAAGTAACTGCCATCGCACGAGGTTCCGGAACAAGGCCCGTCGTATGGAATATTGCTCCACTGCTGTTGAATCGCGAACGGGAAATTCTTGGTGAGCAGATCCTCGCGCGCGTCATTCTCGGGCGAGAAAAACAGCCCCCATCCGCCGCGCAGCACCGTCCTCGGATCGATCTGGTAGGCAAATCCCGCCCGTGGCGCGAACTGGTTCCAGCGCGCGTTGACCAGGCTCGTTGAATTTCCCCCGCGCCCCGCCAGCAGAATCGTTCCGCCCGTCGCCGCGGCGGGGATGCCCCCGGGGTTCGGCGCATAGTTCGAAGCCAGATTGTGTTCTTCGCTATAGGGAGCCTGGAATTCGTAACGCAGTCCGTAATTCAGCGTGAGCCGTGGCGTCAGCTTATAGGTGTCCTGCGCGTAGTAATCCATCTCCCAACTGTGCGTATAAGGATTCGTGAGCTGCAGCCCCATATAGTGGTCGAGCGGTAGCCCCAGCAGCAGGTCTGCGATATCGTTGCCCCCGGTGCCGTAGAGCGTGCAAGGAAACGTATTCCCGGTCGCCCCGCAGATGCTGAAGTCGTCCAGCGGACTGGTGTAGCTCCAGTCGCTGGTCACCGAAAGATACGGGCCCCCATAGTATTGAAAGCCGGTCGGAAAAAGAGAGAAGTTCGGATTCGACTTCAACCGCCGAAAATCAGCGCCGAACTTGAATTCGTGCTTCCCCACGCCGCTGAGAATGAGATTGTCGGCAAGCTGCCAGTTCCGATCTTTGAAATAAAGCGGCTTGTAGGTCGAGCCCCCGGTCAGATAGCCCGCGCCCAGATAGATGTAAGGATACGCATCCGTCGACGGGAATCCCGGCACCGCAATATTCGCCATGCCAAACTGTGTGCTGTAATCGTGGCCGTCGAGCAGGCTGTACTGCGCCAGGCTGTAGCGCGTATATCCCAATCGAAGCTCGTTGATGAAACGGTTGTTGATGAGGTGAGTTTCCGTGACGGAGTATTCCTGATCGGCGTTGGTCTGGTTGTTTGCCTGATCTGCGTCACCGGCCCCGGGCACCGGAGTCGCGCCGTGAAAGGGATCGGTGACTAACTGATCGCCATTGTTGTAGTGAAAGACTCCCGAGAGCCGGTCTTTGCTCGAAAAATTTTGGTCCACGCGGGCGTCTGCGGTTTTCGCGTGCTGCGTCGTCGGCGAATACACTGCGAAATTGTTGTACCAGCCGTGGTGGGTCCCCGGCAGGTTCGGCTTGGGAAAGAAATTCAACAGCGTATTCAGCCCGGCCTGGCTGACGCGATCCGGTGCGATCACGTTCAGAACTCCATTGTAGGAAATCTGCTGATAGTAGCCGCCGTAGTAGGCGTCGGAGACCTGTGGGTCGTAAATCGGGATGGTCTTGCTTGACGTCCAAGTCAGGCAGGCGCTATCCACGCAGCCATTATTGGGATCCACCAACCCCGTCAGATCCACCGAGCCATCCGGATTCACCTTGACCTGGCTGATGGGCGGCACGGCATAGACGTAGTTATAAGCGTCTGCGTTGTATAACCCCTCGTAGGAAACGAAAAAGAATGTCTTGTCCTTATAAATCGGCCCGCCAAACGTGCCGCCGTAATTGTGTTGTTTATAGATGGAAGGCGGAACGACCTGGCCGAAACCGTAGCTCTTGGCCGTAGTGAAGTTCGGCCGGAAAAACTCGTAAGCGCTGCCGTGCCATTTATTCGTGCCCGATTTAGTCTGAATCGAAACCACGCCGGCCGCCGACCTTCCGAACTCGGCGTCATATCCCGAGGTGGAGACCTTGAACTCCTCCACCGAATCCACACTCGGCGTGGCCGTGATGTCGCCGCTTCGATTGGTCGTCGATTCCACGCCATCGATCTGAATCGAATTGGCGTACTCGCGCTGTCCGCTGATCGAAAAGCTGAAACTGTTGATGCTTCCCCCCGCGGGTGTAACCCCAGCGCCCAGCCCTACCAGGTCGTAGAAAGTCCGGCCAAGCAGCGGCAGGTTCAGAATGTCGTGCGACTGGAACACGTCTCCGGTCACATTGCCCTCGGTCTGCAGCATCGTCGGCGCGGCATTCACGGTTTCCACGGTGGAAACGGCGCCGACCTTCAATGGAAAGTTAATCAACTGCTTCTGGTCGATGACGATGCGTACGTCCTTCACCGTGGCGCTCTCGAAGCCGTCCTTCTCGACGGTGACGTTGTAGACTCCCGGCTGCAAATTGAAAATGCTGTAGTTCCCCTGGCCGTCAGAGGTTCCGGGATACATCACGCCCGTGGCCTGGTTCAGCGCCGTCACTTTGGCGCCAACTACCAGCGCCTTCGACTGATCGGCGACCTGTCCATAAATCGATCCGGTGGTCGACTGCGCCAGAGCTAGCGTTCCGGACAAGGCCAGAAACGCTAGGCTCGCTAACCAGGTACAGAATCTGCTTCGTGGCATATTCCCCCCATACTTGCGAATCGAATTCTCGTCCTCAATACGATTTCACTTGCCGCCCGGAGCCGTCTTCGCCGATTTCTTCAGCTGCACTTCCACCAGCCCCACCGAGCCCGGCGTCATGGTGATTCCGTTTCCATCCGGCGCCATGCCTGACACCTTCTCGTTGGCGGTGTAGAGCAGCGTGAACGAGTCTCCGCCCTCCGGAATCAATCCCAGCGGCGTGCGCACTTCGCTCGCCCACACTCCCGACCCTTCCTGGACGGTCAAGTGTTGTCCCTGCGACCAGTGAATCCCATCGCTCGAAAACGAATAGCCGATCGCATTCGGTGCATCTGTGTCGTAGACAGCCACATAGCTTCCGTCGCGCAGTTCCGTGACAATCGGATTCTCAATGAACCGTTTCTCGACATTCAAGGGGTTCATGGCAGTGCAGCGCACCCACTTCCCGTTTAGGTCCGGAGCCTTCGCCAGCCCCACTTGCCACAAAGAAATCGGAAGCTTCTCCGTGTGCGCGCTTCCATAGAACGCATACCACTGCCCGCCAACGCTATAAGGAAAGAACGAATCCGTCCCCTGCAAACCTTCCCACGAGTCCGAATCTTTTCCCCGCTCGAGAATCACGCCCACATCCGCATAAGGTCCGTCGATCCCGTCTTCGCCCTGGACCTTCGAAACCGCCCGCCAGATACGTCCCTCATGATTTGTCAGCCAGCGCTCGCTCGTATCGGGCGCAGCCTGATAAGCCACATAAAATAAATTCCAGTGCGAACCCTTCGAGTCGTAAACCGGCATGGGAGACCACAGCGCCCCGCGTGGATCTTTTCCGGTAAAGTCGCCGCTCGATTCCGCCAGCGTTCCAGCCCGCTGCCAGTGAACACGATCCTGGCTCGTCCAATGCCCCAGCCGCATCTTCACCCAGTGCGGATCGCCCACCATTTCCGAAGTGAAGAGGTGATACGTCCCCTTAACCTTTACAACTCTGCCGCCCTCAAATCCGTACTTGTTCCCCTGCGCGCCGTCCGAACGAATCGTCAGGATCGGCCCCGGCCATTGCCGAGTCACGTGGAGCTCCTGTGCTGCAGCAGCGCCGACCGCCGCCGAAACAACAACAGCCGAGAGGATCAGCTTCAACGTTTTCAGAGGCTTAGCTCCTGGCCCGGCACACTACCGCCAGCATCGGCTCGCGCGACACCATTGAGTTCTAGGCGTTGGTCTGAGATTGCTCAAGGTAATCGAGGTTATCGGAGGTTAAGTCCCTTGATTTGGTTAGGTTTTGGGCGCTCGAGGTATTGACGCTGACCGATTCTGAGCCTCGCAACCGACTTCCCAGTGCGTCCGTGTTCGGGCAACACGATCGAGGGCTGTCTTGTTCACCGCGATCTCGCTCCAAATGACGTGAAATCAACTTTGTAGCGCAGAAACCAAGCTAGGCTGAGTAACCGCAATTAACGTCCAGAATAACTGTTACTGGTTCCATTTCGGATTCACCTCATTCCGCTTCAGCGTTGACGACCGTCGTTGAGCAATGCTATCGTCCGTTCGGTGGAGCACGACTGCGTCGGTCTGCGATCTCCTGCAACCACCTCTTACCCACGTCGGTAGCTTACAGGTGGCCTCCCTCCATACGTCCGCGGCGCCTCACGTCTCGCTCTTCGAGAAGCGGGACGAACTTCGCAGGGTTCTCGACAGCAAGTATTTCGCCCACTCCCCAAAGAAGACCGGCTTCCTCGAGTTCGTATCAGAGCAGGCATTCGTCGGCAACGGCGAGAAGCTCAACGAATACCTGATTGGCGTCGAAGTCTACGGCCGCGGAGTCGATTTCAATCCGCAAAAGGATCCCATCGTTCGCGTGCAGGCGCATGAAATTCGCCGCCTGCTCAAGAAGTATTACGACGAAGACGGCAAGCACAGCCCGATTCGCCTCGATCTTCCCTCCGGCCATTACGTCCCGATTTTCAACCGCAACGCTCCGCCCGACGCCGATCTTGATGATCTTCTGAAATCCGGCCTTCTGAAATCAGGCCTGCCGGCCCCGGTCGCAGTCGAAATCGAGAGCAGGCCCAGCCGCCTGCATCTCGCCATAACTGTAACTTTAGCCGCCCTGTGCCTCGCGCTCGCCGGACTGACCATCTCCAACTGGACCAGCCGCCGGTCCCTGCAGTCTCAGCTTCAACCCGGCACTCTGCCCGACGGTCTCGACTGGTTCTGGCATCCGTTCCTTCCTCCGGCCGAAGCGCCGCTGATCACCATCCCGAATCATCCGTTACTGCGCGCCGCTCACGATGGCGACAGCGAGCAAACTCTCGCCACCGGACACGAGATCCCCAAGTCGAGTCTCCCGGAGTTCCGCGATACGATTCACTTCCGCGAGCTGAAAAGATTTCTCTTCGTCCCCAGCCTTACTGACTTCACCTCCGTCGGCGAGACCCTCGGCGTCGTCAACCTGTGCGAAATGTTTTCTGCCGTGGGGCAGAAGTGCCGGGTGCAGCAATCGCGCCTGGTGAATCTCGACGAAATCAAAGGAGACAATGCGATCCTGCTCGGCGGCAATCAGCCTTGGAGCGGCCGTGTCTTTCTCAATGTGGAAGGATTTCACTTTCAGAGCGGACTCATTCTGAACAGCAATCCGCAGCCTGGCGAACAGCCCATCTACAAGCCGGAATTCGATTCTGTCACGAACCAACTCACTCGCGATTACGCGGTCGTGCTCATGCTCCCCAACGAAACCCGGGAGAAACGCGTCCTATTAATTTACGGGATTTACACCCAGGGATCGCAAGCCGCCATCGAGTACCTCACCAACCCGGAGCAGATGGCGGAACTACGCAAAGCGCTGCTTAATCTCTCGCCCGACCACAAAACCATCCCCGCGTATTTCCAGCTTCTGCTGACCACGACAGTAGAAAATTCCGTCCCCGGAAAGTCGTCGCTGGTCGCTCTAAGAATCATCCCCCGCTAATCGTACCGGCCGCCCCGCTGACCACTGGTCACTGATCCCCTGACATCTGTCTTTAAGTCTGGCGAATGGGAATGCTCTTCAAATCTGGTAATCAATATCCTCCATAATCCCGCGCAGCGAAGCCGACAAAGGTTCCGCCGTGCTCTCCGAACCTTCCAACTGCTGCACCCGATCGCGCAACTTATTCAGCTCGGTCGCGACTGCTGCCAGCGCTCCCGATAATGGATCGTTGATCTGCTTGGGATCGGTAATAACGACACGTTTGCCATCGCGAAAAATGATGTGCCCCGGGACACCGACGACCGTTGAATTCTCCGGAACATCGCGCAGCACCACCGAACCCGCGCCGATGTTGCAGTTCCTGCCCACCGTAATATTTCCTAGAATCTTCGCGCCTCCGCCGATCACGACGTGGTCCTCGATCGTCGGATGCCGCTTGCCGCGCTCCTTACCCGTCCCTCCCAGGGTCACGCCCTGATACATCGTCACATCGTTGCCCACAATCGCAGTCTCACCGATGACCACGCCCATTCCATGATCGATGAACACACGCCGCCCAATCAGCGCGCCCGGATGAATTTCGATTCCCGTGAACAAGCGCGCGACCTGCGACATCCAGCGCGCGAATAGAAACAATCCGTGACTCCACATCCAATGGTTGATGCGGTAGAACCAGACCGCATGCAACCCTGCGTAGCAGAGAAGCACTTCCAGGCGCGACTTCGCCGCCGGATCGCGCTCCCTCACCGTGGCCACGTCTTCGCGAATTAGCGACAGCAGATGCGCCATGAATATTCTGGATCTGAATCAGGCCGGCAGCGCCGCGGTCGGAAGCTGCAGCGCCTTCTCTCGCAGCTCCTGAAACAGAATGCTGCTGAGGTAGCGTTCGCCAAACGACGGTATGATTGCCACGATCAGCTTGCCCTTGTTCTCGGCGCGCCGCGCCACGTTCAAAGCCGCAACCACCGCCGCGCCGGAAGAGATGCCTACCAGCAATCCCTCTTCGAGCGGCAAGCGCCGTGCCATCGCAATCGCTTCATCGTTCGTCACCGTGATGATCTCGTCGATGAGATCCGTGCGCAGAATGCTGGGCACAAAGCCGGCTCCGAGTCCCTGAATCTTGTGGGGCGCGGGCTTGCCGCCCGACAGAACCGGGCTCTCTGCCGGTTCCACGGCCACTGCCTTGAACGAAGGTTTCTTCGGCTTGATGTATTCGCTGACGCCGGTGAGCGTTCCACCCGTGCCCACGCCCGAGATAAGAAAGTCGACTCGTGCGTCGGTATCGTTCCAGATTTCAGGTCCAGTGGTTTCGAAGTGAATCTTCGGATTCGCCGGGTTGTCGAATTGCTGCAGCATATAACCGTCAGGAGTGCTGGCCAGAATCTCTTTCGCTTTAAGAACCGCGCCAGTCATCCCTCGCGGTCCGGGCGTCAGCACGATCTCCGCGCCAAAAGCCAGCAGCAGCACGCGCCGCTCCATGCTCATCGTCTCCGGCATCGTCAAGATCAGTTTGTAGCCTTTCACCGCCGCCACAAACGCCAGGCCGATCCCGGTATTGCCGCTGGTGGGCTCGATCAGCACCGTCTTGCCCGGATGGATTTTTCCAGCGCGCTCCGCTTCTCGAATCATGCTCACGCCAATGCGGTCCTTCACGCTCGCTACAGGATTCTGGCTTTCCAGCTTCGCCACAACTTCAGCGACGCAGCCCGCCGTAACTTTGTTCAGTCGCACCAGCCGCGTATTCCCAATGAGTTCTGTAACATCTTTCGCGATTTTCATGATTAGTCCTTGTTTCCGATCTCCGCGGCTTCCGAACAGCAAGCGGCCAGGCTAATTCCGGCGAGTAATACTACCAAGATATTGATCTCCCTACCGCGGACATAGTCGCTGCAATTACATTCGATGACACAGCCCGCAAGCTCAGACAACTATGAGGGTTCCGCCGCCTCGGCAACCCGCCCACTTGGACGATTTTGCGAGATTCCTAACTGTTTTCTACATAACACTCATTCACATATCAGGTCAGCGGCACGTAATTCTCTCCCGATGCCAATGTATTACATTGAAAACAAACAAGTTAAAAGACGACCCATCAAAGTATCCGTTTCCAACAATTATTACTTGTTTTTGTCCATGCTCTGGTGTTAGTGTCTGCGACCTATCTAGGAGTTTCGGAGTGAAATGGCGTACTCCGCGAAGGTTTCGCGGCCTCGTCACTCCGATTCCGAAGGTCTCGCTCGGAAAGAACGCAGTGGCAACAAGGAATCTCCCGTCGAGTGCTCACGGGTTAAGTCTTCAATTTCAGGAGGCTGTGCAATGCGCGTCCGTTACCAGGTTCTCTCTCTGGTTCTAGCTCTGGCAGTTCTGGGTCTCGGCAGCTTGGTCCCCATGTGGGCGCAATCGACGAATACAGGAACCGTCGTCGGAACCATCACTGATCAGTCGGGTGCTGTCGTGGCCGGCGCCACGGTTACGCTGACCGACTCCTCGACAGGTGCCGCGCGAACCACGACCACCAACGCCTCCGGACGTTACATCTTTGTCGACGTGACCCCGGGCATCTACGGCGTCGCAGTCAGTAAGACCGGATTCGCCACCTCGAAGGCCGAGAAGCAGGAAGTGCAAGTTGGCGCCTCGATCACCCTCAATCTGGCCATGCAGGTAGGCGGCGCGAACGTGGTTGTCGAGGTGCAGGCCTCCGGCACCGAACTGCAGACCATGAACGCCACCGTGGGTAACACGGTGACCGCGATTGCCATCGACAACCTGCCCAGCATCGGCCGCGACGTCAACACCTTCATTGAGTTGCAGCCCGGCGTCAGCGCTGGCGGCGACGTTGCAGGTGCGGTGAACGACCAAAGCTATTCCTCGCTGGATGGCGGCAACAACTCCAACGATATGGATGGCAGCGGCGGCGTATACACCGCCACGCAGCAGAATCTGGTCATCGGCGACCCCACCGGCGGCATGTCGACCCAGACCTTTACCTACTCCGCGCCTTCAGGCGTGATGCCGACCCCTGCCGACAGCGTTGAAGAGTTTAAGGTCAATACCGCCGGCCAGACCGCGGATTTCAACAGCTCCGCCGGCGCTGAAATCAAGGTCGTCACCAAGCGCGGCACCAGCAGCTTCCACGGTACCGGCTACGAGTATTACAAGGACAATAACTGGTCCTCGAACTCCGCGCAGAACAACCAAAATAACTGGATACCGGGTCAGCACATTGGACTTCCGGCCTACCACTACAGCCGCTTTGGCGGCGCCCTCGGAGGGCCACTCATACCGAAGGAAGTTCTCGGCGGCAAGACTTTCTTTTTTTACAACTATGAAGGCTTCCGTTATCCAAGCTCCGGGACAATCTTTCGGAATGTCGCCTCGCCTGCCTTGCAGTTGGGGCTGTTAACAGACACTGCCACGGGTCAAATCGCGTACAACCTGAACAATGCTCCGGTCACGTACAACGGCACCATGTACCCGGCCAATTACGGCTGCGCCGCTGCCCCGGGCGGGCTCTGCGACCCGCTTGGCATGGGTCTCAACCCTCTGGTCTCGCAGATATGGAGCAAGTACGAGCCCGCATCAAACGCGACCTGCAGCCAGAGCTTGTGCGACTCATACAACGTCCTGGGATTTGCCGGCAATCTGAACACGCCCATCACCAGCAACTTCCACGTGGCGCGCATTGACCACGATTTCGGCTCCAAGAACCATTTCAACTCCAGCTGGCGCTATTACAACATCAAGGTTGCCGGCAGCGAAGAGGTCGATATAGGCGGCTTCTTCCCCGGCGACAAGCTGGGCACGCCGGCCTCCGCATCGAGCGATCCAGTTCAGGACTGGTATTTTGTTGCGGGCTTGACCACTAACTTCACCACTAACCTGACCAACGACTTCCACTACAGCTTCCTGCGGAACTGGTGGGCCTGGGCACGCAACGGAGCCCCACCCCAGATCGCTGGGCTCGGCGGAGCGCTCGAATTGGATAGCGGCCAGTCGCAAACCCAGGATCTTGGCCCGTTTAACGTGAACAACCAGCAAATCCGCCGCCGTTTCTGGGACGGACACGACAACATGTTCCGCGACGATCTTTCTCTGCTGAAAGGCAACCATCTGTTCGCGTTCGGCGGCACCTATCAGCACAATTGGGACTACCATCAACGCAACGACAGCGGCGGCACCATCAACGCTTTTCCTGTCTACTCTCTGGGCAACTCGACTACGGGAGCGGGTTTGGATGCTCACCTCTATCCTTGCGCCACCACCCCAACCGTTTCTGTGACCGCGAACGCCTGCGATTCCCTGGCCGCAACAGTGCTGGGCGTCGTTTCCATCGCGTCGCAGGTCTTTACTCGTTCCGGAGCAAGTCTGAACCTGAACCCGCCCCTGTCGAACGCGTACGACCAAAGCCACATTCCTTACTACAACGTGTACTTCAGCGACACCTGGCACATGAAGCCGAGCCTGACACTCACTTACGGTCTGGGCTGGGCGCTTGAAATGCCTCCGGTTGAGGCCCAGGGCAAGCAGGCCGTACTGGTCGACGCGGCCAATCAGCCGATTACCACCGATGGTTTCCTGGCCAATGACAGGAAAGCAGCTCTGGCGGGCCAGGTCTATAACCCACAAATGGGTTTTGCCCTGGTAGGGAATGCCTCCGACGGGCTAAAGTACCCCTACCAGCCGTTCTACGGCGAATTCAGCCCGCGTGTTGCCCTGGCGTGGAACCCGCACTTCGATTCCGATTCGCTTGGCGGCAAGATCTTTGGACACGACAATACGGTCCTCCGCGGCGGCTATGGCCGCGGTTACGGCCGAACCAACGGTGTCGTTCAGGTTCTGGTCCCGCTGTTGGGTCTCGGCCTCGAACAGCCCGTGGCTTGCAGGTCGAACCTTGTCACCGCCGGAAGTTGGAACTGCGGAGCCTCCGGTGCCGGCGACTGGGGAACTGCTGGGCCCACGGCGTTTCGGGTTGGGTCGGCAGCCTCTGCCACCGGCGGCCCAACCGTTCCCTTGATCTCGAATGTGAGTGCGACGTTGCCCCAGCCGGTCTATCCTGGGTTCAACAACACTTACTCCTCGGACCCCGAGGGTTTGGATCCGAACTTCCGGGCGAGCGCGATTGACTCGTTCGATCTCACCCTGCAGCGCCAGCTGAACCGCAGGCTCACCCTCGAACTCGGCTACATCGGGCGCAGAATCACTCACGAGTATCAGCCGGTCGAACTGAACCCCGTTCCCTACATGATGACGCTGGGCGGGCAGCAGTTTAAGCAAGCCTACGCCAACGTGGTCATGCAATACTGCGGTGGCGCTTCCGGGCTCGCCGGCGGCGGTTGCGGAGGTTCAGCCCTTCCCACCCCAGGCCCTGGACCTAATCCGGGAGCGGTCACGCCACAACCGTTTTTCGAAACAGCACTGAGCGGCACAGGCTACTGCACTGGCTACTCCAGTTGCACGGCGGCGCTGGTTGCAAATGAAGGCGCCAGTGGTACCGGTAACCTCACCAACGCTCAAGTCTGGGGTGTCTGGAGCGATCTCGACCAGGGTGCGTTCAACTTCCCGCGCAGCCTGCAGAGCACTCCGATTCCTGCCACTTGCGCGGCTCTCGGCGGAGTTGGAAACAACGGCTGCGCCGGCTCCTATACGGACGGTGCGTATCTGAACGCGAGCATCGGCTATGGGAACTACAACGCCGGGTTCGTTTCCCTCAAGATGGCCGACTGGAAGGGGATGACTCTCCAGTCCAACTTCACATGGTCGAAGGCTCTGGGCCTGGGAGCTCAGGCCCAGTCCTCCAGCGTACTTACTGCCCTCGACCCCTTCAACCTCAAAGAGCAGTACGGCAGACAGGCCTGGGACCGCAAATTCATCTACAACACGTTCCTGGTCTACCAGCCGGCTGTCTTTAAATCACAGTCCGGATTTGCGGGACGCGTACTGGGCGGTTGGACGTTCGCAACCATCATTGCTGCCGGCTCCGGTGTTCCGACGCAGGTCGGTACCACCTACGGCGACTACCAGGCCTTCGGCGCTTGCGATGGCGTCGGCTGCGGCGACTATGACATGGAAAACGCCGTGCCGATCGGCCCCGTTCCCCACACTCATGCCTACAAGTGCCCTGGCTACAACCTCACCGGCTTCTGCGCCAACCAAACCAACGGCTACCCGGCGAATTATTTCCCGACTGGGGTGAACCAATATACGAACTGGCGCAACCCAATTCTGGGGGTCGATACCCGGGATGGCGGCGCCGGAATTCTCAATGGCCTGGCCTACTGGAACATTGACTTCAGCATTAAGAAGGACGTCCGGATAGCGGAAGGCATTAGCCTGCAATTCCAGGGCGTCTTCGCTAACGTCGTCAACCACAATCAGTGGACCGACAACTACCTCGGTCTCTACAACACCGGCGGCTTTGGCGCTCTCGGAGCCTTGGGCGAGGGCGAGCCGCGTAACATCGAACTGGGCGCTCGCGTCCGCTTCTAAACCTTCACCGCAAGGACGCCCTGCAATCGGGCGCCTTGCCATAAATCAAAGGCCGCGCCGAAAGGCGCGGCCTTTACCTTTATGACGAATGACGTTTTGAAAGGGCGCGGCTTCCAGTCGCGCGGTAAGACCGACCCTACCGGTGTGTCAACCCGTAACTAACCGCTCCCGCTGACGCGCCCATGTTCACCACCGAAACCACCCGTTCCAGCCGGTGATGGCCGGTCCGGTGAAAGAAATAAGTCATCGCAATCACTCCCGCCGTTTCTCCGGCGAAATTCACGGCCAGCCCCGCGGACGATCGTCCAAAGATGCGGACCACCGGATTCAACTCCCGCCCACCGCTCTGCAGATTCGCGCGTGTCACAAGAAAATCCGCGGTGCTCAGCGCCGCCGACCCCGCAAACAGCGCGGCGTTTTCCCGGTCCCAGAATCTGTGCTCCCCTGGAGTCGAAGTCGTGGTAAACATCGCCGCCACCGGCCGCGATGCTGCAGGCTGCATCGGAGCAGGTCGGATGAGCCCAGGTTGAATCGACGCTACCTGCGTCAGCGGTTGAGGCACGGGCGCATCCGGAACCTGCGCAATCAATCTCGGGCAAAACAGAATGCTCGCCACTACAACCGGGCAACCAAATAACTTCGAGAACTTGCAGGAAATGGATGTCATAGGCGCTCGCCGTTTCCGGCGTGCACCCTTCAAGGCGCAATCGCGCCTCCACGCATCCCGCATGAAAGACGCGGCAAGGGATGAGGAATCAGTTGTTTAGAATCGTGTTACCCGCGTGAAACCGAAGTAACGCTGCACACTTTTGCAGTTCTAATCCGGAGCTTTATCCTCCGCAAGCCTCGCGGGTAGCGGCGTCTGCAGCACTTCACTTCTTGTAAACCGTCCCGCCCTTCATCACGAAGCTCACCTTCTGCAATACTCGAATGTCCTGCAACGGATCCCCCTCCACCGCTACTACATCCGCCATGTATCCCGGCTCCAGCGCCCCGATCTGGCCTTCCCAGCCGAGCACCTTCGCGCCGTTCAACAGATCGGCCTGCAGCACCGCCAGCGGAGTCATTCCGTACTTCACCATCAGCACGAACTCGCGGGCCTGCGTGCCATGCGGAAACGGCCCCACGTCCGATCCCGCGGCCATCGGCACGCCCTGCGCCACCTGCTTTTTGAATTCCTGAATCTTCACCTCGAGCATGGCCCGTTCGCGCGCTGCTTGCGCGGGAGTCTCCGCATGCTCCGCGAAATATTCGAAGATCGTGAATGTGGGAACGGCGAAAATCTGCTTCTCCTTCATCAGCCGCACCGTCTCGTCGCCGAGCTGGTTGGCATGATCAATGGAAACCACCCCGGCTTGCGCCGCAAACAGCGTTCCCGGCTCTCCGGTCGCGTGCACAGCAACTCGTTTGCCGAGCCGCGCCGCCTCCTTCACGGCAGCTTCGAGTTGCGCCTCGGTGTACTGATACACCGTCGAAAACTTGCCGTCGCGAACCGCATCCAGCCCGGTCTCATAGATCTTGGTGAAGTCCGCGCCTTCCTTGTACTGCTGGCGCATCACCGCGACAAGTTCGTCGGCGCTGTTGGCGTAATCGGCGTTCGACAGCACGTGCTGCGCCGGGTTGTAGCCGATGGCATCCTCATGCCCGCCCAAGATGTTCACCGCATTGCCGCTGATGCGCAGCCGCGGCCCGGGGATCAGCCCGTCATTGATGGCATTGCGAACCGCTGTGTCAGCCGATCCCGCCCCCTCGGTCCCCATGTCGCGTTCGGCGGTAAAGCCTGCCATCAAATCGTCGCGCGCCGCCAGCGTAGCCATGATCGTTCGCTGCGGCACCGATTCCTTCACGGTTTGCAGATCCTCGGCGCCGGGATGAAGAAAAAGATGGACGTGCGCGTCGATCAGCCCCGGCAGCAGCGTGCGATCGCCGAGGTCAATGACCTCCGCTCCCTCCGGACGCTTCACTGACTTTCCCACCTCAACGATGCGCTCGCCCTTCACCAGAATCTCGCCCGGTTCGACCATGCGTCCGGTCTTAACATAGAGTAATCGCGCCGCATGAAGGACAATTGCGTGCGCCGGAGGCTGAGTCTGCGCGGCGCCCGCCACAACGAACGCTAGCAAAACCACTACGGCGAGAAGGAATGCAGATTTGCGGGTAGTCATATTGCCCGCGATAGTACCACCACAAATGCGCCAAGATCACGCTGTCAGAAGCGTCCCAAAACTTTGTCATTCCGAGCGTAGCGAGGAACCTGCTTTTCCACGCTACTACCTGGAATCCCCACGTCGTCAAAACCCGATTCCCGTAGTAAACTTCCGCCATGAAGCCAAGACGCCTCTCAGTCGCATGCCTTGCTCCTGTTCTCGTCCTCGTCCTTGCGATTAGCGCATCATTGCCAGCTCAATCCACTGCCAAGTCCGGAGTTCAACAACAGCCCTTCGGCACACATGACGGGAGGCCCATCACCTTGTACACGCTGACTAATTCTCACGGTGTTGAAATCCGCGCCATGAACTACGGCGGCATCATCGTTTCGATCCGCGTGCCCGATCGCAAAGGCCAGTTCGGCGATATCGTTCTCGGCCACGAAACCCTTGAAGGTTACGTCCCGAATCCTCCGTACATCGGCGCCATCGTCGGACGCTACGCCAACCGCATCGCCAACGGCACCTTCACGCTCGACGGCAAGACCTACACCTTGCCCAAGAACGATGGCCCCAACACCCTGCACGGGGGCGTCGACAAAACTTTCAACAAGGTTGTATGGGACGGCGAAGCCCTGAAAGACAAGACTGGCGTGGCTTTCAGCTACCTCAGCAAAGACGGCGACGACGGTTTTCCCGGCAACCTGAAGGTTAAAGTCACTTACACACTGACCGACGACAACGAACTCGTTATCGACTACGAAGCCACCACCGACAAAGCCACGCCCATCAACCTGAGCCAGCACAGCTATTTCAATCTTGCCGGAGAAGGCAACGGCGACATTCTGAATCACGAAATCATGATCAACGCCGACCGCTTCACCCCGGTCGACAAGAACCTGATTCCGACCGGCGAACTCCGCCCCGTCAAAGGCACTCCCTTCGATTTCACGACCTCGACCAGGATCGGCGCCCGCATCGAGGATAACTACGACCAGCTTGTCCTCGGCCATGGCTACGACCACAACTGGGTCCTCAACCGAAAAGGCAGCGGCCTCGTCCTCGCCGCGCGCGTATACGAACCCACCAGCGGCCGCATCATGGAAGTCTCCACGACCCAGCCCGGCGTCCAGTTCTACACCGGAAACTTTCTCGACGGCACTGTCACCGGCAAGCAAGGCCACGTCTACAAGCATCGCTATGGCCTCTGCCTCGAGACCCAGCACTTTCCCGATTCTCCGAATCATCCGGACTTCCCCACCACGATCCTGAAGCCAGGCCAAACCTTCCACGAGAAAACAGTATTTAAGTTCTCGGCGAAGTGAAGCGGGCGACGCAAAGCGTAAGAATATTTAACAGCTCGGCGCTCTGAGATTTCTTTAACCTACATTGGCAATCTGCTTGCACGCAGGAAAGGGTGAGCGAAAGCTCACCCTTTCTCCGTGAAAGAAAACCTTACACCAGAACGCTCTCGGCTTCGCGATCCTCGGGTAAGGAAGACCGCCGCTCCGAAGACCGCGATTCGGCGCTCCCTGAAAGATTCCATCCGGCGTTTCCGCGCCATGGAGAAACTTCTGCTCTCCGCAGGCGAAGTCGACGATCGTCTTCTGTGCGACTTCCGGGCCGCCGTGAATCGTGTCCGCACGACCGCGTGGGGCGTACAGCAATATGTGAGCCGGAAGGATGCAGGGCAGGATGCAACCAATGTCCTGACGATCCTCAGCGGAGAGCGTGTGCGCGTCACTTACAGCCTGTGCTGCACCCTTAGCTCCGACCTTAAGCGGACCGACATCACCTTCCAGGCCGGCAGCCTGGTGGAACTTCAGGAGGCCGTCGAGAAGTTGGGGGAAGACGTCGGCGTTGCGCTGCAAAGAATGAAATAGCGTTGGTTGGGTATACCCGGTTAATTTCCTATTCGCTTTTCAATTCCTCCACCAGCGCTTTCTCGACCCGCCGGCAATGCTCGGTCGAAAGCTTCTTCCCTCCCGAAGTCAGATAAAACGTATCGATCGCCATCTGCCCCTCCGTATCGATCAAAGCAATCTCGATGTTGCATTCCTGATGAGACAGGCACGACGCAATCCGATGCAGCAGACGAGGACGATCCTGCGCAATCACCTGCACCAGCGTGCTCGTTGACGAAGACGAATCGTCGAACTCAATCTTTGTCTCGACTTTTACCTTCGCGATCGCGCCCTTTTCCGCGCGCTGCCGGTCGCGCAGCATCTTCTCCAGATCGGCCTCGCCCAACAGCACGCTGGCCACGCTACGCCGGAAGCGCTCCCACTCCGAAAGGTTCAGTTCCAGTGTCTTGAATCGATCGGTGAAATAGAGCGTATCGACGACCGTTCCTGCTTCATTCGAGAACGCATTCGCCTTGACGATATTCATTCCCCACGCCGCCAGCACGCCCGCCAGCGTGGCAAACAGAAATGGACGATCCTTCGCCACCAGCGTCAGCTCATACCAGTGCCGCCCGCGCTTCAGTTCCACCTGCACCGGATCGTTGCCTAACTCCTCCGCCATCTGCATGTGCCGCATGACTTCCTCGGCTGTGTGAACGAGTAAATATCTCTGCGGAAATCCCTCCAGAAATCCTTTGAATTTGCTCTTCGTCACCGGAGCCAGCGAGCGCAGCCGCGCCAGCTTTTCATCGTTCACATCGGCGTGCACGCGTTGATCGGCGCTGCGATTGAGATAATTTTCCGCCGCAATATAAATCTGCCAGACGTTCTCCGCCTTCCACGGCGTCAGCGCCTCCGGATTGACCGCCTTGATGTCGGCGTAAGTCAAAAGGCAAAGCATCTTCAGCCGCTCTGGCGTGCCGACTTTTTCCGCAAATGCGGCGACCGTCTCTGGATTGAAAATATCCCGCCGCAGCGCCGCCGACATCTCCAGATGATTCGCAATTAGAAACAGCACCTCCGCGCGTTCTTTCGGATCGACGTCCAGCCGGTCCATGGCATGGTTGGCAACTTCCAGGCTGGCCTCCACGTGATTCGTATTCGGCATGCCCTTGCCGGTGTCGTGCAGCAGCAAAGCCAGATAAAGCAACTCCGGATCTTCCAACTCGCCGAGCAGCGTGCCATAGCGTTTGTCCCACTCCGACTGCGCCTGCTTCAGCCGGTGCAGGCTCTCGATAGCGAGAAACGAATGCTCATCAACCGTGAATCGATGATAAAAATCGCGCACTACCAGCGAATCGATCAGCTTCAGTTCGGGCAGCAGCAGAGTCAGCAGCCGCAGCGAATGCATCGCCCGCAGCGCATCAGCCGCATGCGGCTGCAGCAACGTTTCCTGCAGATAGAGCCACAGCTCCGCGCCCCGCGGCGGCATGGCGGCGAGCGCCGGAAGCGCCTGCTCGATGCGATATTCCGTAGTCGCGCTCAGCCGCACCCCGTGGTGTGCCATGAAGTGAAACATCCTAAGGAGCACTTCGGGGTCTTGTAAAGACGACGGCTGCTGCAGAAAAACCAGTCCATCTACCACCGAAAAATCTGCAGTCGAAAGCCGCGACCGCCAGCTTTGCACCTGCCGGTAGAGCGCCGACCAGGCCTCCGGAATTTCTTCCAACAGTTGCGTCACGGTGCGCTGCACGGCGCGCGCGTGGCCAAAGTAAATCCGCATCCAGTCGGCCGCGGAAAGTTCGAACTCATCCGCCGCGCCGGTCGTCGCCTCGGACGTCGCCCCAACCTGTCGCGCCCCAACTTGCCGCGCCGCGGCCTCGTCCTGCGCCTCCCAGCTCAGCGTGTTGTCATCGCGCCCATGCCGGAAGTGCAAAAAACATCGCGCCGACATCAGAAAATCGAGCGCCGCCTCCAGTTGCCTGCGCACCGGAGCCCGCAACGAACTCGCGTCTGGCCAGTCGTGCAGCTTGTCCATCGCCGAAATCAGCGCCAGCCAGTTGGCCACATTGCAATCGCGCAGCCCGCCCGGAGCCTCCTTCAGATTCGGCTCCAGGTGATACAGCGTCATCCCAAACTTGGCGTGCCGCTCGCGCGTCACCTCGGCGAGCCCCAGCAGCAGCGCCTTTGACTCGCGCATCACCAGCTTCGGAATCACTTTGTCGTGGAGCTTGCGGAACAGATCGCGGTCGCCGGCAAGATAGCGGCAGTCGAGAAGGGAAATCGTGAACTCGGTATTGTTCGGGTCGTAGCGATCGCACTCGGCCAGCGTGCGCGATGCGGGACTCAGCTTCAGCCGCAGGTCCCACAATTCCTGCGACAGCCGCCGCACCTGATCTTTGTAAGTGTGCTCGGCCTCGCGATCGCCGAAGAGAAACAGCAGATCAATGTCGGAGTAAGGAAACAGCCATCCGCGGCCAAAGCCCCCGGTCGCCACCAGCGCAAAGTTCACCGGCCGTTCGCTGGCCGTCTCAGCAGAAGGTTCGCCCGCGGAAACAATATCCCGCCACAGCCGCTGCAGAATGTCTTCCACCAGCCGCGTGCGCTGCGCGACCGCCGCGCGGCCATCGCCCGAAGCTTCAAATTCCCGCTGGATGCGCGCCGATTCGTCGTTGAGGGAACTGCGCAGTTCACCGATCAATGGAGACGCTGCCATCATGAAGTGTCACCCCGTGACGCTGGCCACTGGGGGAAGGCTGCCGTGATGCCGCGTGTCGGACGCTCTCCTGGTCGCGTCCCGGTAAAACTCGTTGCCGCCGTTCTACAACGCCCCTTCGCCGCGCTCGTCATTGCGAATGCGGATCGCTTCATCCACCCGCGAAAGAAAAATCTTGCCGTCGCCGATCTTCCCCGTGCGCGACGCGCCCAGTATGGCCTGCACGGCCTTTTCGATCAGCGCATCGGGCAGCACCATCTCCAGCTTGGTCTTCGGAATCAGATCCACGCTGTATTCACGTCCGCGGTAGACCTCGGTGTGCCCCTTTTGCCGCCCGTGGCCTCTCACTTCGATCACCGTCATGCCCTCGACGCCAATCTCGTGCAGCGCGGTCTTCACCGCGTCCAGCTTGGAGTTCTGAATAACCGCCTCAACTTTCGTCATGATGTTCTCAAATCCTGTCTGCGTCGCTCTCTCGCCCACCGACTTCGGACGGGCCTCGAAAATCTTCGGTCATCCTTGGGTCGACGCTTCCTAAATACTAATCCCTCTTCTCCATGCGGCGGGATATCGTATTAGAAGAGACTCAGCCCTGCTGCTCCTTCCGAGCTGGATATGATTTCGTAACTGTTTTGGCAGGAACACGACTTCAGCCGCTCCGCTCACGACCAGCCGGAGCGCCGCTCCGCTCCCAAGTGCCACCCGATCCGGAGAGTAATTCCAACGAGCCTCACTCTAACGTCCGCGACCGCTCGCCGGAAATCGAAACAATTTATCGTGCCTATCAGGTTTTGTTATTGATTTGTGGGCCACGCACCACGGCTATTTTGGCGGCCCATTCGGAGGCTCCGCCGGCTTGGCAAACTTGGCGTCGTCCACCGGAACATTCTGCTTCACTTCACTCACCTGAATGGTGAAGCGCCCGCTCGGCCGCGCCAGCGTCCAACGGTAGGGAATCTTTACTCCGTCCGTATCCCGGTAATCGGAGTAATCAATTTGCGTCGGTAAGCGCCCGAGAGCAGTTTCTCCGTACCGTACCATGCGCACCAGCAGCCCCGTTTGCTCGTCGAAATACAACTGGATCGGCGGTTTTCCATCGCGCTGTCCTACCACGAGATACGCTTCGTGATCGCCAATCTTCTCCGTCCCTTGCAGCTTCATCTCGGTAAACATCTGCTTCAAGTGCGTGGCCAGATGCAGATCGGCGTCAATCGAAGCGCCGTCGATATCTCCGCCATGCATTTCGCGCACCGGACGCCCCGGCGCTCCCATCCATCCCCCATGCCCGTCGAACGCCGTGATGTTGTCGCCTTCCGGCATGTGCGAAAACGAAACCCGCTTGTCCGGATCCTTCGTATAAATATCGATCGGCGCCGACATCCCGCCAAACTCGATCTTCCCCTTCATCACCCGGCTGGTGACCTTGTCGATCGCCGCCGCTCCTCCCGACGCCTGCACGTACTTGTCGATCAGTTGGTCCGGCTTGGGCCCTTCGGGCTCTTTTCCTGCCTCTTCCGGCTTCTTCGGCCCACCCATCGGCCCTTTCGGCTCCTCCGTCATCACCACCGGAATCGCCACCGGGTCCGGGCTTCCGCGATGGCACGAATAGCACGTGACCTCGCGGTGCCCATTGAAATTGTCCTTGTTGATGGCAAACATCATCTCCATCATCTTGCGCGCGGTCTGTTTCGGCTTCTTGTCGTCTTTGTCGAACGCGCCCTGCACGTGGCAGAAGTCGCACTCCACTCCGAGCGACGCGGCGATGAACTGCATGCTCGGGATCAGTTGGTCCGCCGGAATCCCCTTCAGCACCTGAATATTCTTGAACTGCTCCTCGGCTTTTTTCTCGGTCGCCGGCGCCGCCGCAGCCTGTCCCGCCGCGCCCGGCTGTGCTCTAACCGCGCTGGCCACAAATCCGCACACCACGAACAGCGCTGCCATCCCCAGAAAAAACGTTCCCTTTCGATTCATCGATCCCTCGCCTCGCATGGAATGCCAAAAAGTCTAACAGAGCCCGGCCGAGACTATCCGAGAGGGGTGCCTTCGTGATCCTTAGCGTCCTTAGTGGTGAATGATTTTCCTTCGCCTGAATTCAAACTCACCCGCGCGGCACCTGCGCGAGACTCAGTAAGCTCCACACCACATAAGCCGCCAGCATCCCAACCGCGCCCGCCGCCACCCAGGGCCGGTAGCGAGTCTCCATCAAGTCGGCTAGCACGCCTGAAACGAAGATCATCAGGAAGGGAACAGCCGCCAGTAGAAATCCCTCCCCGCCGGCGTGCGGATGCGCCATCCCCAGAATCAAGAATAAAACCGCAACCAGCAACGGCGCAGTATTGCCGAAGTATCTCGTCCGCGGCCAAACCGCATACGTCACAATCGCGACGGGAAACGCCACCGCCAGCGCCGGACAGGCCCGTCCGACCTGTGTCGCGACCTGCTTATAAACTCCAGGCACCGTGAACCCCCGCCAGGTCGCTTCCCAGAAAACCGCGTGGCGCATGCTCTCAACAAACGCACGCAGATGAAAAAAGTAAGCCGCAAACAGCAGAACAGAACCCACCACGCAAGCCGCAACCCAGATCACCGTGCCAGCCTGGAGCCGCACCGGAGCAACATAAAGCAGAAACACCAGCGCCAGCGGCACGAGCACGATCATCGAAAACTGCGCTCCCACGGCAATAGCCAGCGCCACTCCCAGCAGCACAATGCGCCGCCAGTTCCACAGCACCACTTCCCGCGGAGCGTAGAGCGTGTGCCCGACCGCGATCGCCGTAAAGACAGTCCCAAACGCTCCCCACGCCGCCACAATCTCGGGTTCGGTGTGCCAGACCGCGCTGGCCTGAATCAGGGACGGAGAAAAACAATACAGGGTCAGCGCGACGAAGCCTCCCGCATTTCCGCACAACCGCCGCGCCACGTACCACAGCGACGCGCCCAGTAACACGCCGCAGGCCAGGAACGGCAGCCGTAGAAAGAGCGCCGAAAGCCACGGCCAGGAATCTGACAATTCCGCATTCCAATGCTGAGGCAGAATGAGTAGTGGCGCCGCCGTTATCAGGGGAATCAGCGGGGAATGTTCCGTGTCGAAGCCGTTCTCAGGGACTCCGCCCGGAACTGAGTCATTCCCGAAGTTCGGATACGGTGCGCCCGCGATGCCTTCCCCATGCCACTGTCGCCAGCCGACGACCATACGCATCTCTTCGGCGCCGTAGTATCGGGGTCCGGCGCTCGGTGCCGACGAGTCCATTCGCAGCAGCCACAACGCCTGTCCCAGAAAGGCGAGCAACAGAAATCCGGCCAGAAACTGCGGCCGGCCGTAGCGCTCGCGCGTGAAATATTGCCCCATAAGGTCGAGCCGAGTGTTTTACCATGTCGGAGGCCGTTTGCGGAAAGTTCTCCGCGATAACCGATTCTCGGCCGCACGGCTAGCCACGAAGCGTCAAATGACCGACCTTGAGATGAACACAGAGAGCGGAGTGCCTCCCGGCGCGATGTCCGCAGCGACGTCCGAAGCAACGTCCGGCCCGGCGCCCGAAAGCCCGGCCCCGTCCGCCCATGCGCCCGGCTTCGCGGCCGCCACCCAGCCCTCTTACTCGCGCACCCTGTTCCTCGGTCCTGACGGCCTGCGCCCCGGCTGGGGACTGATCTTCTACTTTGCGCTTTTCTATCCCCTGCAGAGCGTGGCCTCCCGCCTGGCGTCTTCGCACGATTTTGGCGCGAGCGGCCTGTGGTCCATGTTGCTCGAAGAATTCGGCAGGTTTGTCGCTGCCGTTATCCCCGCCGTGGCTCTGGCCCAGGTCGAGCGCCGGCCCTGGGGGGCCTATGGCCTGCCCGCCACACAAAAACTCATCAGATTGCTCAGCGTCGGGGCTTTGTGGGGTCTGGCCGCGATCACCCTGCTCATGCTGACCCTCCGCGGCGCCGGCGCCTTCAGCTTCGGCCATCTTGTGCTGCATGGCATGCGAATCGCCAGGTTTGCGGCCTTCTGGGGTCTGATGTTTCTGCTCGTCGGACTCTTCGAGGAATTCCTGCTGCGAGGCTACTCCCAGTACACGCTGGCCCGCGGAGTCGGCTTCTGGCCCGGCGCCGTGCTGCTGTCCTGCGCCTTCGGCCTGACCCACCTGTGGAACGCAGGCGAACAGTGGTCTGGCCTGCTGGCTGCGGCGGCGATCGGCTTCTTCTTCTGCCTGACCCTTCGCCGCACTGGCAACTTGTGGTTCGCGGTCGGTTTTCACGCCACCTGGGATTGGGGCGAAACCTTCCTGTACTCCGTCCCCGACAGCGGCATGGTCTCCCCCGGCCACCTGCTGAGTTCCAAGCTGCACGGCGCTTCCTGGCTCGCCGGAGGATCAGTCGGCCCCGAAGGCAGCGTCCTCTGCTTTGTGGTAATCACTCTAACTTGGTTCGTCTTCGAACGCGCATACCCGCCATTGAAGAAGCAAGGTCAGACGTAGTAGGTCCAGGCAGCGTCGCTCGCGAAAGTTTGAAAGGTTGTCATTCCGAGGAGCGCAGCGACCGAGGAACCTGCTGTTCGCTTGCGGCGATACTCCTCCACGCGAGTCCCAATTGGGGCGTAAACCACCGCGCCCTCGCGTCCGACCGCCCCCAGACGCAGCCCCTCGCTCTATACTGACCCTAATGCCCCCGGAAGCCGACCTTCTCCCGCCGTTGCGCCGCTACTGGGGATACAGCTCCTTCCGCCCGCTGCAAGAGCGCATCGTGCGCAGCCTGCTGGCCGGCCGCGACACCTGCGTTGTCATGCCGACCGGAGGCGGCAAGTCCCTCTGCTACCAGCTGCCCGCAGTGGTCTCGGAACGCACCGCGGTAGTAATCTCCCCGCTGATCGCGCTCATGCAGGACCAAGCCGCGCAACTCGCGCAGATGGGCATCCCTGCCGCGGTCCTCAACAGTTCGCTCAGCAGCGATGGCCAGACGCAGGTAATAAAGCAGGCCCGCGACGGATCACTACGCCTGCTCTATCTCTCGCCCGAGCGTCTCTCCCGCGCCGACACGATCTCATGGCTCCAGCACGTCCCCATCGCCTTCTTCGCGATCGACGAGGCCCACTGCATCTCCGAGTGGGGACACGAATTCCGCCCCGAGTACCGCCAGTTGAGCCGCCTGCGCTCGAGTTTCGCCGACCGTCCCATCGCCGCCTTCACCGCGAGCGCCACACGGCAGGTCCGCCACGACATCCTCAGCCAGCTGCAGCTGCGCAATGCCGACAAATACATTGCCAGCTTTCACCGTTCGAACCTCCGCTACCTGGTGCGTCAGTGCGATGCAATCGAACAGCCCGCGCTGCTAGTCAGCGCCCTGCAGCATTACTCCGAAGGCAGCGTGATCGTCTACGCCCCCACCATCAACAAAGTCGAAGAGACGGTCGATTTCCTCGAAGGCCAAGGGATTGCCGCCGCGCCTTATCACGGCAAAATGGACAACGGCGAACGCCGCCGCAACCAGGAGCGCTGGATGTCCGATGAAGTTCGCGTGCTGGTCGGCACCATCGCCTTCGGTCTCGGCATTAACAAAGCGACGGTGCGGGCGGTGATTCACCTCGCGCTGCCCAAGTCGATCGAGCAGTACTACCAGGAGGCTGGCCGTGCCGGCCGCGACGGCGAACCCGCTGACTGCGTCTTACTCTGGAAAAAACAAGACGCAGGCCTGCTCGGCTATTTCGCCAACCAGATCACCAACTCCGCCGAACGCGATCGCGCCTGGCAGCGCTACCACATCATTCGCGCTTTCGTGGAGTCCAATCACTGCCGTCACCGCCAGATTTGCGAACATTTCGGAGAGATTCCCAAATGGCAGTCCTGCTCCGCCTGCGATGTGTGCGGGGAAACTCCTGCCTGGCTCGCGACGGTAGTCTTGCCCAACCCGCGCAAGCGCCGAACTTTCGGCGGGGAAACGACGCAGCCAGCAGCCCGGGGTAAGTCCGGCGCTGCCCAACCCGCGCTCGATGTGCCTCCGAGCCTGACCGGCCAGGATGCCGAACTCCGCGACTACCTGCGCGAGTGGCGCCGCGCCACTGCGAAAGAACAAGCTGTACCCGCGTATGTTGTAATGCACGACACGCTTCTTGAAGAACTCTGCCGAAGAAAGCCCAAGTTCTTCACTGAGTTGCGCGAGATTCCTGGCATCGGCGAGCGCAAGGCCGAAAGCTACGGACAACTTATTCTCGACGCCCTCGAACGCTTCCGCGCCGGAGCGCGCGCCACGCCCGACCCCTCGAAAAAAATCTCTCCCGAGCAAGAGACCAGACGCCTGCTCGCCGAAGGCAAGAGCTTCGAGGAAATTGCCGCCGCGCGCAAGCGCCAGATGTCAACGGTTGTGAACCTGGTGAGTACGTTGGTGGAGCGCGGCGAAATCGAGTTCCAGCCGGGGTGGGTCGATAAAAACCGCCGCTCGGTGATCGAGGCCGCCTGCGACCAGCACGGCATAGAGTGGCTGAAGCCGCTGAAAGAAGCCCTCCCGCCCGAAATCACCTACGACGAAATCCGCCTCATCGTAGCGCTCCGCCGCTGGCAGAAAAGTCAGAACAAAGATTCAATCTCAGCGTAGGGCGCGCTTCGCAACTGGCTGATGTGGGGACAGCTGCCCCCGGCTGTCCGGTCGAGCAAAGCTCGACGGCCGCTGCCGGGATGGGAACTAACGAGTTCCCGCGCGTCGATTCGCGGCCGTCCCGACGCCTACCCCAACACCTGCTTCACCGCATCCCGCCCCGACCGCACGCAATCCGGCACGCCGATCCCGCGGTACGCATTCCCCGCCAACGCGAGCCCCGGCAACTGCTGTCGGATCCCCTCGATGCGCTCGATCCGCTCCAGATGCCCCACGCCATATTGCGCCATCGCCGACTTCCACTTGTAAACGCGAGCAAACAACGGCTCGCTGCGTACTCCAAGAATCTGCTTTAACTCCTCGCGCACGATACCAACAATCTGTTCGTCCCCCAGTCCCCAAACACTCTCCGCATTGACTCCGCCAAAGAAGCAACGCAGCAGCGCGTGATCCTCGGGCGCGCGATGCGGAAATTTGTTGTGCACAAAAGTTGCGGCGAGCAGCCGCTTCCCCTCGCTGCGCGGAACAAGGAATCCAAATCCCGGAGGCAGCGCTCGCCGCACCTCGCGGTCGTAGCCGAGCCCGACCGTAATCGAGGAGTTGTACTGAATCGCACCCAGCTCGTGGGAGAGCTCAGTGCTCGCCATACGCAACACCTGCGCAGCCGCCTGAGCCGGCAACGCGACAACAACCGCATCGAATTCGTCGGACTTCATCCCCGCCGAAACAACCCACGTCCCGCCCTCGGCCTGCACCGCCTGCACCGGCGCGTTGGTGAGCACCGCCGACGGCGTAAGCCGCGAAACCACCGCGTCGGCCAGGCTCTCCATACCATTTTTCAGCGAAGTAAAAAGCGGCGCAGCCTTGCCTGCGCCTGCCGGCATTTTCTTTCGCGCCTCCAGCATGGCCCGCCCCAGGCTGCCGTGGGTGCGCTCCATCTCGGCAAACCGCGGCAGCACCGCGCGCACGCTTAGGTTCGCCGCCTCGCCGCCATAAACGCCCGAGAGCAGCGGATCGGCCAGCCGATCGACCATTTCCCGGCCATAATGACGCTCGACAAATGCCGCAACCGATTCGTCGTGCATCGCCGCTCGCGGCGGATGAAATAATTCCTGCGTCATCCGCAGCTTCGTCTTCCACGAAAAAAGCGGAGACAGTCCCGTCGGCAGAACTTTTGTCGGGACCATGAACATCAGCCCGTCGGGCATCTCGACCAGCCGCCCGCGCACCAGAATGTAAGTCTTGCGGTCCGCGTCATTCGAGCCGATCAGTTCGTCGCCCAGCCCCACGGCGCGGCAAAGATCGCTGGCCCAGGGCTTTTCGCTGAGGAAAGAATCCGGTCCGGCCTCGACCACGCACCCGTCGATGTGTTCCGTGCGCAGCACCCCCCCCAGGCGCGACGAAGCCTCGTAGAGAACGTACTCCAAATCAATCCCGGCCCGCCGCTCCTCTTCAAGAGCGAACGCCGCCGCGAGTCCCGAAATCCCTCCGCCGACAATAGCGATGCGAGTCAGATTTTCATCCTCAAACAGGATGCAAAGGCGTTGGCTTTGGGTGGCGCAGCGCTTCAGCGCTGCGACTAGCCTCTTCTTTTTGTGGGTGCTTTAGCCCCCGCGCAGCCTAACCCTTTGCGCTGGAATATTCCTGCACAAACCGCGCCAGATTTTTCACATTCTCCACTGGAGTCTCCGGCAAAATGCCGTGCCCAAGATTAAAGATGTGTCCCGCGCGCCCGCCCGCTCGCCGCAAAATATCTTCCGCCCGCGACCTCAATTCCTTCCACTCGGCAAACAGCAGCACCGGATCCAGATTCCCCTGCACCGCGCACTCGTAATCGAGCCGTCCCCATCCGTCATCGAGCGGAATGCGCCAGTCCAGTCCGATCACGTCGGCTCCAGTTTCTTTCATCGCCGGAAGCAGTGTCGCGCTGTCGGTCCCGAAGTAAATGATCGGCACGCCGCTCTTCTGCAACTGCTTCACCATGCCGCTCACGTGCGCCAGCACGTAGCGGCGATAATCCTCCACGCTCAGGCACCCCACCCAGCTGTCGAAAATCTGGATGGCATCGGCGCCGGCGTGAACCTGCTCGGCGGCATACGTCGTGGTCACGGCCACGAGCTTGCGCATGAGCGCGTCCCAGTCGGCGGGCGAGTTGTACATCATTTTCTTCGTATGAACATAATTGCGCGACCCGCCGCCCTCGATCATGTAGCTGGCCAACGTAAACGGCGCGCCGCAGAATCCAATCACCGGAACGCGTCCGGCAAAATGTTTCGCGACCAGACTCACGGCCTCCGAAACATAGCCCAGTTCGCCCGCGCGGTCGGTGCGCAATCGGGCGATGTCTTCCGCGCTGCGCACCGGTTTTTCGATCACCGGACCTTCACCCGCGGAAAAATGAAACGGCAGCCCCATCACTTCAAACGGCAGCAGCAGGTCGGCAAAAATGATGGCGGCATCCACGCCCAGAATCTCGGCCGCCGTGATCGTTACCTCGGCCGCGAGCGCGGGCTTCTTGCAGATTTCAAGCAGCGAGTACTCCTTGCGCACCGCCCGATACTCCGGCATGTACCGTCCCGCCTGGCGCATGAACCAGACCGGAGTACTCTCGACCGCATGCGATTTGCAGGCGCGCACGAAATTTGAATCAGGCGCAGACATGAACTGATGACTGTAGCATTTTTCGTACCGGGGATGCGTCGTCGAAGCCTCCGCCCAAAGCCGCTTTTGTGCGAGACTGACTTTGGGTGGCGCAGCGGTTCACCGCTGCGATAATCAGCGTCTTCTCAACGTTGGCGTCAACCGCCGAGGTCACGAGGATGGGAGAGATGCACCCTGGAGTTTCTGCGCTCGTGAGGATATTCGCAATCTGCTTCGCCGCAGCTTCTTGCTTGCTCGTTGGCGCTGCCCGACAGACGCCGGGCGCGGCTGTCCCGTCACAAACAACGCCGCCGCCCACCTTCTACAAAGATGTTCTGCCAATCCTGCAAAATCACTGTCAGAGTTGTCACCGCGCCGGCGAAGTCGCTCCCATGGCGCTAGAAACCTACGAGCAAACGCGGCCCTGGGCGCCCGCTCTGGCCCACGCGGTCGAGATGAAGATGATGCCGCCGTGGTTCGCTGATCCGCGCTACGGACATTTTTCCAACGACACTTCGCTGACCGCGCAGCAGATTGCGACGATCGTGTCGTGGGCCAACGAAGGTGCGCCCGCCGGGAATCCTCACGACGCTCCGCCGCCGCCCGCGTGGGCTAAAGGCTGGAATATTTCTCAGCCGGACCTCGTCATCGAAATGCCGAAGCCGGTAAAAATTCCTGCCCAGGGTGAAGTCGAGTACACCTACGAAATCGTGCCCACGCATTTTGCCGAAGACCGCTGGATGCAAATGTCGGAGTTTCGCCCCGGCAGCCCCGCGCACGTGCATCACGCGGTCGTCTACATTCGTCCGCCGGATTCGCACTGGCTGCGTCACGCGCCGGTCGGCGAGCCGTTCACGGCATCGACGCTCACTGATCCCGTGGAGCAGCGCGAGGCGCACGAAACTACCAGCGATCTGCTGCTGGTCTACGCGCCCGGCAGTTCGCCCGATCAATGGCCCGATGGAATGGCGAAGTTCGTCCCCGCGGGATCGGACCTCGTCTTTCAGATGCACTACACGACTAACGGCACCGCCGACAACGATCAAACAAGCATCGGCATCGTATTCTCGAAGACGCCGCCGAGCCAGAGAGTCATCACGCTGCAACTCAACAATCACGCGCTCATCATTCCGCCCGGAGCCGATGACTTTCGCGTAGAGGTCCAGGGCACGCTCCCCAACGACGCAATGCTGCTCAGCTTCTTTCCGCACATGCATTTGCGCGGCAAGCGCTTTGAATACGATATCGTTCACGACGATCGCAGCGTGGAAGTCCTGCTGCGCGTCAACTATCACTTCCATTGGCAATTGAGCTACAAGCTGGCCGAGCCGCGCCCGTTGAAGGCGGGAACCAGGCTGCGCGCGATCGCCTGGTACGACAATTCAAGAAATAACCCGCACAACCCCGATCCCGAGAAAACGGTGACGTGGGGCGATCAGACTTCCGACGAAATGATGGTAGGATTTTTCGACGTAGCCGTCCCAGCCGCGATCGACAAGTGGCACTACTTCATCCGCCAACCAGCACCCGACGCCAAGCCTGCGCCCGCGCCGAAGTGATCGAGCCTGCGGTGTCGTCGCGAACGCCGGCAGTGACGTGGAAGAGCGGCGCTTCAGCGCCGCGTAAGCGTTCAATAACCGCCGAGGGCTTTAGCCCTGTCTTAATTCACGTCTTCCTGTTCCTCTTCATCCAACTGAAAAGGCGGCAGCGCATTCAACGGAAGCTCATGCCCCGGCTCCCTCCAATACGCGCGATAACACTCGCCGGCGTCTTTCGGAGCCCACACCGTTCCATCCTCATATTCAATACGCCCCGGAAAAAAGATCAACCCGATCACGCTCTTGTCCGCGTAGTAACCCGCCAGCGCGCCCCCGTGAAATTTCTCGTCAGCAAGATTCACGGTCCTGCTCTCGTTCGGGCGCGTCGAGTCCATCCACAACCATTCATAAGGCACAGGATTCAGATTCTCGGTCGTCTTCACAAAAAATCCCGCGTGCACCGTCAGCCGCCGGATGCTCTTCCCCGAAGTATTCGTCAGTTCGAGATTCGAGGGCGTACCCGTCTGCCAGAATTCTCCTGCACCCAGCTTGACCGGGCACGACCGCGTCACCGGAGCGACAATCGTGTAAGTCGCCATCATGCCCGACTCCATGTGATCGGCAACATGACAATGAAATTGCCAAGTTCCGGGATTGTCGGCCACCATGTCGGCAACCGCCATGCTCGCCGGCAGCAGTTCAATTACATCAGTGTGCCGTTGCCCGTATGTCACCGTCTTCCCGTGCCAGTGCGGCGTGTGCATATCTTTCTCATTGCCCATGCCCAGCAGATACCAGCGCACTTTTTCTCCCTGCTTCATTACCAGCCCCGGCAAGTTTCCAAAAATGTATCCGTTCATCGCGTGGAATAGGCCTTCGTTCTTTCCCTGCATTTCATCAAAGATCATGAACATGGCGACGAATTCACGATCCACATCCTTCGGACTTCCGTCCGGCCGCGCCTTCCCAGCAGCTGTTACAACGATCGGTCCGAGTAATCCTGCATTGGTTTCCTGCGTGACTTCGACGTGCGCGTGGTACCACCACACAATCGAACTCGGATCTCCTGGTCCCGGCCCGCTACCCGCATCCGCGAGCCAGTGATAGGTAAACTTCCCCCCGGGCGGAATTTCCCCGCCCAGCCCGGTGCGCACATAACGCGCGCCCTCATTGTCCTTGTCGTAGCGCAATCCGTGCGGATGAATACTATGTTCCTTCTGGGTGCGGTTATAAAAATGAACCACAACTTTGTCCCAACCTCTGCCCGAATCACCGGACCCATGATTCCCAGCCATTCCGGCTGCGGCTTGCGCACTGTAAACGTTTCGTCGGTGTACTCGATATAACGCGTCTTCTGCCAGACGGTCCGGTTCCGCCACGGCATTGGGATGGGAATGCCGTCGACGAGATCATGCCCGCTCGGAGCATAGTCCCAGCTGACATCTTCGGCCGCGATGAAATAAGTTCGGGTTTTTCCTGCTGGATGTGAAGATGGGTGTGGAACCGTGCTGCCAAAACTTGGCACGGTCAGGAGACCGGCCAGAATTATCAAGCCTGCAATCGCATGCCGCATCATGAAGGAGTCGCCGCCATTATAGCCCCGCGCTGCGGTTGCTCAGCCGCGAAGCGGCGCAAGAATAGAGCCCACGGCGTAAGCCGTGGGTTAACTAGGTAGGAGAGGGACCAGCCCCAACCGGGCGAAAGAAAAACCTTCACACGCTTCCGGGGACAACAACACGCTGGGCTCCGCTTACGCTCGCCCCTTCTTCGCCGCCACCGCCGCTTGCTTGCCGGCCGTTTCCCACGGGCGTTTCGGACGATCCACAGGAGCCTTGTCGCGATCCTCAATCCGGTCGTAATGGTAAGACTCGCTCACCGTCCCGAGCGACTCGTTGTAGAGGCTGGGCAGCCCCAAGGCCACCTTCAACTCTTCGGCGAACGAGTGCAGCGCCTTCAGATGATCGGCAGAAGCCGGCACTTCCGTCTTCGACGTCTTGAGAAACTGCTGGTATCCCCGGTTCACCAGCTTCGAAATCTCGCTCCCGATCAGGTAGCCCGGATACGCGAAAATCTTCACGCCATCGTCCGGCAGCTTCTGGATCGCCGCCGACACGTTGTACTTCCGCAAAAAGACCCGGCCGTTGGTACCGGGAGCATCAGTTACATCGAACCCGTTCTCGCGCAGCCAGGCCAGCGCTTCCTCGTAGGTCCGTGCTTCAATGGTTTTCGGCATTTCTTTCGACGTCAACCTTTCCTTGTGCTCGTCTCCCCGTCATAATTGGATGCAGGTTCTTAGCGCGCGGGCGTAACTTTACATCAACCGCATCGCCGGGCGAACCTTGTTCATCTAAACTTGTTCAGCTATAAGCGTCATCTAACAAATTACTACATACCCTGTTTCCAGTCCCATAGCACATTACGTTGGTCACGGGAATTTAGTTCAGATATGGCACAACGCTCGACGAAAACGGCTGAAATGTCCACTCGACCTCCGCACCTTGGACCGCAGGAACCGGCGCCGCCATTAGGCGAAACTCTCGGACACAGCCTGGTCGAGCGCATCGGCAACACTCCGCTGCTTCGCCTCGACGCACTCACCCGCGACCTGCCCGGCGTAGCACTTCTGGGCAAGGCCGAGTGGTACAACCCGGGCGGATCGGTCAAGGATCGCGCCGCCTCGCGCATCGTCGCCGAGGGCCGCGCCAGTGGCCAGCTTCGCCCCGGCAAGATTCTTCTCGACGCCACCAGCGGCAATACCGGCATCGCCTACGCCATGCTGGGAGCCGCCGAAGCCTTCCCCGTCACGCTCTGCATGCCAGAAAACGTTTCGCGCGAACGCAAACAGATTCTCCAAGGCTACGGAGCCAACATTGTTTATACCGATCCGAACGACGGTTCCGACGGCGCGATCCGTAAGGCGCGCGAGTTGGCCGGCAAACATCCCGAGCAATATTTCTACGCCGACCAGTATTCCAACGACGCCAACTGGCAGGCCCACTATCACACGACCGCCAACGAAATCTGGCAGCAGACCCAGGGCCGCATCACCCACTTCGTCTCGATGCTCGGTACGAGCGGAACTTTTGTCGGAACCACGCGCCGCCTCAAAGAACTGAATCCGCGAGTGCAGTGCATCTCCCTGCAGCCCGATTCCTCCTTCCACGGAATCGAAGGCGCAAAGCACATGCCGACCGCGCTGGTGCCGAAAATTTACGACCCCACGCTCGCCGACCAGAACCTGGAAATCTCCACCGAAGACGCCTACGCCATGGCAAGACAAATGTCGCGCCGCGCCGGATTGCTCGTAGGAATCTCAGCCGCAGCCGCGGTAGTGGGTTGCCTGAAGATAGCCCGCGACCTCGAGCTGAAACGCAATCAGGAAGCTGTAATCGTAACCATCCTCTGCGACTCCGGCGACAAATATTTAAGCGAAAGATTCTGGGCCGAAGAATGAACGAAGTACATCGAAACCGGGTGCCCCATCCTTAACCGCGTTCTTTGCGGTTAGGGTGGGGATTTTGATCTTAAGTTTTTGACTCCGATTCCGCGTGGCAAACCGATGTTAAAGCTATCCCAACAACATTACGAAGCGATCCGGAAACACGGCGAAGAAACCTATCCCCACGAATGCTGCGGAGTCCTCCTCGGCCACGTAGACGACAACAGCTCCCGCATCGTCACGTCCACCGCCCGCGCCGGGAACACCCGCACCGACTCCCCGCAAAACCGCTACAACATCGACCCCCGCGAGCTCATTCGCATCCAGAGCGAAGGCCGCAAACGCGGCGAAGACATCATCGGCTTCTACCACTCCCACCCCGACCACCCCGCGCAGTGGTCCAAGACCGATCTCGCCGAAGCCCACTGGTTCGGCTGTTCCTACGTCATCACCAGCGTGGAAAAAGGGAGAGCCGCAATCACCAACTCCTTCGAACTCGCCGGCTCCGACGAGTCCGACAAGCAGCTGGTTGATGAGAAAATCGAAATCGCCTGACTACTGTTTCGGCAGCCGTGCGGCAACAAATGTCGCGGGACGGTCGGCGGCCTGCGGATCGAGATTGGCCAGCACTGCAATCACATATCCCGACTGCGGGCAGATCTTCAACTCTCCATTCATGCCAGGCGCGCCCCCGCCATGGCCAAAGCAGCGTACGCCGTCGGACGAAGTCTCGTCGTTGAAGCCGTAAGCGTATTTCGAACCGTCAGGCCGATCGGCTTTGCCTGTAGTCAGCAACTCCAGGTGCTGAGCGTCGAGCAGTTTGTGATTCTGCAGCGCGTTGGCGAATGCGAGCAAGTCTTCCACCGTCGAGTAACCTCCACCCGCCGAGGTACCGCGATAAGGCAGCGTATCCGTATTCGGTTTCCACTCAGGGGAATCCATTTTTGTGTAGCCGACCGATCGATCCGTAACCGGCTGCTCTTCAGGAAGAGAATCGGTCGAATTCATTCCCGCCGGTTTGAAAATGTGCTCGCGAACATAGTCGTAGTAGTCCTGCCCGCTTGCCTTTTCGACGACGAGACCCAGCAGCAGAAATCCATAATTGCTGTAATCCCACCGGCTGCCCGGCTCGAAGGCAAGAGGTCGCGCGCCGTAAAGCTTCACATAATCCTGAAGCGTTTTCAGCTCCAGCCGGTGCTTGTCGAACTCAGGTCCGAAGAAATCGCCGGTGCCGCCGGTATGCGTGAGCAGGTGGTGAATCGTGACCTTCGAAGCCAGATCCTTGTTGGGATAGTCCGGCAGATACTTCGCCAGCGGATCATCGAGATGAATCTTTCCCGCCTGCACCAGCTGCAGCACTGCGGTTGCAGTGAACATCTTGTTCATCGATCCGATGCGGAACTTGGTGCTCAGCGTGTTCGGAATCTTCTTCTCCCGGTCCGCCATTCCGTAGGCGGCCGTAAATACCGGCTTGCCATTTTTTGCTATCAACGCCGTTCCGGAAAACTGATCGGCCGCTGCCGCCTGGTCAAGGTATCCGCGAAGTGCTTTGAGCGCCTCAGCCTCCGTCAGGCGTTGGATAGCGAACTCCGCCGGCCGCGGAATGGCGCGAAGTTCGACGCCCTTAATCATGTGCGGCTCGGCCGCCCCCACCTCGACCACCATCCGCGCAAACTGGTCGGAGCCCCGCTCCTGCACCAGGGCCGAGCACTTGCTGGCATCACAGGCTTCGGCTTTTCTCAGATCGAAGCCGCCGGTCTGTTCCCGGAATTCCAATTCGCGGTCGATATCCTTGGCCCGGGCGGGATAGTTTTTCTCGAAAAACGCAAGGAGTGTGGCTTTGTCGCCGCTGTTGAAAGCTTGGAGCCAGCCAGTAAGTTGGTGTGCGGCTGCTGTGTCAGGAAGCTGGACTTGCGCTGGCAGCGATCCGCAAAGCAAGAATGCGGCTGCCATCGAAAGTGCGATTTTGATCTTCATGCGTCTCCAGTGAATCTCGTCAGCAACGATTCACTCGCGGGCAGCGACTCGAGCCTGCTTTTTCACAATTGCTCAGGTCGGTTGCGATGCTATCAGATACATACAAATGAGATATCGAATGTTGCAGGCAGCGAGGATTTGACGCTTCATCGCGAAAGCCGTAAGCATGCCTGCACCAAAATCTGTCACCGAGCTGTGAACGGGCTGCACTCGATTGAAAACTCAGATAGTTGCAGGCGCGGATTTTCGATTGACGAAAAAAATAGAAGGAGTACAACAAGATCGTTCTTTGAC
>Ga0074044_10000350_pt1 | contig 45830 bp, 41 predicted proteins | sample BogForMeECP23OM1_FD_94443 | JGI IMG/M metagenome (GOLD analysis project Ga0074044, IMG submission 94443) | Bog forest soil microbial communities from Calvert Island, British Columbia, Canada - Bog Forest MetaG ECP23OM1 | ecosystem: Environmental > Terrestrial > Soil > Wetlands ...
ACGGCCACGTGCTGAGCCCGGGCTTCATCGACGTGCATACGCATTACGACCCTCAGCTCTGCTGGGATCGTCTGGCAACGCCGAGCCTGGAGCACGGCGTGACGACGGTCATCGTCGGCAATTGCTCTTTGAGCCTGGCGCCCGTGCGCGCGGGTTCCAGCCGCAAGATCATCAAGATGTTCGGCAAGATCGAGGACATCAAGGAGCCCACTTTCGACGAGGGGGTTCCGTTCACCTGGGAAAGCTTCGGCCAGTATCTCGATTTCATCCGGCCCGGCTTGGGCATCAACGTCGGCGCGATGGTCGGCCATTCGGCGCTGCGCTGGTACGTGATGGGTCCGGAAAGCCAGGAGCGCGTTGCGACCGGCTCTGAGATCGCACAGATGTGCGAAGTGCTCGAAGCCGCGATGGCGGCGGGGGCGATCGGCCTCTCCACGTCGTACGTTGATATCGACGAAAATGGCCGGCCGGTTCCGAGCCGCCTTGCCGACATGCGCGAAAAGGTGGCGCTGTGCAAAGCGATGGCCAAAAGCGGGCGCGGCACCCTGCAGACCGTGCCGTATTTCATCGATCCCGAGCAGCAACTCCAGAATATCCAGGAGCTGGGCGATCTGAGCCTCGCCAGCGGCATCTTCTGTACGATCGCGCCGATCGTCTACAGCCCTGCCGCGCCCGACAACTACCTGCGCAATCTCGACAAGCTCGACGAGCAGCGCGCTCGTGGCGCGAAGGTGTTCGGCCAATCGATGCCGCGAAGCTTCAATATCAATATCCGGCTGTCGGAGACTTCCTTTCTCCTTTACGGCGTCAGCTCTTGGAACACTCTCATGCAGCTTCCGCTCGCCGAACGAATCGCGGCCTTCGCGGATCGCGCCGCGCGCCCGAAACTGGTCAGCGATGCCGAGCGGCGCATTTCGCCTCTGCTGCATGCGGCGGTGGTGGGCGAGGTGTACAACCAGTCGAATCGGGAGTATCAGGGGCAGCGTCTTGCCGAGATCGCCAGGAAACAGAGCAAGTCGATCCCGGATGCGATGCTCGATATCGCGGTTGCCGACGATCTGCAGACCGAATTTCAGATAAACGACGTTATTCACGCCGACCCGGAAATCGTCGCGCGAATCCTCGACCATCCTTCGATTCACATCGGCGCGTCCGATGCGGGCGCGCACGTGTCGCAGTTCTGCGGAGCCGGCGACACCAGCGACCTGTTTGCGCGCTTCGTCCGCCAGTTCGGCAAGCTGAGCCTGGAACGCGCCGTCCATCGCGTCACGGCGGAACCGGCCGATGCGTGGGGTATCAAGAATCGAGGCAGAATCGCAGTCGGCGCCTGTGCCGATCTGACGCTCTTTGACGCCAAGACCATTTCGCGCGGCGAGGAAGTGTTCGTCAGCGATTTCCCCGGTGGCGGAAATCGTTACATCCGGCACGCGCGCGGAATCGACAAGGTTATAGTCAACGGTGAAGTGGTCGTCGACTCGGGCGCCTACACCGACGCCCGCCCCGGCCAGATCGTCTGATTGGCTGACTGAAGAGCGGTAGGCGCGGCGAAGACGCCGCGCATCGATCCACGGGCGAGACGCCCGCGCCACCCTTTCGTCCGATTCGATACCCTAGGTCTTCAACCAAATTCGCAGCGGCCCTATCGATTCGAAGCCCAGAGCAAGCGCGTTGCGGAGTTCGTCGCCGTGCTCATATCCGACAATCGGCAGGCCTGGAAATACTTCGGCGATTGTCGCGAGCGACGCCGCGCCGCAATCGAACATCTCGGCATCGGGCGCAAAGAAGTTCGACCATCCAACGACGCCATCGCTGCGATTCGCGATCGCCCCCGCGACGACACGACCATCGCGATAGCCTGCGACCACCGTGATGTCTGTGCTCTGCAATAGCGAAGGTACGAAAATTCTGTCTTCGCTCCCATCGCCGCCGCCTGCCCTGCTCCACGCTGCCTCCCAATCAGCAAGCGCGCGATCGCTCCGTACAATTTCCCATCGCGCCACCTCTCCGCCAGAGGCGATACCATTCTTCAGTCCCGAAGCTGGCAGATAGATCCATTCCGCCGCGAACAGCACACGGAATCCCCGGGACGCGAGGTCGAGCGTGCAGAAACTGTCCTTGACCGCCCATCCGGGCGGCAGGCGCGCCGCAATCAGATCGTCGATTAGATCGAGCTGCCGTGGATTGGGCTCCGCGATTGTTCCCGCATTGGGATAGAAGCGCGGGACTGGGCGGCGATTGAGCCACATCCCTTCAAGGAATTCGCCGGCATTCCCGTGTGCGCGGCAGACCGCGTCGCACCATTCGGCATTGTTGCGCGCCGCGCGGACATTGCGATCGTCGATCATGGCGACGGCATCATATCGCGATGGTCATCTCGCGTCGCGCAGCCGAGTATTTTTTACCTATTGAGTCTTGCAGATTATGTGACAGTTCGCTCCAGCGAATCTCCGTTTCCGTCATTCCCGCGCGGCTACGCCGTGCGCCTTGCGCCTGCCGCGCGAGGAAACCCGCTCTTTTTTGTCCTGCCGCTGCAGGAGAATTCGGGATTCCTCACGCGCGGCAGCCACGCGCGCGGGAATGACAAACCAGGACGGTGGGAGCCGAGTCGATGTTATGCAGGACTCAATAAGCCGTATCGACTGCCGCGTCAGCGAAACTAGCTGTATTTTCGTTCGGACCACCACGGAAAATACGGTGGCATGCCCTTCGATACGCGGTCGGGGAACTTCGCGGGGCGCTTTTCCAGAAATGAGCTGACGCCTTCTCTGGCGTCCCCGGACGAACCGCGCGCGTAGATGCCGCGGCTGTCGATCTTGTGCGCTTCCATCGGATGGTCGGCGCCAAGCATCTTCCAGAACATCTGGCGGATCAGCGCGACCGACACCTGCGAGGTGTTGTCCGCTATCTCACGCGCGAGCGCACGCGCCGCGGGTATCAGCTCTTCGGGTTTGTAGAGCGCCTTCACCAGGCCGCCTGCAAGGGCTTCCTGGGCGGGGAAGACCCGTCCGCTAAAAGCCCATTCCAGCGCCTGCGAGATTCCGACGACTCTTGGCAAAAACCAGCTCGAACACGCCTCGGGCACGAGGCCGCGACGTGAGAATACGAATCCGAAGCGCGCGTTGTCCGATGCGATCCGGATATCCATCGGAAGCTGCATCGTGGCGCCCACTCCGACTGCCGGCCCGTTGACCGCCGCGATGACGGGCTTCAAGCATTCGAAGATGCGCAGCGTCAGCCGTCCTCCCCCATCGCGAATCGCTTCCTGGCTCCAATCGACGGAGCCATCGGCCTTCACAACGGCTTTGCGATCGGGACGATCCTGGCGTTCCTGCGGGTCGAAGGTCCTGGCGCCCGCCGACAAATCCGCGCCGGCACAGAAGCCGCGGCCCGCGCCGGTCACGATGATCGCGCGCACGTTGTCGTCCGCATCCGCCTTGTCGAATGCGTCGATCATTTCGTTCATCATCTCGCCGGTAAACGCGTTGAGGCGTTCGGGGCGGTTGAGGGTGATAGTCAGGATGTTGTCAGCGACGTCGTAAAGGATTGTCTGATAAGCCATGCCTGTCTCCTGGGCCGGAAATTGCTGAGCGCACTTTAACATGGCTTGCGATAAGGCGAAGTCTTGCGCTTTCGCTTGAAATCGCCTTTTGTTAAACGCTCGTTTAGCTCGTCAAAGGAGAACCACCCGTGGATTTCAGCATTCCGGCCGACATAAAGGCCTACCTCAAGGAACTCGACGCTTTTATCGAAAAAGAGATCAAGCCGCTCGAAGGCGAAAACGACAACCTCCGCTTCTTCGACCATCGCCGCGAATGGGCGCGCACCGATTTCGAAAACGGCGGCTTGCCGCGCCACGAGTGGGAGGACCTGCTGCGCGAGATGCGCCGGCGGGCCGACAAGGCCGGCCACTTCCGCTACGGGCTGCCGAAGGAGTACGGCGGCAAGGACGGCACCAACCTCGCGATGGCGATAATCCGCGAGTACCTGGCGGCCAAGGGCCTCGGGCTGCACAACGATCTCCAGAACGAAAGCTCGATCGTGGGCAATATGCCGACCGTGCTGATGTTCCGGGACTTCGGCACCGAGGAGCAAAAGAAGAAATTCATCCCCGGCATTCTCGACGGATCGATTCGGATCGCGTTCGGCCTGACCGAGCCGAATCACGGCTCCGATGCGACCTGGATGGAAACGCGCGGCGTACGCGAGGGCGACGGATGGCGCATCAACGGCGCCAAGATGTGGAACACGGGGCTTCACGTCGCCACCCACGACTTCATCTTCGCCCGCACCAGCGGGCCTGACGGGAAACCGCGAGGCATCACCTGCTTTATCGTTCCGACCAAGAGCGAGGGCTTCAAAATCGAAGAGTACCTCTGGACCTTCAACATGCCGACCGACCATCCGCGCGTCTCGTTCAAGGATGTGTATGTCCCTGCCGGTGAAACTCTCGGCGACCCCGAAAACGGACTCGCGGTCGCGCAGCATTTCGTACACGAAAATCGCATCCGCCAGGCGGCATCGTCGCTGGGCGCCGCACAATACTGCATCGACGAATCGGTCAAATACGCCAAGGTACGCAAACCGTTCGGCAAGCCGCTCGCCAACAACCAGGCAATCCAATGGCCGCTCGTCGAGTTGCATACCGAAGCGGCGATGCTGCGAGAGCTGATTCACAAGACCGCGTGGGAGATGGATCAAATTCCCAAGCCGGAAGTGGCGATCAAGCTCTCCGACAAGGTCGCGATGTGCAACTACCGGGCGAATCGCCTGGTGTGCGATGCGGCCGACCGCGCGATGCAGGTGCACGGCGCAATCGGCTATTCACGTCACAAGCCGTTCGAGCACATCTTCCGGCACCATCGCCGCTACCGCATCACGGAAGGCTCCGAAGAGATCCAGATGCGGCGCGTCGCGCAGATCATGTTCGGATTCGGCAGCCGGGCAAAAGCCGAGGAATAGGCAAATCGCGGAAAGGTTCAGCGCTGGATAATGAGTACGGACGATTTTGCCCGCAACCTGCGAGTCGCGGTCGCGCGCCATATCGGCGCGCCCGGAACCATTCACGATTTGCAGCAGTTGACTGGGGGCGCAAACAGAACGACCTGGTCCTTCGATGCGGACGTCGGCGGGCCGCGGCAGAGACTGATCATGCAGCTCTCCGTCGCGGTGCCGGATGATGTGCCACATCCGCTCGCAGAAATCTCGCCGCATCCGACGGCAGAGGAAGGCGCGCGGCTGATGATGGCGGCGGCCAAAGCCGGTGTTCCCGCGCCGCGAGTCCGCGCGATCCTGGAAACGCCAGATGGGTTGGGGCCGGGCTACATAACTGACAGGGTAGATGGCGAGACGCTGGCGCCAAAAATCCTGCGCGAGGCAGCATTCGGCCCCGCGCGCGCAAAGATGACGCAACAGGCGGGCGAGATCCTCGCCAGAATTCACCGCATCCCGCTTGCCGAGGTCCCCTATCTTCATGGACAGACTGCGGCAGAGATGATCGACGCGCAGCGCAAGGTCGTCGACTTTTATGGCCTGCACCTGCCGGCGATCGAATGGGGCCTTCGATGGGCCTCGGACAACGTGCCGAAGAATGCGCGGCACACGGTGGTGCACGGAGATTTCCGCATCGGCAACCTGATCGTGGGCGAAAACGACGGGATCCGGCTGGTGCTTGATTGGGAAATCGGCCAGGCCAGCGACCCGATGCAGGATCTCGGATGGCTGTGCGTGAAGACCTGGCGCTTCGGCGGCAAGCTGCCGGTGGGCGGTTTCGGGAGGCGCGAGGATTTGTTCGCCGCCTACGAGAAGGCGAGCGGGCACAGCGTCGATCCTGCGCACGTCCGGTTCTGGGAAGCGTTCGGTAGCGTCAAGTGGGCCGCGGGATGCCTTCGACTGGGCATGCGCGGAATAGAGGAGATGGGGATTGAACGATGCGCGATCGGACGGCGTATCGAGGAACCGTTGTGGGATTTCTACGAGCTGCTCGAAGGCCGCGACTGAGTATCGAAATTACTACCTATGCCACTGAGTACACCTAACGCGAAGGTCATTCTGCAGGCCGCGGTGAAGTACCTGGAAGAAGAGTTGCTGCCCACGCTGACCGGGTATCATCGGTTCAAGACTCGCGTCACCATCAATGCGCTCAACACTATCCGCCGGGAGATGGAGCTGCGCGGCGCGCAGGCGGCGGCAGAGCGTGAGCGGCTGGTCGCGCTGCTTGGTCACGAAGGCGATGTCGAAGAACTGAGCCGCGAGCTCGCACAACGCATCCGCGATGGCGCCATCGCGCTCGACGATCCCGCCCTGCGCACGCACATCCGCCAATCGCTCGCCGACGCCCTGGCGATCAACAATCCGAAGTGGTTCGACCGTTGACCCCTGGCGCCGTTACTCGCTGACACCTTTCACGTTGGCATAGCAGAACAGTCCGCACGTTTGGGCGATCGCGGCGAGGAGACGCAGGAATTTCCCTGCCTTATGCAGCGATTCCGGATGAGCTAGTAATCGCAGGCGAAGCGAGGTGCGCATTTGGCCGACTCTCCAGAGTTCAATCCCGCTACTGCCGGAAACTTCAGCATCAAGCAGATGCTGCCTACGCTGTTCCTGGACGCGGCGATGCCTGTGATCGTCTTCAACGTACTCACACATCGCGGCGTATCGACGCTCTGGGCGCTAGTCGCGGGTGGAATCTTTCCGGCGATCAATATCGGCCGCGGATGGTTGAAATCGCATAAGCTCGATCCGCTGGGGATTATCGTTCTCTCATTCATCGCGGTCGGCACCGCGGCCTCATTGATTTCCGGCAGCGTGTTCTTTGCATTGGTCAAGGAATCGTTCATAACCGCAACGTTCGGATTTATCTGCCTTGGTTCACTGCTGGCGGAGCGCCCGCTGATGTTCTACATCGCGCGGCAATTCGTCGCGGGAGACGACCAGGCGCGCATCGAATGGTGGAACGGCCTCTGGCAGTATCCCGGTTTTCGCTCGACACAGCGCTTCATTACCGCCGTTTGGGGCATCGCCTACGTCGTCGAGGCTCTGGTACGGGTCGTATTCGCACTGACCTTGCAGCCCGCGACGGTGGTCGCCGTGTCGCCGGTGATGGGTATAGGCGTTACGGTCGTGCTGATCATGTGGACGCGGCGCTACTCGATCGCGACGCGCGACCGGCGGATGCGCGAGATGCAGCTCGCCGAATCCGGCTGACGGCGCCCGGGTTGCGGATCATTTTTCAGGATCCGCGTATGCGAAAGGACGGCTTTCGCTGTCGAGCCACGTGCGGCCGCCTCCCGCCGGGCGCAAATGCCATTGCACGAATCTTTGCACTATTGCGAAGAACAGTGCGGTCGAAATTCCGAACATCAACATCCCGTCCACCGCTTCGAGCGGGCCCAGCAGCCGCCATCGGGGCGCCATGATGATGTCGCCGTAGCCGAGCGTCGTGTAGTTGACGCACGAATGATAAAAGGCCGTGGCAAAAGCATTGAACTCTCCCAAAATGACAAAGGCCGCAGCCCAGAGAGCCATCTCAACCAAATGCGCCGTCAACAGCATCGTCAATATGGCAAACAGGATCGGCATATCCTGAATCTGGCGTCTGCCCACCGAGCCGCGCAGAAACCGGCGCTGGAGCAATCGCGCGATCGTGGTCCCGGCAGCCGAGTGGCACAGCAGGGTACATAGCGTCATGAAGATGCCGACCAGGAGCGGCACGAGAAGCGCGATCGGTTGCTGCGATTGAACCATTGACTCCTCCCGAGAGGCGCGATGCGCAGTCCTTTATGCCGCGCCGCTCATAGAGGAGCAATTGACGCCTGCGGGGCGCCGATGATCGCAAATTGTACCGATGAACGCCGCAAGGGCCGCGGCGCCGTTCAGTAAAAAATCACAGACCCAGTAGCTTGCGCAGCCTCATCGGGCTGAACCCGAGGATCGACTCTTGGCCGACGCGAATTACTGGAACGGCGCGAAAGCCTGATTTGATCAACTCGTCGCGCGCCGCGGGATCGTCGCCGATATTCCGTTCGACGAACGGAACGCCGTGTTGCGAAAGAAAACTCATCGCCGCGTGGCAGGCGGAGCAGCCGTGGTTGGTGAAGATGGTTACTTCCTGCATAACAGTCCTCGTTGCGGGCCTTTTAGCCGGTCGCATCCCTGGCAATCGCGAATCATCTTGCGGAGCGTACGTTGCAGGCGCTGAAGCCGCAGAATCTCCTGCGTCATTTCCGAAAGCTTCGTTTCCGCCTTCCTCGTGATCGGCCCGCATTCCCGGGTCGACTTGACCCCCAGGGAAAGAAGCTCCCTGATTTCGCGCAGGGAAAATCCCAGCCCCTTCGCATCTTTGACGAACCGCAGCCGGTCGACCGCGTCTTCGGAATAGTTGCGATAGCCCGACGTCAAACGCCGAGGTGCGGCGATGATTCCCTGGCGCTCATAAAAGCGCAGGGTGTCGATACTCAAGCCCGCGCTGCTGGCTAGTCGGCCGATCGTCATCTGTTATAAGGATAGACCTTGGACCATAGTCCGGGGGCAAGTACCCTGGGCGGCCCATTTTGGCCAAACCGTGGTCCAACTTTGCGCCCTACAGACTATGCAAACGCTTCGCGCTGTACCTCGCGTATGGGTATTATGCGTGATGATTTGTAGGGTATAAGCCAGCTCCAGATGCAAGTCGAAGCTATCGCGGCCAAGCCGCTGACCGAGCTCAATTTCGAGCGGGGCAAGGACTCGTCTCTGATCATCCATTTGGCCGGGAGCTGGCGGATGCATCACGGACTGCCGTCAGCCATAGCGATCAGGCACGAACTCGAAAAGACCCCCCCGGTGCGCCTGGTCACGTTCGAGACCGGCGAGCTTGGCGAATGGGACAGCGGTTTGCTCACCTTCGTTGCCCGCGCGGCGGAGATCTGCGAGTCGCGCAAAGTCAAGGTTGAACGCTCGGGTCTTCCCGAGGGGCTCGTTCGCCTTCTCGAGCTCGCGGAGGCGGTGCCTGAAAACAAGGATGCGAGGGTAAAGAGCACGGCGAAGCCACTGCTGGAACGAGTCGGTACCGCGACCCTCGACTACGGCGAGGGAACCAAGGCATTCCTCACTTTCCTGGGCGAGTTGACGATGGCGTTTGGCCGGATGCTCGAGGGCAAAGCGCGTTTCCGCCGCTCTGACCTGCTCATCCTGATTCAGGATTGCGGCGCCAACGCATTCGGCATCGTGACGTTGATCAGCTTTCTGGTCGGAACCATCCTCGCCTTCATGGGCGCCGTTCAGCTTCAACAATTCGGCGCGGCGATCTACGTTGCCGATCTGGTTTCGATCGGGATGGTGCGCGAGATGGGCGCGATGATGACGGCGATCATCATGGCGGGCCGCACCGGAGCCTCCTACGCCGCGCAGCTGGGTACGATGAAGGTGACCCAGGAAATCGATGCGCTCACCACGATGGGAATTTCGCCGATGGAGTTCCTGGTGCTCCCGCGGGTACTGGCGCTGGTCCTCATGATGCCGCTGCTGTGCGTATTTTCGGATCTGATGGGCATCCTGGGCGGCGCCTTCGTGGGTGTGGCGATGCTCAAACTTGCGCCGGTGACCTTTTTTCGCGAGGCTTGGAACGCGCTCACGCTCACCAATCTGTTCGGCGGCCTGTTCAAGGCCACTGTGTATGGCGTGATAATCGGGATTTCAGGCTGCCTGCGCGGCTTCCAATGCGGCCGAAGTTCGTCGTCCGTGGGTGATGCCGCCACGTCGGCGGTGGTGACCGGAATCGTGTGGGGCGTTATCGCCTGTGGAACGCTGGCGTTTCTTTTCAACCTGATAGGAATTTGATTGGGTGGACCTGACGACTTGGGCGAAGCATCGACACAACCATCGACCGACAAAACCGGAGCCGTGCGGGAGCCCCACATGATCGTACGCGATCTGACGATGGCTTTCGGCGATTTCGTGGTAATGCACGATCTCAACTTCACCGTCGCGCGCGGAGACGTGTTTGTGATCATGGGTGGCAGCGGATGCGGCAAGAGCACGCTGTTGAACCACATGATCGGCCTGTTGGAACCAGCCAAGGGTGAGATCTTTTACCGCGATTTCAACTTCACGCGCGGCTTGCCTGAGCAGCGCGAGAAGATGCTGCGGCGGATAGGGGTGCTGTACCAGGGGGGCGCGCTTTGGAGCTCGATGACGCTGGCCCAGAATATCGGCCTGCCGCTGGAGGAGTTCACCGATCTCTCGCCCAAGGAGATCCGCGCGATCGCGTCGATCAAGCTGTCGCTGGTCGGCCTGCGCGGATTCGAGGACTACTACCCCAGCCAGATCAGCGGCGGCATGCAGAAGCGCGCAGGGCTGGCGCGCGCGATGGCACTCGACCCCGAGGTGCTGTTCTTCGATGAGCCTTCGGCAGGCCTGGACCCCATCAGCTCGCGGCTGCTCGACGATCTGATCCTGGAGCTGCGCGACGGACTCGGCGCCACCGTCGTGGTGGTCACTCACGAGCTGCCGAGCATTTTCACGATCGCCAACAACAGCGTCTTTCTCGACGCCGAGAGCAAGACCATGGTTGCGAGCGGCGATCCCAAGGAGATGCTCAAGCATTCGACGGATCCGAAGGTGCATAACTTTCTCACTCGCGGCGCCGATGAAAAGCATGCCGGATAACTAAATGGGCAAAAGAGCCAATCCCACAATGATCGGAGCGTTCGTGCTCGGCTCACTGGCGATCGTGATCGCGGTGATCGTCATGCTGGGTTCGAGCCATTTTTTCGTGCGCGAGCACAAGTTCGTCATGTTCTTCAACAGCGACGTCAACGGCTTGAACGTCGGCGCTCCGGTGAAGTTCCGCGGCGTCGAAATCGGAGCCGTGACGAATATCCTGCTGAGCCTGGGCGGCCTTGGGGCCGGCGGCCTGCAGCAACAAGGCGCCGAGGTCCGCATCCCGGTAATCATCCAGCTCGACTCGCGCAAGATACTGGCCCGCGGCGCCGAACTCGATTTGGATGATCCCAGGCAGATTCAGAGCGCTATCCAGCTCGGCCTTCGCGGTACGCTCGCGACGAGCAGCTTTCTTACCGGGCTGCGGTACGTCGACCTGAACATGCATCCCAACACACCCGTCAAATACTATCTGGGGCGCAATTCGCCCTATCCCGAGATTCCCACCATCCAGACTCCGCTGGAGGAGGCGCAAACCGCCGCGGTCAAAATCATGTCGGCGCTCGAGAAGGTCGACTTCAATAAGCTGGTCACCTCGTTAACCCAAACCGCGAACGAGATAGGGAGCTTGGCCCAGTCGCAGGAACTCAAAAAGACCATCGAGGCGCTCGATCAGGCGGCCACCAGCATGACCCAAACCGCCGCAAGCATCAAAAGCACCAGTGATTCACTGGAAAAGCAGCTCCAGCCCAGCGTGGAAGACCTGCGCCAGACCACCGCGGCAGCGCGCGCCACCCTTCAGCAGACGCAGGACACTCTGGCCGCCGTGCAGGCCACGCTGGGTCCGGGCTCTCCGGTAAGCTACGAACTCGTCAATACGCTCGAACAGACGTCCGATGCCGTCCGGTCGCTGCGGCAGCTTTCCGATTACCTGGAACGCAACCCCAGCTCACTGGTGCGCGGGCGCTACGTGAAGGATGACGGTAAATGAAACGAGCGCTAACGATATTCGCGCTGTGCGCGCTGCTGATCGCGGGATGTCTTTCGCCGCGGCGGGACGATTCCAGGTTCTTCGTCCTGTCTCCGGCAGGCGCCGATCCCGCAACCACCTCCGCTCGTCCGATCGTGCTCGGCGTCGGTCCGATCAAGCTTCCCGGCTATCTCGATCGGCAGGAAGTCGTCACCCGCGTCGCGCCGAATCGGCTCGAACTTTCCAGCACCGATCGATGGGCCGAGTCGCTCGATACCGACTTCACTCGCGTCCTCGCGCAGGATCTCTCCACCGATCTCGGAACGCAGCGCTTTATCTTCTATCCCTGGTACGCCACCACGCACGTGGACTATCAGGTCAAGGTCGACGTCTATCGATTTGAAGCCGGCGCGGACGGCAAGATCGATCTGACGGCCCATTGGCAGGTTCTTGACGGCACCGGCAAGCTCCTGATCGCGCGCGACTCCAGCTACGCGGAGACCGCGGCGGCAGGCGACGCGGGCGCGTCAGCGGCCGCGCTGAGCCGGGCGCTCGGCAAGCTGTCGGGGGAAATCGCCGCGGCAATTCAATCCATGCCGCCTCCTTCCGACACCAGCTCCAGCCACGCGTGAACATCGGCGCACCGCGCCCGCTCTGTTGCGGGAGAGGTCGAGCGGCGCGGCCCTTGTTTCTTTTCGCAAGGGCCGTGACGCGAGGGTGAGGGTGCTGCATGCACTGCCGGAAATTCTGACGCTACGGGTCGCCGGCGAGACGCCAGCGCTACCAAAGCGAGGAACAAATTCCTGAGTGGCGCCGACGTCCCGCCGGCGTCTTTTTGCCCGATCAGCCGCTTGTGTTCGTCGCGCGTTTTCTGTCATCTCGACCAGAGCGCGTCACACACCATCAAACGATGACCGACACTATCTCCAAGTACCAGCAGGGCTACCGGCGCATGCTCGTCGATATGCACATCCCCGATTGGGACCCCGCGTTCCTTGCGCAATACGACCCGTGCGCGATGGCCGATCTCTTCCAGCGCGCAAATCTCGCCTCTGCGATGATCTACTGCAAATCGCACGCGGGCCTCTGCTACTGGCCGACGCGCGCGGGCAAAATGCACGCAAACCTCCGCGGGCGCGACGCCGTCGGTGAGATGGTCGCCGAGCTGCGCAAGCGCGAAATCGCAGTCTGCGCTTACTACAGCATCGTGTTCGACAACTGGGCAGTGGAGACTCATCCCGATTGGCGCCAGCGAACCATCAGCGGCGCCGACTTCCGCGGCGCCTCGCGCTACGGCACCTGCTGCATGAATCATCCTCAGTATCGTGCCTACGAGATGGCGCAGCTCGACGATCTGCTCTTACGCTACGCCTTCGATGCGATCTTCCTGGACATGATCTTCTGGCCGGTCATCTGCGGATGTGATCATTGCCGCGCGCGCTTCCGCGCCGAATCGGGCAGGGAAATTCCCGCGACCGTGGATTGGACCTCGCGCGATTGGTGCGAATTTCAGGCCGCCCGCGAACGATGGTCTTCCGAATTTACGGCCGAGTTGGTGGCCAAAGCGCGCTCGCTCACACCCGGCATCGGCGTCACCCACAATCTCGCACCGGCGCTATGGAACTGGGTTGTCGCGCAATCGCTCTCCGCGTCACGCCATGACACCTTCGTGGCCGGCGATCTGTATGGCGATCGCGTCGAGCAGCTGGTTGTCTCCAAGCTGATGGTCCATCTGTCCGAGACCCGCCCCGCCGAATTCATGACCAGCTTGTGCTCGGACTTGAGCGACCACGTGCGCCTCAAGAGCGAAGGGCAGATGCGCACGCAGGCGATGGCTGCCACCGCGATGTCATCGGGATTTCTGTTCATCGACGCGATCGATCCCGCGGGCACCGTGAACCCGGCGGCGTATGAACGGGTGGGCCGGGTCTTCTCCGCCACGCAGCCCTACGAACAATTTCTCGGCGGCACGCCCATCGAAGATGTCGCCGTGTATTTCTCCGTCGACTCGCAGATGGACTTTGCCGAGAACGGCAAGCCGGTCGCGAGCTTCCTGCAATCGAGCCCGCGCTATCCTCATCTGCGCGCCGTCCGCGGTGCATGCCATGCGCTTGCGCGGGCGCACATTCCGTTTGGTGTGATCACACGCCGCCAACTCGGCGAACTCGGCCGCTTTCGCGTAATCGTCCTGCCCGATCTGCTCCGGATGGATCGCGAGGAAGCTGACGCTTTGCGAGAATTCGTGCGCGCCGGTGGCTGGCTATACGCAAGCCGCTACACCTCTCTGGTCGAGACCAACGGCGAGCTGCGCAAGGACTTCATGCTGAGCGAAGTTTTTGGCGCGAGCTTCGCGAGCGAAGAAGCGGGAGCTTTCATCTATCTCAAGCCGGTCGAGCCGTGGATCGCCGAATCAATTGCGCCGCAGAAATATCTGAGCGCGCGCCCGGCCGCACCCGGCACGCCGCTATGCGGCATTCCGCGGATCAAATCTCTGCCGGGCGGGCGCACGCTTGCGACCCTGACGGTCCCGTACGGATACCCGGCGCGTGGCTCCGTGACGGACCATCAATGGGCCAGCATCCATTCGTCACCGCCCTGGCAGGACCTCGAAGCGCCGACCGTGGTCACCAATGTTTTCGGAAGCGGTTCCGCCATTTATTCCGCGGCAGCGATCGAGGCGTCGGAAGCCGATGCGAACGAAAACCTGTTCGTCGCGATGGTGCGCAAGCTGCTCGGCGGCGAACAATCATTCGGCGCCGAGACTCATGGAGCGGTCTGGATGAACGCCTTCGACCAGGCGGATCGCAATCGAATAATGATTAGCTTTCTCAACTACCAGGCGGAGCTTCCACCCCTGCCCACGCCGGCATCATTCTCAATTCGTCCGCCCGAGGCGCGGCGCTTCGTCGGCTTGCGATCGGCGCCAGGCGGAGAGCCGCTTCCGTTCGAGGTTCGCGATAGCTCGCTTCACGCACGTCTGGATCGTATCGAGACGCTGGCGATGGTCATTGCGGAGTACGAGCGGCAGGTCATTTAGCGCGGGCCGCCGCTGTTTGCTTGACGCGTCTGGCGATCGAATCCCGGCACTATCGCCTTGATGAATCCATTCTCCAGGAATTGCACGAGCGCCTGCCAGGTGCTCGTGTTCGGATCGTCGATCCTGCCCGAGATGTCCACTTCGGTCGCGACCTTTTGAGTCGAACCGTTCTTGAGAATTTTCGCCGTCGCACCGACTACCGCTTCATATGCCTGATGAAGGATCGGTTTGCCCCGGTCTTTCTGAGCGCTGTAGACCTCCAGGTTGCCGAACATCGGCTTCACGTAACCCTTCATCCAGCCCTCATGTACCGAGACCTGCGAATAGACCGAAATCGTTCCGGAGGCGACATCGAACCTGCCATAGGCCGTGAGCAGATTATTAAGCGATGTCAGATCGGTGTTCTCGATCGAAAGATTCAGGTCGAAGTCGGGTCCCGCTTTCTCGGTCTGAAACGCGCCCTTCAGGCTGGTGTTGCCGCTCCCCATGAAGCGCCCGCTCAGACTGAGATCCGACGCGCCCTCGCTGAAATGGTTGGAGAGATTCATGATTTTTGCGTTGAAGTTAGAAATGAACAGGCGGTATGACGGTGTGGTGCTATAATTTGTGAACGCGACCATGCTGTTCTTCAGTTGCAAAGCGTCGATCTTCAGAATCACGCCCGGTTTGTCAGCCACGTCTTTCGCTCCCTGCTTGGCTTCGTCCACACGCTGCTGCTCGGCTGCCGCCGTCTGTGCGGTGTGAAAGTAATCGATGTTCACGCCGTCGACTTCGGCGTTGTAGATTTCCGCCCGTTCCGTTTTGGGGGAATATTCCATTAGGCCGTCGGCATTAAGTACGCCGCCGCTCACATTGAAATTGACTTTCTTGATCTCGGGCTCGAATTGCTTCAGCGGAACTTGGCGCAGCTTTATTTTCGCTTTCACGCCTGGGAAAGGCTCTTCCAGAAGGTTAGCGTCCCCATCGATGTCCGCATGGCCGGTTTCAAAAATGACCGCGTCGACATGAAGCGATGATGGATAACTGTCCTGCGGAGAGTGGATATTCCGAATATTGTCCGCGGTTACATTCAACCGTTCGATATGCAGCGGGCGGCTCGAGTCGGTGTCGATGTACACGATGTCGCCGTCGCGGATCCGGAATTTGTTGATCTTGAAAGGATAGATGCCCTGTAGCGCCTCCTCCCATCCTTCCTGCCGAATCGGCGTGCCGTTCGAACGCTCCGCGCGAAGCTGAATCAGATTGATATGAAGGTGCGGCTCGGAAAGCAGCGAATCCGCAACGACATGTCCGGAGAATAACTCGCGCCACTGGACATGCATTCGCAGCATCGGGACATCCGCGACCGGCGGAGTTGGATGCGCGTCCTGCACCACTACAATTTGTTTGAGCGTCAGCGATCCGTCCAGAAATTGGAGATGCGCGCCCGCGATACGAGTGTGGTAGTGAGCGAGCTTCTCGTTCGTCTCCCGCTCCACGCGAGCGCGAATAAACGAATCGGCGAAAAACGAAGCCCCGAACACAATCGCGACCAGGATCACCGCAACGAGTCCGGCGCGTAGCAGAATAGTTTTCACACCACTGGACGCCATAAGGAAGCTCCCAGAACGGAAGTATCGAGCTTTCGCCGCCACTCTCGTCCGAGTACCCGCAACTCGGAAATTAATCCAGGAGAGATGTCCCGGTCCGTTCGGACGGAGACCTTTGACCGAAGGTGACTCGTGCCGACGGATCTCGCCGCTGTGGTGAATCCTATCACGCCGCTGAACGGATCGCTGCAAGTTCAGTTTGACGGCAATTGAACGAACGTTTAGGTAATGTTGGTTGCCGCGCAAGGGCGTGATTCAGGCTCGGAAAACAATCCCGAACGGGACCAAGGAGTTAACCGCCAATGATGACGGGAGAGCAATACAAGAAAACGCTCGATGACAATCGAGAGATATTTTTCGAAGGCGAGCGTGTACGCGACCTCGTGACTCATCCGATCGAGGGGCCTTGCGTGTCGCGAGTCGCGGCCGGCTATGACCGCTGGTATTCACCGAAGCCCGACGCGGTCAGCCCGCTCATGATGATTCCCCATTCAGCGGCGGAGCTGAAAGAACGAATCCCGCTCCAGCACGAATCGGACATCGTTTCGGCCGTCACCTATCAATCGGTCATGACGCTGACCACGGCTGCCGCGCGGATCGCAGAGGCGTTACCGCAATTCACCGAGCGCATCCACCATTACGTTCAGGGCGCGCAGCGCCGCGACATCCGGATCGTTGAATGCATCACCGATGCGAAAGGCGACCGCAGCCGTCCTCCCGGCAAGCAGGACGATCCCGATGCCTACACGCGCGTGGTCGAGCGCCGCAACGACGGCGTGGTGATTCGCGGCGCCAAGCTGCACATCACGGGCGCGTCGTTGAGCCATGAGCTAATGGTCATTCCCACCAAGGCGATGAAGCCGGGTGAAGAGTCATACGCGATCGCGTGTGCCGTGCCGGTCAATTCGCCCGGCGTCAAGATCATCGACACCACGTATGCCCCGCGGCATCCCGACAGCCGCAATTTTCCGATCTCCTCGAACATCCACATGCCGGAAGGCTTCGTCATCCTGGACAACGTGTTTGTGCCGACTGAGCGTATCTTCCTCGATGGGGAAGTGAAATTCGCGGCGATCTTCGCCCATTCCCTGGGCCTCTGGGAGCGGCTGGGCGGTTTGTCCGCAATGGCGGAAGAGGCCGACCAGCTGGTCGGCTTTGCCCAGTTGATCGCCGAGGCAAACGGGCTGGCCAATGAGTCTCATATCAAGGAGAAAATCTCCGAGATGATCATCCATGCGACGCTGATACGGGCCGCGCTCGAGGCCGCCATCGCGAACTGCCAGGTGACGCCCGACGGCGCGTTCCCCGACGAGCTCTACACCAACGCGGGCAAGTATCATGCGGCGGCTAATTACAACGCGATGGTGCGTCATCTGCACGATATCTCCGGCGGATCGATTCTGACCGCGCCGTCAGTCGCTGATTTTGAAAACGAAGTGACGGGCCCGCTGGTCCGCAAATACATGGGCACGATGACCGGCGTCGATGGCGAATATCGCGCGCGGCTGTTCCACGCAATTCGCGATCTGACGGCCGACGCATACGGCGGCTGGAAGGCTGTAACCAACGTGCAGGCGGGAGGCGGCCTCTACGCGCAGCGCATCGTGACGCGCAGGTACTACGACCTCAAAGGCGCGAAGCAAAAAGCGCTACACCTGGCAGGGATAAAAGACGCGCCCTCGAACAATTAGAGCGGGCAATTAACCACCAAGAAACCAGGAGAGGAGCTGTTCTTGGTGCCTTGGTGTCTCGGTGGTTTATTCTCGCTGCCGCTGATTTTACGAACCGCTCAAGCGAACCTGCGCGGCGAATCCAGAACACCTTCTTCGGTGAGTGCCGGAGCGCGGCTTGCTCATCGCGTGTTAGTGGCGCTAGGGTTTGCGCCAAGTTGTCGCATCGAGTCTGATTCGCTATTCGAGCGGGAAGGTGCAGCACGGATGAAGATCGGCGGATTCTACGAGCATCAGCTTCCGCGTCCCTGGACGCGTGAGTCGGAGCATCGGCTGCTTAAGAATGCGCTCGAGCAGGTCGAGCTGGCGGATCGATCCGGCTACGACTACATCTGGGCCACCGAGCATCATTTCCTCGAGGAATATGCCCATTCCTCCGCGCCAGAGGTCTTTCTTGCAGCGTGCGCCGCGCGCACTAAGAACGTAAGGATCGGCCATGGAATCGTGCAGATGCCGCCGGATATCAACGCGCCGGCGCGAGTCGCGGAGCGGATTGCGACGCTCGATTTGATTAGCGACGGTCGGTGCGATTTCGGCACCGGCGAGGGTGCGACCGAAGTGGAGTTGGGCGGCTTCGCCGTCCCGCAGGAAGAGAAGCGCGCGCAGTGGCTCGAAGGCTTGCAGGTCGCCGTGCGGATGCTCGTCGAAGAGCCGTTTACGGGCTTCCAAGGCAAGTACATCAATGCACCCGTCCGCAACGTCGTTCCCAAACCCTTGCAACGGCCCCATCCTCCGCTTTGGCTTGCGTGCTCGCGGCGCGAAACGATTCTGCTCGCCGCGCGACTGGGGCTCGGCGCGCTGACGTTTGCGTTCGTGTCACCCGAGGAGTCGCGGCAGTGGGTGCACGACTATTACACGACGCTCGAAAATGAATGCGAGCCGGTAGGCTACGCGGTAAATCCTCAGATCGCGATGGCGTGTCCGTTCCTGTGCGACCGCGACGAGAAACTCGTGCGCGAGATGGCGAAGGAGAACCACGGCTTCTTCATGTACGGTCTTGGTCACTACGCATTCTTCGGGCAACACGAACCGGGAAAGACCAATCTCTGGGAGAGCTACAAGAATCAGCCCGTCACAATAAAAATCGACGATCCGCTGGCGTCGGGGTCACAGTCGCAAAATTGCATCGGCACGCCCGATCAGATTCGCGCCGCGCTGCGCGGTTTCGAGGAATCCGGCGTCGACCAGGTTCTGTTTCTCTCGCAGGCGGGAAAAATTCCGCACGAATTGCTGTCGTCTTCGATTGAGCTGTTCGCCCGAGAGGTACTCCCCGAAATCAAGGACCGCGATCAGAAACGCGCCCGGGAAAAGGCTGCGCTCACCGAGCGGCTCAACGAGAAAGCGATGAAACGGAAAGCCAGACCCGAAGTTCCAGCGCACGGTCCGACCGTAATCCGCGCGGCGGGCCATCACTAACATACGGAGCTCTGCATATGATGCGGCGCGAGACACGTTTCGGATCGCTCGACCATTACGAGAAGGGTGGCGTGCAAGTGATCAACGACGACGCGCGCAACTATGCTTTTTCGAACATCTTCGAAGTCGCCTCCAAATCCGAGCCTTATGAAAAAGTCGCCGTCGGCAAGAACCTGAAATATGTCCTCGAAGCGATTCGCGCCGAAGGCACCTCACCGTGGTATGCCGCCGCTCACGACGAAGCGGCGATCGTGATGGATGGAGAAGTGGAGATTCGCCTCGTTAAGCTCGACACCAAGGTAGTCGCCGATGATCACGAAGGCACCACGATGCTTGAAGGCAATCCGAAGGGAAAAAAGATGGGCTACATCGTCGCACGGCGCGGCCATATGGCGCTGCTTCCCAAAGGCGCCGCGTACCAATTCCACGCCGCAAAACCGGGCGTAATTCTGCTGCAAACGATCGGCGGCGATCTGACGGCGGAGCGCTGGAAGGATATCTGCCAGAAATAGCGGTGCCCGCAGAGGACGCGAGCCATGGCTGAAGCAAAGCAAAACGACTACGGATATCGTCCGTTTACGGCGGGTGGATTCAAGTTCGAGCGTGATGAATATTTCGCCCACATCAGTTGGCCGGGCGGCACCCATACCATGCCCGTCGATGCGTTCCTGCGCGCGCTGATGCGCGACATATCGTGGAACTTTTTCTACGGAGTGGTGAACTTCGACCAGGTGTTCGGCACCACCAACCATTACGGCAACGTCGACGCGTTCGCGGGCCTTTACAACGCAGGCTACCGCAACCACAACAAGCATCACGTCGAGAATTTCAAGACCGATGAAGTGCGCGCGGTGTTCGAGGCGATGCTCGATGACTGGACCAACGAGGGCTTCGACCCGTTTGCCGCACCCGAAGAAACCGGCACCCCGTTCGGACCCAAGCGTGGCAATAATCGCGCGGCGATCAATCGCAAGCGCCTGGTCGCGAACCGGATGACCGGAATGAAGGGCGACATCCCGCTTCGCAGCGATGCGGCAGGCAATCCTGTAAATCGCCAGTTCGCCGATGTCCCGCAGGATCAGCCCGAGATTCACGCGGAACCCGGCTTCGAAAACGAAGTACACGCGTTCAATTTCTTCGGCTACGTGTCGCGCTCGGATGTCACCTGGAATCCGTCGGTCTGCTCGGCGGTCAAGGACAGCCAGGTTTGCGCGACCACCGAAGAATTCATTTTGCCGATCATCCATGGCAACGACCGCGTCGAATGGTTCGTGCAGTTGAGCGACGAAATTCACTGGGACATCCAGGACCGCGACACCGGCACGCCGCGCGCCCGGGTCGTGATGAAGGCCGGCGATGTCGCGGCGATGCCCGCCGACATACGGCATCAGGGCTTCTCGCCCAAGCGCTCGATTTTGCTGGTATGGGAAAACAACGCTTCCGATCTGCCGGAGCTGTACGCAAAGAAGAAGCTGAAACCGAATCCCGTCGACTTCTGATTCCGCGGCGGCGCGCGCAAGCAGAATAGCCCCGTCGGTAGAGTCCGATGCAGTTTCAAACCAAGCTTTTCATCGATGGCGAGTTTGTCGATGCCGCCGGCGGCGACGCGATCGAAGTCCTCAATCCGCACGACAACTCCAAGCTCGCCGATGTCGCCGAAGCGCGCGCTGGCGATGTCGATAGGGCCGTCGCCGCCGGGTGGAGGGCATTTCCGGCGTGGCGCGCGATGGCGGCTGCCGATCGCGGACGGCTGCTGCTCAAGCTCGCCGACGCGATCGAGGCGCGCGCCGACGAGTTGGCGCAGATCGAGACGCTCGACACGGGGCATCCGATTCGCGACACGCGCGGCCTCGACGTTCCCCGCACCGCGGCGACATTCCGCTACTTCGGCGGTATGGCGGACAAGCTGCACGGCAGCGTGGTGCCGGTCGACCAGGGCTTTCTCAACTACGTCCTGCGCGAGCCGGTCGGCGTCGTCGGGCAAATCGTGCCATGGAATTTTCCGGTCATGTTCACGAGCTGGAAAATGGGTCCTGCGCTCGCGGCGGGTAACTGCGCGATCCTGAAGCCCGCCGAACTCACGCCGCTAAGCTCGCTCAAGATTGCCGAGCTCACGCGCGAAGTGGGGTTCCCGCCCGGCGTCGTGAATGTCCTTCCCGGTTATGGCGCAACCGCCGGCCAGTACCTCGCCGAGCATCCCCACGTCACCAAGATAGCGTTCACCGGCTCGACCGCGACGGGACGCAAGATCGTGCAGGCATCGGCAGGCAACCTCAAGCGCGTACAACTCGAACTCGGCGGCAAAGGCGCGAACATCGTCTTCGACGACGCCAATCTGCCCGCCGCGATCGGCGGCAGCGCGTTCGCGGTGTTTCACAACCAGGGACAGGCATGTATCGCGGGCTCGCGATTGCTTCTCCACGAGAAGATTGCCGATCAATTCCTCGACGGATTCCTGAAGCTCGCGGCGTCAATCAAGCTCGGTAATCCGCTCGACCCCGAAACCGAGATGGGACCGCTCACCTCGTCGATGCATCGTGAGCGCGTGCTCGGTTACTGCGAAGTCGCACGCGATGAAGGCGGCGAAATTCTGCTGGGTGGCAAAGCGCCCGCCGATCCCGAACTCGCCCGCGGATGCTACGTCATGCCCACCGTCGTGCGCGCCCGCCCGAAGGATCGTGTCTGCCAGGAAGAGGTCTTCGGACCGTTCGTGACGGTGACGACTTTCAAAGACGAAGCTGAGGTGCTCGCGATCGCCAATGACACCGCGTACGGCCTGGGCGGCGGGCTCTGGACGCGCGACCTCCATCGCGCTCATCGCGTCGCAGGCCAGATGATCGCCGGGATGGTCTGGATCAACTGCTACAAGCGCGTAAATCCCGGCTCGCCGTTTGGCGGAGTGCGCAACTCCGGCTATGGACGTGATATGGGATTCGAAGCGATGCTCGACTACACGACGTCCAAGTCGGTTTGGGTGAATGTCGATGCGGCAATTCCGCCGTTTTATCGGCGCTGAGGACCGCTGATGCTTCGATTCATCTACCAGGCGTTGCCGGGCCGCGTCATTTTCGGCGCGGGTAGCCTCGACCGCCTGCGCGATGAGATCCAACGGCTGGGCGCATCTCGCGCTCTGGTTCTCTCCACGCCCGAGCAGCGCGATCAGGCGCAGGCCGTCGCGCAGCGGCTCGGCTCGCGCGCGACAGGCGTCTTCGACCAAGCCGCCATGCACGTGCCGATCGCAACTGCGAATGCAGCGCGCGAGGAAGCGAAGCGCCTCGGCGCTGATTGCTGTGTGGCGGTCGGCGGCGGTTCGACGACCGGTCTCGCGAAAGCGATCGCGCTGGTGTCGGATCTGCCGATCCTCGCGGTGCCCACAACTTACGCCGGCTCGGAGATGACGCCGATTTGGGGTCTGACCGAAGGCGGGATCAAGAAGACCGGCCGCGACACGCGGGTGCTGCCCAGGACCGTGATTTATGATCCGGTCCTGACGCTCACGATGCCGCCGATGCTGTCCGCGACCAGCGGTATGAATGCGATCGCACACTGTGTCGAAGCGCTATATGCCGAAGATGCGAATCCGATTATCTCGCTGATGGCGGAAGAAGGAATTCGCGCGCTCGGCACGAGCCTGCCCGCGGTTATGAAAGATCCCCGCGACATCGAGGCTCGCTCGCACGCGCTCTATGGCGCATGGCTCGCGGGATCATCGCTCGGCGCGGTCGGCATGGCGCTCCATCACAAGCTCTGCCACGTGCTCGGCGGCACCTTCAATTTGCCGCACGCCGAGACGCACACGGTCGTGCTCCCCCACACGGTGGCATACAACTCGAAGGCGGCACCCGAGGCGATGGCGCGAGTTGCACGCGCATTGCGCGCCGACGATGCCGCGGCGGGCCTGTTCGCGCTCGCGTCATCGATGGGAGCGCCGACCGCACTGGGAAAAATCGGCATGAAGGAAGAAGATCTCGATCACGCCGCCGATCTCGCCGTGGAAAATCCCTACTATAATCCGCGGCCGATCACTCGCGACGCAATCCGCGCCCTGCTCGACGACGCTTTTCGCGGCCGCTCTCCGGCGGCGCGCTGACACGGAGGCACGCCATGAAGAACGGACCCTCAAAGTCGGCTGAGATTCGCACGCGCCTGAGTCATCCTATTATCGACTCGGACGGACACGTGGCGGAGTTCGAACCCGCGTTCTTCGATTTCCTGAAAAGCACCGCGGGCAGCCAGATGGTCGAGCGGTTCAAGTCGCTCAGCGACAGCCCATATTCCTTCCGATGGTACCGGATGACGCCCGACCAGCGCCGCGACCTTCGCGTGCCGCGCATGCAATGGTGGGTTCATCCGACCAGCCAGACGCTCGATCGCGCAACCAGCTCGCTGCCCAAGCTGCTCCATCAGCGCCTGGATGAAATGGGCCTCGACTTCACGATCATCTACCCGAGCATGGGCATGTTCATGCTCCACATGGGCGACGACGAGATGCGCCCGGCGCTGTGCCGCGCATACAACGACATGCACGCTGGGCTGTTTCGCGAATACGGCGACCGCATGACGCCGGTCGCGATGATCCCGATGCATACGCCCGCAGAGGCGATCGCCGAACTGGAGCATGTGGTGCGCGACTTGAAGCTCAAGGCGATCCTGATGCCCTCGTTCGTGCGCCGGCCCATCGCTGCGCGCGCAAGTCAGCGGCCACATGCGATTTGGTTCGACAATTTCTGCATCGACAGTGACCACGACTACGATCCGGTGTGGGCCAAGTGTCGCGAACTGCGCGTCGCGCCAACGTTTCATTCACCGAGCGGCGGAATCGGCTTTCGTGGATCGATTTCCAATTTCGTCTACAACCACATCGGGCACTTCGCCGCTTCAGCCGAATCGATCTGCAAAGCTCTATTTCTGGGCGGCGTTACGCGTCGCTTCCCGGAGCTGCGCTTCTCATTCATGGAGGGCGGCGTCGCGTGGGCTGCGACGCTATTTGGCGATCTGATCGGACATTGGGAAAAACGCAACCTCGAAGCGATTAAACGACTCGCACCCGACAAGCTGGATATGCCCCTCATGCGGCAACTCTTCCGCGAATACGGCGGCTCGTATGGCGAAGGCGCGCTGGCGCGGCTGGGCGAGGAGCGATCGCACCTGCTGTGGGGCGCGCCGGAGGACCCGGCTACGCTCGACGAGTTCGCCCACTGCGGCATCGAACGCAAGGAAGACATCCGCGATCTGTTCGCGGCGAAGTTCTTTTTCGGATGTGAGGGCGACGACAAGCTGACCGCACTCGCGTTCGATACGAAAAAAAATCCGATGGGCACGCGGCTGGGCGCACTCTACAGTTCCGATATCGGCCATTTCGATTTGCCCGACATGCGCGATGCGGCCAAGGAGGCCTTCGAGCTGGTCGAGGACGGGCTGATCACCAACGACGACTTCCGCGATTTCGTGTTCACCAATCCGGTACGCGCCAAAACCGACGTTAATCCCGATTTCTTCAAAGGCACCCGCGTCGAGAAAGACGTCACGCGCCTACTCGCCGAGTCGCCGAAATCCGCGGATACTTCGGCGCACCGTTGAACAAAGGATAAAATCTCTGATGAAGAGTCTCACCGAAGACGGAATTACCCGCAGCGCGCTCTCCCGAATTGCCGATTGCCCCAACCCGCGCTTGAAGAAAGTCATCCGCGCTCTGACGCGTCATCTCCATGAATTTGCGCGCGAAGTGGAACTCACACCCGAAGAATGGATCACCGGAATTCAGTTCCTGACCGCCGTCGGCCATATCACCGATAACAAGCGCCAGGAATTCATCCTGCTGTCCGATACGCTTGGGCTGAGCGCGATGGTCGATCTGATTGCGAATCGCGATGCGGAACCCGGAGCGACCGAGTCGAGCCTGCTGGGCCCCTTCTTTCGGGAAAACGCGCCGATCTTTCCAATGGATGCGGACATCTCCAATGGCACCGGCGGCGAGAAGATGGTCGTGCGGGGTCGAGTCTTGAACGCGGAAAGCGAGCCGGTTGCTGGCGCGACGATCGACACCTGGCAGGCCTCGTCGGAAGGTAGGTACGATTTGCAGCAGGCGAATTCCGACGAAATGAATTTCCGCGGCCGGTTTCGCGCCGATGAGAACGGCCGCTTCCGTTTTCGATCCGTCAAGCCCTCGAGCTATCCGGTTCCCGCCGACGGTCCGGTCGGGAAGATGCTGCGCGAGTTGGCGCGCCATCCGTATCGCCCTGCGCATATCCACTTCATGATCGCAGCGCCCGGCTACAAGACACTGACAACGGCGCTGTACATCGCGGGCGATCGCTATCTCAATTCCGACGTAGTGTTCGGTTCGAAAAAATCGCTGGTGGTGAACTACCGCCATTCTGCCGCCAATGGCGCATCGGCGGATTCGCTTGAATTCGATTTCGTCCTGACCTCAAACACAAAAAAGCGTCAGCGAAAGCATCGCTAGAATCAGTCGACCGAACACAGGCTGGAAGCCTGTGCCACTTTAGAAGATCGGCTGTTTCCGAGTGGCACAGGCTTCCAGCCTGTGCGTTTTCGACCTCACCATAGTAGAGTTCTGCCCGTCAAAATCGGCTATGGCGGAACCTACAATAAGACGCACTGACATCGGGAGCCCGCGCGAGCCGCGGCGGCGCCGGCTGATTATTGCCGGCGTCATCGGGAACGTCCTGGAATGGTACGACTTTTCGGTTTACGGCTTCTTTGCCGTCGCAATCGGCGAGAACTTCTTTCCGTCGAAGAGCCCCTCGGCCGAGTTGATCGCCGCATTCGGAGTTTTCGCGGCTGGCTTTCTGATGCGCCCGTTCGGCGCGTTGCTCTTCGGCTATATCGGGGACCATCGCGGCCGCGAAAGAGCGCTGACCTTGTCCGTGCTCGCGATGGCGGTGCCAACCTTTCTGATCGGATTGCTGCCGACGCATGCGCAGATCGGCAGCGCAGCCGCGGTGCTGATGGTCTTGTTGCGTCTGGTGCAGGGGCTTTCGGTCGGCGGTGAATACACGACCTCGATGGTGTTTCTGGTCGAGCAGGCGCCGCCGGGAAAACGCGGGGCGATGGGTGCGCTAGGGGTAGGCGGAGCGTTCGCGGGCGTGATGCTCGGGTCGGCGGTCGGAACACTCGTCGCCTGGCGGATGCCGACGGCCACTTTGCTCGCGTGGGGCTGGCGAATTCCATTCCTGGCCGGAATTGCGATTGGCTTTGCCGGGTACTTCCTCCGCCGCGAACTTCGTTTCGTCGATGAGACGCCGCGCAAGGCGCCTCCTCCTCTCATGCAGGTGCTGCGCTCGCAGTGGCTGCGCATCTTTCAGGTGACGGGTTTCAAAGTGTTTGATGCGGTCGGCTTTTACTTGATGTTCGTGTACTCGACCACCTATCTGGAAGAAGTCGTCGGCATCGAGCGCGGCAGAGCGATGGCGATAAACACGATCGGCATGGCCGGAGTGCAGCTCATGCTTCCGTTCGCGGGACGGCTCTCGGATCGTTTCGGACGCAAGCCGCTTCTACTGTTATCGGCAGCGGCGGTGATTCTTTTCGCGATACCGCTGTTCAATCTGCTGTGGCATCCGGTGTTCGCGATACCGTTGATTGGGCAGTTGGGATTTGCGCTCATCATCGCGATGTTCAACGGCGCTTCGCCGGCCGCCGCCGCCGAGGCGTTTCCATCAAATGTGCGATGCAGCGGCGTCGCGATCAGTCATAACCTGTGCATGGCGATTTTCGGCGGCACCGCGCCGATAGTCGCCACGTATCTGATTCAGTACACGGACAATGAAATGTCGCCGCCGCTGTATCTGATCGGGGCGGCGGTCGTATCGATGATCTTTACGCTGACACTCCGTGAGACCGCGAAGCTGCCGCTGGCGGAATAAAGCACACCAGCAGAAATCCGCAGATTACGCAGATGTCGCAGATTCAGAATTAAATCTGCCTGTGAATCTGCGAAATCTGCGGATTCTTTTCTTTGCGCATGACAAACGAAAAGGGGCGAGCAGAATGCTCGCCCCTGGTAGTTTCGATTAACCGCCAGCCGCGCTTAGAACGCCATCTGCTGCTCTTCTTCTTCCTCGTGCTGGCCGCGTCCGTCGAGCACCAGGCCGCGGGTCTGTTGGCTGTACAGCCGCGCGTAGGTTCCACCGCGGCGCAGGAGGTCCGCATGGGTGCCCACTTCCGCCACGTTGCCGTTATCGAGTGCGATAATCAGGTCGGCCGTGATCGCACTGCGCAGCCGATGCGCGATCAGGAACACGGTGCGCCCTTCCATCAGCCGCTCCATCGCCTCGTGAATCAGGTTTTCCGACTCCGAGTCCACGGCCGAGGTCGCCTCGTCCAGGATTACGATCTTCGAGTCCTTCAAGAACGCGCGCGCCAACGCGAGGCGCTGGCGCTGTCCGCCCGACACTTTGACTCCGCGCTCACCGATTACGGTGTCGAGCTTGTCCGTCGACTGCTCGACGAACTCGCGCAGGTTCGCCTGTTCGAGCGCCTGCCACATCATCTCCTCGGTCGCATCCGGACGCGCATAAAGCAGGTTGTCGCGAACGCTCACGCTGAACAGCAGTGCATCCTGCGTTACCAGGCTGACGGCCCCGCGCAGCGACTTGAGCGTGTAATGCCGCACGTCCTTGCCATCGACCAGCACACGGCCGCCCGTCACGTCGTAGAAGCGGGGAATCAAGCTCGCGAGCGTGGTCTTGCCGGCGCCCGAGCGGCCCACCAGCGCGACCCGGTATCCACCCGGAATGTGCAGGTCAATTCCCTTCAGAACTTCGCGGCGCTCGGCGCCATCGCGAGTCGGATAGCCGAAGTGCACGCCCTCGAAGTCGACGGAACCGCGCTTGACCTGGAAGGGACGGCTCAGCGGATGGTCCGCGATTTCCGGCTTCATATCCAGGAAGGAGAACATTCTTTCGACCGCCGCCAGCGATGCGGACACGATTACGTTAAGCTGCGCGAAGCGCTCAAGCGGCCCATACAGGAACCCAAGATAGAAGAAAAAGGCCATCAAGGTGCCAAGCGTCATCGTTCCGCGGACAATCATCAGAACGCCAACCCACATCACGATCGCGGGGGCGCATCGGGTCAGTAGCTGGATCAGCATCTCCTGCGATGCCGCCAGGCGGACCTTCGCGACCGAGCGCGAATACATCTCGCCGCCGCGCTGCGTGAAGCGCTTTACTTCGTGCTCCTCGCCGCCGAACGATTTGACCGTGGTGGCACCGATGACGCGCTCATGCACTTCGCCGGTGATCTCCTCGACCTTTTCCTGCATCCGATGGCTGACGGCCTTGATGCGTGGAGAGTAGTAACGCATGAAGGCGACCCACAGCGGCGCGATACACATCGCGACCAGCGCGAGCTGCCAGTTCATCGCGAACAGGATCACCACGACCAGGACCAGCGTGATCGCGTCCATCCAGACATCGATCAACACGGAATTGACCAGTTCGTTGGCCTGCGCCACGTCGTTCATCACGCGAGCCACGATCGCGCCCGAAGGGTTGCGGTCGAAAAATGAATGCGGAAGTTTCTGCAGATGCGCAAACAGCTTGCACTGCAGGTTATAAATCAGGCGATTGCCCGCAAGGCCGCCCCAGTAGTTGCGATAGAAGCTGGCCACTGCCTGGAGGGCGTACAGCACCAGCAGTACGATGCTCAAGGCTGCAAGCTTGCCTTGCACCGTGGCGCTCATGCCAAGGAGCCCGGCAACTGCGGCACACCAGCGATCTATGGTAGAGCATATTGCGTCGGGCTTGGGCTGGGCACTCACCAGCACATCGATGACGTATTTGAAGGCCATCCCAAACGCGAGCGGCAGGGCGAACTTGCCCACGCCCATCAGCGCGGCGCCGACCACCAGCCGCATTTGCGGCTTCAATAAGGACAGAAACCTGAGCAGAGGCTTCTTCGAGGTATCAGCAAGTTTTCCGTCCATAAAACGCCTTTCGTTTTCTCCTGAGTTCATCTACCTGAACCCTATCTTGCTAGGGTGCAATGGCTGTGCCCCCCTGATGGCCGGTGATGGGTTGAAATACCCTAGGGATTTAGGGGATATTTTCCACGGGGGTCACACCATAGCGCAGGTGGTATAACGCATTTCGTAAGGTCCAATAGCGTAACTGGTGCAGGCGTGAGGACGCCTGTGGGCGGAGGTAGATTGGCGGCGTCGGGCTCAGAAAAACAAAACAACAATTTAGCGCCGTTGTTGTCCGCGGCCGGAAGCTAGATGGTTTCCTCCGCGGTTGGACGCGACGCCGACCGGGCGGGCACTCCCGCGGCCGGCACGGCAGAATCGTTTCGCGAGACGATCACGATTATCTCGGCGATCGCCATCCTGCTCATCTACCAAGGCTACACCCTCTCCATCGCCGGCGTCGCGTCGCCATGGATCTCGCAGAGCTTCAACCTCGACCAGGCTGGCCTGGCGCGGCTATTCGCTTGGATGTCGGTGTCGGCGTTCGGCTCTCTTGCCCTGGCGCGATGGGCCGACAGGGTCGGTCGCCGCCGCATCATCCTCCTGGGCCTCTTCCTGGCGCCGTTGCTCTCCGCGGGGTCGGCGGTCGCGACCAATCCGGTCCCGTTCGCGATTTATCAAATCATCATCTCGGCGCTGCTCGGCGGTTCCGTAACATCCGCGATTGCGCTGCTGGCCGAAGAGCTGCCGGTAAATCAGCGCGCGCGCGGTCAGGCCGCGGCGGCGACCGCGAGCGCGGTCGGCGGCGTACTTGGCTACCTGGTAATTCCGGTCCTGCTCCGGCTCGGCTACTCATGGCGATGGCTCTTCGCGCCGTCGGTCGCCGGAATCGTGCTGCTGTGGCCGGTCGCGCGAATGCTCCCGCAGACACAGTGGGCGGAACAGAAGTCGAAAGGAACCATCACCAAGAGCCGGATCTACGACATCTTTCATCCGATCTATCGGCGTCGCGCGCTGGCGCTGCTCGCGAACGCCGCGCTCGCCACCGTCGCCGGAACGGCGGTGAACGGATGGCTCTACTTCGAGGCGGTCTCGATCATCGGCCTGTCCCCCGAAAAGGCGAGTACGCTCGTCGTCACCGGGATGCTGGTGGGGATGATCGGTTTTCCGATCGGCGCCTGGACATCCGAGCGTTTCGGCCGCGTACCGACCGTAACGTACTTCGGCGGCGCAGCGTGGCTGGGTGCGATCGCCTTCTACTGGTGGCCGAACATGACGTTTTCGTGGCCGCTCCTGTGGCTCACGTCCGTGTATTGCTGGTTCAAGGTCGGTTCCAGCGTGATGACCGTCGGTGCGAATGCGGCGGCGACCGAGCTTTTTCCCGCGGCGTTGCGATCCACGATGATGGGATGGCAGATGATCATCGGCGCGGTCTTCTCGATACTGGCGCAATCGATGATCGCCGCGTTGATCCGTCCGCTCGGCGGCCTCACCAATGTCATCGGCTACTTCGCGCTGCTCGGAATACCCAGCGCGCTGATTTTCAGGTTTTTCATCGATGAGACGCGCGGCCTGCCGCTCAAGGTCGCGGCCAAAGAAGATGAATGGGCGAAAGTCCCCCATCGCACAACCCTGGTGTCACGGCCGGCGAAGAAGTGATGATGAAACCCGCTGCCAGAACCTCGCGCCTGCTTGTCCTCTGCGGCGCTCTTACGCTGACCGTGGCTCTCTGCGCCAGTGCGGCAGCCGCCCGCTCCCACCGCAAAGTGCGCCATCCTTCGCCGACCCTGACTCCGACGGCAACGCCGACAGTGGTTCTCCGACCGCTGGTTCTGATCACCGGCGGCACTGGGACGATCAACGTGCCCACCGGGCAAAGCCCGGCGGTCCTGAATAGTGCGGAAATCTACGATCCGGCGACCGGGCAGTTTCTCGCCATCGAGGAAATGGACGCGCGGCGCGATCGCCACGACGCAAGCCTGTTGCCAGACGGCAGCGTGCTGATCGTCGGAGGAGTCGATGCGGTCCTGGTGCCGACCCTCATGTTCCCCGGCCCGGTGATGCCCTGGATCTTGAAGTCCAGCGAGATTTTCTCGCCCGCCGCCGGATTCACAAAATCCGACTCGATGACCACCGCGCGTGACGAGCCGACCGCCACGCTCATGAAGAACGGCAAGGTCCTGATTGTCGGAGGAAGCACCGACGAAACCGAGCTGTACGATCCCAAAGCCGGCAAATTCTTCCCCACCGGCCGGATGGCGGTGAGCCGCTACCGCCAGACCGCGACGCTCCTTGACGATGGCAAAGTGCTGATCGCGGGCGGCGGCGACCGTAAGGCGGAACTCTACAACCCGGCCACCGGAAAATTCACCGTCACCGGCTCGATGAGCAGTGACCGCATTTTCCACACTGCGACTCTGTTGTCCGACGGCCGCGTGATGGTGGCCGGCGGGAGCCCGTACTCGAAGAACGCGGCCCTCGACACAACCGAGCTGTACAACCCTAAAACGGGAACCTTCCGCGCGGGCCCCAAAATGAAGGAGAGCCGTGCCGGCCAGACCGCCACGCTGATGAAAAACGATCGGGTCCTGCTGGCCGGCGGTCACAACGACAATTCCGCAGAAGTTTACGATCCCGCGAAGGGAACTTTTACGCTGACCGGGCCGATGAGCGTCAGCCGCTTCGGCCATTCCGCGACGTTGCTGCCCGACGGCAAGGTGCTGATAGCCGGGGGATTGGATGCCACTTACAAGACGCTGGACACTGCGGAGCTTTACGACCCTGCCACCGACAAGTTCGAGTCCGCGGGTGCGATGACGGCAGCGCGCGCCGGGCACACCGCGACGTTGATCTTCGTTCAATGGCCGGTGACCTGGATTCTGCCGACGCCGACGCCGACCCCAACCGCTACTGCGACCGCAACGGCAACACCGACAGCAACGGCGACCGCGACCGCAACGCCGACTGCATCGGCCACTGCGACCGCAACCGAGTCTGCGACGCCAACCGCAACGCCCAAGCCCACGGCGACATCGACCGCCAATCCCGCGACCGCAAAACCCAGTGCTGCACCCGCAGCTTCGAGATCGGTCACCCCGAAGGCATCGACCGCGACGCCCACTCCAAAAGCTTCGACTGCCACGCCGAGGACATCGACTCCGACGGCTACAACGACTGCGAGCGGAACGCCGCCAGCGGCCACAAAATCAGCAACCCCGACGCTCACCGCAACGGCGGCATCCACGGTAGCAGCCACCGCAACGGCGACGCCGGAAGCATCATCAAGCGCACCGGAATCGCCAATTCCATCGCCGACCGCGACTCCGGCGGCGAAGTAATCGCCGATTATTCGTCGATGTTCGCGATGAGGGCCTCTTTTGGAGTGCCCCTGCGCCGGCCCCTCGCAGGAAGACTGGGCCATCGTCTTACTGCTTCATGTCGATTTCGACGCCGCCGGTTCTCTCCAGAACCTCGACCGCCGCTGCATTGGTATTGGGCAGGCGCTGAAATTGGAGCGAGACCGATCCCTGACCGATTTTCATTCCTTCGACCTTCAGCCATTCGAGCCACGGCGGCATGATGGGACGATCGACCGTGACGCGGTTCTCGAAGCCATAGATGCGCATTCCGAGCATCGCCTGCAGAATCAGGAACACGCTGGCCGCCGACCACGCCTGCGGATGACACGCGACAGGATAGGGAACCGGACCAAGATGCGGTTCGCGATGGAAGCCGCAGAACAGCTCCGGCAGGCTTCCGCCTCTGAAGCTGACGGCAGCATCGAGGAGGCCGTCGAGAACCCGTATTACTCCCGCATGATTGCGGTTTCTCGCCATGCCTATCGCGGCGATCGCGTTGTCATGCGGCCATATCGAGCCGTTGTGATAGCTCATCGGATTGTAGCGGCGCTCGGAATTGCTCAGCGTGCGGACGCCCCATCCGGTGAACATGTCGTCGCGCAGCAGGCGCTCTGAAAGCGCCACACCGCGATCGCCATCGATCAATCCGGTCGCCAGGCAATGCGCGGCGTTCGAGCTCATGACCTCACACGGTTTCTTTTGGCCATCCAGCGCCAGCGCCACGGTCTGCTTTTGATCGATCCAGAAATCCTGCACGAACTTCGTCTTCAGCGCCGCTGCACGTTCCGCCAGCCGGCCCGCCACGTCCGCATGGCCAAGCCGCGCCGCGACATTGCTGAGTTCGGTATAAGCGGCAAACACGTAGCCTTGCACTTCGCACAGCGCGATCGGGGCTTCCGCTAAATCACCGTTAGAGTGCGAGATTGAATCGAAGGAATCTTTCCAGCCCTGGTTGGAGAGCCCCTGCGGCGTCTCGCGCCGGTACTCGATGTAGCCGTCGTGGTCGCGATCGCCGTACTTGTCGATCCATTCCAGCGCGCGCTCGACGTTCGGCCATAGATCCGATGCGAGCTTCAGGTCGCCGGTGACCGAGACGTAGAGGCCGAGCAGCCATATGAAGAGCGGGGTCGCATCGATAGTTCCGTAGTAGCGGCCGAACGGAATTTCCCGGGTAGCCGCCATTTCGCCGGCGCGCATCTCATGGATTATCTTGCCCGGCTGCTCATCGCGCGCATCGTTGACCTCGGTTCCCTGGAGCGCCGCGAGCGTTCGCAGCGTGTGCCCGGCGATTTCGGGGTTGAACTGCAACACCGACAGCGCGGTCAGGATGCTGTCGCGACCGAACAGCGTCGCGAACCACGGGATGCCTGCCATCATGAACGATCCCTGGTCGGTCTGCGCAATAATCGAAGTCAGATCAGCGGCGGACCGCTTGAGCAGAAAATCGAAAATGCTATGGCTAGCTGTAATTTTCGCCCATCCGGACTGCGCGGTGGCGATCTCCTCGTGCCGCGAGCGCATCGCATTCTGAAAATCTTCGTGCCGATGAACGTGATCGGCGTCGGGTGGTGGCTCCTCCAGTCCGCAATTGATTCGAACCTCGAGCTTTACGCATTCGTCCGCCGCCATCCGCAGCGCGAACGATGCGCGCCGCTCGGTGAGCGAGCGCGGCGGAGGATCGAAGACGATCTCGGTGAAGCGATTGACGTTGTCCAGCCCGCGATAGCGAAATTTGACCTTGCCGTGATCGATCTGGACGGGAAAGTATTCGCCGCGCTTTTCGCGCTTCACGCCGCGCACCTCGAACAAGTCGGCAAAGTCGGCTCCGAACACCAGGCCGAACGGAAGTTTTGCGGGCGCATGCGAATAGTTGCTGATGACCACGCGATGAAACAGCGCCGCGTTCACCAGCACCCAACTGCGCTCGATCTGGATGGAGTTGCGCAGCAGCTGGATCGTGCCGTCGCGCGTGCTCAGGTCAGGATTGGTCAGGTTGGCGCGGAACTCGGCGTTGTCGTCGCTCAGGTAGGAATTGAGGAAGTACGGCGACTGCTTTGCGATAGTCATTTCGAAGGCGCTGAGAAAGCGCGTGTCGCGGTAAAAGAATCCCAGCGCTTCGAGCGGCGATTCCGCTATGTCACCGCCGACTTCAAAGACCGCAAAACTTTGGGCATCGGCCAGCACGCGGGTCTCCCGGCGTGACGTGAGTGATGACGCAAGGACGTAGAACTCCGACCCGACTTTGAGGATCGCCTTGGCCTTGCGCGGGACTGCCTTTTTCTGTGCGGTTTTGCCTGCTACTCCCGTGTCCTGTTTCATCAACCAACACCCCGCCTGGCCCCTACAGTGCCGCTGTGGCGCATGCCGTCACAGCGTACATCGGCCCGTTGTTGTGATTACTTCTTTGCCTTCGAGCCGGCCTGTTTGATGAGCCGGCGATAAACGCGCTCATAGCCTTCGGCCATCTGCGCCGCCGTGAAGCGCTTCTCGAATTGCGCGCGCACACCAGCGCGCGGAATTTTCTGCGCCTCTTTCACGGCAGCGGCCAGCTCTTCGACGCTGCTCGCGATACATCCGGTAACGCCGAGGTCGACGACTTCCGGCACCGACCCGCACGGGCGCGCTATCACCGGCGTGCCGCACGCCATCGCTTCGATCATCGACAGGCCAAACGGCTCTGGCCAATCGATCGTAAACAGCAGCGCGATCGCATTGCCCAGAAACTCGTTCTTTTCGACTTCGTTGATCTCACCGATGTACTCGACATCGGGCGGCGACAGCCGCGGCTTCACCACCGCTTCGAAGTAGTCTTTATCGACCACGTCGACCTTGGCCGCGATCTTGAGCGGAATCCCCACCTTCCGCGCGACGTCGATGGCGAGGTCCGGCCGTTTTTCCGGCGAGATCCGGCCCAGGAACGCCAGGTATTTTCCCGACCCCGGACTGAAGCGAAGCAGATCGGTTGGCAGGCCGTGATAAACCGTCGCCTTCCAGTTCATATACGGCAGCGGTTTGCGCTGCGCATTGCTGATCGAGACGACCGGCATCGATCGATATCGTGAGTAGACCGGCATGAGCGCTTCGATATCGAGCCGTCCGTGGAGCGTCGACACGGAAGGCACGTTCGCCAGGCGCGCGAACGGAAAACTCCAGTAGTCGATATGCCCGTGGATCACGTCGAAGCGCTTGCTCCCATTCTCGAACGCATCGCTGATCATCGGGAAATGCAGAAACACGCCCTGCTCGGGTATTCCCGCCAGCCGCAGCGATTCCGGATGGCCCGCGACCAGCTTGGCCGTGGTGATCGAGTCGCCCGAGGCGAACAGCGTCACATGATGGCCGCGGCGGACCAGCTCATCGGTCAGATATGAAACGACACGCTCCGTGCCGCCATAAAGCTTGGGCGGCACGCGCTCATACAAGGGAGCGAGCTGCGCGATTCGGAGCGGTTTGAAATCTGATTTCGACGGTTTGCTTTTGTTGGCACTTTTGCTGGGCAAGCAGGTACTCCTCTCCTTGGAGTGAGCGGGGCGCGCTTCTCAGGTCGCGGTTGTCCCCCTGTTTCTCATATAAGCATGGAGCCACCGCGACTTAAACGCTTTATTCATCGAGGTTGACGAGGTTCAGATGCTTCCGCACGCGTTGGCGTCGAAGGGACCCCTGAGCACGACCCGGCGGCCGGTGCGGTCCTAATTCGCCCGCCCAGTGTCCTGATTTGAGGATGCGACTGTCCCAATTTGAGAAGTGTTTCCCAGGATAACGGTTTGATCCGACGCTATCCGGGATGAAGCGGGATATACCGGGACGACCCGGTCCATTCCTCGCTGCGCTTCGCAGCGCGGGTTGAGGCCCGCAACCCACAAGAAGCTGTCTCGGCGATCGAGTTCAAAGGTTCTCCCACCCACGGGATTCCTCGGAAAAGAACCTCGGAATGACACGACTTTTCGACGGCACCTAAAGACGAAATCTTCTCGCCGCGCGACGAAATTCGTAGTTAGTAGATGAGCTTCGAGGAGCGGCGCGACAGTGGCAAGAGAAGCCGACGAATATGCCTGGAGGACCATGCGCGAGAGCGTACGCGCCCACGCGCATCGCATCAAAGTCTAATAATGTTTAGCGCGCGGCTAATGTCGCGATTGTAAAGATGATTTCACCACCAAGGCACCAGGATTCATGCCCTCACGAGAGAATTGTAAAGGTCTCCTCGCCGACAGGTTCGGTCGCGCGCTTCTCGGGAATTTGCGACTATTTCCTTCTCGCGTTCGGACCTGTTCCGGTGAGGAGAAAAGGCGATGAGCATCCAGGTCGACAACGCCGTGGCACGCGACCTCGAACGAGGCGCCACGCTGCCCGCGGATTGGTACACGAGTCCGGCGATCTTCGCCGCTGAGAACGAAAGGATCTTCCGGCGAAGCTGGCAGTACGTGGGTTTTGCCGGGCAGGTGCAAAACCCGGGCGACTTTTTCACGGCGCGCCTGGGCGACATTCCGATCGTCATCACGCGCGACGACCACGGCACGGTGCGCGCGATGGCCAACGTCTGCCGCCATCGCGGCAGCGAGGTCGTGCTGGAATGCGCGGGCAATCGCAAGACGCTGCAATGCCATTATCACGGATGGACCTACAATCTGGACGGGTCGCTGCGCGCGGCGCCGCGCGCCAGCGAACAAAGTTCATTCGCGAAGGAAGAGTTGTCGCTGGTGCCGTTCGCAGCCGAAACGTGGGGCCCGATGATCTTCGTCAATCCCGATCCGAAGGCCGGCGCGTTTTGCGATGTGATCGGCGACCTGCCCGCTCTGTTTCCGCGGGCGGGCGTCGAGCTGAGCGGGCTGCGCCTGGCGCGGCGCGACGTCTATGAACTCGCATCCAACTGGAAAATCATCATCGAGAATTTCAACGAGTGTTATCACTGCCCGGTCGCTCATCCGAAATTCTCGGAAGTCATCGACACCGACGCCTACCGCGCGGACACCGGGAACGAATATTTTTCGAGCTACCACGGACCGATCATCGGCTCCGATGGCCCCGGTGTGAACTACGCGACGCTGTGGCCGACGGTAATGCTCGCGATGTCGGCGCATCCGCAGGCGATGCAGGTGCTGCGCACCTGGCCAATCGATGCGGAGCACACCCGCGAGACGATCGACTACTTCTTCGCCGAAGGCACCAGCGAAGGGGCAATTCGCGAGTACATGGAGCTAAGCGATCTGGTTCAGCGCGAGGACGTCATCCTGTGCGAATCGGTCCAGCGCGGCCTGCGCTCCGGCATCATCAGGCAAGGGCACCTGATGCTATCGCGCGAACGCGGCATCCAGCATTTTCAGAAGCTCGTTCATCGCTTCGTCGCCAACACCTGAAGCGTTCTTTAGCGTGCGCTGACACCGAACAAATCTTGAGGTTTGTGACTCGGTGCTGAATGCGTGCGAAGCAGCGCTATCTTTACCTCAGGCGACGGCCGCGAGTCCTTTCCTGGCGACCAGGGTGAGCAGTTTGAGAGAGGGGCCTTGCGGATGTTTTTTGCCGCGCTCCCATTGGCTGATCAATCCAGTCGTGACGTTTAGGTAGCGCGCAAAGACCGCCTGGCTTGCCCCTTCGTTCAGCCGGATGGTGCGGATTTCCCGGGGTTTGAGCCGACGCACCGGCGTCAGACACATCTCATCGAACTTACGCATAGTGCGCCGATTCATCACGCCCGCAGCATGAAGACCTTCTGCCGTCTCGTGGATCGACGCCATCAGGGGAGTGCGATATTGCTTACTCCTCGCCATTGTTCGTCACCTCAATAAGCACTCCGAATGCAACCGCCTTCTCGATAGTCTTCTCATCATAGGCCAACATTTCTGATGCGAGTTGCTTGAGAGCAACCAATTCGTCATCGCCGACGTTGTCCTTGTCCTTCTTTGCAAACCCGTGAACAAAAAATGCCAGAGCTTTCGCCCTGTAGAGAATCACAGCGCGAAAGCCGCCCGACTTGCCCTGACCCTGCCGAGCTATGCGCTGCTTGATAACGCCTCCTCCGAGATCAGCATCTATGAGACCGCGCTCGGCATCAGCGACGGCTTTACGGAGCGCGGAATTGCGAAGTTGCGCCTTACGGGCAAAGCGCGTGAAGGATTTGTTCTTGAATATGCGCAACCGTGCGGCTCAAGCGCCGAGTCCTCGCAGTAAACAAACTATAATACTGGGTGTTATAGCGCGCAAGGCGTGCGAGGCAACTCGCGCGGCAAATTAGAGGAAGAAAGTCAGGTTCTTGGCGAGCAGGATGCTCTGGTCGATTATTATTTTGCGGCGTGCGATTCGGAACGTGTCTTGCGCGCGGCGCAGGGTGTCTTGCCGGCGGCCGGCTATGAAGTCGGTTTCGGTTTCCAGGCGGTTGCGATGGACGAGGAAGTGCGATTTCACCAGGACGCTTGCGCCTTCGGCGACGGTGTCGACGGGCTCGGCGAGGCGGATGTTGGAAATCAGGTGCGACACGCGCGAGACCGGCTCTTCGGCCCAGTGGATGCCGGTCAGCATTTGCTTTACGCGTTTGGTCAGCGTGGCTTTGTCGTCATCGATCCACGCGACATCGTTCTCGCCGGTGATGTCGCGGGCGCGATCGTGGAACTCCAGATTCTTGCGCATCGGCATCCAGTACCGGAGATCGTCGGTGAACAGGTCGAGCCACTTTTCGAATTCGCGCTCGTCCAGCAGGTCGGCTTCAGCGTAGAGAAAATCCTCGATCTCCCGCATCAGGTTCAGATAGGAGAGGCGCGCCGCAGATAGTTGTCGATCCATCTCTCAGCATCTCCTTGCGTCCGGGATTCTATTCGTGGCTTGGCTCCGCAGCGGGCTGAGGCCCGCAACTCAAAGTATGGTGGCGCGGAAAAGAGTCCGCGCATCGATCCACGGGCAGGGACGCCCGCGCCACGTATAAGAGGATTCAGATCTGGATCCGAGAAAAACAGGTGGGCCTGCCCGCCGATCGATGCTGTCGATTTTCGAGAAAACTGCTTGGTGCTGACTCCATAAGGCGGCGGCGAAACCGAACACCGCTGATCCGGGATTCCTCAATAAAAAGTTTCGGAATGACACGAAAGTGCTTTCCAAGCCTTCTATGAAGCGGCGGGCCGCAGATGGTCCCAACTGTCGGCGTCCATGTATTCCGCCCAGCGCTTGTACAGGCCGCGTGCGTTTTGCTCGGTGTTGTAAAGGGTCGGCGACACTGTGCCGGGAATTAGCGGGTGCCGCCCCTCGGCGCCCATTCCGGCCTTGTAGTGATAGGTGTACTTGCGCGCGATTACGCCGTCGCTCGCCGCCGTCGCGTAATTCCAGTTCTCCATGTCGTCCTGCTCGGTGAGGCCCGCCGGACCCGAGTAGCGGATGTAGTAACTGCGCAGGAATTGCTTGACCTCGGCGGGCGCTTCCTTGTCGACAAAGTACACGCGCCACATCTCAGTGCGATTGGCGCCGCGCGGATGCGCCACCAGAATCGTGCACGGCTGCTGCGCGTGAAAAGACATGTTGGGAAAGATGGTGCCCACGGTCGCGGAAACCCGGGCCTTGTCGCCCATCCGCGCCAGCCGCTTCTCCCAGCAACGCTGGAAATATTCCGCGGTCGCGGCCGAACCGGAATATGCCGTGCGCGGCCGATTGGGCGCGAACACCGAATAGATTATGCCGTGACCTTCGGGATAGCTGGCCAGCGCGGGCCGTCCGGGATTGTCGCGGCGGCCGGGTCCGTCGGTCGGGCCGATTCCAACCATGTCGACCGATCGATGGCTGACGTTGTGCAGCATGTCGCCGGCGAAGTTCTCCGCCACGATCTTCCAGTTCGAGGGGATGATCCATTTCTGCACGCTGCCGAGCAGCTCCGTGCCCCCATCACCGCCGTCCCAGGCACAGAAGCCGATATCCAGCGCGAACTTCGCCTCGCCCAGGTATTCCTCAAATGACGGTGCGGCAGGATCCCAGGTCGCCCAGATCGTGCCCCTGAAATTCGCGACCTTGGCCACCGGTATCAGCCCCCAATCCTCCTTCGGAAACGGCGGCTGGTAGGCGTTGTCGTAGTCGTTGACGCCGACCAACTTGCCATCGAGTCCATACGTCCAGCCGTGATAAGGGCAGGCGAACGCGCGCGTGCTGCCCTCGTCGTAGCGGCATACGCGCATCCCGCGATGGCGGCAGGTGTTGAGCATCACGCGAATCAGGCCCGATTGATCGCGCGTCAGGATCACCGACTCTTCGCCCATCCGCGAAAGGAAAAAGTCGCCCGGCTTTTTGATCTGGCTTTCGTGCCCGACGTACAGCCACACGCGCGCGAAGACGCGCTCCTGCTCTTCGCGATAGATGTCGTCGTTGACGAAGATCTCGCGGCTCACCTCGCCGGCTTGCAGGTCAACCATCGAGCGGGCGGATCCGGTGAGACTTTTCATGGGGCGCCTCCACTGAGACTCGGCGGGCACCGAAACAAGAATCGCATTAACCACAAAGGCACCCAGGAACTAAGTAAAGACCCGGAGTCTGCCCTGAGGAACGAAGCGACGAATGGGTGCCTTGGTGGTGATTCAGGGTTCGCCATTTTTCTCAGCGCCACTGCTAGGGCACGATTTCGTCGAGGAGCTTCTGCGCCAGTTCGCCGCCGGGTAGGGAGATGCCCAGGTCGCGGGCGAACTTGAGGCACAGCGCGATATCCTTGTGAAGCACACCCAGGGCGTGCGGCCTTAGCGACACGCGCGACCATCGATCGCCGATACGGCTTTGGGCGGCGCCCTCATGCATCACCTGCTCCAGCGTCGCGCTCGGCAGACCCGCCTCGCGGCCCAGGCGCATGCCCTCGTGGGCCGCCAGGATGTTGAGACAGAGCATGAGTTGATGCGCCAGCTTGGCGCGGATGCCGCTTCCCAGCGGCCCCGTGCGCGTGATGTTGCGCGCGGAGGTTTGAAACAGCGGGAGACATTGCTCGACAGCTTCATCACTGCCGCCAACCATGTAGGACATCGACTTGCTTTTGGCGCCGGCCTCGCCGCCGCTAACGGGCGCATCGACCACTGCGATTTTTCTTGCCGCCGCGGCCTCGGCGATCTTCGCGATAGTGCCGGGATCGACGGTGCTGTGAATCGCGATAACGGCTCCGGGGGCGGCGCCCTCCAGCACCCCGCCGGCACCGATCGCCACCGCTTCGAGCTGCGCATCGTCCAGCACGCAAATCTCGATGATGTGGGCATGGCGGGCGACCGCTCGCGGCGATTCACCGATCGCCGCACCGGCGCGCTTCAGCTCTTCGAGCGGTTCGGCGCGGACGTCATAGACGATCAGGTCGTGGCCGGCCGCGGCGAGATTAATCGCCAGGTACTTGCCCTGCTGACCCAGCCCGATGAACCCGACTTTCATGCAGCACCCTGCTCGCGATCCGCCTGGCGCATCAGTCGTCAGTCGCCGAAAGCGACCAGGTAGACCGCGCCGTCGGGCATCCGGTAGGCGTGTGTGTACGGGGCCCATCCGTCGATCCGTTCGATTAGCTGCGGCTCTCCTTCGATCGCCTCCAGCAGCTCTTCCCAGTCTTCGACCTCGGCGTCGGGAATACGGTGGTACTTGCGATTACGCTCGAAGACCATCACGCATCGAATCATGGCGCGGTCGTCTCACAACTTCGTCAGGCGGTGCGCTCGAGGATGACAACCGGGATCTGGCGCGTGGTCTTCTTTTGATATTCCTTGAAGAATGGCATCTTCGCCGCCTGCTGGTCGAACAGGCGCTCGCGCTCCGCGCCGGAAGCGATGGTGGCCTTGGCCTTGAAACGTTCGGTGCCAACCTCGAGGGTGGGAGTCGGATGGGCCAGGAGATTGTGGTACCAGGACGGATTTTTCGGCGCGCCCGCCTTGGAAGCGATAATCACGATCCGGTCACCATCGCGCGAGTAGACCAGCGGGTTCGTGTAAGTCTTGCCGCTCCTGGCGCCGGTGGTGATAAGCAACAGCATCGGAGCGCCGGCGAACTGGCCGCCGACCTTGCCGGCATTCGCTCTGAACTCCTCGATCACTTTGAGATTGAATTCGTTCATGTCCATGACGTGTTCCTCCGATCGGATGAAGCTTGCGCGCCGACCGAGCATAGCCCAGCCGTCGGGGAAGTGAGAAACCGCATCTCTGAGCCCCGGCGGAGCTTGCCGCCGAGCCGTTCATGCGCGATCGCGCGCGCTATTGAGGCGGCGCGTCGGTGAAATGGACGGCGGTGCCGCCGCATTCGAAGTAGCCGTTCTGAGTGTAGGGTTCAAAGACGGGAGCTGAGTCGTCGGCGACGAACCAGATCGTCGTGTTCACGATCGCATCGACCTGATCGCTGTACTTGCGATACGCCGCCGCCTTCAGTGAGTCGCCGTGAACGACCTGGCCGCCGGTGGAATTGGGGGTATTGAGGCAATAGCCCTGGGCCGGGCCGAGGGTAGTATAAGCAGGGTGCCCTTTGACTTCCGGACCGCCGACCACCTGAATCTTCTTGATCGCGGCGCTCAGCGCGTCCTGCTGTTGCTGAATTTTCGCGACATCCTGATCGACCTTCTGGACGTCAGAGCATCCGATGAAAGCCATGGCCGCAACCGCGAGCAGAATTTTCTTCACTGGAATCGCCCTCTGTTGATTGCCTATTAGAGAGCCCCGCAAAGCGCAAGATGATTTCTTTCGCGCGGCGGTCGCTAGCGGCCTGTTCCAGAAGTTCGCAACAGAAAAAGAGCGACCTAACCCCTAATCCGAAAATAAATGGTGGGCGAATTCTACAGAACCCTCACCCGCACGTCACGCTGGTTGCGAAACAATGCAACCAGCGCGCCGCTTGCCCTCTCCCGCTTTTTCAGGCGGACGCTTCGCGTACGCGGGCGAGGGGCCTATAAGAACGCTCGCTTAGAGAGAGCACGATCATTTCCGTGCAGCGCAATCGCGTCATCCGTGCGGGGAATTAATTTCGAACTAGGGCTAACCCCAAAGTCGCTGACGGGGAAATATTTTCAATGAACTTTCAGAACAGGAGGCTAGTACTACTGTGTTGGGAAGCCCGTCAATGCGGCATCCTCACAAGATACGCGGGCGCCGTTTATTGACGCCACGCGGCGCCGGCGGTGACTAATTTCGAATCGACTTCGATGAAGGCGTTGATCGACCCGGAAAGTACGCCGCGAAATTCCAGAGGGCTGGGACAATGACCGGTTTCCGTCGATAAGGTAAGGAACGCATCCGCGCCTCCGTCGGGACTCTGCCTTACTATTCCGCTAACTCGAGCCGTGCAGACCTGTCCGCCGTCGTTCAAGGTCGCCTGTCCCGTTATTTGATTGCCGGACACAATCTGCGCGCGGCCGACTGCGGCCACCGGAGCACGAGTTTCCAAATCCGACCCGACTGCGCTGAATACATAACTGGGGGTTGAAAGCGCAACTGCGAGAGGATTCGCTTGTGCGTTCGCGTAAGCGCATGAACTCAGCACCAGTCCGAGCACGAAAATGACGAAGGCCGCTTTCTTCATCGTGTCACCCTTCGCTCTGCACGCCGGGAACCCGGAATGGGGCCGCGCTTGAGAGCATTCAACGACGATCAATGATATTGCCGCGAGCACGGTCTCGTTCAACGCAGGGGTTTCGCTGCAATGCAGCAACGACATGGCGCTCTTCCCCGGACGGAAAGATTGGGACTGAGAGGCAGCAATTCGGGATTCCTCGCGCGCGCCAGACACGCGCGTGGGAATGACAGATGCTACCGGGCTGGAGCAAAATCGGGGTAACTTTCTTTTGCAGGACTCATTAGCGTCATTCAGGATGGTTTGCGCCAGACGGTTGCCAGCCACGGCTGCCGATCGCGCGGCACGCCGGGTGGGCGATAATAGTGGGTCAGCTCGACGAAGCCCGCGGCGGACATATAGCCGCGCCAAGTTTCGAGATCGTGATATGCGCCGTAACGCCCCTGGTTCCAGCCTTCCTCGTTACGACCGCGCGGATTCGAGCTGAACAGCACGCCGCCCGGTTTCAGGGTCGCGCGCAATTCCATCAACACGCGCGGCAACTCCTGGCTTGGTACATGAAACAGCGCGGCGTTGGCATAGACCCCATCGAAACGATCATCCGGCAGGTCGAGCCCGAGGAAATCCTGTAGCCACACTTCGCATCCGCTGAAGCTGTGCGCCATTGTGGTAAAGCGCGCGGCGCCATCGAGTCCTATGGCGAGGTGACCGAGGCCGGCAAAGGTTGCGAGGTCGCGGCCCGGCCCGCAGCCGAAATCGAGTATCGTGAATGGTGGTTGGCCCTCGATGTGTTGCAGCAGCGCCGCGATATTCTGGCTCACATCATGATCGCGCGTGCCTTCCCAGAAGTCAGCGGCGGCAAGATTGTACTGTTCCAGGGTGACGTCGACGATTCGTTTCAGTTCTGGTGGATTCAGCTTCATATGAAAACGTGATGCCTAATTTGCGCAGCTCTTTAAACCTCGGGTGCCGCCTGAGAGAGCTGTGGTTGCGGCGCGCGGACGCGCCGCGATCCCTCCACTCCGGCAGCCTACGGTCGGGATGACAACACTCACCACCACGGCACCAATTCGTCCCCTTCGGCTTCGCTCAGGGCTTCGGCTCCAATCAGGGCTCCGGCACACGCTCCTCGGCGCGGGCACCAAGTTCAGGGCGCATAACCCTCACCCTGCCCCGTTCGGCACGTTCGCTCGGCAGCGCGGGCTTGCGCCCGCAACCCAAGTTAAGGTGCGCTTCGCGAATGCGGAACCGGTACCGGCTTCGCTTGCGCGAAGCTGTCCGGAGGCCAGAAGCCATGTCGACTTCGTACAGAAGCTCCTTCGTCACTTGCGTTCCTCAGGACTCCTCGCTAGCTCGTCGGCAGCTCACTTCGCTCAGGATGACACCAAGTGGCATCAGGCGCCGTTCAGCAGTTTTGCAAAGGTCTCCTCCGGGAGAGGATGGCTCGCGAAGCGAGACGAGTGAGGCCAGTCGCTTCCTAACGAATATTTGCGATGAATCTACCGACCCTCATCCGGCGCGCCGCGCGCCACCTTCTCCCGGGGGAGAAGGACTCTGTTTATCGACAGTCTCGACCCACGGGCAGGGACGCCCGCGCCACCTATTTTTTCCAGATCCTTGATCTGAATTTTCTTCTGCCCAAATCCTGCCCGATTGCGCAGATCGCCAGAGCGCGC
>Ga0074044_10000351_pt1 | contig 45761 bp, 45 predicted proteins | sample BogForMeECP23OM1_FD_94443 | JGI IMG/M metagenome (GOLD analysis project Ga0074044, IMG submission 94443) | Bog forest soil microbial communities from Calvert Island, British Columbia, Canada - Bog Forest MetaG ECP23OM1 | ecosystem: Environmental > Terrestrial > Soil > Wetlands ...
CAGGCTGACGAGCCAGTCGAGATAGGTGCGCACGACAGTGTGCTCCGCCGACTCGGGCGGGATCATCTTGAGGCGCTCGAGTTCCTTGTCCGCGACTTTGCGCGCCTCGGGCGACATCTTCGCCTCTTCGATTTTCTTCTCGATTTCCTCGACTTCGGAACTGCGCGCATCGCCCTCGCCCAGCTCCTTCTGAATCGCCTTGAGCTGCTGGCGCAGATAGTACTCGCGTTGATTTTTGTTGAGCTCGGTCTGTACCTGCGACTGGATCTTGTGCCCGAGTTCAAGCATTTCGATCTCGCGCCCTAAAATCGCAATCAGCTTTTCCAGCCGCGCGCGAACGTCGAGCGTCGCCAGCAGATCCTGCGCCTCTTCGATCGGTATCTTCAGGTACGAGGCGACCATATCGGCAAGCCGGCCGGCCTCCTTCACCTGCATCGCCATCACCTGCAGTTCATCGGGCAGGTACGGCACGAGCGAAACAAACTTGGAGAACTGGCTCACCAGGTGCGCGTGCAACGCGTCGATTTCCTTGTCGGGGGTAACCGGCTCGGCGAGCCGCCTGGCGTACGCGAGGAAGTACGGCTCCCGCTGGGTAAACTGCCCCAGTTCGACTCGCGCCAAGCCCTGCACCAGCACCCGGACGCTCTGGTCCGGATAGCGCAGCATCTTGAGGATGCGCACCGCGGTGCCACGCTGGAACAATCCCTCGGGCAGCGGCTGCTCGTCTTCGGGATTTTTTTGCGCCGCCAGCGCGATCACCTTCGACGTCTGTCCGCAGTCCTCGATCAGCTTGAGCGACGACGGCCGTGAAACCAGGAACGGATGAATCTGACTCGGGAAAATCACGATGCCGCGCAACGGCAGCACCGGCAGGATCTCGGGAATCTCGGCCTTGCTCAGGTCCTCTTCGATCTCGAAGCGTTTTTCCCCTTTGGGTTTATCTGCCATTGGTCAATGGACCTCGTAGCGAGGGAACCGCGCCACACCTTCCACGCAACCCGGATTTCACCGTAATATACGCTCGTGATACCGGCAAGGTCACCTCTTGTGATATGAAGCTAATCACGGTGACCGGCTCGCGCTACTGCGGAGAAAAGGTTGCCTGAGATTGGATTTGACAAGTTATTCAGCGAGGAAGAAGCCAACCAGCTGATTCCGCGACTGGAAATTTTGTTGCGCCAGCTCCAGCTGCAGGCAACGTCGCTACGCGCGCGCATCGACGAATTGTCGGTCACCGATCCCTCGATTTTGCACTCCACGATGAACGAAATCGTCGGCCATTATCCCGAGCTGCGCTCGTTCGCGGCCAACATGGCCGACGCCGCCGCTCAGATCGAATCCTTCGGCTGCATCCTCAAGGACATCGACCTCGGGCTGGTCGATTTTCCCTACGACGCGGGCGACGAAGTCGTTTTCCTATGCTGGCAATTCGGCGAGCCGCGCGTGGTCGCATGGCACAGCGTCACCAGTGGATTCTCCGAGCGCCAGCCGCTGCCCGGCGCGCCCAACCGCTGGCTCAACTGATAAGCAGGCACTCCGAATGATTTTAGTTTTGTCGATTTACCTGGCCGCACTTGGATGCTGGCTCGGCGGAATTGTCTTTTTCTCGTTCTTCACCGCGCCCGCGGTCTTCACGGTTCTGCCGCGGCCCGAGGCCGGCCAACTGATCAGTACGATCTTCCCCCGCTACTACATGCTCGGCTACGTGGTGGGCACCATCAGCCTCCTGCTGGTGATCTATCTCACCGTCGCGCGCGGACCGCGGATATGGTGGGGCGCGACCGCGCTCGCGCTCGCAATCGGACTCGGGATCACCTTCTACGCGGGCACGATCATTCTGCCGCGCGCCGACGCGCTTCGCACCGTCACCGAAGAACCCAATCCCGACCCGGCCCGCAAGGCCGAGTTCGACAACCTGCACCGGCTGTCGGTGATTCTCAATGGCACGGTGCTGCTGTTGAACGTGGCCGCTATCGTTGGCACCTCGGGAGCGCTGACCGCGCGTGGCTGAGCATCGGTACAGGGCAGTCGTTATCGATTTGTTCGACACGCTCGTCAACTGGAATGCCGACGCGCTGCCGCTGATGCAATTCCGCGGGCGCGAAATTCGCAGCACGACTCCCCTGCTCTATCCCGCGTTGGAGACCGCTCTCGGCAACCGCTTTGACCGGGAAAGATTTTCGGAGGCGCACGCGTCGGTTTACAGCGAGATATTCGCCGCGCGGGCGCGGCCCGACGCGATCGAGATCACCTGTCTGGAGCGCTTCGCACGCACGCTCACGATGCTCGAGGTTGATGAAGGCCAGGCCGCGCCGCTCGCCGAAAATCTGCGCCGAATCCACATGGCAACCGTGCGCAAGGTCACCAAGGCGCCGGCCGCGCGAATCGATGCGATGAAACGAATCGCCAAATACCTGCGCGTCGGCTTGATCTCCAACTTCGACGATTCCGAGACCGGCCACCTCATCATGCACGACACCGGTATCCGCGGGCTCTTCGAGGCGGTGATTATTTCGGCCGACGCCGGCTATCGAAAACCCAACCCGCTCATCTTCAAAAAAATGCTCGACGAGATGCGCCTCGAGCCCGCCGATATCCTGTTCGTCGGCGACACCCCGCTCGACGACGTCCTCGGCAGCAAGGGCGCCGGGATGCATTCCGCGTGGATTCGCACCGGCGGCCGCGAGCTGCCGGCCGGAATCCCCGCCCCGGACATCGTCATCTCCGACCTCGCGGAACTGCCCGACGCGCTCGGCTTGCAAGAATAGTTCAACACGCAGTTTCAGTGGAAAAATGAAACGGCGGCAAGTAGTGGCGGTGATCGGCGCGGGCGACGCGCCGCGCGCCGTTTGCAAGCTGGCGTTCGCCCTCGGCCGCGAGATCGCTCGCCGCGGCGCGGTGCTGCTGGCACTCAGGCTCGCCACGTCAAATTCGCGACGGAGAAATTGAATGGCCGCTGACGATCGAAGCCAATTTATCCGCGCACTCGAACGAGCGCCGTTCTCGACGACGCTGGGCCTGAAGATCGAATCTGCCGCCAACGGCGCCGCGACGGTGCGGATGCCCTTCGACTTGCGCCTGCTCAACGAGGGCGGCCCCGCCGCTCCCATTCACGGCGGCGCGATCGCCGCGCTCGCCGACGTCGCCGCATGCGCCGCGGTATGGAGCCTCGCCGCGACGACGCGCACCGCGACCATCTCGATCACGGTGAACTACACCGGCTTCGCCGTGAACTCCGATCTGATCGCCCGTGCGCGAGTGAAGCGCGCCGGCAAGCGCATCGCGAGCCTCTCGGTGGAAATAGCCGACGCCTCCGACGCCCTTATCGCCGACGCGCTCGTCACCTACAAGATCTCCTGAAGCAGCACCGCATCGATGAGTTCAATCGCCTTGCTTACAATGGAACCTGGCCAATTTTCACAAGGCGCTGCGCAGAGGATGCGGAATATGTTTTCTCGCCTTCGATTCGATCGCAAATGTATCTTCACCGCGGTCGCGACGCTCACCGCTGCGCTATTGCTGACGCTGGCTCGTGCAGCCCGCGCACGCGACGACCTCCCCGAAGCTGTTCCCACCGCCACCGAGACTGTGATCTACTCGTTCGGCGTCGGCTCCAGCGGTAGCACTTGCGCGAAGATCGACGACGGCGCCGACCCCAAGGGCTCCCTGACTTACGCCGCCGCCACCGGCCTGCTCTTCGGCCGCACTTCGACGACCACCTCGCGGGGCAACGGCGACGGCACGATCTTCCAAATCATGCCCGACGGCTCCAACTACATGGTCGATCACTTCTTCACCGGCGCCAAGACCGACGGCAGCAATCCGCGCCACAACGCGATGACCCTGGTCGGCACCGTCCTCTACGGCACGACGCTCACCGGCGGCCAGCACAACAACGGCACCATCTTCTCCATCAACGACGACGGCACCGGCTACTCGTCGCCACCCGCGTTCGCCTTCCCCAAGAGCGCCAACAACAACGACGGCGATCAGCCGCACAGTTGCTTCTTCGCCGCCGACGACCTGCTCTACGGCATGACTTCCGAGGGCGGCAACCACGGCGGCATGACCGGCGACGGCACCATCTTCTCCTTCGACACTTCCAGCGCGACGTACGCGCGCATCTACTCGTTCGACGGCAAGCACGGCTCCAATCCGCACGGCCAGCCTATTCTCGATCCCAACGGCGCCACGCTCTACGGCATGACCCGCGCCGGTGGCACGGGCGACGTCGGCGTCATCTTCTCCTTCGACACGAGCAAGAAAAAACTCAAAGTGCTCCACAACTTCAGTTGCCCCGGCAACCGCACTATCAACTGCATCGACAACGGGATGGCGCCACCCCCGACCACGGCACGCTGGTGCAACTGAACTCGACGCTGTTTGGCCTGACGACCTACGGCGGCAAGTACGGCAACGGCGCGCTTTTTTCGATCGGCACCGATGGCAAGCACTTCAAAATTCTTCAGAACTTCGGCAAGACTTCGACCAACGACGGCATAAATCCCTACGGCTCGCTGCTGCTCAACGGCACTACGCTATACGGCACCACCCGCGCCGGCGGCAGCAAGGGCAATGGCACGGTCTTTCAAATCGACACGACCGGCGACAACTACGCGCGAATCTACGACTTCCAGAATGGGCACGACGCCGCGAACCCCATCGACAACGTCATCATTCTCGACAACGCGCTCTACGGGATGAGCGAAGCCGGCGGCCTGTGCGGCAACGGCGCGATCTTCTCTCTGCAGTTGCCCTAGCAGGCTGTTGAAAAACTAATTTTCAACGCCTGCTCCCTCTCTCTTGTCTCCCCCCCAAAGGGGGAGATGTTGTAGGTAAGAGGACACCTTTTACGCAGGGTGTTGGAAGCGCTCGAAATCAAACAAGCGAGTTGCATTGAGTTTTTCAACACCCTGCTAGGATGTTTTCGTGTCATCGACTCTGGATAACATCCGCCGCGCCGCCGCACCGCACGGACTCAATCTGGTGGCGGCGATTCCGGTCGCGCGCTACGACGCTACGGTCATGGAAATTTCGCGCGCCTCGGCGATCGATCCGCTGGCACGCTCGATCGTAGTCATCGGCAACGGCGGCGGCGCGCTCTGGGACGCGCTGAAGGCTCACGCAGTCCGCCATCCCGGATGGTGGAATCGTGACAACCCCCTTGACGATTTCACCCGCGAAATAGTCGAGCGCGACATCGTCGCCCCCTTGCGCGCATCGAGCGCGCGATGCATCCCGGTCTATCCCTTCATGAGCAACGGCCCGACGCTCAGCTTCATCGAGCTCGGCAAAGTCGCCGGCATCGCCGGCCCGAGCATCCTCGGCGTAACGGTGCATCCTGTATATGGACCCTGGATCGCATTTCGCGCCGCGCTATTGCTCGACGAAGAACTCGATTCACCGGGCGACGCGCTCGGCTTCGACCCATGTCCTCGATGCACTGCCCGCACCTGCATCCCAGCCTGCTCGGTCAACGCGGTAAGCATCGAATCCGGATGGGACATCCCAAAATGTCTAACCTATCGCGTGGAAGCAGAGCCGGATTGCACCCCGCGATGCCACGCGCGCGCCGGCTGCGTGCTGGGCCCCGAGCACCGCTACCCGGATGACGAGCTGGCCTATCATCAGATGCGCGCGCTGCGCTCGATGCGCCCGTACTACGCCGCCCACCTGAAACCCCGCTGAAGATGCCCCGTTAGCCAGGCAGGTGAGTGTGCGGATATAATCCACCCCGAGCGCACCCATGCCATTTCCAATCAATCGCCCGCGCCGCCTGCGTCGCACCGAAACAATCCGCCGCATGATTCGCGAGACGCGCCTATCCCCCGACGATCTGATCCTGCCGATGTTCGTGTGCCCCGGCCGCGGCGTAAAGAAACCCGTCGAATCGATGCCGGGCGTCGCGCAAATGTCGGCCGACAACATCGTCGCGGAAGCGCGCGAGACCTGGGCCGCGGGGGTCCCCGCCGTCATCCTGTTTGGAATTCCCGAACGCAAGGACGCGCTGGGCAGCGAGGCATGGAACGACAACGGCGCAGTGCAGCGCGCCATCCGCGAAATCAAGGAGCGCGTGCCCGGCCTGGCGGTGATCACCGACGTCTGCATGTGCGAGTACACCGACCATGGCCACTGCGGCGCGCTTAAGGGCAGCGATGTCGATAACGATGCGACGCTCGAGCTGCTGACGCGCGCGGCGCTGTCGCATGCGCGGGCAGGCGCCGACATCGTCGCACCGTCGGACATGATGGACGGGCGCGTAGGCGCAATCCGCTCCGCGCTCGACAGCAACGGCTTCAGCCACGTCGCAATCATGGCCTACTCGGCCAAGTTCGCGTCGGCATTTTACGGCCCGTTTCGCGAGGCCGCGGAGTCGGCCCCGAAATTTGGCGATCGCCGCTCGTACCAGATGGACCCGCCTAACGGCGACGAAGCGATGCGCGAAGTAGCCCTGGATTTGGAAGAGGGCGCGGACATCGTGATGGTCAAGCCTGCGCTCCCGTATCTCGATCTGATCTGGCGTGTGAAACACGAATTCAACGCACCGCTGGCGGCCTACAACGTCTCGGGCGAGTACTCGATGATCCGCGCCGCCGGAATCAACGGATGGATCGACGAAGAACGCGCAACGCTGGAAGTCCTGACCGCCATAAAACGCGCAGGCGCCGACCTGATCCTGACCTACTTCGCCAAAGAAGTAGCCCGCAAACTCCGCGCCTGAAGGCAGGCGGTCGAAGCGCTCGCAAGTTCCGCATTCCGCTATGCGGTTGTCAGGTCGCTTTGCGAAAGCGCGCGGGGTACGGAAAAGTTTGAAACGCGATCAGGCGAGCGGGCGGATGGGGAACGCTCGTCGAGTTCAACCACGGCGGCGCTGACCCCATCGTGCGAAGTCCCGGACATCAAGCCGATCGAGTCTAATCGTGATCGCGCTCATCTTTATCGAAGTCCGGATCGTCAGGTTCAGTTTCGTTGTCGCCGAGCGATTCGCGCGAATCGTCGGGACGACTTAAGCGAAGCATCTCGATTCCCGCAAGGAGCAAGCGCAAGCCGGAGGGAAAATCGAGCGAGCCGGTGTCGTCGTGCGACTCCGGCTCGATGATCACCTTGCGCCCGCGATGCCATTGCACGAGCAGTATCCGGTGACCGAGCTGGCGGCCGGTGACGCGATCGATCGAGAAGTCGCCAAACATCGTGGCAGTGCGCAAATCGGAGAACGCCGCGCGCAGCATCGCGTCGTCCGGACGGCCGGCGGCAGCGAGCGCCGCGACGGTCAGGAGACCGGCGGCGTAAATCTGCGCGGCAGGATAGTCGGGAGAATCGGCGGCGCCGGCGGCGCGCATCCGGCGCGCAAATTCGGCGGGCGTCGGACCCAGCGCCGGCTGGAGCTCGACGGAATCCTCCCATTGCGAGGGGCCGACGATTCCGTCCGCAAGGTCACCCAGGTCCGAAGCGAAGCGGCGCACGCCGGCGGCGACGCATCCCAGCACCGGGATGTTGAGACGGGACTCCGCGACCGCGCGCATCACGGCGACGTCGTGTTCATAGCTGCCGGCGCTGGCGAGCGCGTTGACGCGGTTGCGGGTGAGTGCGGGGAAGAGCAGCGCGGGCGCCGCGACGGGGTCGAATGCGCCGTTCCATTTCACGCGGACGCGGACTCCGCGGCGGCGAGCGGCGCGTTCGCCGGCGGCGCGCTCGAAGCCCGATGCAACCGCGCGAGCGAAGGCCGACTTCGAGGCCACGATCGCGACCCGCTTGCGCCAGAGCTTGAGTTGGGTCAGCAAGCGAACGAAGCCGCACAAGTAGTCGCTTGCGGGGCTGAGTACTCCGACGATCATCTTGTAGCCGCGGTCGTAGAGTTCGTCGCCGGCACCGCCATGATTGACGAAGATGCGGCCGGATTGTTCCACGATGCCGGCGGCGACGCGGGTGAGGCGATTGGAGTACGGGCCGAAGATTATGTTGGTGCGGGAGTCTGCGCAGAGCGAGCGATAGATCCCGGCGCATCGCACAGGATCGCTGGCGTCGTCGTGGCATTCGAGCGCGAACTCACACTGCTCACCGCCGACGCGCAGCGCGCTGCCGGCGTTGGCGTCGGCGATGAACAGACGAATCGCGAGTTCGGCCTGCCGGCCCATCGTGGAGTATTCGCCGGTAAGAGAGAGCGAAAGGCCGATGGTTATTTTCACGGTAGGGAAGGAGCAAAGTCAGGGCGCGACTTCGGCGATGCCGCCCTTGATGACGGGCTGGCCGCCGGGATTGAAGGTCTCGTAGGCGAAATCCATCCGGCCGTCGCGCTCGCCGGTGGCCCAGACTTTGGTAGTGATCGTCTGGCCGGGCAGCACGGGACGGGAGAAGCGCACGCGCAAGCGCTTGAGTCGAGTCGGGTCGCCGGCGCAGAGTTTGTCGATCGCGACCTTCGACGTAAACGCCATCGTGCAGAGGCCGTGCACAATGATGCCAGGCAGGCCCGCCATCTTGGCGATGTTTTCATCGACATGGATCGGATTGCGATCGCCCGACGCCTCTGCGTAGCGGTAGGTCTGATCCTTGTCGATGGTTTGCGCGACCGAGAAGATCGGCTCACCGCGAGCAGGCTCGGCGGCGCGCGGCTCCGAGGACGCAACGTCGCGGTTTCGAGCGCCTCGAACAAAAGCGATGAAGAGTGTTTTCTGGACGGGTTGCCCTTTCTGGTTGGCGGCGTTCAGCTCGATGGTCAATGTCTCGCCGGTGGCCTTGGTTTCGATCGAAATGATCTTTGCGGTGGCGCTGACAACGTCGCCGGGCCGAATTGGATTTGGAAATGCCATGTCCTGCTCGCCGTGAACGAGGCGCAGCAGATCAGCGTGCAAGTCGGGATCCGTCACGGCTTTCATTACGGCCTCCCAACTGACGGTGACGCCGAACATCGGTGGTGCGACGATGCCGCCGGGGCGGCTCGCGTCGAAGAACGCGGAGTTGTCGTCGTTGTACGCGCGCGCATAGTTCTGGATCGCGTCGAGGGTGACGATGGTCGTGACGGGAGGATATTCGCGGCCCACGCAGGCTTTGTTCAGCGGCATCGATTGGCTCCGATTGATGGTGATTTGGAAATGTTGCTGAGACCAGCGGCTAACTTATCTCGCGACCGGCGATGAACACGGACTTCAACTCTAGCGCCCGGCTGAGCACGATTAAATCGGCGCGCGCGCCGGCCTGAATGCGGCCGCGATCGAGCGCGCCGACGAGATTGGCGGGGTTGGTGGCAGCCATCACGGCCGCATCGCCGATGCTGACGCCGGCTCTTTCGACCATGATGCGGACGGCGTCGAGCATCGAGATGATGCTGCCGGCGAGCGTGCCGTCAGCGAGGCGTGCGACGCCGTCGCGAATCGTTATCGTTGCGCCCGTCCGCCCGACAGGTTTTTCAGAGTCAGAGGTTTTTGCCAGCGCGACTTTGTCGGTGACAAGGATGATGCCGTCTTTGCCGCGGGCGATGCAGGCGAGGCGGAGGATCGCAGGATGCACATGTACGCCGTCGGGAATGATCGCGGCGAGTGCGGGTGACGGCGCGAGCGCGGCGGCGACAACGCCGGGATCGCGATGGTTCAACGGGCGCATCGCGTTGAACAGATGCGTGAACATCCGGGCACCGGCGGCCACGGCGGCATTCGCCTCGTCGAGAGTCGCGTTGGTATGGCCGATAGAAACGACGACGCGGCGCGCTGTAAGGCGACGAATCGCCTCGAGCCCGCCGGGCAACTCGGGCGCCAGCGTAATCAATCGAAGCGCATCCATCGCGAGTACTCGCTCGAAGCTTTCGCCGCGCGGTTCGAGGTTGAGTCTGGGATGCGCCCCGAGGCGGAGCGGCGAGATGAACGGACCCTCGAGATGCATCCCGAGAATGGCGGCCGCGCCGGCGGAGATATCGCGGCGCGAATTTTCAAACGCACTGGCGATCGACTCGTGAACCTGTGCGATCTTTTCAATCGCCGCGGTGACGGCGGTCGGCACCCAGGCGGTGGCGCCTTCGCGCGCGAGATGGCGGCTTAGAGTGGCGAGCGCGTCCGGCGACGCGTTCATGACGTCGATGCCGTGCGACCCGTTGACCTGAAGATCGACGAAGCCGGGCAGGATGTAGTCGCCGCCGTGGCCAGATGCGGGCTCGAGCGCGGTTATCCGATCGGTGAATGCGATGCGCCCGCGGATGAGCGAGCCGTCGGGCCTGGCGATACAGCCTGACAGTTTACCGCCAGGCAGATTCACCGCTGTGGGCTCGCTGCTCAATTCGCGCCGAATCGCTCTGCGAGCAGACGCGAGAAGCGCGGCAGATACACGAGGTCGAAGGTTTCTTCCTTGCCGGGAAACATCGCAACCGCGGCGCCCTTGAGCGCAAGGACATGTTCCCATCCCAGTTCGAGCGTCATGTCATTGTCCTGCGCGATGGTTGCGAAGGTCAGCTCGACCAGGAAGCGCAGCCGGCGGATCATTTTATTCTCATGCTCGATTTTCGATGCGCGGTCGTCGTCGGCCATGAGTAGTTCTCCGTGTGGGCAGTCGTTAATCATTATATCATCGAAGCAAGAAGTGATCATGGGTAACTGCGGCGGACTTGTCTCGATTGTTCGAGGATGCCAACCTCTAGCGGGCGGAAAAAGTAATTTTCAACGCCCGCTCCCTCTCTCTTGTCTCCCCCAAAGGGGGATATGTTGCAGGTAAGAAGACAGCTTTTGCGCAGGATGTTGAAGAACTTGAAATCGAAAACGACAATTGACCCGAATTTTTCAACATCCTGCTAAGGCGCCGTGAGCCCCGTCCGCCTCAAAAGCAGCTTCATATATCTAGCTAACGCGGTAAACGATCTGCGCGGCAATCGGTCGGTGCTGGCGGTAGTGTTGGCGCCTTTGCTGCTGGCGGCGGCATTGTGCCTGCTGCCGGACGCGTTGAATCTGCAATACCGGCTCGCCGCGACCTTTGAGCCGGGCGCGCAGAATATCATTTACATGCAGGCGCAGAGCGTCGATGCTCCCGGCAAGCACGCGCTGCAAGAGCCGCAGCCGTTCTCGCCGTGGATCACAAATGCGCTACACGTGATCTTCGGCTTGCTGACGCTGCTGGTGACGCTGGTCACGTTGTGTTCGCTCAAGAGGATCCAGGCGGGAATCCGGGAGCCCACGATTATCGCCGAAGCGATCGAAGTTTACCGGCAGTCGATTCAGCTTGCGCCTGGCTTCATCTGGGTAACGATTCTGCAACTTCTCGCGCCGGCGGCCGGGCTGTTCGTGTTCCAGGCGGCGTCAACTTACATGCCTGGCTCGATTGGCCTGTGGGCATATGTCGCGCTGGTGCTGATGATCATGGTCGGCGCGCTCATCTACGCGTGGATGTACTTCGCGCAGTTCGCGCTGATCTTCGACGGAAAGCATAGCTGGCACGCATTGCTGTTCAGCCGGGACCTGATGCGCAAGCGCTTCTTCAAAGTCGGGACGCGGATCGTGGTTTTTCTCGCGGTCTGGTCGGGATTCAACTCGTGGGCCGCGGGGGCGTTCGTGGTGGTGAGCCTGCTGCTCGGTCCGGTCGGGGTGGTGACGGGTTTTCTCGGGACGGCGATTTTCCTGGTCGATCTTGCCGAGATCAGCGTGAACTTTACGACTACCGTATTCCTGGTCGCGGCCGGGCTGCGCCTGTATCAGGATTTGACGGCGTCACAGGCTGCCAGGAGTCTCGACTCCGCAGCGCAATCCGCGATGCAGGACACCGCGCAACTGCCGCAGGTCGCGGTTTGATGCGGAAGCACGCGGTAAGGGATGGGTTAACCTCGGAGAGAGGATAAGTCAGTTGGGGGTTGAGGGGGCGGGGCTGGCTTGCGCGGGAGGGGAGGCATTGGCCACGCCGAGGTCGTTGAGGATTTCGATCGCATGGGTGGAGGGATCGACGCTCGGATAGACTTTCAGGACCTTGCCATTCTCATCGATTACGTAGGTGATGCGCCGATCGAGGCCGAGGATCGGAATTCCGTTCGCTGCGCCGTAGGCCTTTGCGATCTTCTTGTCGGGATCCAGCAGGAGCGGGAACGGCAAACCGTTTTTACGGATGAAATCCTTGTGCGCTTCGGACGAGTCGATGCTGCATCCGAGGACCACCAGGCCGGCGTTGGTGTAGCGCGAGTAGCTGTCGCGGAACCGGCACGCCTCTTTGGTGCATCCCGGGGTTTCATCCTTGGGATAGAAATAGAGGATGACCTTTTTGCCGTGGAAGTCGGCGAGCGAAACCGGGGCTTCAGTTTCGCCGCTCACCATCTGGGTGCTAAACGGCGGCGCGATCTGTCCTTCCTTGATCAATTCGGCGCGCGCGATTCGCGGGCGTAGCGCGACGACGGCGACGACGAGAACCACGGTTGCGATCAATCCGACGGTGAACATTTTCATGCGAGTCCTGCTCAACTAGCGGTTAACTGCGAATAAGGATGGAAAGCTCCCGGGTCAGCAGGACCTCATCTACCTTTACGCTCGGCTTCCAATAGCCGGGAAATACGGGGCGACGCAAATCTCATCCGCGCCTGAATTTGGCCTGGCGTTCGGCTTCGAGCGCGTCAGCGACCTCGCGCGCTGGGCGCTCGGGCATCCATCCCCTGGTGTAGTCGAGGTCTTCCCAGGATCGGTCGTTGGCGTCCCAGACATAGGGCAGCTCGACGATCGATCCGGGAGAGCTGATGGATTCGAACGCGCGCATCGCATCGACGACGATCTGGCGTTGCAATTCGGGTTGATCGGGGGGACCAGTCTGATGACCGAGGGGAAAATTGATGAACACTGCGCGCGGCGGCTTCACGGATTGAGTGATGTCGAGTGCCGACGTCATGCAGAGGGTGGGAATTCCCGCTTCTTCCACTACGCGAGCAATCAGTCCAACGGACTGATGGCAGACGGGTCATGCAGGAACGAGGAAGAAGGCGTCGGCGTGGGCGCGCTTTAGCTCGTCAAGGATTTGCGGCGCGAGTTCATCGCGGACTTTGCGCGCCGAATAAATTCCACCCATGAAGCTGAACGCGGGATCGACCAGCTCGCCGATCACGCCGGCCGCCTCAAGCTCCCGCATCCGCTGGAGCGGGAAGACGCAGTTGGCATCGCGCTTGGCGTCGCGAGTTGGATAGCCGAAGTGCCACACGCTGAGTTCGTCGGGCCGGGCACGAGTGGGGATGCGGCGATACGACGCGTCCTCGCGATGGAAGCGCGGCTGATCGCGATACATGATTCCGCCTGAACTGATCAGGGCGATTCTGCATTCGGCCACAGGCTTGGTGAGCGGGGCGAACGGCGTCGATTGGTTCTCGACCCATCGGTAGGGAGTGAAATCGCTGTAGAGATCACGGGTGCGTGGAATGTATGCGACCGGCATGGATTTCCCTACCCTCTCTCTAAAAGCGGCGTAACTGCATGCCCACCCGCATGTTCAGATGGCTGTTGGCTCATATCATAAATACCGCCAGATGTCTCAAACCAATCGCATCTTACCCGCGCCGAAAGGCGACCAGCCGACCCCGGCTACTTGAAACGCGGCAAGACCTCGGCGCCGAATCGATCCAGCGAGCGCCGCGCCTTGGCGGGATCGAGTCCCGGCAACTGCGTCACCACGATCAGCTCCGTCATCGGAGTCGATGCGAGTATTTCGTCGAGCCGTTCCGCGACCTGGGAGGCCGTTCCCAGCACGCTGGTGCGTCTGAGGCGGTCGGGGTCGGGGCGAATCAGCACCTTGCTCTGGTCGGTGGTGCCGGCGGCGGCCGCGAGCCATTTGCCGTAAAGCTCGGCCTGGTACATGAGCGCGTCGCGTGTGTCGCGCCACGCCTGCTCCTCGCTGTCGGCGAGGTAAACCACCCGGCTGTTGACGACGCTGAAGTGCGCGGGATCCTTGCCGGCAGCCTTCAGCGCTTCGAGGTAGATGCCAATTTCGCGGCGGCCGCCGACGCATGCAAACGACAGATCGAGCTCGGCGGCGCGCCGAATCGATTTTGCAGCGCCGGCGCCCCACAGCAGCTCGGGACGCGGCCGACTTACCGGCCGCGGCAGCACGCGCGCATCGCGGAACTTGAAATATTTGCCGTCGAAACTGAATCGCTCGCCGGTCCACGCCAGCTTCAGAATCTCGATGGTCTCGAGCGTCCGCCCGAGTCGCTGTGCGCGCGGAATGCCGAAGCCCTCGAACTCCTCCGCGCGGTAGCCCAGGCCAAGTCCCAGCCGGAGCCGGCCGCCCGAGACTACATCGACGAAGGCCGCGTCCTCGGCAAGCTTAAGCGGATGATAAAACGGCGCCAGCAGGACGTAGGTGCCGATGGTGACGCGCGTCGTGCGCGCCGCGATGGCGGCAGCCGCCGGCATCAGCGCGGGCAGGTAGCCGTCGTCGGTGAAGTGATGCTCGGTGAGCCAGATGGAATCGAAGCCGAGCTGCTCGGCGGCCTCAACCTGCGTCAGCGATTCGCGGTAGAGATCGCGAAACGACCGCGTCGAGCCGGGAGGATTGCGGAAATCGAGCTGGTAGCCAACTTTCACCTTGCGCACGGTTCACCTCACGGCGGAAGTCACGATGGGTCAGCGTGCGGCGAGACCGCCGTCAACGATCAATTCCGTGCCGGTGATGTAGGACGCATCGTCGGAGAGGAGAAAGACGATCGCCTTGGCGATTTCCCACGGCGTGCCCTGGCGGCGCATCGGGATTCGCGGCGCGACGGCGCTCTCGCGGTCGCCGACGAGGCGGCGCACCATCGAGGAGTCGATCAGTCCGGGCAGGATGGTGTTGACGCGGATGTTGTCGCGCGCGTGCGATACCGCGGCGGAGCGCGAGAGTCCCAGCAGCGCGGCCTTGGTCGCCTCGTAGGAAATCTGCGAGTTACTGCGCATCGCGGCCAGCGAGGAAACGTTGACGATCGCGCCGCCGCCGGCTTTCGCGATCTCAGGCACCGCATAGCGCATCATCAGGAAATGGCTGCGGAGGTTGACGGCGAGCATCGTGTCGAACTGCTCGGTGGTGGTCTTCAAGAGATTGCCGCCGATGGCGATGCCGACGTTGTTGACGAGCAGATGGAGCGCGGAGAACGCGCGCGTCGTGGCTTCGACGGCGCCGCGACACTGCTCTTCGATGCTGACGTCGGCGGCGACCGCGTCCGCGCGCCCGCCTTCGTCGCGAATTGCCGCGGCGGTCTGCTGCGCGAGCTCGAGCGAGCGATCGGCGACCATTACGGCCGCACCTTCGCGCGCGCACATTATCGCGGTGGCGCGGCCGTTGCCGATGGAGAGTTTATCGCCTGCTTTTGCCGGTCCGTCTGCGCCGCCGCCGACGATTAACGCTACCTTGCCCGTCAGACGAGCCATGATTTGCCTCCTTTGTTAATCAGAGCGAAGCGAATCGCGCGGTTGGAAATCGCCTGACGTATTGCAGGAAACGCGCGAGCGCGCGGTCGGCGTCGATCAGCAGGCCGTCGTGAAAGCGGATGGTCTGCATGATGGGCTCGTCTTCCTGGATCAGACGGCGAAAGAATGCCTCGCCGATTTGGAGCCGCTGCTCGCGCTCGGCGTCGCTGCCCTCGGCCTTCGGCGTCGCCGTGACCGACCATCCGTGGGTCCGGCCGTCGGGCGTCGGCGTCCCGGTCGCCATCGAGAGAATCGCCATGCCATTGAGGCGTCCGGCCAGCGCGATCGTGTTGGTTCCGGTCACGCGGATTCGCTGATCGAAAACGCCAAGGTGGGGATCCTCGAAGCGCACATCGTACTGGATGCGGTAGTCGCCGACTTCGATCGCGTCGGGATCGCATTCGATCTTGAGGCCGTGCAGCACGCGCAGATGCTGAAAGTCCATCGAGTTGGTGAAGGGCACCCACGGCTCGACGGGCAGATCGAATGCCTCCGCGGTGCGGACGTCGAGGTCGGGCTCGGCGTAATCGACAAATTCAGGCACGTCGAACAGCGGCCGGGTGCCGTTGAAGGCCCAAATCAGTCCCCACTTTTCGGCGGTCGGGAATTTGAACATCCTGGCTGCCTTGGGGATTTTTTCGGACGCGGGAATTTTCGTGCATCCGCCGTCGGGACCGTATTGCCAATGATGGAACGCGCACTGGATGTCGTTGCCGACGACTTTGCCCTTGCTGAGATCGGCGCCGAGATGGCGGCAGTAGGCGTTCATCACGACGGCCTGGCCGTTCTCGCCGCGATAGGCGATTGCGCGGCCGTCGAGGAAATCGCGGCCGATCACTTCGCCGGCGCCCACTTCGTCGGAGCGCGCGATCGCGTACCATGATTGATGGAATCCAGCCGGCGTTTTACCTTCGCCGCCGCGTGCGGGAGTTCTGGAAGCGCGGCTGCCGTGCGCGCGCCGTAAAGCGGTCGTGGATGCCATCGCGGGGACCTCCAATCGTCACTGCGTGCAGCGATCAGGCGGCTGCTACGGTTGCAGATTTTGAGTCGAATTTCGGCAGTTGGACGAAGAACAACACGCAGTCTTCCACGACCTCAAGTTCGCGGCCGGTGTCGGCGGGATCCACGCAAAACGCCGAGTGACAGTCGAGCACCTCGCCGGAGGTGACGTCGCGAATCGCGCCGCGCTCGACAAACAGCAGCTCGGGCGCCCGATGACGATCGACGCTGTGGCGCGCGCCGCGCGTGGCGCGGATCTGACCGATGTTCACGGCGCGCTCGCCGAAGGTGGCCATGTGCTTCAACTCGAAGCCGGGATCGCGCGTCTCAATCCATCCGAAGCCGTCGGGATAAATGACCACCGGCTCCTCGTAGCGCGGTGGCGGATACTCGACGGCGCACCCGTTGACGTGTTCCCAAATCGCCTCGTAGCCGTCCTTGTGAATGACGCGGCCGTCGGGAGCGCGGCGCGTAAAGACTCCGCGGTCGAATTGGCCAAGGTCGCACATCTTTTCGTAGCCGGCGTTCAACTGCTGATAGCTCATGAAGCCGTAGCCAGCTGACCCGCCCATCTGGAGCAGCAGCACGACCGACTTGCCCGTGTCGGACTGCGGTCCGTAAAAGGTTCCCTCGGGAAAATAGCCGACCGTGCCGGCCTTCAGGTCTTTGCCCGGCGCGAAGTTCATCGCGCCTTCGAGACAGAAGCGGACCTGGTCGAAGTTGTGGCGATGGCGCGGCGTGAAATAGTCACCGGCCGTTCGCACGATGCTCAGTTCGAAATTGTCGGGCGTGCCGGGCGTGCCATGGAGCAGGCGCTTGAAGTCGATCCCACCCGAGCGATGGCCCGAAACCGCGCCCCACTCAACGTCGGCCGCGTGTATCGTTTGCATAGCTGCGGCATTAGCGCGGGCGGATGCGCCGCGTCAAGAAGAATCGGCAGCAACCGCGCTCGCGGGGCGGGGCAGGGGAGCGACGCGCGCGGTCAGGCGCCTTCGCGGCTTTTGAAACGATGCTGATGCGGTTCGGGCGGCATAGTCAGTAGCTCGCGAGAATAAATCTCACCGAGATACTCGATGAGATTGCGCATCGAGACGACCGCGGTCGGGCGGCCGGCGTCGTCAACGAGCGGGATGTGGCGGAATCCCTCGAGCACCATCTTGCTTAGCGCGAATGCAACGTTGGCGTCGGCCGGGAGCGTGAAGGGATCGGCGGTCATCGACGCGGACACCGGACTGTGGATGAGGTCAAGCGGCTGGCCCGCCACCTTCATCAGGATGTCGCGCTCGGTGAAGATGCCGGCGAGCCGGTCGTCCTCCATGACCAGGACGCACGCGCGCCGCTCCCTCTGCATCAGGTGAATCGTGTCGGCGAGGGTGGTCGAGGCGGTAACCGTCAGCGGCTGCTGCGATACGACCTCGCTCAGCGCAGTGTTGGCCAGTGCTGATTCGAGAACTTGGGGGCCGGGATGTTCGTCGTCGAACAGCAGCTCGCGGTCGTCGTCGTCGCCAGGCATAAGTCAGCCTCCGATGCCAGTATTTCGAGAGGATCTAGCTTAGGCCGTTACCCAGCTTAGGGCAAAAGGGCGCGAAGGGCGCGCGATGCTAGCTGCTGCTCCGCGACAAGGTGATTATCGGACGCGCGGCTACTTGGCGGCCGCGATCATTTCCTCGACGTCGCGCAGGCGATCCTTGCCAAAAAAGATCTCGTCGCCAACGTAAAAGGTCGGCGAGCCGAAGGTGCCGCGCTCAACCGACCGATTCGTATTCTCCAGCAGTTGATCCTTGACCGGCCTGGTCTCTATCAGCTCGAGGATTCGCGCGGTTTCCAGTCCCGCCTCGTCAAGCGCCGCGCGGAAGACGTTGGGGTCGTCCATCTTTTTGGGGTCAGCCCACATATTCCGGTAGATCTCGTCCACATAGCGCTCGAACACGCCGAGCGACCGTGCGGCTATTGCGCCCCGCATCATCATCAGGGTGTTCACCGGAAAAAATGGATTGCTTTGAAAACGGGTGATCCCGTGGCGTTTAATGAAGCGGTTCATTTCCAGCCGCTCGTACTCCGGCTTGTTCTTGATCCCCGCCAGGCTCTGCGCCGGCGAGCGATTGTTGGTCATCTTGAAGACGCCGCCCAGCAGCACGGGCAGGTACTCGAACTTCACTCCCGTGCGCTTTTCAATTTCGGGAATTACGAGGTGGCTCAGGTAGGCGTTGGGACTGCCGAAGTCGAAGTGAAATTCCACCTTCACCACGGGTTCACCATTTCTCTCCGAAGGGACGGATCTCCTGTTCGAAGGTCCACGCGTCGCGCGGCTGCTGGTAAAGCTGCCAATACGCGTCCGCGACAGCCGCCGGCCTCATCAGTCGTCCGAGGTCAAGATTCTTCATCGCCTCGTCGCCCTCCCGTTCCCTGATTCGATCGCGCACCCAGGCGGTATCCACTCCCGCATCGATCACCAGATGAGCAACGTGGATATTCCTGGGCCCGAGTTCCCGCGCGGCGCTTTGTGCGACCGCGCGCAGACCGAATTTCGCCGCCGCGAATGCTGCGTATCCGACCCCGCCGCGGAGGCTGGCGGTAGCTCCGGTAAAGAATATCGATCCGCGCCCTCGCGGGATCATCAGGCGAGCCGCCTCCCGGCCCGCCACGAAGCCGGAGTAGCAGGCCATCTCCCAGACCTTGCGGAATACGCGGTCGGTCGTCTCGAGCAACGGGAAATTGACGTTAGCGCCGATATTAAAGATGCAGACCTCGAGCGGCGCCTGCTTGTCAGCGTCCTGCAGAAAAACGGTCAGATCATCTTCTTTGCGGGCGTCGAGCGTTCGAGCAAAGATCCGGCCGCCGTTTGCCTCGACCTCCGCGACCAGTGGCGCCAGCTTGTCGCCCTGGCGGCGCCCCGCGAAAACGGTAAAGCCCTCGGCGGCGAATTTTTTGGCGATCGCGGCGCCGATGTAATCGCCGGCGCCGATCACTGCCGCGGTCGCATCTCTTTTTTCCAACGAAAATGCTCCTTGACCGTCGTTGCGGTCGGTCCAGGAAAGGCGAACCGACCGGGCACGGACTTTGGCCCGCTTGATCACCCTCTCGGCCGTACTCTTCAATATCAAATCTGTGGTATTTGGCACATCAGGATCGGCGCGCGAGGAGCCACGAGCTCGATGTCAGACCCTGCAGGGGAAAATTTTAGGCCGGGCGCTGCGAGCTGCTGCCATGACGCATGATCTCACTCTGTGGGGAGTCGGGACCAGCCGCACGATGCGGCCTCATTGGATGCTGCTCGAGCTGGGCCTGGAGTACGAGCTTCACGCGATTGGATCGCGCACGGGCGAGACCAAGACCGACGAATTCATGCGGCTCAATCCCAGGCATAAGATTCCGGTCCTTCGCCATGGGTCTTTCGTATTGACCGAGAGCGCCGCGATCATTCAGTACTTGAGTGAGACCTTCACCAATCCTGGATTGATGGCGGCGCCCAGCAATGCTGAGAGGCGGGCCGCTCTGAACGAGTGGTGCTATTTCATCGCGACGGAGCTTGACGCCGGTTCATTGTACGTCATGCGACGCCATGCAGGGCTGGAGCACATCTATGGCGCAGCGCCAAAGGCCGTCGAGGCTGCCAGGGACTACTTCATGGAGAATGCTGAAGCGATGGCTCCCAGGATCGCAACGTCGGGACGATATCTGATGGGTGACAAGTTCAGCGTCGCCGATATCCTTCTCATGACTTGCCTGGAATGGGCCGTCACGGAAAGAATTCCCCTATCCGATAGGTTGCATGAGTATCGCTCGCGCGTAGCCGTCCGGCCGGCGTACAAAGAAGCCCTCCAAAGAAATTTTCCGGCGAGAGGGCAACCTTGAAAGAAACCTGCCCGATATGAGGAGTAAGTAAATGCCGGGTGCGCTTGAGGGAGTACGAGTACTCGATCTGACGACGATGGTAGCGGGACCGGTCGCGACCATGATGCTTGCGGACCAGGGCGCCGATGTCATCAAGGTCGAGTCGCCGCATGGCGACCTCATGCGTCACTTCAGCCGCGGGCGCAACGGGATGAACGCGTTCTTCTTGTGCTGCAACCGGAACAAGCGTTCTTTGACGGTCGATCTTAAGTCGCCAGGCGGTCTCGAGGTCATAAAGAAGCTGATAGCTACGGCGCAAGTGTTTGTTCACAACTTCCGGCCTGGAATTGCCGAGCGCATGGGCCTTGGCGAAGAGGTAGTGAGACCTATCCGGCGCGACATCATCTACGTGTCGATCACCGGATATGGAACGAAGGGCCCCTATGCCAACCAGCGCGCCTACGATCCGGTGATTCAAGCCATGTCCGGCCTCGCGGATGTTCAGCGTGACAGAGACACCGGACGCCCCAGGATGGTGCGAACCATCATCGCCGACTACACCACTGCGTTAACCGCGGCTCAGGCGATTACCGCCGCGCTGTTTGCGCGCGAGCGATCGGGAGAAGGACAACACGTGCGGATCGCGATGCTCGACGCGATGATTTCCTATCTGTGGCCCGAGGCGATGCCGAGCTTGACCTTTGTCGGCGATGAGACCGATCCCTCAGACGGCGAGGTAGGCCCCGATCTCGTATTCGCGACGCAAGACCGGTACATAACCGCGGCGGCGCTGTCGGACGACGAATGGGCCGGCCTGTGCCGGGCGCTCAATCGGCAGGATCTCATCGGCGACCCCCGCTTCAAGACCGCGCGCGATCGAGCGATTAACGCGGTCGAGCGCCGCGCGATAACCTCGGCGGAGCTGGAGAACTGGCGCGCGGACGAAATCTTGCCGCGGTTGCTCGCCAACGATGTTCCATCTGCGCCGGTGGTGAGCCGTTTTGAACTGCTGCAAGACGAGCAAGTTCGCGAGAATCAAATTCTGGAAGAGTTTGAGAGCAAGGCCTTCGGGAGAGTGCGAATGCCGCGGGCCGCGGCTCGCTTCGATCGCACGCCCGCTACAGTCCGCACGATGGCGCCGATCCTTGGCGCGGACAATGCCGCTATCCTCGCAGAGCTGGGATATGACGCCGACCACATCGCGCGCCTCGAAGCCAGTCGGGTCGTGCATAACCCATCAAAGAAGGACAACTAGTCAGCAAAAACTGCCTTCGGCTCGAAGACCGATTCGAAAAGCGTAGATGAAGCAAGGCATGGAGGAGGAAGGGGCCCGGTGGCCCCACCGGTCTTCAAAACCGGCTTGGCGGCTAATATTGTTGCCGGAGGGTTCGACTCCCTCCCCCCTCCGCCACTTTTCCCCGCAATCTAGTTGGATTCTTTTGCTGAGTGCCACCAGAGTGCCAACCGGCGCGCGTGACGTACTCGGCGACCTTCCCGAGTGCCGCGCCCAGCTCGCTCTCCGCGCCGATCGCATAGCGGCTGTATATCTTGTCGCTCCAGCCGCCGAGCCGGCGGGCCACGCTGCGCGGAATCCCGGCGCGCTCGAAGTTGCGCGCCGCGCTCCGCCGCAGGTCGTGAAACATTCGGCCGGGAAGCCCAGCCGCTTCACAGGCCTGCGCCCACTCTTCGCGCAACACTGTCGGCAAGCCGCGATCTCTGTCCGGCCTAAAGAGCGGCGCGCCCGCCGCGTGATAGGTCCGGCCGCGAACCTTCAACGGCTCGGCGAAGCAAAAAACCCAGGGCGAGATCGCCGCGGCCGCAGCTAGGCGCTTTGCGACGACGCGACGCCGCTCGATGACCTCGGCGAGTTGCGGATAGTCGGCGAATGGAAGAACGCGGCCTGCTCCGCTCTTGGTCGAACCCTCGTCCAGCTTAATCACTCCGTCGCGATCATAGACGTTGCTCCACTTCAGGCCGAGCACTTCCATTTCGCGCCAGCCGCTCAGGAACGCGAAGTCCGCGGCGTCGCGAAAATCCGGCCGCAAGTGCTTGCGCACCTGCGCCCATTCGTGTGCATCGAAAAAGCCCGACCGCACGCGCAGGTGCTCGATACGCGGAGACTCCGGGACTCTGCTAATCCAACCTTCGCGTTGCGCGAGCTTCAAAGCTCTGCGCGCTACGTCCAGCTCGAACTTGATGGAATCGGACGCGCGGCCGCCCTTTCTTCGGTCCGCGGCGTATTTCACGAGTGCGGCGTGCGAGATGTCTTTGGCGCGCGTCCCTTCAAGTCGCGCCAGCAACGGACGGCTGGCGCGCTCAAGGCGGCTCACGCTCCGCAAGCCGCGCACGCGGGCATCATCGAGCAACAGAGCGACCGCCTGGTCGAACGTTGCGGTACCGGGTAGGAGACCCGCGCTCGCTTCGTACACTCTGGCCGCGAGCATGCGCTGCGCGGTGCGCAGGTCTTCGGTCGCCGTGCTCTCATATTTCCATTTGCCAGCGACTTGGTACTTGATTTGTAAGAAGCGTGAGCCCGCGCGCTGGAACACCGAGCCGACGCTGCGATTGAGCCGCAGCCGCTTTAGCTCCTCGAGATCGGCGTAAATCTGGCGCGCGTGCGCACCAGACGCGACTAGGATCTCTTCACCCTTCTCGATCGCGGCCCTGACCTGAGCGATCGTCGGGTCTGCGGCAGGTTCCGAACTCGATTGCATTGAACCACTCATTTTTCCTTGAGGCGCGGATCGTCGGTCCCATCATTGGGAACTCGGCGATGCTTCGGGCGCGACGTGCTCCTCGATCGATCTCTCTTCCCTTATTATTTTAGATTCCCAACAGTCCGAACCACCTTCATTGCCTATGCAATATAGGGTTGTGCCAGTGAATCGGTTTAAAACAATCCATCGTTCACCCGCCGAACCATGAACCGCGTGAATCTCGTAGATTGGGGGCGGCGAGCACCCGGCGAGTAGAAGACCAAGTAGGACGAGTAGACAGATTTTCATTGGTCCTCCCTTGTTGGGGATACCATCAGATACAAGCGCGAGGCGTGGCTGCGTGGCGGAGGTTCATGCGCGCTATCATAGCAGGACCAGTAATCAATCTGTCCAGCCAGTCGCCAGCAAGAGGCTTGACCTGAGCCTGCGCGCCGCACGGCGCAGAAATACGGAGCCTTTTCCTAGTGCGCATGCTCTCATAGAATCCAGCGACGTATGCTGTTCGCGCGTTCAACTCTAGAAGCACAGGTCAGCGAGGTCACAGACCGTCTCCAGCGACTTGAGCAAGAGCACGCGCAATTGCTTGCGCGAGTCGAAGGCGAGGCTGGTCTGCGCCGGATGGTCGCCGTAGCAAGCGAGGCTGCGCAGACAGGCGCGACAATCGGCGCGGCGATCGAAGGTTTCGCGATCGCGATGCGCCGGCCGCTCAAACGCGGACGTGCGGGCGGACTCGCGCGAGCCCGCCAGGTATTGAAACTTCGGGAACGATGGCCGGACGGCCGTTACATGACGCACGGCGATTGGGAGCAAATTGAGCGCGAAGTAGCCGAAGCTCAGTACATGCGCCATGCGGCTGGCGGATTCGCTCGCGCCCAAACTGCTCGACGCTTCGCAGACGGGACATTCGCTCGTCTCGCGTGACGATTAAGGAGTTCTGTCGATGTTTCGGATTCAAGCTAAAGGTGGACAATGCCCGGAGTGTAGCAAAGTTGTCGTCATCCGATACGCACCGCTCGATGACGACCTTCCGATCGGAACACATGAAGAGCTGAGTTGTTCCGACTGCGGCCCGAAATATCGCCACGTTCCCGAGGGACAAAGCGGAGATCAAACGCCTTGGAAATGGGGCAATGGACTGATCGAGGGCGACGACTGCTTATTCAAGCAGCTTGCGAAAGAGAAGAAACCCCGCCGTCCCCCTCTTCCATCTGGTCGAACTCGTCGCACAAGACGACGCCCATCTCGCTGAAAAGAATCGTCGCGTGCAGATGTTTCTCTTACAGTCAAGTGAAGTAAGAGCGCCGCGCTCCGCTGTGGCAGGATAGTCCGCTCCGCACGGCTTCATTGGTTGCTGCGCCGCTCCCAAGCACGCGCGCCGACCGGAGAAAGGTCGGCACCCCTGCACGCTCGCGGCTTCGCGTCGAAATTGGGCGCACCTCTCCAGTCTCGATTGAGAGAGATGCGCTGAAAAAAGATGCGTCAGAGTGGAAGCGCGAGTTGTTCTCGCATCGGTGGAGCTGGACCGGCGCGCGGCTGGCCTGCGGCAAGCGCCGCACGTGACGGCAGGTAGCTTTCCGGCAACAACCAGTAGAGCCGCTCTCCGCTGGCCAAGCGCTCAGCCCACGCCGCTTTTTTCGCATCCGAATCGAAGCCGATAGGCACCAATGGCGGATCGACTGGCGACCAGTACCAATCCGGATTGTGCGCAGGACGGCGCATCTGCGCACGCGCTGCGCGCGACGCGCTCCAACGCCGCGTGCCCCTCGGCCAGTCGGCTTGAGTGCGCAACTCCTTGCTAGCGTAGTGCAGACACTTTGTTGCGTACCGAGTAGTGCTGCGTGCGTCGCGTCCGATCCGCCGGATATCGACCACCCTTCCGAAGCCGCACACTTCGGCCATTTCCGAAAGCTCGTGCTGGTCGACCCAATCGATGTCCCACGCGACGTTGAGGTGGAGGCGTCCAGTTCCAGCGAGGTGTGTGTTGTGCTCGCGCGTCCAAACCACCGAGAAGCGCCGGCCGAATTTTCGATAGAGCCGTTCCTTCAACCGATGGATCGCCCTCGCCTGCGCGGCGATATGGTCCTTGTTTGACCAATCGCCGCGTTCCGGCGGGTGAACACGACGAACGCACGCAGCCTTTTCACCTGATTCAGGAGCCGTTCGACTTGGCAGCCATACACCCACGCGCAGTAGTCACACTCCCGCCATGACTTGCAGCGCGCGCGGATCACCTCGCCGCTCACACGATTGACCAACACCCCGCGCCCGCGCTCGCAGAAGCGGCGATGCGTGCTCGCCATCGCGCGGCGCAGCTGGTGATTCTCTCCGCGCCACCACCACTCAAGCCGCGCTTCGATTTCTTCGGTAAGGAGCCCGCCAGGCAGACGCGATAGAAACTGCAGCAAGCCCGTTGTTGCAACGTCCGACCATTTCTCAGCGAGGTCGCCGTCCTGCTGCCAGTCGAAGTCGTACGATTCGGAATGCGGGCATCCGCAGGCGTGCGCGCTGTGCTCGCAGCCGTGCCCGTCGTGGACGTGCGCGCAGCATTCATCGCAACCCCGTCCGACCCTCGACAGGCCAGCCGCGAGCGCGAGAAACGGTCTCGCGGTCGGATCAGGCGAGTGCCAACAAAGTGCCAACTACCAGCCCCCTTTTTTTAATAGTTTTACGCGCGCCCAGCCTTGAAAACGCTTGGTTTTTTTCTGCCGGAGGGTTCGACTCCCTCCCCCATCCGCCATAGAAGCCGCGGATTTTGTCTCGAGCCAGTGACCGCTATTCAAGCGCGACTTCGTCGCCGAGCGCGATGGTTCCGCCGTTTGCGATTGTCGCGTACGCGCCGGGATTCTGCGCCGCGTCGCGCACGATGGTTCGCAGCACAGAAGGATCTTTCCGCAGGTTGGGCTGATCGAGCGTCGGTATTACGCATCGCACGGTCGGCATCTCAAGCTTGATGCGCGTTGCGCCGATTCGCATCGTCCGTCCCGACCATTCGGCTTCGACTAATCCTTCGATGTCGTGCTCCGTCTCGACCACGACGTTGGGACGAAACCGGCGCGAGTCGAAATCTGCGGCAGGATTGCGACTGGCGAGCGCGCTCAACGACGCGGTCGTAATCAGGTGAAAGGGAAACGCATCGAAGAAAGTGCCGAACGGCGATGTGAATTCGAGAAGCTGCGCGGGCAGCGTCGAGAAGTCCGGCAGCGGTTCACTTTCCAGCCGGCCGAAGACTTCACGCATCTCGGCTCTGACGTCGGGATTGTCGGGTGCGCCGCGGCGAAGCAAGTCGCGCTCGGATGGCGGCTGGACCGGCCAGATCGAGACGGGCCGCCCAAGCAACTCGGAGAGCCTCGCATTGGCCTCGGCGGAGTCGGAGCGAAACGTCGTTCCGTCAGGCATCGTGATTTGCGCGGGCGACACATCGTTCCCGGATGGTTCGCGCACATATGCGGCGATGCAGTGCAGCAGCGCCGGCAGCTTGCGCGCGTTGCGTATCTCGCCGGCCTTCTCGTCGCGAATCGCCCATCCGCGGTCGCCATAGATTCCAAGCGCGCCGACGTTCGCATGCTGCAGGCGTTCGCCGGCCATCGACTTGACTGGGTATCGCCAGATTTCCTTGACCGCGCCGATTACTCGCATTGAATACTCCTCAACCTAATTCCAGACCTCGCGGGCTACTTCCACGACCAATCTCAACTTCGCTTTTTCGTCTTCGATTGACAGCGGATTTCCGCCCACCGTGCTGGCGAAGCCGCATTGCGGTGAGACTCCGAGATTCTCGAGCGGCACGAGTTTCGCAGCCTCGTCGATGCGCCGCTTCACGGCGTTTTTGTCTTCCAGCACGGGCGTCTTCGAGCTGATGAGGCCCAGGCGCACGAACTTGTCTTTCGGCATCAATCGCAGCGGCGAGAAATCACCGGCGCGCGGCGAATCGTATTCGAGAAAGAAGCCGTCCACGTTAAGCTCGTTGAACAGCCGCTCCGCGATTGCTTCGTAGCCGCCCGCCGCCATCCACCGCCCGCGCAGACTGCCTCGGCACAGGTGCATCCCAACCGTTATGCCGGCGGACGCTGCTCGAGAATGCGGTTGACCGCATCGATGTACAATCCCAGCAGGCGCTCGGGGTCTTCGCCGTGCTCGCGAACTTTCGCGCGGACGTTTTCGTCACAGAGCATCGCTTGCGGCACCTCGTCGAACTGCACGAAGGTCGCGCCCGCGCGGGCGAGGTCGGCCAGCTCATGCTGATAGATTTGGATCAGATCGGACCAGAATTGATCGAGCTCCGGATAGACTCTTGGATCGGCGCATCCGCCGAGCCGGAAAAAATGCAGAAAGCTGGGCGCGGGCATCGTAACCTTGGGCGTGCGGCTGGTGTTTCGCCGGACGAACTCGAATTCCTCAAGCGTGATTGCGCGCCGGCGGCTGAGGCGTCCGGCGGCGAAGCAGGTGTCCCAGCGCAGCGAATTGCCGGCGGCGTCATGAAATTCGAAGATCGATTGGAGCGTCTCAAGCCCGTCGAGCGCGCTGACAAAACCGGTTGACCACGCGACGCGGCGGAACTCGCCGTCGGTGATGGATTGCAGGCCGGCCTCCTCCTGCAGGCGGATCGCATCGACGATGCAGCGCTCGAGAATCTCGCGATAGATGGGCTCGGCGAGTTTGCCACGAATGCGCTCGCCGAATGCGTCCTTCAGCTCGCGCGGACGGAGCAGACTGCCTACGTGCTCGGCTCGAAACGGCGGATTGAGTTTCAACCCGGTCTATTTGGCACCATTTGCGACTACCATCAAGCGCGCGCTGCGCGGGGTTCGCCGCGCGCCTCGACGGCGTACTATTATTGCCGGCAACGCGCTGGAATCGTGAAAGTAAACGCAGCAATCGCGAACAAGCCCGGCGAACCGCTCGAAGTCGCCAGCGTTGACCTCGAAGGGCCACGGGCAGGCGAAGCCCTGATCGAAATCAAAGCCACGGGAATCTGCCACACCGACGCCTACACCTTGTCAGGCGCCGATCCCGAAGGTCTGTTCCCTGCCATCCTCGGACATGAGGGCGCGGGCATCGTGGTGGAAACCGGGCGCGGCGTTACAACGCTGCAACGCGGCGACCACGTCATCCCGCTCTACATTCCCGAATGCCGCAACTGCCCGGCGTGCCTCTCGGGCAAGACCAATCTGTGCACGGCGATTCGCGAGACGCAGGGCCGCGGCCTGATGCCTGACGGCACGAGCAGGTTTTCGCGCGATGGGAAGCCGCTGCATCACTACATGGGCACCTCGACGTTCGCGAATTTTACCGTGGTGCCGGAGATCGCTCTGGCCAAGGTCCGCGAAGACGCACCGTTCGAAAAAATTTGCTACATCGGATGCGGTGTCACGACCGGCATCGGCGCCGTGCTGAACACCGCGAAGGTGAGTGCCGGAGACCGGGTGGTCGTGTTCGGGCTCGGGGGCATCGGTCTCAACGTCGTGCAGGGGGCAAGGCTGGCAGGCGCGTCGATGATCGTCGGCGTCGATCTCAATCCTGCCCGCAAGGCCATCGGCGAGAAGTTTGGCATGACTCATTTCGTGGATCCCGCGCAGCTCGAGGGCGAGCTGGCGCCGCACCTCGTGAACCTGACGCGTGGCGGCGCGGATTTTTCGTTCGAATGCGTCGGCAACGTCAAGCTGATGCGCCAGGCGCTGGAATGCTGCCAGCGCGGGTGGGGCACCAGCGTGATTATCGGCGTCGCCGGCGCGGGGCAGGAGATATCGACGCGGCCGTTTCAGCTGGTGACGGGACGGACGTGGAAGGGCACGGCCTTCGGCGGCGCGCGGGGACGCCGCGACGTTCCGAAAATCGTCGATTGGTATATGGAAGGCAGGATCAATATCGACGATCTGATCACGCATGTGATGCCGCTGGATAAAATCAACGACGCGTTCCAGCTGATGCGCGAAGGCAAATCGATTCGAAGCGTGGTGACGTTTTAGCCGGCGGGCAGCAAACAAGTGCGAGAAAAAATCAGGCACGCGAGCGTATTGTCAATTGCTGCGTGTGCGATTGCGCTCGCGGGATGCTGGCCGTTCCATTCCAACCAGCAAACGCAGCAGCAAAAATTTGTGGACGCACTGAATCACGGCAACAGCGCGCAGGCCAGCCAGATCTGGCTCAACATGGACTCCAGGAGCCGCGAAGACTTTGCGCACAGCCAGGGAATGCAGCCGAACTTGTCGCCCGATGAAGTGAAGAAGCAGATCATGCAACACTACCAGGACGAAATGGGCGGCAGCGACACCGGGGAATCGGTCGAGCGGCCGGCGCCGTACGTCCATCTTGGCGGGCTGGAGAGCCTGCCCGGGTATGTCGGCCCGTCGGGCGTGCCGCCGCAGTCAGCGTCGGCGCCGGCGCAGAACGCGCCGTCCAACTGAGGTTGCGACCATGGAGTTTGCGCTCACAGCCGAGCAGAAGTCTTTGCAGGAAACGTTGCGTGACTTCGCGCGGCGCGAACTGCTTCCCAACTACGCGTCGCGCGACGCGGATCGAGATCTGCCGCCGGCGCTGGCAAGGAAACTCGGCGAGTTGGGCGTGCTTGCGCCGATGGTCGATACGCAATTCGGCGGCTCAAGGCTCGACTATGTGTCACTTGGAATCGCGCACGAGGAGATCGCTCGCGGCGATTTCAACGCCGCGTACGTGCTGCTGATTGCGGCGCTCGCCGGCGCAATAATCTCCCGTGCGGCGGACGCGCGTCAGCAGGCCGCGTACCTTCCGCCGATTTGCCGAGGCGAAATAATCGCGGCGCTGGCCGTGACGGAACCCGGCGGCGGCTCCGACGCCGCACACATAATGATGCAAGCGCGGCGCGACGGCGACAACTACGTCCTGAGCGGCGAGAAAACCTCCATCTCGTTCTCATCGTCGGCCGGCGCTGCTCTCGTCCTGGCCCGAACCGGCACGGTGGAACAGGCCGCTCGAGGAGTGAGCGCGTTTTACGTGGACCTGAACTCAGCGGGAGTATCGCGCACGCGCTTTCGCGATATGGGCTCGCGCGCAATCGGGCGCGGCCAGCTTTTCTTTGACGCCGTGCGCGTGCCCGCCGCCGCTCGCATCGGCGCGGAAGGCCCGGGCTTCGTCGAAGTGATGCAGGGATTCGATTTCAGCCGCTCGCTGATTGGCCTGATGTGCATCGGCGCGGCCGAGCAGAGCGTTGACGAGACTTGCGGCTACGTCGCTGAGCGCCAGGCGTTTGGCGCGCCGCTCGCGCCGTTCGAGGGCGTGTCGTTTCCGCTCGCTGAGGCCGCGGTTCGGCTGCGCGCTGCACGCTTGCTCTGTTACGAAGCGCTGTGGCTCAAGGATCGCGGCGAGCCGCACGGATGGCTGGCGGCCGAAGCCAAGTGGCTTGCGCCAGAGCTCGCCGCCGAGGTTCTGCATCAGTGCATTCTGCTCCACGGGCATCTCGGGTTCAGCCTCGACCTGCCGCATCAGCAGCGAATGCGCGACGTGATCGGACTCGAGATCGGCGATGGCACCGCGCAGATAATGAAGTCGATTGTCGCGCGCGAGATTATCGGCAAGGCTGCTTGCCCGTACTAGATGGTGGTGTTGGATGGCTGGATCGAAGTGGCCGATCACCTGGGATGCGCGATGGATTTGGGCCGGGCCCGCGCCCTTGCCGGTTTCGCAGATCGCCGCGGCCGGACTTCCTGCAAAAGAAACCTGGAATCGATTCTGCTACTTGCGCCGCACGCTTCACCTCGAATCGGTCCCGGCGGCGGTTCCCGCGCGCGTGACGGCAGACTCGCGCTTCGTGATGTTCGTCAACGGCCTCGAAGTTGCTCGCGGGCCGGCGCGTTCGATACCCGAGCGCCTGGCATGGAAGGAGGTCGATCTCGCGCCGTATCTTCGCACCGGTCGAAACGCAATCGCGGCATTGGTGCGTTTTTACGGATTGCCGGGACCGTGGTGGCGGCCGGCGACGCCGAGCTTCCTTCTCGGCTTTGGATCGTTCGCCTTTGAAGCGCCGGCCATCGGCGTGATTTCAGACGCCGCCTGGAAAGGACGCGCCGCGCCATATCGGCAGGATGTGGTGCAGACCGCTGCGCTGCCGGTGCCGCCGATCGAAATTCTCGACGGCGCCGCGATTCCTGCGGGTTGGAGCGACGCAGCGTTCGATGATTCCGATTGGCAGCCCGCCGTCGAGTTGTCGGCCGGCACTTTCTCGCCCAATCGCACCCGAGTCCCGGTCGAGCCTTTCACCGCGCCCGAGTCCGATGAAATAGCACCGCTGACTTCGATTCCGATCGCGCTGAATGAACTCTCGCGCCGTGGCGTCGCGATTCTCAACCGTGATGATCCGCGCAGCGCGTATCCAACGGCGGAGCAGTCTGCCGATGGTCCCGACACCATCGTTAATTTCGACGCGGGAATGATCACGCTCGCGACCCCCTGGGCCGTCGCTCGCGGTCCATCAGGTTCAACTGTCGATGTGTACTGCGGCGAGGACCTGCGCGCCGACGGCAGCGCGGAAACGAATCCACGCCAGTTTGCGATGCGTTATATTCTGCGCGGCGGCGCGGCAGAACGGCTCGAGTCTTACGAGTCGGTCGGCTTTCGCTATCTGTCGATCGTCGCGCGCGGCGGTGCGCAGATCGAGTCGGCGGGCGCTATCGAGCGTCGCTATCCGCGCGGTGAAGAGGCGTACTTCGAATGCGACGATCCGGCGCTCAACAAGATCTGGCGCGTCGGTGCGCGCACGTTGGAACTCTGCTCGACCGACGCCTTCATCGACTGTCCGGGCCGCGAGCAGCGCGCGTGGCTCGGCGATTCGTACATCCACGCCCTGCTGACTTACGTGACCAACACCGATTGGCGCCTGGTGCGGCGTCATTTGCGAATCTGCGCGGATTCGCGCCGCGGCGACGGTCTGCTGGCGATGGCCGCGGCGTGCGACTTCTCGATTTCCTCGACCACGATCCCCGACTACTCGCTGCACTGGATTCGAGCGCTCGCGCGTTACTTCGAATACTCAGGCGACGCCGCGACGGTTCGCGAACTGATGCCGACCGCGGCCGGAATCCTGGCGGCATTCGAACGCTATCGCGCACCCGACGGGCTAATTCGCGGGATGCCGGGATGGATTTTCATCGACTGGGCGATGACCGAGCGATCGGAAGTGACCGGCGCGCTCGATGCGCTGTACGCGGCGGCCCTCGACGATTTCGCGCCGCTGGCGGAGACCGTCATGGCGGATTCGCGTGCCGCGGCCGACGCTCGCGCACACGCTCAGCGGACCAGGCATGCGTTCGAACTGCTGTGGGACGAGGCCGCGGGCGCGTACGTGGACGCAGCCGATCGGCGCGGCCCTGGCAGGCGAATCAGTCAGCACACCAACGCGATGGCGATCGTAGCCGGATGCGCCCCGCGACAGCGGTGGCCGCGGATGCTCGACTACGTTCTCGATGAATCGCGCGTCGTCGTCACGCCGACGATTTCCGATAACCTTGCCGCGTACCTGAGACAACGAATGGACCCCGCCGAGCACATGACGTTTGACGTCGAGCACAACGTCGTCGCGGCGCAACCATTTTTTTCGCATCTCCTCCACGATGCGATCGTCCGCGCCGGCCGGCGCGATCTGATTCCGGCGCGATGCATGAAATGGTGGCCGCAGATTGAACGTGGCGACACTGCGTTCGAGGAATATTGGGACGCGCGCGCCGGCACCGGCAGCAGGTGTCACGCATGGTCGGCGACCCCGACCTACGATTTGACCACCTGGGTTCTGGGTGTGAGGCCGGCTGCGCCCGGCTACTCGCGCGCGGAAATCGCGCCGCGCTTCGGATTGCTCAGGCATCTGGAAGGCCGTATCCCGACCCCGCACGGACTCATAGAGGTGAAGCTGGATCGCGCAGGCGACGGCGAGATCGTGATTCCAGACGATGTGGCGGCGCTGGTTCGGTTCGAAGACGCGCCTCTCACCGGCGGCGAGTTCGGTCCCGGGCGCCATCGCATTTCCCGTTGACGCCTGCCCGCCCGAGGGTGGTATGAATCGGGCGGTTCTAAGGTCTCATGTCGATGCTCAGTCCATATCGGGTGCTCGATCTCACCACCGAGCGCGGCCTCCTGTGCGGCCAGATGCTCGCAGACATGGGAGCCGACGTCGTCAAGGTTGAGCCGCCGGGAGGATGCTCTGCGCGCGGCATCGGTCCGTTCTACAAGGACGCGCCGCATCCCGACCGCTCGCTGTATTGGTGGGCGTACAATCGCAACAAGCGCGCAATCACGCTCGATATTCAACGCGACCGCGGACGCGACCTGCTGTGTCGCCTCGTCGAGCGCGCCGATTTTCTGATCGAGTCGCACAATCCCGGCTACCTCTCGCAGCACAGCCTCGGTTTCGATGATCTTGCCAGGCTCAATTCCGCCCTCATTTACGTTTCGATCACGCCGTTCGGACAGGACGGGCCCAAGGCGAGCTACGCCGACAGCGATCTGATCGTCATGGCGGCAGGCGGTCCGCTAATCCTGGCCGGCGACGCGGATCGCCCGCCAGTGCGCCTGTGTATTCCGCAGGCTTACCTGCACGCATCCGCCGACGCGGCGGTGGCTGCGCTCGCTGCCCATCACGAGCGCATCCGCTCCGGCCTTGGGCAGCACATCGACGTCGCTGCGCAGCAATCGGTTGCGATGGCGACGCAGTCGTACATCCTGGCGGCCTCGCTCGGTTCGCCCGAAGTGAGACGGATGTCAGGCGGCATAAAATTCGGCCCCCTCGACATTCCGACAGTCTGGCCCGCCGGCGATGGCTTCGTCGCGATGACTTTTCTGTTCGGCTCGGCGCTCGGCGTCTTCACGGCCAGGTTCATGCGCTTCCTCTGCGAGCAGGGCTATTGCGACGAAGCCACGCGCGACAAGGATTGGATTGCATACGGCGAACAGCTGATGGGCTGCGTCGAACCGCTTTCGGAGTTCGAGCGCGTCAAGGAGATTGTCAGAACCTTCACGCGCAGCCACACCAAGGCCGAGTTGCTCCAGCTCGCACTCGAACGCGGATTCCTGATCACACCAGTGACGACCATCGCCGAAGTGGTCGAAAGCCCGCAATTCGCTTCGCGCGGGTACTTCCAGAGCGTCGCGCATCCCGAACTCGGCGAATCGTTCCGCTATCCGGGACCGTTTGCGAAATTCAGCGCGACGCCAATCGAATATCGGCTCAGGCCGCCGAGAATCGGCGAGCACAATTCCGAAATCTACCGCGGCGAACTGGGCTTGAGCGAACGCGAAATAGCCGAACTCTCACGAGCCGGGATCATTTGATGCCGAACGACCTGCCGCTCAAGGACGTCAAGATTTGCGACTTCATGTGGGTCATGGCGGGGCCTGCCGCGACGCGGATTCTTGCCGACTACGGCGCGACCGTGGTGCGAATCGAGTCGCCCACCCGAATCGATACCGCGCGCACGCTTCAGCCCTATCTCGGCAACAAGCTCGGCCCCGACAGCTCGGGACTGTTCGCCAACTGCAATGCCGGCAAGTTCGGAATCTCGCTCGATCTCGGCAACCCGGCCGCACACGCGGTCGTGCGCGATCTCGTGCGATGGGCCGACGTCGTGACCGAGTCGTTCTCGCCCAAGGCGATGCGCGCGTGGGGCTTCGACTACGAATCGCTGCGCAAGCTCAACCCCGACCTCATCATGCTGAGTTCGTGCCTGATGGGACAGACCGGGCCGTTGGCGAAAATAGCCGGCTTCGGCAATATGGCGGCTGCGATTTCGGGCTTTCACAATCTCACCGGATGGCCTGACCGCCCTCCCGCCGGGCTCTTCGGCGCGTACACGGATTACGTGGCGCCGCGTTTCACTGCGATGGCGATTCTTGCGGCACTCGACCATCGGCGCCGCACCGGACAGGGCCAATACATCGACCAGTCGCAAGCTGAATGCGCGATTCAATTTCTCGGGCCGGCAATTCTCGACTATTCGGTGAACGGCCGCGTCGATGGACGGGTCGGAAATTCCGACGCAGCCTTCGCACCGCACGGTGTTTATCCGGCCGCCGGCGACGACCAATGGGTCGCGATCGTGTGCCGCGACGATGACGAGTGGCGCCGCCTCTGCGCCGTGATGGAAAATGAAAACCTCGCGAGCGACTCGCGTTACGCCTGCGCCGCGGGACGACTCGAGCATCGCGACGCCATCGATTCGTCTATCGCCGCCTGGAGCCGCGCACTCGATCGCGGCGCGATCGAATCCCGCCTTCAGTCGCACGGCGTTCCCGCCCATCAGGTACAGAACAGCGCCGACGCGCGTACCGATCCGCAGTTAGCGCATCGCGGCCATTTCGTCGCGCTCGACCATCCCAGCCTCGGCAAATTTACGGTCGAAGGCCCCCGCGCGAAGCTCTCGCGCACTCCGGCTGTTGCCCGCCGCGCTGCTCCTGCACTGGGCCAGGACAATCAACACGTGCTCGAGAGCATCCTCGGCTACCACGAAACGCGGATCAGCGAATTGGCGGCGTCCGGTGCGCTCGGTTAGCCGCGCCAATCCGGCGTCCATCGCGCGACGTATCTAAGGTAGAAGCCAAGTGGTGACGGCTGCCGACAGCAGGATTTCCGAATCCGACTGGTCGCTTGCCAACTTGCGCGCATTTCCAGTAATTCGGAACCTCACGCGTCGCAGCCCAGGCTGGAGGCCCGCATGTTCACCGGCATCGACCATGTCGCGATCGTCGTCGATGAACTCGAAGCCGCAATAGCGAGTTATTCGCGCGCTGGATTCACAGTCGTTCGCGGCGGGAAGCATCCCATCGGCACACACAACGCGCTCATCGCGTTCGCCGACGGCAGCTATTTCGAGCTTGTCGCATTCCTCAAACCGAACACCGGCCATCGCTGGCAAACGGCGCTCGAGAAGGGCAGCGGCATAGCCGACTTTTGCATGCGCACCGACGATCTCGCGGCGGACATCGAATCGATGCGCCGCGCCGGCGCGAAGATTGGCGATCCTTTTTCGCTGACTCGCGATCGTCCCGACGGCTATCACCTCAGTTGGTTGCTTGCGGATCCCAAGCCTCCCTTCAACGGCCAGCTGCCGTTTCTGATCAAGGACGACACTCCCCGCGACGAGCGCGTCCCGCCTGAGCGCGCACATCGTTACGGCGCAACCGGCATCCGCACGCTGGTTATCGCCGTGAATGATCCCGGCCTGACCAGCCGCTATTATTCGCGCGTGCTTGGACGCCCCGGCGCGCCTGTTGATCGCCGCGATCTCGAAGCCTCCGGCGTCATCTTCACAGTCGGTTCGAACGAATTGCAGTTGCTCGCGTCGAAAACTGAAAATGGACCGCTCGCCCAATGGATTCGCGATCGCGGCCAATCGCCGTTCGAGGTTGTCCTCGCACACGCGGGCGCCGGCGCGGCCGCACTCGATCCCGCGCTTTTGCAAGGCGCCCGGATCAGGTTCGCCTGATCGTGTTGTAGTAGTATCGAGACTAAGCGTGGTTCTTTCCGGCAAAATTCCTCGCGTCGTCATCGCCGCGACGGCCAGCGGCGCGGGCAAGACCACCGCGACTGTCGCGCTGATCGGCGCGATGCGCGCGCGCGGCCTCAAGGTCGCGGCCTTCAAGTGCGGCCCCGACTATCTCGATCCCACTTATCACGAACGCGCCGCCGGCGTTCGCTCGCACAACCTCGACGGCTGGATGATGGATCGCGACGCGGTGGTCGCCACTTTTACGCGCGCGTCCGCCGGTGCAGATCTCGCGGTGATCGAAGGGATGATGGGTTTGTTCGATTCCGCGACGCCGACCGGCGAGGAAGGCTCAACCGCCCAGATTGCGAAATGGCTCGAGGCGCCCGTGGTCCTCGTCGCCGACGCCTCGGGTGTCGCGCGAACGATCGCCGCGGTGGCCACGGGTTTCGCGCGCTTCGATCCCGCGGTTCGCGTGGCCGGCATGATCTGCAACCGCGTCGGTTCGCGCGGCCATCTCGACCTATTGCGTGCCGTACGGCCCGAGGTTCCCATTGTCGGTGGATTTCCCGCCAGTTCCGATCTCGCTTTTCCTGAGCGTCATCTCGGCCTGCTGATGGCCGATGAATCGAGCGTGCCGCAACGGCTGATCGAAGGATGGAGCCGGCTCGCGGCCGATTGGCTGGACCTCGACGCGATTGTCGAAATTGCGCGCTCCGCACCCGAACTCGATGTCGGCCGCTCGGTCAGCGCGAGTAAAATTGATTTGACTTCGCCGCCCCGCTGCCGAATCGGGATCGCATACGACGCCGCCTTTCATTTCTACTATGAAGACAATTTGAATCGGCTCCGCTCGCTCGGCGCGCAGCTCGTCAACTTCTCGCCAATCCGCGATCGCGAATTGCCCGAAGTCGAGGGACTCTACTTAGGCGGCGGATATCCCGAGGCGTTTGCGCGCGAACTATCTTCGAACTGCGCGATGCTCGCGGCGATCGCCGACTTTGCGGCTCGCGGCGGCGTGATTTACGCTGAATGCGGCGGGCTAATGTACCTGGCAGACGCGATCCGCACGCTCGATGGGGCGCGCTGGCCGATGGCTGCGGTCATTCCCGGCGTCGCCGTGATGTCCGATCGGCTTCAGGCGCTCGGCTACGTCGAGGTCGAGACCCGCGCTGACTCGATCCTGGGTGCTGCGCAGACCCGATTTCGAGGCCATCAGTTTCGCTACTCGACTCTCGAGGGTGCTGACAGCTGCGACCGGATCGATCGGATCTACAATGTGGCGCCGCGATGGGGTGCAGCGCCGTTCGCCGAAGGCTATCGCACGCGAAACGTTCTCGCTTCATACGTTCACGCGCACTGGGCATCGAACCCCGCGGTTGCCGAGGCGCTGGTCCGCTCGTGCGTGCGTTCATTCGCATCAAGACAACCGGCTGCGTAGCGTCTAGAATTGCCGCATGAGCAGCGACCGCGCAGAGCAGAATCGAGGCAAAGACCGGCTGAAGATGCCCGGCGATTTTCCCGCCGCACCTCTTACGCTTGAAGGCTACAGCATTCTCCATCAGATGTTCCGCGTGCGGCGCCGCGAATTGCGCGCGCTCGACGCCGAGAAGCGCAGCGCGGCTCTCAAGGATGCGTCGAAGCTGTTCGGCGAGATGTCGCGGCGCGAAGACGGTGAAAGCGCGATCTTTTGCGCGCTCGGGCACAAGGGCGATCTGATGATCGTCCACTTCCGCCGCAACTTCGAGGCGCTCCTCCAGGCCGAACTCGCGGTCGCCGGGCTCGCACTCAACGACTGCCTCGAGCCGGCCACATCGTACCTGTCGGTGATCGAAATCGGCCTCTACGAAGCAACGGTCGCGCTTTATCGCAAGCTCGTCGAGAATGGCGTCGGACCGCACTCGCCGCAATGGAAATCTGAAATCGAGTCGGAGATCGCTCGCCAGCGGGAGAAGATTTCGCCCCGCCTTTTTCCGAAAATTCCCGCGCGACCTTACTTGTGCTTCTATCCGATGGACAAGAAGCGCGACGGCGCCGACAACTGGTATCGCCTGCCGATCGAGGATCGGCAGCGACTCATGCACGACCATGGCCTGGTCGGGCGGCGTTTCGCGGGCGAAGTGACGCAGATTATTTCGGGCTCGATCGGATTCGACGATTGGGAATGGGGCGTGGATCTCTTCGCCGACGATCCGCTCGTATTCAAGAAACTCGTCTATGAGATGCGCTTCGACGAGGCCAGCGCGTCATATGCGAAGTTCGGCCCCTTTTACGTCGGCATTCGTCTCGAGGCCGCCGAATTGGGCAAACTCTTCTCGACCTGATCGACGGACGCGTTTCAATTCACGCCAGGAGACAACGATGATCACGCAGGGCGACGACTACCCGATTCATCAGACGCCGGAGCCGGTGCAGCAGGTCTTTACCAGCGACCGCAACTTTTACGATCGATTTTTTTTCAACGGCTACTTTCGCGAGGGCGAGCCGTACTTCGCCGCCGCAATGGGCATTTATCCGAACGTCGGAATTATCGATTGCGCATTCAGCGTCGTCGCCGGCGGCCTGCAACATTGCGTGCGCGCGTCGCGGGTCCTCGGCGCCGAGCGCCTGGACACGCGCGTCGGCCCGATCTCAATCGAGATCGTGCGCCCGATGCGTACGCTTCGCGTTCGCGTCGATCATGAAGCTCTGAAAGCAGACCTGACATTCGAGGCGCGCGCCGCCGCCATCGAGGAGCCTCGCTTTTCGCGCCGCGCCGGGCCGCGGCTCATCATGGATCTGACGCGCTTCACGCAGCACGGCGGTTACAATGGCAGCCTGACGGTCGCCGGCAAAACCTACGATGCCACCCCGTCGCGAGTCTGGGGTTCGCGCGATCGCTCATGGGGAGTGCGCGGCATCGGCCCGCAGGATCCGGCCGGCGTGCCCTCGGCCGCGATGGGCCAGTTTTACTGGCTCTGGTCGCCGTCTAATTTCGAGGATCTCTGCACGCATTGCGACGCCAATGAAAATGCCGACGGCTCGCGATGGCACCAGTTCGGCGCCGTCACGCGCGCGGAGCCCGGCGCCCCGCTCGATCTCGCAACCGGCGTCGAGTTCAACATCGACTATGGCGCCGGAACGCGTCACGCCCGCACCGCCGAGATAATCTTGCGTACCGCGCGCGCCGGCGAAAGCCGCATCGAACTCAAGACGCTGTACAACTTCTACATGCAGGGCATCGGCTACTTTCATCCGAAGTGGGGCCACGGAATGTACGTCGGCCCCGACGCTTCGACCTACGAGTCGTTCAAAACCGCCGACGTCAACGAGCGCGACTTGATGCATCAGCACATCCAGGCTGTGTGTCAGGCGAAAATGGGTTCGCGCGAGGGGATGGGGATTCTCGAGATGGCAATCCTGGGGCCGCACGATCGCAGCGGCTTCAAGGATTTTCTCGACATGCACCCGTAGCGGATTGACCCGCCGTCAGGTGGTTCGCGGTCGGCCGCGGTTTCGCTCAGTTCCTGAGCTTTCCGAGCATGCGCCCGACAAACCCTTCGGGTTTCTTTTCTTCGACTGGCGCAGGCGCGCGACCTTCTTTGAGAGCCGCGAAGATCTCTTCGACCTCGCCTTCGATCGGGAATCGGCCGGCGCTCGATTTCGAGAAGACCAGCCGCCCGTTCACGATCACGTCGAACTGACCTGATTTGCCGGGCGTGATATCCGCCTTCTCGCCGAACCTGGAATCCAATGATGCGGCCAAACTGGCCGCGCGCGGCTTATAGCCTCAAGCAGAGCAGTAGAAGATTTCTGTAGCCATGTTTGGAGCGTACCCGCAGGTCGCGCGCGGTTCAATCGCGTTGTCTTTCGCTCGCGAGCTACTTGCCGTTGGGGATATCGACGAACACCGCCGCGGCGACTACCGACGACCACAGCCCCTCGCGATCGCCGATCGCCGATTGCGTCACGTTGCGCGTGGTTACGATCTTGTCCGACATGCGCCACAGATCCTTGCGCTCGTCGTAGCTCAGATTCGGATCGAAATCGACGCCTAGAATGGTCGCCAGCATCATCGCCGCCAGATCCTCGGCGTAGTCGCCTGCCTTCTGATCGGTCTCGCCCGTGCTGTGATGCTCGGACAGGTATCCGTACTGCGCTGGATTGCTCGGCAGCGCCACGCCCACCGACGACGCGATGAGCCGATGCGGTTCGTTGGTCGCGTTGTCGCTCATCACGGCAAAAACGATCTGCCCCGGCGTCAGGTACTTCAGCCCTTCCTGCTGGCTGAGCAGTTTGCAGTTGGGTGGAAAAATCGATTTAACGCGTACGAGGTTGAACTCGGCGATGCCCGCGGAACGCAGGGCCAGCTCGAAAGAAGTCAGCTTCTCGCGATGCCGCCCCACGCCCTTGGTTAGAAAAGTCCCTTTCGGGATCGGCCCCATCTATTTTTTCCCCGATCGATCGCGCGGATCGCTGCGGTCAGTTGTCACAGCTCCAGTTGGTTTGCGCCGCTCGCGGTCTCCGCCGTGCGCCGTCCCGTTCTCGGTTGGCTTTCTTTTATACGAATCCGCCCGCCGAAACACTACACGGTGTTAACCGGCGAGTACTCGCCGAATACCTTGCGCATCGCGTCCGAGATCTCTCCAAGCGTGCACCAGCCGCGCACTGCATCGACTATCGGCGGCATCAGATTTTCCCCGTCGCGCGCCGCCGCCTCGACCCGCGCCAGCGCCTTGTTCGCCGTCTCCGCGTTTCGTTCCGCCCGCACGCGCGCAACGCCTGCCTTCTGCTTCTCCTCGAGTTCCGGCTTCACCCGCAGCAGTTCCCCCGGCGGTTCGCCGCCCCCGATAAACTGGTTGACCCCTACGATAATTCGCTGCCCGGTTTCAATCTCGCGCTGGTAAATGAAAGCCGCGTTCTGAATTTCGCGCTGCATGTAGCCGCGCTCGATTGCGGCGACCGCGCCGCCAAAATCATCGATTTTCGACAGGTACTCGACCGCCTTCTTTTCGAGCTCGGTTGTCAGCCGTTCGACGTAGTACGAGCCGCCGAGCGGATCGATCGTGTCCGCCACCTCCGACTCGTACGCGATCAGCTGCTGCGTGCGGAGCGCGAGCAGCACCGAGGACTCCGTCGGCAGCGCGAGCGCTTCGTCTTTGGAGTTGGTGTGCAGCGATTGCGCTCCGCCCAGGACCGCGGCCAGCGCCTGCATCGTCACCCGCACGACGTTGTTGTCCACCTGCTGCGCGGTCAGCGTCGAACCCGCGGTTTGCGCATGAAACCGCATCATCATCGAGCGTTCGTCCTTTGCTCGGAAGCGCTCCTTCATTATTTTCGCCCACAGCCGGCGCGCCGCGCGAAACTTCGCGACTTCCTCGAAGAAGTTGTTATGCACGTTGAAGAAGAACGACAGCCGGCTCGCAAACGCGTCGATTTGCAACCCCGCCTTCAGCGCGGCATCGACGTATGCGATCCCGTCGGCGATCGTAAACGCGAGTTCCTGCGCCGCCGTCGAACCGGCCTCGCGGATGTGATAGCCGGAGATCGATATCGTGTTCCAGTTCGGGACTTCCTTCGTCGCAAAACTGAAAATGTCGGTGATGATCCGCATCGAGCCGCGCGGCGGATAGATGTAGGTCCCGCGCGCCACGTATTCCTTCAGGACATCGTTCTGGATGGTGCCGTTGACCTTGTCCCAGCTGACTCCCCGGCGTTCCGCCACAACCAGGTACAACGCCAGCAGGATCGACGCGGTCGCATTGATCGTCATCGAAGTCGAAATCTTGTCGAGCGGCAGCTCGGCGAGCAGCGTCTCCATGTCGGCCAGCGAGCAAATCGGCACGCCGACGCGCCCGACCTCGCCCTCGGCCAGCCGATGGTCCGAGTCGCGGCCCATCTGCGTAGGCAGGTCGAACGCGACCGACAGCCCCGTCTGACCCTGCTCGAACAGGTAGCGGTATCGGCGGTTTGATTCCTCCGCGCTGCCGAAGCCGGCGTACTGCCGCATCGTCCAGAGCCGTCCGCGATACATCGTCGGCTGCACGCCGCGCGTAAACGGATACTCGCCGGGAAAGCCCAGGTCGTTCACAAAATCGAAGTCGTTCAGGTCCTCAGGATCGTAAGCTCGCTCGACTTCGATTCCCGAGCTGGTGACGAACTTCGGCTTGCGCTCGGGCCCGCGCTTCAGGGCGGAATTGAGTTTGCGTTCTTCCCAGTCCTTGCGGGCGTCCGCGATTTTGCGATCGTCTTCAGCCATCGTAACTTGCCTTTAGCAGCCGAATCCGGCTGCGTCTCCTACTCGATAACGATCATCAGCTGGCCCTTTTCGACCGCCTGGCCTGCGACCACCTTCACTTCCACGACCTTGCCGGCCTTGGGCGCTTTGATCTCGTTTTCCATTTTCATCGCCTCGACGACGATGATCCCCTGTTCTGCTTTGACTTCGTCTCCCGCCGCGACCAGGACATTGATTACCCGCCCGGGCATCGCGGATTTTATTTCCACCCGGCCGCTGACCTCGCGCCGCTTGCCGGCCGCGCGCGCCGTCCGTCGCGCCGCATCGGCGAGCGTCAGCCGCGTCGATCCGTTCCGCGACGCGACTACAGTTTCCTCGCCGTCGCGCGCCACGTCGAAATCGAACGAGCGATTCTCGACGATCACCGAAAACGACACCGGCCCCACCTTGCGCAAATCGGCTTCGAAACTGTTCTCGCCGAAACGAATCGTGAACGAGCCGGCGGCGAGCTCTTCAATCTCGATTTCGTGTTCCTGATCGTCAAGCGTCGCGAGGTATCGCATCGACAGGAGTCCCTGGCTATCTCCGCAGCATGTCAAGCCGCCCGATCATCCGCCACGCGGACGCCTGCGTCGCGGCCACCGGCTGCGCGCCGGCTCCGTTGCGGTGATTGGTGCTTTGCTGCGCTGCGATCGCCGCGAGGAAAATTGCCGCCAGCTCCGCACCGCGCGGCGCGGCGCCGTTTTCATTCGGATGGTACTCGCGGTCGATAAAATGGGTGTCGAAATCGCCGCTCACAAATTTGGGATGCATCATGATCCAGCGATGAAAGTCCAGGTTGGTGCGCAGATCGCCGGAAATTACGAATTCGCCGAGCGCCCGCCGCATCCTGTCGATCGCCTGCTCGCGATTCGCGCCCCACACGGCCAGCTTGGAGATCATCGGGTCGTAAAAGACCGGCACTTCGGCGCCCGCATAGACCCCCGCGTCGTTGCGCACGCCCGGACCGTCGGGAAACCTGAGCGTCTCGATCTTCCCCGGCGCCGGCACGAAACCGGCCGCCGGATCTTCCGCATAGATTCGGCATTCGATCGCCCATCCGCGCTGCGTGAGATCCTTTTGCTTGAACGGCAGCTTCGCGCCTGCGGCAATTTCGATTTGCGCGCGCACCAGGTCCACGCCCGTCACCAGCTCGGTGACCGGATGCTCGACCTGGATGCGCGTGTTCATCTCGAGAAAATAAAAGTTCCGCTCTGCGTCGGCCAGAAACTCGACCGTTCCCGCGCTGACGTAGTTGACCGCCTTGGCCGCGCGCACCGCGACCTCGCCCATCTCGGCGCGCATCTTTGCCGTGATGAATGGCGACGGCGATTCCTCGACGACCTTCTGATGGCGCCGCTGGATCGAGCATTCGCGCTCGAAGAGATGGACGATGTTGCCGTGCGCGTCGGCCAGCACCTGCACCTCGATATGGCGCGGCCGCTGCAGAAATTTCTCGACGTAAAAGCGGCCGTCACCGAAAGACAACTTGGCCTCGCTCGCCACCATGCGCACTACCGACGCAAGGTCTTTGCCGTTCTCGACGAAGCGCAGTCCCTTGCCGCCGCCGCCCGCGGCTGCCTTCACCATGATTGGAAACCCGATCTTTTTCGCGATCGCGGCTACTTCTGCCTCGGTCTCCAAAGTTCCCGGCGAGCCCGGCACGACCGGCACCCCCGCCGCCGACATCAACTTGCGCGCCTCGACCTTGTCGCCCATCCGCTCGATCGCGTCGGGCGGCGGCCCGATCCACGTGAGTCCGGCGCGCTCCACCGAACGTGCGAACGCCGCGCGCTCGGAGAAAAAGCCGTAGCCCGGATGAACCGCATCGGCCTTGGCGCATTGCGCGGCTTCAAGAATTTTCGCGGTGTTGAGATAACTCTCGGCGGCCGGCGCCGGACCGACCGGGTAGGCATGATCGGCTTCGCGCACGTGCAGCGCGGCGCGATCGGCATCCGAATAGACGGCAACCGACTCGATTCCCAACTCGCGGCAAGCGCGGATGATCCGCACCGCAATTTCGCCGCGGTTGGCAATTAGAATCCGCTTGAACATCGATCTCCCCGGCTTACGGCCATCCTCAAACGACCGGGCCGATCACTCTTCGGATTTTATACTGAATCCGGCCCACGCGAGCTAACTGTCGGCGGCGGCCCGTCCCGGCGCTTTTTCGTCAAAGCGGAATATTGCCGTGCTTGCGCGGCGGATTCTTTTCGCGCTTGTTCGCGAGCGCCTTCAGCGCGGAGATCAGCTTGGGACGCGTGTCGCGCGGCATGATCACTTCATCGATATAGCCAAGCTCGGCCGCCTTGAACGGATTGGCAAAAGTTTTGCGATAGTCCTCGGCCAGCCGCGCGCGCTCGGCGACCGCGTCTTTGGCCTTCGCGATCTCATTGCGAAAAACGATGTTGATCGCCTGCTCGGGTCCCATCACCGCGATCTCGGCGCTCGGATACGCAAAGTTGAAGTCGCCGCGAATATGCTTCGACGACATCACGTCGTACGCGCCGCCGTAGGCCTTGCGCGTGATCACCGTCACCTTGGGCACCGTCGCCTCGCAGAACGCGTAGAGCAGTTTCGCGCCGTGCCTTATGATTCCGGCGAACTCCTGCTGGGTGCCGGGCAAAAACCCGGGCACATCGACGAACGTGACCAGGGGAATATTGAACGCGTCGCAGAAACGCACAAAGCGCGCGGCTTTCACCGACGAGTCGATGTCGATAGAGCCCGCCAGAAACGACGGCTGATTCGCGACGATGCCGACCGAGTAGCCGCCCATCCGCGCGAACCCAATCAACATGTTCTGCGCGTAGTCCTTCTGCACTTCCAGCAAATGGCCGTCATCGACCACGCGCCGGATGATCTCGCCCATGTCGTAGGGCTTGGTGGGATTTTCGGGAACGATCGAATCGAGCGCCGGGTCGCTGCGCGCCGGGTCGTCACCGCAGGCGACGAACGGCGGATCTTCGACATTGTTCGACGGCATATATGAGATCAGTTCACGAATCATCGCGAGCGCGCCGGCGTCGTCGTCGGCCCCGAGATGGCACACGCCCGACTTCTGGCTGTGCGTATCGGCGCCGCCGAGCTCCTGCATGGTGACCTCTTCATGGGTGGTCGCTCGGATCACGTC
>Ga0074044_10000352_pt1 | contig 45577 bp, 32 predicted proteins | sample BogForMeECP23OM1_FD_94443 | JGI IMG/M metagenome (GOLD analysis project Ga0074044, IMG submission 94443) | Bog forest soil microbial communities from Calvert Island, British Columbia, Canada - Bog Forest MetaG ECP23OM1 | ecosystem: Environmental > Terrestrial > Soil > Wetlands ...
ACAGTGTGCACCAAAATGCAGCAGTCGACTTCGCAATTGTCACTAAACGCTTTGTAAGTTATCATGACATGGACGGTTATAAACGGAGAGGTGGCCGAGAGGCTGAAGGCGGCGGTTTGCTAAACCGTTGTACGGGCCAAAACCTGTACCGGGGGTTCGAATCCCCCCCTCTCCGCCAGATTTCTTTATCCCCCACATCTTCATAAAGATGCGGCACTCAAAAAGTGCTGGCTACTGCCCGGGCTGATATTCTCGTTTGCGTGTGTTCGTAGCCGAGTCTAGTAGCCCGAGGGGTTAAGTGCAGTGTATTGTCGCCCGCGCTGAGAGTAGCGTACTTCAAGCCATGCGATGCGAGAATCCGTGATCGGTGTCAGCGGCTAACGGCTGCAAAAGCATCTTTGACAAAAGTGCAGACGCTCGAAGCAACCAAATCGTACGCCTCGAAAAGCGGCAACTTGGGGGCATTGGTCGTCCGGCGTTTGTGAATGAGCGAGCGATTTGATCCGACTAGTTCTGGCCGAGAGCGTTGGGTGACTGGAATTGTCTTGTGCTGCGGCCGGCGGCCCAGCTTGGGCAGGAGGAGATGGTTTTTGAACGGCGGCAAGCTTTTCTCGTGCAAACTCAGACATTTCCATTGCCCGGATAAACAAAATGGCGCCTATCCCCGTGAACGCCAGAAAATTGTCTTCGTGATTTGCATTATGGCGTGAAATCTGAAGAGCAAGATGGTCGCAGAAGTACTCAAGGTCGCGGGAGGTCTCGGTATCTAACATGCCTTGGAACTTGGGGAGCTGCTCCTCCGCGAGCAAATGCGCGAATTCGTGACTTACGACGAATACTTCCATAGCTCGCAAGACTTGCCCCGATTTCAATTCAGAATGCGTGTCGCGTTGTGGGCCATGAGGCCGAATCCCCTTGCATTCGCGTCCTTCACCAGAGTTTCGAGGCGCGCACGGCCCTCACGATTAGCTCCCGACTCCAAATCAATCTCTCCCAGAACCAAACGAAGCTTGTACTCGTACTCCAGATAGCCACACTTGCGCGCCAACGCTAATTGCGATTCGAGGCTCTCCCTTGTCTTCTCCACCAAAGAAGCGCTCGGCGGCCTCTTGCCTGCCAGCCTGATGCGAGCTGAGGAGATGGAGCTCTCAAAGACCAACGGGCGGCTTGTGAGCTGGCTTGAGAGAGTCTTAGCGCGGCCAATCGCTGCCTGTGCTTCTGAAACTTTTCCCTGGGCCAGCAAGCTGTTCGCCAGCATCACATCTGCGGTCGCTTCATCGCCGGGCGATTTCTCCTGCTTGAACTCTTCGCCAGATTCTAATGCTATTTTTTCCGCTTCCGCAGGATTGTGTTCCTCAAGGGAAAGCAGAGCCAGATAGAGGCGGCTTACAGCGGCATTGTGTTTCTCGCCCAGTTGCGTACGGATGGCAAGCGCTTCCTGCTGCTTCTGACGCGCGGCAGTCAAGTCGCCTTCGGCGCGAGAGACCTCGCCCAAACCAGAAAGATCGAAAGCGATGCCTCTTTGGTATCCGATCTTGCGCGTGATCTCGAGTGCCTCCTGATATCTCTTTTTGGCGCCAGCAAGGTCGCCTTGCTCAAAAAGCAAACCCGCAAGATTGCCAAGAGCGGTGCCCATGGCCCTCTGGTCACCAACTTCGGCGAAGATCTCGATGGACTCTTCGTTCAAAGTTCGCGATTCGGCCAAATCACCCTGAGCCTCGGCGACGTTCGCGAGATTCCCGAGCGCGCCCGCAGTGTTTATTTTCGAACCTACTTCCCGTTCAATGGCCAAATATTGCCCGTAGAGTTGCTTCGCTCGCGATAAATTGCCGCGTTCATATGAGACGATCGCCAAGCCATTTGTGGATTTGGCCATGGCTCTGCGGTCGCCGATTCGGCGAAATACCGCCAAAGCGTCCTGATAACTCTGCTCTGCTTGCGTGTACTCGCCTTGCTCTGACCGCACGTTGCCGATAATGTGCAGCGTGGAGGCCACCCCTTGCACGTCTCCAGCCTCGGCAAAAAGCCCCTTGGCCTGCTGAAGAACCTCGATGGCTTCCTTGCCTTGGCCCAGACGCAATTGCGCCCAGCCTTTCTTAACCAAGGAGCGCGCCACAAGAAGACGTTCCCCCAGCGCCTCTCCTTTCCGGGCCGCAAGGTCTGCCGCCGCCAGTTCCTGTTTGAAATTGCCAAGCGATTCGTCCGCTTGCGCTTCCGCCAGATCGATTTGCGGATCCTGACCTGATGGGGATGAGAGCTTTCGGAGCGTTTCGAGTGTTCCTAAGGCATCCTTGCCTCTGCCAGCGGAGGTCTGAGCCCTGGAGAGCCAAAGGCCGTAGTCGACACTGTCGGGAAAGAGGTTGAAGAGTTGGCTGTAACTCTCGACGGCACTGTCCCAAGCGCGGCTCAATTCGCTGTATTGACCCGCAATCGAGAGATGTTCTTGCCGCGAAAAATTATAAGAGAGATCGAGTGCGCGTTTCGCTTCGGCCTTAGCCTTCTCATCGTAGCCCAGGGCGGACCAAGCGGCGGCGAGTGCCGAATGTCCCGGAGCAAAATCAGGATCGATGGTCACGACTCTTGCCAGAAGTTTCTGAGCGGTGGGTGCGTCAGAAGTGCGAAGTTTAGAAAGGCCTTGCGAGTAGAGCCGCGCCACTTCCGGCGTGGAGGGAAGGGCCGCTTGAACTTGCGCTTCCTCCACGCTCGAAACCATGGGGGCTCCCAGTTTAGCCCGCAGGTCCGTACCGCTGCGAGAGACCAGGGCAAAGAGTTGGTCAACCGTGCCGGTTTCCGCAACGGAAAAAATCGTCTCGCCGGCAGACGCATCCTGTATGCGCAGGTCCAAGCGGACTTGCTTGCCAGGCTCCTTACCCAATTCCACGTAGGAGCCGGAAACGGTGATGTCAGCACCGACTCGATCCCTGATTTGGTTCAGAGTTGTTATTGCGAGGCTCTCGGGCTCTGCCAGGCTCAGATCTGACTTTATTCGGTTGACGTCCTCGCCGGAAACCATCCGCAATTGCCCTCCTGCAGCGAGTTCCGTCGTCAACATCTCGGTCAGAGCCGTGGAAAGCCAATCATCTTCAGCGTGGCCCGATAGATTCTTGAAGCCCAACACGGCCACGGAATGCCGTGACTTGAGCGTTTCACGAACGGGAACGAAGGACGAGTTTGCTCTGAAACGGGGTCGGATGCCGCGGAAATAGACCAGCGCGGCAACGCTGCCGAGCACGAGGGCAGAGGAAACGAGGGCGAACATCCAGGTCCACTTAGGACTGACTGGCAATCCGCGATGGATAACCGCAGTTCCTGTTCCATCGATTTTGGAAATATCGGACTTCTCACCCGGCACGCGAATCGCGGAGGCCGGATCTACTTCGAATTCCGCCGACTCTTCTTCCTTCTCTTCCCTCACAACGATGCGAGTTCGCGTGTGCTTCGCCAAAAGCAGATCGCCCTCTCCCTCGCTCACTTGGCGAACGGCGGAAACGAAGCGATAGCCCAGCTTGGGTACGGTTTGGATGAATTTCTGATCGTCAACACCGTCACCAAGCACTTTGCGCAGCATGGAGACGTACTGCGTCAGGTTGTTTTCCTCGACGAAGGTGTCGGGCCAAACGGCGTGGAGTAAATCACCCTTGGCCATCAGGTCCCCTCTCTTCTCAACCAGGAGGACCAGGATCTCAAAAGCCTTCGGTGGCAGGGGCAAGGCTTTGTCGTCCCTCAACAGAAGATGCTGCGCGGAGTCCAGACGGAATGGACCGAATTCATATAAACCCTTGCGCGGCATGGGGATAGCAGGGTTCACAATTTCCTCAGAGGAATTTCAGGGTTTCTGAAGGACGGGCTGGGGCTGACTCTGGCATGTATACCCCGCAATTGAGCGAAACCGCGAGGACAGCAGGTGGGCGGATTCTAGGCCAAATGCGTGGTCATTGGCAAGTGGCGCTGTCCTTGCCGCAAGGCTTGCGTGAGGACCCATTGAAGACACGAAGAAAACGAGTGACCACCGAGATTTCCGTGGAGACGACGGAAACGATTTTAATTCGCAAGAGCAAACAAGGCGCTTCTTTCTGGTGCGGCCGCTGCGGGATGGAGACGGGAACATTGAGCGTGGAAGAGGCCACCATGACCATGAACGTTAGTGCAGAGGCAATCTTCCGCTGGATCGAAGCGGGCAGAGTCCACTGTTGTGAGCCCCAACGAGGAAGCCTCCGCGTGTGTCTGCGCTCGCTTTCCGTGCTTCTGGCTGATGGAGTTTAGGTCTGATATGAATCTTAAAAATGGGCAATCCGAAGCATCGCAAAGGCACCGAAGAGAAAGGAGGTGCCGCATGCGAGACATATTTCTAAGGACGGTCGTGGTGATCCTCGCTTCCGCAATGTTCGCTACAGCGCAGAACGATCCCTGCAACGGTCCGAAAGATGTATATGTGAACGCAAGGCAAGACTATCTGGGCAATCCGAACGCTGCCAACGAACTTAACGCGGCCAAAGCCAAAGTCAACTATTGCCACTGCCTCGAGAGAAAGTACGGCAAAGATATGCCCCCGGAGGTTCAAAAGTTCTGCTCCCGAAAGGACGATTTTTCACCCCCTCCTGTTACTGAGCACGGGCCACCGCACATCGACGGACTGGTGAATCCGGAAGGGCCAGTCGGCGCTCCGGTAACGATCTACGGCTCCAACTTCGGGGCACAGCAGGGCACCGGCACGGTGAAGTTCAATGGGATAACGACGGTGGTAACTAGTTGGACCAACACACAAATCATGGTGACCGTACCTGTCGGGGCCACGACTGGCAATGTGGTGGTAAACGCCGGCGGGGCCAGCAGCAACGGCGTCCTTTTTTCCGTAACGAAGCCGACGGATGCTCAGAAACTGGGCACAAAAGTCCAAGGTGGACCCTACACAGTAGGAATATACGTGAGCAACTCGAATTGCAGCGGCACACACACCGTACAGATCTCTTTTGAGGGCACGCCGTGGATGACGATCCCCGGATCGAATACGGTGCAAGTGGCCCCAGGCGAAGTTAAGGCCGTAGACGCGGAGATCAACCTCACAGGCCTGCCACCCGGCCAGCATACCGGTACCATCCGATTTAAATGCACCAATTGCACCAACCCGCAGTGCGCGCCAAGCATTGAAACCGCCCAAGTCGAAATACTGGTAGTGCCCTCCGTCGTGAAGTTTGGCGATAGTCCAAGCGACAATAACTTTCAGGGTCTAGTCAACGGACAGCCAGCGGATTGGTGCACATTCATGAACAATGTCGTGAATGAAGTCGCAAACTCCAGCTTCGGGCAAACCTCGCGAGGATTGAAAATTATCAAGACACTCAAGGATAAGTACTTGAAGAACAACTGCGCGCGCCTCAAGGTAGTACCAACAGTCGCAACCACCAGCAAGAGCGGGACCCCGTTTTCAAAAATCCAACCGGTCGACGATGAAGAGGTCATAGCCGGCAATGCCCGGTACACCGTGGCGGGATACTTGAATGGCGGTGAAAACCTTTACGTGGGCGTCGACTTGACGCAGAAAAGCTTTTACTGCGCGCGGCAAAATCCATCCGAATTTTACGCCTTCACCTACGGCGGCCAGCTAGCAGTGGTAAATCGAATGGACCTGATCACCTCACTGATTCATGAAGGTCTTCATGCGGTCAATGGCGGCAATCAGAATGTGGCAACACCAGACGGGAAGGGCAGAGGATCCAGCATAGAGGAAGAAAAGGATGCCTTTAATGTCGAGAACGAAGTAAGGCAAGCCTTTGGTGTTCCACAGCAGGCTGTGGACGTTAACGCCAAGGGGTATAACGCGGGCTCGAACCCGAACTATCAACCGGTCCAGTAGAGAGGGGGGACACATGCGGCAGGGGATCGCAATCGCAACGGCAACCATCGTGCTCGTAATGATTCCTCTGTGCTGCAAGGTGAACGCCGCTCCACTGCCGCAGGAGAGCAGCGCGGGCCAAGCGGGACCGCCGCCGGCGGCTCCGGGCTGCCCAGCGAAGGGGAACTGCCCGTGCGAAACCAAAGAAGACAGAATTGGGGTCACACTAATCGGTTCTACTTCGCCGTCATCTGTTAGGAACCCAGCAGTCGGGAATCCCCCCGTCCCGAACCCACCCACGGGAAGCACGAATCCGACGCCACCACCGCCTCCTCCTCCGGTCACGAACTCTTCGGTCGGGAATGCACCGCCAGCGAACCAGCCGGTTGCAAATCCCCCAGCGGCTGGCAAGAACTCCGGAAATAACGGGGCAAGTGGCGCTAATTCCGGTGTCCCCGTACCTGCCGGCCAGCCGGATGGAAATACCCCTCCTCCAAATCCACCTGCCGGGGGAAATGACTCAAGCAACAACGCGGCGGGAGGTGATAACTCAGGACCAGGTGCAGCCCCGGCCAAGCCGAAGGCAAAGCCGACGCCCCGGCCCGTCGCCACTCCAACTGCGGCCGCACCACGGCCGCCAGATTTCAACCATCCGATACCCTATGTAAACGCCAATGGCACGACGGAATCATCCGCCGCCTACACCTATTCCGGAGATGTGACGACAATAACGAAGAAATTGCAAGTCACCATCTGCCAGGGCGACGATTACGTATTCCAGTCCGCCGACCAAGAAGTGTCCATAGATATTAAGAAGCCCAACGACGCGACGCCGGCCGCTACGGGGGTGCCGTTCGGCAGCAGCATTCGTATCTTTGGCAGGCATGTCGGAGGGGATTTTGTCGAGGCCGACGTCGTCCCGACCAATGGAGGTCCAACGGTCCACATCCTTGTCTGGGTGAATGTCATTGATTGCAACACACGAACCACGGCAATTCCGTCGCCAGTAAATCCTGTCGTACCAAACCCGGTGAAGCCAGTCGAAAAGAAAGAGGTTGGTGGAGGCGCGACACCGCCGGCCGTTACACCGGCTGGTCCGAACCCGCCCACCGGTGGGAATGGTCCTAATGGCAACCCAGCCGGCGGCTCCGGTGGAGGCGCCACACCGGGCACGACACCAGCCGGTCCCGGAGAGGCTACGCCGCAGAAACCCTGTCCGCCGTGCGACGAAGACAAACTCGTAGATGCAGTGATCGCTGCAGAAGAAGCCACCAAGACAGCCCAAGAAGACGTGACTACCGCGGAAGAGAATGTCAAGACGGCAGACGCGCTGATGGCTGCAGCCGGCGCAGCGCTTGAGGCGACGCCCCCAAACTCTCCGGCCTATCCTGGACTGTATGCGTATGGCGAGGGGACCAAACAAGCTGACGCCGCTGCTGTGGCGGCGCTACAAACAGCGCGCAACAATCTGCAAACAGCAATGGCCAAGCAGGAAACAGCGCAAAAGGCCCTCGATGATTGCCGGAAAAAGCTCGCGCAAAAGGATTGTCCGCCACCGCAGACAGCCGTAAATCCGAACGAGGCAAATGCGATTGGCGGCGGCGCGGGAGGAGTAGTTCAGCAATCCAACGACAACACCAACAACGCGCTGGGCGGTAATGTTGTGGCCAGCAATGCAACTGGAACTCCTGCCAGCGGTCTGTCCGGCAACTCTGGGACGAACATTGCAGTGGGGGGAGGTGCAGTCAAGCCCATCTCCGGGTTGACCCTAAACGACCTTATCAACATGAGTGCCAGTCTTTTCGGAAGCGCGCCATTAGCGCCCGGCGTTCAAGTCATCGTGGTCGTGGCGACGGTTGGTGGTGACGGAGCCGCTTCTGGCACGTCGTCGCAGTCTCGACGTCCGCAAGTGAATACCTACACTGCTTTGCACTCGGGGAGGCATGCATCGTCCCGCGTCGGCGCAACTTTTCAGAATATTGCGTTTCATCCGGCTGTGGCTTCCGCCTTGCCGGCTCGTAGCAGAACCAGAGGGACTGAAGCCCCCTTCGGTTCTTCTGCGCCAACCTCAGCGGACGGCGGAATGGCATTCTCACTGGCAGCCAGCGGGAATCTGGGAAAAGGAGCACTCGAGTTCCGAGTCGTGGACCCGGCTGGCCGCGTGAAAAATATCGGCATCCCCGAAGGCGTCGTCCTGGAACCGCTGAAGCCCGGATCGGCTAAGCCAGTTGGCGGGGCCGCCGGACACGTAATGTCACAGCAGCTCACCGCTTACTGCCTGGAAATGGCCAAGCTGCCTCCGGAGCCGAACCAACCCTACCGCATCGCCCCACCGGCGATTCAGGACAGGTTCAAATCCCTAAAACCTGTGCTGGAAGCGGGCAGCAAACTGGCCGCTTCCGGTCAGTTTCATCCCGATAGCGAGCCCAACGCGTACACGGATTTCATTCGCCAGAACGCCTTGTGGGCCAAGATGGAAGGCTGGGGCGAGCAGAAATTCACGGAAGTTTTTATCGAGCGGACGAAGAAAAATGCCGAGCACATGAAAATGAATTGGACGAAAGAAATGGAACAGGCGCTCAGGAGCGCGGCACCCGGCCGCTGGGGCGACATTTCGATGGTTCTCGAGGAAGCACAAAAAATTTCCGGCGGTTCCGGAGCGGCCAAGACATCGCAGCCGGCAAAGCAATAGAAGCAGGCAAAGTTTTATCGAAGACAGAAACTGCGGAGGACCACATGAAACGTTTAGCGCTTGGTGCCATGGCGGCTTGGGCTTTGCTGGGCCTGTTTTTCCCGCTGAAAATCGCGGCGCAGAAGATTGGCGTAAACGTGCAGCAGGACGGGCAAGCGGCCAGCGGCGTAACGGTCGTGTTTCTTGCGGCCAACACCATCAAGACGCAAAATCCTCCCGCCGAAAACGCCGACAAGAACGCCCTGAATATAAGCAACGTCATCAAAGTTCCCACCGCGGTAACGGACACCACCGGCAAAAGCATCCTGGATCTCAGCAACATCCTCAAGCCACATGAACAGGTAGAAGTCCAGATCGTTGTGCGCAAATGCGAAGACGGAAAAACGGTTGTGTATCTTGTGGCGAAAGGCGCACAAGTTCCTCCGCAGGACGAGAAATGCGTGAACAACGACAAGTGCAAGTGCAAAGACAGCGTCGCCGGATTTTATGTGGTCGGTGATGGAGACACCGTCATCGTGGGCATCAATCCCGGCTCGATTGATGTGCAAATTGCGCATGGCGCCACCGTTCCCGGACCGCAAAGCCTCACGCCCGAGGGGCGCCATATTCCGGCGTGGATTCAGGTTGGTGGCGGCCCCGGCGTCAAGGATTTCGGCGGACTTTCCGGGAATTGCGTTTCCTTCACGCAGATCTTCCCGGGGGGCAAATGCAGTAATGCCACGGACAGTTTCGCCTTCGACGTGGGCGGCTCATTGAATGTCTGGCACGCCGTCCTGGCGGGCGGTTATTTCCGGGCCAACAACATACAACTCAACGCAAGCGGCTCCGTGCCCGGAGGTGGGACAGACACGCTCACGAGCACCCTGCAACCAGAGGCGGGTTATTTGACGGGTGGTTTCCGCATTCCCATCGGCAGCAAGTTTTCCCTTGTACCCGAAGGAGGCGCGGCCTTCTGGCGTATCAATTTGAAGCGGACAGAAGCCGTCACAATGGGGTCCTCGACGACCACTTCCACGGACTCGGGACAGAGCACGGGTACCGGGCCGATGGCCGGTCTTGCTGCCCACATGGATGTGACCAGCATGGTGGGCTTCGAGGTCCGTTACGACTGGGTGCAGATGAGCAATAAGCCGTTGGTAAATGAGCACGACAACCTGTTTTCGTTCAATGTGACGTTGCGGTGGCCGCGCAAGTGAACGCGACTGCGGCAGGCAATCTCAAGTTGGGAGGAGTGGCGACCATGAAGAGAAAAACATCTTGGCTGCGGCGCTTGGGGTGCATTGCTGTTTTGTTCGCGGCGGCGGTGGCGGTGATCAGTGGCTGCAATTCGTCAGGAACGGGCATAGCCATGTTGCGTGCGATCACCGGCATCAATCCCACCAGTGTAAAGGCCGGAAGCGGTGCATTCACTTTGCAGGTCACCGGCACGGGTTTTCAAAACACAGACGTAGTGCTCTGGAACGGCGTGGCCCTGGCAACGCAACCCGTAGGCGATCCCGAGTTGGATGCCGCCGTTCCCGCCTCACTCATTGCCACTGCGGGCACAGTCACGATCTCCGTTTCAGGCAAACCTTTCGGGGCCGGTACGGTAAGTGTGGGAGTTCCGTTCACGATTACTCCCGGAACGCCGGTGCCGAACCTGACCATCACGAAGTCGCACACCGGAAATCTCACACAGGGGCAAACCGGGGCGACCTATACCATTTCAGTGAGCAACGGAGGGACGGCGCCAACCAGCGGCACGGTCACTGTCACTGACGTGATCCCATCTGGATTAGCGGGAACTGCGGCTACCGGGGCGGGTTGGACATGCACTGTAACCACCTCCATGACCTGCACTCGAAACGACGCTCTGGCAGCGGACAGCAGCTATCCAGCAATTACCTTGACTGTGAGTGTGGCCACAAACGCTCCCGCCACAATCGCCAACACAGTCACTGTTTCCGGCGGCGGTTCCACAACTGGCACGGCTACCGACACTGCAACCGTCACCCCGACGGGCACACCGAGCCTCACGATCACAAAGTCGCATACCGGGAATTTCACTCAGGGACAAACTGCTGCGACCTACACAATTAGCGTTACAAACGGCGGAACTGCGCCGACAAGCGGCACGGTCACCGTAGCCGACAATATCCCTTCCAGTCTCACCGCGACAATGGCCACAGGATCAGGCTGGAATTGCACGATCTCCGCGACCGTGACTTGCACCCGCAGCGACGCCCTTGCTGCGAGCAGCAGTTATCCGGCAATCACTTTGACGGTGAGCGTGGCTTCCAACGCTCCCGCCACAATTGCCAACACCGTCACCGTTTCCGGCGGCGGTTCCACGACCGGTATGGCCACGGATACGGCAACTGTCACCTCGGCGGGTACTCCGAGTCTTACCATCACAAAGTCGCACACCGGGAACTTCACCCTGGGACAGATTGGAGCGACCTTTACAATTACCGTCACCAACAGCGGAACGGCCGCCACCACTGGCACGGTCACCGTGACGGACAATATCCCTTCCGGTTTAACAGGAACGGCAGCGGCCGGGACAGGTTGGACGTGCACCGTAGTCACCTCAATGACATGCACACGAAGCGACGCTCTCGCCGCTGACAGCAGCTATCCAGCAATTACCTTGACTGTCAGTGTGGCCACAAACGCTCCGGCAACTATCACCAATACCGTAGCCGTTTCCGGAGGAGGAGCTCCCGCAGCTACGGGACTAGATACGGTCACGGTCACCTCGACTTCGGGAGCCGCCAGTTTGACCCTCTCAATGACAGGCCCCACGAGCGTGACTGAAAACAACAACGCAACTACCCAACTCGTGATACGCAACACTGGTGGCCAACCGACTTCCGGCCTCGTGACCGTTACCTTCTCTTCCTCTTCCAGCCTATTCACTCCGTTCAACTTGGCGGGAGACCCTTGGGCATGTGACCTCGGCACTTTGACCTGCACGCGCAGCGACGCCCTCGCTCCAGGCAGCAGCTACCCACCGATTGCCCTCACCTACGAAGTTGGGACCGGCTCGGGGCCCAATCTCACGATCGGCGCCAGTGTTTCGGGTGGTGGCGCCCCGGCAGCAAATACCAGCATCACTCCGACAATCATCAATTGTTCTCCTGGCCCCGCAACACTGTGCGGTCAGTACGGATTATTCGTGCAGGGTTATACGTCCGCAGGACCCAAGGCCATCGCGGCCAGCTTCACTGCTGATGGGAACGGCCACATCACAGCAGGAATTATCGACGTCAACTCCATGGGCGCGCCGGCAGTCGGCATACCGATTCTTACCACATCCCCCAGCGCCTACAATTTCGAAAGCAATGGCTTTGGCAACCTGACCTTCAATACTTCTGCCGGTGTTTTTGTCTTCAAGTTCCTCCTGAACGCGGCCGGTAATTTTGCCAATGTCATCGAATTCGAGCCAAGTGGCACTTCCAGCGGTTCCGGATTCCTGGTGCAACAAAACCCAACTTTTATTCCCGCCGACATCGTGGGCGGATATGGATTCGGTCTCAGCGGCGGCCTTGGAGGCAGCTCCGCTGGCGTGAGCCTGGGGATGATCGGGGCGATCACCGCGAATGGCGCGTGCGGCTTTAGCGCTTCGGGCGCCACCGGCACAATTAATAGTGGGGGGGCGGTAAGTGCGGCGGCGAATTTCTCTGGCACGCTCAATCCTGCCAGTTGCACGGTGGATGCGACCACCGGCCGCGGCACCGGAACGTTTACGTCCATCACCGGAAGCCCTGTGCCTTCATTTTCGACGGTGCATTTTGCTTTTTATATTCTGGCCACAGACCAGAACAATAACGTCAATTCCATAATGATTGTTTCGACGGACCAGACCACCACGACTCAGCCGCTGCTCAGCGGCACGGCCACGCTGCAAACGAACTCTCCATACAACACAAACGCAGCCTTCGATTGCGGCGTAAGCGGAAATCCGACGGGGTCCACCGGATGCATTTATGCTTCAACGGGCACCATCGGCGGCAACTCACTCACAGGAACTGCACACGTCGTCGCTGGCCGCGCCACGGTCACCACACAGTCGAACACCGCGGGCGATATGAGCCTCCTGCAAGACGACAACAAAGGGGGAGTCATTACCTCAGGTACGGTTGCAGCCGCGTACAGTTACCTTGCCGATGGAACCGGCACGATCACGCTGGCATCATCGTCGGGCACAGCTTTCGTGCTCACGGGCACGGACACTGGCTTCACGCTGGCATTAGGCGGCAACGTCGACAGCGGGTTCTTCATTCCCCAAACCGCCACCAACATCACCACGACGTCCGCGCAAAACTTCCTCGGCGGCACGCAATCGTCCGGCAGCGTGAATGCAACGGACACAGTTGCGACCGCGACGGTTACTCCCAGCGCGCCCACTCCTTCGAACAGCGGCGCCCTTTCGGGGAATACGCGCTACTGGGACAGCACGACTTTCCAGAATGCCGCCGTGCTCACGGGAACTTACACCACAAGCCCGACGACAGGCCGCGGCACCGGAACATCCAACATCGCGGGAGCTTCGTCCACGGCGTATTACGCCGTCAACGCCAATCAATTTGTTCTGATCGGGAACTCTGCCGGCGACCCATCTCCCGTGCTGCTGATATTCCTGGCTCCCTAGCACGGCTCTAGGTGGGCTGGCTCATTCGACAGATTGCACAAATTTGGAGACAAAGGCGGACATGAACCAAGCCGCATATCCAGCCGCAGATTCAGGGTATCAGTTCGGCTCCTCGGGGAGGATTTAAACCTCTCAAAGACGACGGGTGCCAAGACGGTGCAGGGAACCCTGCGTCATTCACGAATCCAGACGACCTTCGATCTCTATACCCGGGAAGACAGCGATGAAGCACGCGGAGCACAAGGAGAGTTCCTGAAAGCGGTCGGCATGCACTCAGGAATGGTGCAATGAATGCTAGTGTGGGATGGAGATTCCTCGGGTTTTTCCGCCAACCCATTGAAAGATATGGTAGGCCCGTGGGGACTCGCTTGCCCAGAGTCTTCGAAGGGAACCCCAGACCTCATTCGTGTCAACCTAGCACCGTTAGGAAAGATAACAACTTAGAGCATACAGAAGACTCTCTTTCAAATTGTTTTGGTGGCGATACAGGTAAGAATCACAGGTAGGTATCGCAGGTACGGCTGGATGCGACAAACTGGAAAACTGGTCAGGTGCCAAGTATGCTTTGCAAACGCACGGCAGTGCGAAGCACTCGGGCATCCTGACCTCGGTCTGCGGTCATTTGCAGCCCCAGCGGCAACCCGCTCGGAATCGGCATGGGTATCGAAATCGCCGGAGTTCCCAGCGCAGTCCACGGCGCGTTCATTCTTGGGTCGCCAGTAGATGACAGCCCAAGGGGTGCTGGGCCTGGCGCAGCGGGAGTCAAAATTACTGGCGTCGTTTTCATCATCTCAGCAACTTGGGGCTTGCAACCCGCGACATAGCGCATCGCCTCGTCATATTTTTCTGCGGGAATTTTCAATCCGTCTTCAACTAACTTGGCAAGATCCTCGAGATGCGCGCCGTACTGTTCGTACCTCTGCTTGTGAATTCGTGCCCCTTCGTAAAACATGATTAGCTCGTTCGCACTGGACAATTTGTCTAGCATGTCACCCATCTTCACTGGCTGGATAGACACCCCTTCCCCTCTCAAAACAGATAGCGTCTTCGCGAACCCGTTCGCCATCTCTGGCTCGACTTCCTGTAGCGGATCATGAACACCCAGCGCAAACCTTTCTTCCTTGCCAGTGTCATGGCCGAGAGCTCCCCACAAAAGGAGCATATCCCCAGGCGAATGTGTAAAGAGTCCGAGCGTATCCTGTGTTCTTGCTAGAGGTAGCACCCCTTCCATAGAAAACCAACCGTAGGTCGGTTTGAATCCGGTTACGCCGCAGAAAGAAGCTGGTCGCAGCACGGAGCCTCGCGTCTGCGTTCCAATTGCAATAGGTACCATTCCCGCAGCTACGGCTGCAGCCGAACCGCTGGAACTCCCACCTGGCGTATGCGCCGGGTCTCTTGGATTGCGTGTCGGAGGCGGAGTCTTGTAGGCAAAAGAGGTGCATTGTGTCTTGCCCAACAAGATCCCTCCAAGCTTGCGTACATCTTGCACAATCGCCGCATCAGCCCCGCCGATTCTTCCTTTGTAAACCGGCGAGCCGAACTCTGTCGCCAAGCCCTTAGTTTCGATGATGTCTTTAACACCGAATGGAATTCCCGAAAGTCGTCCGGTTCCCGTGGATTCCTCCGGTGAGACTTGCACCCAGGCTTGAACGGATGAATCCATTTCTTTTATTCGGTTCAAGCACGCCTTTACGCCATGCGCGCGTTCCGTTTGAGTGGCATCCATCCATTGAGTCAGTGTTGAAAGTGCATCTGGGCTTTTAGGCCGGGGCGCCCGTATGTACATCGCTGCCGCGAATCCTGTGGCAATAAATCTTCGTCGCTCCACTCTTGCTCTCCGATGTTCGAACGTGAGGGAGCCTACTCTGAGCGACGAAAGCATGTCAATAACCCGCTGCACACGCCACTCTGGACTAATCGTTCTCGTCAGGCATCTTAATCACCGTGACCACTCAACGTGTCACCACGCCTCGAGGGATGGGCGCGAGGAGGACGAGAGAGCCGCCTCCGGCACGATTAGGACTACCGCCAGCCCCCTTACCACCACATAAGAAAGACAGTCCCTCTCCGGGAGGGAGGAAGCGCTCTGAAGCAATGTAGGCCCGCCTAGCTCATCTCCACAGTGTCAGGGGTGCGCTCTAACCAACTGAGCTACGGACCAGAATCTTGTTCCCGGAGCTTCGAACAAACAATCCCCTATGTTGAACGCCCGTACCTAATTCGCCCACCGCGTTCAAGAAAGATGAACTTACCGCCGGGGCTATTTTGGGCTGCTGGTATTCGCCACTTTTTGGGCTTCGCGGCGCTACACATGGACAAATTGAAAGCTCACGGTAGTGAAGGAGATGGCCGCATTTTCCCTCCCGCCTTTTCTGCCATCGCAGGATGCAAAAAACCAAACCTGGGTATGCGCGGGCAAACACACAGATGTGGCTTTTTGCTAGGCCCGGCGACAGGAATCAACCGCGTACATTCATTGGTCACGACGTACGAACTTCGTTCAGGTCACCAAGTCACAGCGTGGAAAGCTGTTCTCGCCGCCCCTTCGCATAATCCTGCAACGCCAAATTCGCACTGGAGATCGTTTTCAGCGCCGCCGCCACCTTCAGCAAATCCCTTCCCCGCAGCACCACATACAGCTCATCCTCACCCAGCCCCGTATACACGCGGTTGCCGATGCATCCCAAACTAGTAATAGCACCGTGCTGCAACGAAGCCGGCAGCGCCATGCACGTCGGCCTCCCCAGCGCTGGCGCGCCGCTGCATATACCTGCCCTGTTCGCAGCCTCTTGTAGCAGCATCGCCCCCGCAGGTTTGCACGCAAACAGCACAACGTCCGGCGGCGCGGGGGTTTCACCCAACGGCGAATAAACGATTGCCTTGGGTCCTTTTGCCAGCCGCGGAATCTGTGGCACTTCCTCTGGCTGCACATATCCCAGCTCAAACATCATTTTCAGCGTTTGCTCGGTCTCCTTTTCGCGCTCCGATGAAAGCGGAATGTTGTGCGTATACGCGCCCACCGCGCAGTTAAAGTGATTCTCTGGAACGGTATAGAACGTGCTTCCCTCCGCCGCTAGCCGCCAGAAACTGCAACCCGAAGGCTCTGAGCCCTCGAACTTCTTGATTCCCGCGGGCTCCGCGTCCAGAAATGCAACGGCTACGGGCCGCCGCCCCAATTTGACCACCGCCGCGATTTCGCGTTCCATTTCCTGCCACGTTGTGCTGTCGTTCATAGACGGCTCTCCTCGTCTTAGCGTGATTCGGAAGAATACCATAGCCCCGTGGGCCGCTAGTTCGCATCTCGGTAGCGCGCATTACCGCATGAATGCTGGGCGTTTTGCACATGCCTGAAAAAAAGTGCGTTTTTCCAGCGATTTTCGCTGTTTTTCTCTTGCGTTCCACTTCTGCGTTCGCTATAGTCCCTTTCGGCCCGAGTTTTTCCTTTAAAAACAGGGGTTTTTCGCTCGCGGCTGGCCTCGATTCTTTCGGGGCGGATAGACAAATCAGGAGGATAAGCAGAAGAAATGGCAGCCAAGCCACTGAGCAAAACAAAGATTGTCTCGCACATTGCGGAGAAGGTCGGCACCGCCAAGAAGACCGTTGCCGCTTTTTTCGAGGAGCTTCACAAGCTCGCCGTGAAAGAAGCCAAGGGTAGCGCGGGCAAGTTCGTCATCCCCGGGATCGGCCGCGTCGTAAAGGCTCACCGCAAGGCGCGTATTGGCCGCAACCCCCAGACCGGCGAACAGATCAAGATCAAGGCCAAGACGGTTGTCCGTTTGCGCCCCGCGAAGGTGCTCAAGGATGCCGTCCTGAAGTAGATTCTTTTTCCCGCTCGGGAAAAAGCAAAACTGGAAACCCCCGGGAGCCTGTGCCCACAGGTCACCGGGGGTTTTTACTTCGCACCTTGATTTTCAGAAATTTCCAGCGCACTCCTTCTTCGTCACCGCGCTCAAAGCGTCTTTACGTACGCGATCACATCCTTGATTTGCGAAGCTTCCAGGCTATCCTTGAGTCCCGGCATCAACTGGTCGCCGTTTTCTATCCATGTCTTCAAACTTTCGTCCGTGATCTTATTCCCATTCACGGCGAACGTGCCGCGCTTCGAAAGGCCCTTCAGGCCGGGCCCGATCTTCTTCTGGTTGCTCGTGTCATAGTGGCACACCGTGCATCTTTGCTGAAAAATCGTCTTGCCCCGTGCCACCGCTGCGGCGTTGCCTCCGGGCTTCTTGCCGGACTCTTGCCCCGCCAGCGCGCTTCCGGTCACCGCCGCTGCGCACACAACTAACACCGCCAACCTCGATGCAAACTTCTTCACGTTTCCCCCTTCTCTCTCACCAGAACGGCGCAGATTGTCGCTCGCCCCGCGGCGCGAAAACGAATTTCTCTTTCCCATTCCAGAATACGATAACTCGCACGGGGAGTCACCTGCCCGTCCGCCATCCCGAAAAGCGGTGCGCAGAATGAGGTTCGTGTTCACAACGTCTTGATCGCAGGTGCGTCCGGCCGCACGGTGGTCTTCCACTCCAACGTTCTGCTCTTCACCCCCTCTGCCAACACCAATTTCTCCACCTGCAGTTCGCCCTCGAGCATCTGAATGTGCAGGATCCTGGCATCCTGTACGATCACGCCAAAGCCCGATGCGGTGCTGAAAAACGTCTTAAATGGCCGGATGCTTAACCGCGGCCCAAACCACAGCGTCCGCTGGACAGCGGAGTAACGAAAGCCGGACAGCGCGCCAAGCAAAGCATAACTGGCCATCGCTCGCGCATAATAATTGCCGCACTCATATTCATTCCACGGGTTGCGAATTCGTCCGTCATAGCGGGTGCGCAGCGCCTTCACGATCGTCAATCCTTCTTGAACGAATCCTTCGGCGATCAGATGCGATGCCACCTGGTATTCGATTCCGGTCCACACCTCATCCGAATACACAAAGGGCAATGTCGGTTTTCCGCCCCTAGGCCATGTGCACAGCAGCAGTCCCGGCTCGTGTCCCATGGCATAGCCCGGGCGTTGCGCGTTGGCGTGCTGGCTCAAGTCCGTCTTGAAATTATTCTTGTAGATTGCCTGCAGCGTTTTGCGTACTTTCTCGGTCGCAAGCGGTGTTTCGATTCCATACATTCTCGCCATCCACGCGCCAATCACTCCGTCGGAGAGGCATCCATTCCCATACTGATATTTCGGGCCTTCGCGCTTCAGCAGACGCTCCATTTCGCTGCTGTGTTCATCTACCTTGGCGACGAGCGTGGCAAACGATGTGTTCTGCAGTCCCTGATACTCCACTTTCTGCTGAAAATACTCTCCGTTAAAGAGTTGTTCTTCCATAAAGTGCGCACAACGATCCGCTAATTCGCCATAAAATGCCGCATCTTCCGCATGGCCAACCGCTCTCGCCATTTGCGACAAGGCCGAAAGCGCGCCCAGGTAAATGCTGGTGCACATGCCGTCCGGTCCCCAAAATTCAATATCGTATGTATTGTGATGAGGCTCAAACAAACCTCCACGATGAGCCGGATCCCAAGTGCCAATCCCATAGTCCAGGCTTCGTTTCGCGAGGGGATACATTCTTTTCAGCCACTCCAGGTCTCCGGAAATCTGCCAGTCGCGAAACACTTTCATGATGCCGCCCAACTGCCCGTCCGATGCCGCGTGGAAATCGTGTTTCACCGGGCCTTCGGGAAGTGCGGAGCGAAAAGTGACATGGCCGTCCTCATCCATGGAGCGCTCGAGTTCCAGCGCGCGCAAAGTCCGCTCCAATTGCGGGTAAAGGTGCGCAAACGCCTGCGCATAGTTCCACACATGCGTGCAGGATCCGTGGCAGCACCCGGCATCCGGGAAACATCCCTCCCATCCCCACAGATCGCCATTTTCCACGCGCAACACCGTGGGGGATTTCATGATCGCCAGGTTCGCGGAAACGCCATCCAGCACATACGGGGGCAGCGTCGAGGAAAACAGCGCTTCTTTGAACGCCACGGTGCGTGCTCGCAACGAAGCGTAATTTTCCTCCACATAAAGCGCGACCTCGCGCGCATCGTTCCATTTCGACGCGTAGTACGGCCGCCACAGGGGAGGCGTCTGTTCAGGAAACGCGCGACACCCCGCCGTTCCCTGCGCCTCCGGAATTCCAACGCTACCAGCCTGCAAATAACAGTTGGGGAAATGCCACGTTATCGCGATGGAATAAGTTCGCGATTCGCCCGGGGCCAATGTCCCCTCAAGAAGAATCGAGCCGCCATTCCGCCCGCGCGTATCTATCTCGTTGGATCCCTCATTTGTGGTGAATTTCCCCGTCGAAACTTCGCGCCACAGCGCCGACAGCGAATCGAATGCCCATCCCGGGCTGCGCAGCCACATGCCTTTGATGCGCGGCTTGTTCCCTATTGCGATCAAGCAGGCGCTGCCATATCCTTCCGCATTCGGTTTTTCCACGTTGTACAGAAACACGCCGCGCTCCGGAATCACGGCATTTCGGCTGTCCGATTCTTCCTCTTTGCATCCCTGAGCCAGGTGCGAAAGATGATAGGAGAACTCGTAGGCAACGTTGGCCGGCGAATTGTTGTGCAGCGTGTATTCCAGGATGGCGCAGGGTATGCCGGAGTTTTTGTCATCCAGCGGAATAAATGGGTTCCAGGCCGTCAGCGTGATTTCAAGCGGAACAGCCGTGTCGCTGAGCTTGGCCTCTCCAAACGGATATTCTCCTTTGAAAACACATTTCCCAAATCGTGGGAAGCCTTCGAATCCTCCGCGGTAGTACCCCTCTCCCTGCAATCCCTGATCATAGATTTTCAGTAGTGGAAGAGGGCCCTCGACAAGCTTTGTGACCGGAGTTGTCCCTTTGACATGCAAAATCGCGAAAGCCCCCTGAGTGCCGCCATAGCCATTGGGCAAAGCCGTCGTTGCGGGACGATTCCAAATCGAAAAATCCTGCAGCCCGCCGTAACCATTCAAACAGACACAACCCGCCCCTATTCCTCCAACGGGCATCGCGATCTGCATGGCTCGATCGCCCGTGAAACTTCGTTGCGGCCCAATCTTAAAGAGTTCCTCCGCTGCAAAGGGAGCCCCCTCTGGCGCTGACGTCACAGCGGCATTCGCAAGACTCGCCTCCGTCGGCATACTGCCCAATGGTACGGCGGCACCAATGGCTGCGGTGGAAGTGGTGACAAGAAACTCTCTCCGTGTTGGCTTATCTGAAGACGGCATGAAAGACCTCCTCGTGAACATCAACGGCCGCGAAAAATTACTTACCTGCCGATTTCATCGGCTTTGCTTCACTCACGTGCGAAAACACGCGCGTGGCCGTGGCCAGTGCATCGCCTGTCGGCGCCGCCGGAAATGCTTTGCGCTGCTCGGCCCAGCTCTTTTCAAACTCAAAGTAATTGATCTTTCCCTCAGGCTTGCCGTCCAGGCGTGCATTAAGCTCGCCAATGAACATTTCCCAGCGTTTCAAATAGAAATCATCCAACAAGCCTGACCATTCCTTGCTCGCATAGTCTTCTGCATCGGTTCCCGGATCTTCCGGCCCCCAATAGGTGATCTGCATGCGCGCGTTTTTTTCGCACTGTGCTGCTTCTTCTTCCGTACGCGCCATTGTTTTTGCCTGGCCCAGCCAGTTACCCAGCAAAAACTCCCGCCGCGTCCCGAGCAGTTCATCTTGCTCCTTCAGAAGATTCTGGAATGCATCGGCTTCTTGGTTGAATTTGATCTTGTCTTTTGCCGCGTACGCCGCAATCATCTTACGGTAGATTTCCAATCCGCGATTTGCCACTACCTGCCGCACCAGGTCCACTGCGTCCAACTGGTAAGCGTCAACCTTTCCCATTTCGCTTTGTGCGCTCAAGAATTCACGTGCCGCCTCTTCTAACTTGCCCTCATCGTATCCGATGTTCGTGCTTCCCCAGGTGGACACCCCTTTCACCTGTAGCGACGGGCGCGCGCAATAAATTGATTGTGGGCTTCCAGCGGTCGGGCTGTACGCCGTCTCCAACAGTAATTCCCAGGCGCGCTCAAGGCCGGGTGCACTCCGCCCATATCGGTATTGCACGTAGCCGTGTATCCATTCCCCCAGATCAACCTTTCCGTTGCGCCACGCCGTCTCAAAAAGCAGGTCGTACACCACCGGGTTGTTGTTGATCCCTTCCATCAACGAGCCAACTCCCACCATCTCCTTTCCATAGGGGCTCGCAGCCGCTCGCGCTGGCTCCGTGGCAATTCGTTCCAGATCTCCGAACATGCCCACATTCTCGCCAAAATTGTTGATGATGCCCCAGATCCACGGCGCACCCTGGAACCCTTTGCGCTTCTCCCACGCATCACTTTCCATGTTCAGCACGATGATGCGATCCTTCTGCAAGCCGTCCAGCAGCTCATCCTTGGGATTCTCCTGCCAGCCTTGCAGGATCCAGATCGCGCCGGGCTGCGCTTCCAGCATGGCGTCCTGAACTCCTTTTGCCAGCGCGGCCACGTTCAAGCCTTCCGTCTTGCCGCCTTCATGGAACAGATCGCCGCCGAAATACCGCGCGGGCCCATACAATTTCTTCATCTCTTCGTAATAAATCGTGGCTAAGCGCGCGAAGAGCGGATCGGAAGATAACAAGATCATCGGCCGGCGAAAACCGTTCCAATCTCCCTGGTCGATGATCTTCGCCATCGGGTACTTTTTCGCGAGCGACGCGGGCACCATTCCGTAGAAACCCTGCAGCACCGGTTCGGTCCCGAATTCCCGCATGCGTGCCAAAATCTTCAGTTGCAGCGACGAGCGCTCGTCGATCATCCGCTGCGTCATCGGTCCGCCCCACCCTTCAAAATTGCCCATCAGCCACCATGCTGTGTACGCGGGGCCAGGGAAGAACTCGAGGATTTCCTTCTCGCTGTAACCGATGCGCCGCAACGTGTTTTGCCACACGGCCTCGCTCCCCGTCGTTGCCAGCGCCAGGTTCACTCCGTTGAGCGCCATCCAGTCCAGTTCCCGTTCCCAGCCCTTCCAATCCGTAAATGCAAAGGTGTAACTGAACGTGCAGTAGTTCAGGTAATAGCGATACCGGAATTTAACAACATGCCGCTCCGCGCGGGGCACCATCGGAAGCGGCTTCACAGGCGACATGTTATTGCCGAGGTGAGAAATTGACCGGTGGCAGTAGTATTTCAAATACCAGTTCAGGCCAACTGCTGCGCTGGACGCATTCGATGCGCGAATCACAATCTGGCCGTTCCTGCTCGCTAATTCAAAGACGTCATTGCCCTGATCCTTGGGAATTTGCTCCAGTACAAGGTGCGGACTCAGCCACGGCGCAACCCGCTGCGCAAGCCCTTCTACTGCTCGCAACTCCCCGGTACCTGCCGGACTCTCTCCGGTATCGCTGTTTGTGGAAGCAGCCTGTATGCGCGCCCCGGCAAGAAGGGCTACGAGCAGCACGCCAGCATAGAAAGTCATTTTTCGCATATACAAGCCCCAATTCTCAAACCACAACCCAGGCGTTAGATGAAGCCCAGCCAACTATTTCTGGAAATAACAAGCGTCCCAGGCATGCTTCCACGGTCGCACTGGCAGCGCCAAGCTACTGGAAGGTCCATCTATCCGCTCTGTTCCAGAGGCCAATTTACACCCATGGCCCGTCAAAAGGGACAGTTTGTGAATATGCACACCTGGAACCTTCGTACCTTTGACCTTTCTCTATTTTCCACTTCACAATGGCGATATGAGTCAGGAGACTTTGACCCGGGCGTGGGAAGTCCTCCAGGATGCCTACCAGGCCCAAATGGAAGGCGACTACGACCGCGCCGCGGAGCTCTATCAGTCTTCGCTGGAGCTGCATCCCACGGCCGAAGCCCACACCTTTCTCGGCTGGACGTACCATTATCAGGGCCGCCTGCTGGAAGCTATCGCCGAATGCAAACGCGCCATCGAACTCGACCCCGATTTCGGAAATCCCTACAACGATATTGGCGCTTACCTGATCGAACTCGGCCAATTCGATGAGGCCATACCCTGGCTGCAGCAGGCCGTCGAAGCGCGCCGCTACGAACCCCGCCATTTTCCGCACTACAACATGGGTCGCGCGTATCTTGGCAAGGAAATGTACGGCAAGGCCATGCGTTGCTTCCAGGAAGCGATCAACGTTGAGCCCCGTTACACGCTCGCGCGCCAGGCCCTCGAATCCCTCCGCCGCATGGTCAATTAGTTCTCAGTTTTCAGGTTTTAGTTCGCAGTCAAAATAACCTGCACACGAAAATACGTTTTGCTGTTTTGCTCTGTGCCCGTCATTCCAAACGGAGTCTGCGTATTAAGGTAAGGTTTTGCATCGCACGCCTTTCGTGCGATGAATCTCTCTCCCTCACCTAGCGCCGGAGGCGCGACAGAAGTTAGCCCAGTCCGTCAGGGCTGGGTACCAATAACCATCGAGCGGCAAGCGCCGTAGGTGCGCCACACGCGGCTTTCCATGAAAATTATCGTGCCGCGGCTTCCTCGGACGGCTTCACCACGCGATCGTAAACCCACAACAATGCCGTTGTCGCCAATCCTATCCCCGTCAACGCCCACAAAAACCGCTCCGGCCGGTGCTGCACTTCGCCGAAATGATGCAGCAGCGCCCCGCCAATGCGCCCCGAGGCGAACGCCCCGATGCCCAACGGCAAAAACGCAAACCCCATGTACGTGCCTTGCTGCCCCGGCAGGGCCAGTCGCGAAATGTAATCGTAATAGCGCGGTTGCTGAATCAACTCACCAACAGCAATCACCACCAGTGTGGCATACACAGCCGCGATGCTCGGATGCAGCGCCAGAATCGAGAACGCCAGCATCGCAATCAGCGTTCCCAGCACCACCGCGCGAAACGCCGCGATCTTCTTCGTCAGCACGCTGAACAGCACGGTGAACGCAATCACCACAATAGGTCCTGTCGCGAGCATCCTCTCCGTATCTGCTCTCCCGTCCACGTAGTCGTGCACATAAATCGGCAGCGTAATGAACTCCTGCCAGTAAACGATCCAGTAGCCCGAAAAAATCAGCAGGAAGATCATGAATTTCGGGTTCTTCACCACCTGGCCGAAGTTGCGAATCGTCACGCTCAGGCTTTCCGTTCGCGTGTCTCCGGACTTACTCGGTTCTCGAAAGAACAGCAGCACTGCAAAGAACATCACGAACACGCTTAGGGCTGCAACGCGGAATACGTTCTCCACGCTCATGTGCCGGTGCACCCATGACGCCACAAATGGGCCCAGCGCTCCACCCACATTTACCAGAGTGTAGTAGATCGAATACCCGATCGAGCGAACATTCTCATGCGCAGCGCGCGCCGTCGTTCCCACCACCGAAGGTTTTACCAGCGCAACGCCCAGCGCCGGCAACATCAACACAACTGTCACCAGAACCACCAGTGGCACCGCGTTGCGCACCGGCGCTAGCCAGGGCGCTCCCAGGGACCCCAGCAAAAAATACGATCCGGCAAGAATGAGGTAGGCAAGCGAAAGCGCGCGCCGGAAGCCCAGCCGGTCGGCTATCGCTCCTCCAAAAATCGCCAGAAACCACACCAGCCCGCCAAACAATCCGGAAAGGTCCGCGGCCCGCTCCAGCGGAAAACTCAGTGTTTCGTGCAGATAACGCGCCAGCGACGCAAACGCCGCGTAATAGGAGAGCCGCTCAAACAGCTCGCTGAAGTTCGCCACCCAGAATGGCCGCTCAAAACCCGTGCGTATCTCCTCCAGCCGCTGACCAAAGCTCATGCATCCTCCGTTCTCCGCAAGCCGGGATGATAGCAGATAGTGGGCGGCGCCACGTGTGTTTGGCAGTATTCCCGAGGACGCCTTCCACCGGCTTAGCGGTAGAATCTCCCTGTCTCAGCTTGCCGCATTCGGCCTGGAACTTTTTCTGGATGCCGCGGGAGTACCCAGAACGCCCGGCGCGGAATCCTAAGAGGAGACACCATGAACAAGTTTCCTACGTCGCGCCGTCAATTCTTGAAATTCGCCGGTCTAACAGGAGCAGGACTGCTCACTCCAGGGAAATCGTTCCTTGCAGACACCATCGTTTCCGGCACTGATCCACAAGCTCCCGATTCGCCGGCCGATTACACGTTGCGCATCGCGAGCAGTCCGATCGAACTGGCGCCCAACCACATCGTGTCTGCCATTACCTATAACGGCCAATTCCCCGGCCCTTTGCTCCGTTTCAAGGAAGGCCAGCAAGTCGTGGTGGACATCTTCAATGACACGGATGCCCCGGAGCAGCTCCACTGGCACGGGCAGTTCCTTTCGCCGGACGTGGATGGCTCCGCGGAAGAAGGCACGCCGTATATCCCGGCGCACGGCAAGCGCCGCATTCAGTTCATGCCGCGCCCCGCGGGTTTCCGTTTCTATCACACCCACAGCCGCGCGGGTGCCGATCTCCACGCGGGCCAGTATAGCGGCCAGGTCGGCCCGGTTTACGTTGAACCCAGGCACGAGCCGGGTAACTACGATCGCGAGGTTTTCCTCGTTCTCAAGGAGTTTGAGCCTTCCTTCAGCCAGAGCGGCGACATGGCCATGGATTTCCTGGCTCCCAACATCAAGGTCAAGGAGTTGGAAGCTTCCGGCGAGTCCGCCATGAAAGCCTCGCTCGCCAAAGGCATGCCGCACGGCTACGAAGTTGGTTACCGCTATTTCACGATCAATGGACGAATGTCAGGCCACGGCGAACCCGTTCACGTGAAACAGGGTGAACGCGTCCTCTTCCACATTCTGAATGGCAGCGCCACGGAGATTCGCAGCCTGGCGCTTCCCGGGCACGCATTTCGCGTTGTGGCGCTCGATGGCAATCCCGTGCCCAATCCCGCCGATGTTCCCGTGCTCTGGCTGGGGACCGCGGAAAGAATTTCTGCCATCGTTACGATGAATCACCCCGGCGTCTGGCTGTTGGGCGATCTTGCGGACGATGACCGCGGGCACGGCATGGGCATTGTCGTCGAATACGCGGGGCATAAAGGCAAGCCTGTCTGGACGCCACCGCCGCCGTTTCATTGGAACTACGCGCGTTTCGCGAAACAAAACGCCCTCGCCTCTGAACCCGATGAACTCATCGAAATGACATTTGCGAAACAAAATGCCGCCGAACACGGCTTCAACCTCTGGTCCATTAACGACAAAATGTTTTCCGGCGAAATGGTGGCCGCCGCCTATCATCTCCGTCAAGGTAAGCGCTATCGCATACTCATGCGCAACGCCAGCGACGATATTCATCCCATCCATCTTCACCGCCACACCTTCGAACTCACCAAGATTGCCGGGAAACCTCTGGCCGGAGTCATGAAAGATGTCGTCATGGTTGGCGGGTACCAGGAAGTGGAGATCAGCTTCAACGCGGATAATCCCGGCCTCACGCTCTTTCACTGCCACCAGCAACTTCACATGGATTTTGGATTCATGACCCTGTTCGACTATGTGTGAGCGGAGCAGAACACTGGAGTTACGATGACTGAATCATCTTCCGCAAACAGCGCCCGCACCGAAAAGGCAATCTTGCTGATCCGCATTCTCGTCGGCTGGGTTTTCCTCTCCGAAGGCATACAGAAGTTTCTTTTCCCAGAATCGCTCGGCGTGGGGCGCTTCCTGAAGATCGGAATGCCCTGGCCGCACGTTTCAGCCCCATTTGTCGGGGGCGTGGAGATTGTCTGCGGAACGCTGATCTTGCTAGGGTTGGCGACGCGCCTTGCCGCTGTGCCCCTGCTGGCGGTGATTGCCGTTGCCCTCTATTCCACCAAGATTGTTGCCATCGCAAAACTTGGATTCTGGGGCACATTGCACGAAGCCCGAACTGACGTCAGCATGTTGCTCGCGCTGCTCTTCCTCCTGCTCGTGGGCGGCGGATCACTGTCGCTCGACGCCGCTCTCCGCTCCCGTCGCTAGCATTTGTAACGCAATCGATTTCCACTGCTCGAACGCTTGACCGCAACCTGCTTCTCTTGTAGGCTCATCGGGCATTGCACTGTAGTTTCCCCTCGCAAGTAGGCCCTTCCACAGCAATTCTCGTTCGCTCAGAAAGGAGATTCTTGACGATGAGAAAACTGAATAGCTTTTTGTTGGGATTGTCACTCACGGCTACGTGTGTCTCTGTGACAGCAGCGCAGCAGATGTCCTCGGGTAGTGCGTCAGTGCCGAACGTGTTGCAGATCACCCGGGAATGGGTCAAACCCGGGAAAGCCGGAATGGCTCACGACAAGGCAGAAAGCGCCTTCGTCGATGCCATGCGGCGCGCCAAGTGGCCTACCAACTATATCGGCATGACTTCGCTTTCGGGCAAGTCCCGGGCCTTGTTTCTCACATTCTACGAATCCTTCGAGGCCTGGCAGAAAGATGGCGACGCCGTGGACAAGAACGCTGCTCTTTCCGCAGCCTTGGACCGTGCCGCCATGGCCGACGGCGAACTCCTGGACTCGGTTGACCAGGGAGTATTTTACTTCCGGGAGGAGATGAGCCTTCATCCGCAGCCCGACCTGTCGCAGAAGCGCTACATGGAGTTCATTCTCTTCCACGTGCGCTCGGGCAAAGATAAGGAATGGGACCAGGTGGTAAAGATGTTTAAGGACGGTTACGAGAAGGCCGTGCCCGGCTCTCACTGGGGCATGTTCGAGGAAATGTACGGTGGCGATGGCGGCACGTTTCTGATGGTGATTTCGCACAAGTCCCTCGCGGAAATCGATCAGTCCTTTGCGGAAGACAAGCAATTCGAGGCGGCCCTCGGTGAAGATGGTATGAAGAAGCTCGACGAACTCTACGCCGCCTGTGTCGAATCGGATCAGGAGCAATTGTTTGCCATCAACCCTCACATGAGCTATGTGAAGGATGAATGGATCAAGGCCGATCCGGATTTCTGGAAGCCCAAGGCGGCTGCCGCCTCCGCCGCAAAGATGCCGGCAGAGGAAAAGAAAGCCAAGCCCTAGACATATCGCGCAGCATCGCCTCTGTTCGCCGCACCGAGGGCGGGAGTATTCCCGCCCTCGGTTTTTCTTATGCTTGTCTGTGGCGCTCACGGACGTCAGAAGTCGAACTCCCCCAGTGACACTTCAATTCCTCACAGATCCTGCCCGCCGTGCTGATCCGCGCTCATAGGTGCCTGATTCAATTCCTCAGCTTTTGGTCGCGGGGCGGTCGCCCAGGATACCTCGGGATCATCCATTTCGATTCTGCGGATTCCCTGCGGGAAGCCGGCCTGCAGCCGCTCGTATTCCGCTTTGTGCGCCGGATTCGGATGGCTCCAATCATGCAAGTAATAAACCGCCGCGACTTTTGCCTGCAGCATCTCTTTAGTGCAACTGAAACAGGGCCTCATCGTGGTGTACACTGTGCTGCCCTCAACGGGAATTCCAAACCGCGCAGCGGCCAGAATCGCATTTTGCTCTGCATGCACGCAGATGCAGAGGTCGTAGCCCGTCCCGGAAGGGTATTTATCCCGATTCGCGCAACGGTGGCATCCTCCGTCCAGGCAATTTGGCATGTTTTCCGGCGTGCCATTGTATCCAGTGGAAACGATTCGCCCCTTCTGTACGATTACCGCGCCGATGCGGCTCCCCAGGCAATTGGCCCTTTTTCGGACAGCTATCGCGATTCCCATGAAGTACTGGTGCGGATCAGGCCTGCCATCTTTTTCCAGGCTCATGCCGTTACCTCCCTCGTCTGTGCGGACTTTAGACAGACGCCCAAGTCCATTCTCAGCATGTTAAACAACTCTCGAACTTAGCACCTCCTGAGCCGAAAATGATACAGGACCGCAGCAAGTGGCTTAGCCTCCCCTGCCAGCCATCCGCCATCTCGCCAGCCGCCGCAATCTCGTGCTGATTCACACAATGATGGACGGCTGTGTTCACACAACTCCGCAAATTGGTGCAGCGATTCAAGCTGGAAGCGGAAGATCGAAAAGAGTTGGAAATGCAGAACTATGCGTAAGATTCGACGGTCTTTAGGGTCCCGGCGGATTCCTCAGTGAGTCTGGCCATTCTCCCCGGCAGGCCGAGGCGCCTGCGCGTCAAAATCAATGCCCCAGAAGTGCGGCGCTGGCGTCAGGAATTCCACGCCCACCCGCTGGCCACGTTCGCCATTCTCCCCCAGAAACACGATTCGGCACTCCAACTCTTCCTGGGTCAGAGGGTTCACCAGCACGAGCATCTCTCTGCCGTCCACCTCGTGCTTTAGCACCAGCAGGCCCCCATGGGCGTTTACCACCAGCGTTTCGCAGATTTCGCGAAATTTTCGCCCATCCAGCCCGCGGCCCACGGCTGGCAATCTCATCTTGTGGAAGACGCGCAGACTGCGCCGCGACGTCGTATAGAGCGCTTCGTTCATGCGCTCATCATGCGGGCGCACCCGGAAACCGTCAATTGCCCTTAGGGACGGGTGTTTCCCAAGTGCCAATTCGGAACATAGCGGCTGGCTTGTGCCCTGTTACCGCTGGCCTTAGAATAAAGATAGCGGCTACGGCATCCAGTCCCGAGCCTCGCTTGCATCCCGCTGCCGCGCTTTTCTCGGAAATCATACGCATTTGCTGTTGGTAAGTGAATTGTTGTGCCTGAGGGATTCATGAACCTTACTGAATTTATCGAAAGTCGCCGCGACCAGCACCTCGCGGAACTCCTGGAGTTTCTCCGCATTCCTTCCGTAAGCGCCAAATCCGAGCACAAGCCCGATATCGAGCGCGCCGCTCAGTGGGTTGCCGGTCACTTGCGCACGGCGGGCTTCAAGACGGTCGAAATCGTACCCACTGGCCTTCATCCCCTGGTCTACGCGGAATCCCTGGAAGCTCCTGGAAAGCCCACGGTCCTCCTCTACGGCCACTATGATGTGCAGCCCCCCGAGCCCCTCGATCTCTGGACCTCGCCACCCTTCGACCCGCAGTCGCGCAATGGCAGTCTCTTTGGCCGTGGTACCGCTGATGACAAAGGCCAGGTGCACATCCACCTGAAGGCCCTCGAATCCCTTCACCAATTGAACGGAAAATTCCCGGTCAACATCAAGGTCCTAATCGAAGGCGAGGAGGAAGTCGGCAGCGTCAGCCTGTGGGACTTCGTTCAGAGCCACAAAGAAAAGCTGCAGGCCGACGCCTTGCTCGTTTCCGATACGGCCATGCTGGGCAAGGGCGTGCCTTCCATCACTTATGGTCTCCGCGGCCTCGATTACTTCCAGATTGAACTCACCGGACCGGCGCGCGGTCTCCACTCCGGTGTCTATGGCGGGGCTGTTGCCAACCCTTTGACCGTCCTCACCGAGCTTTTTTCCAAGCTGCACGACAAGAATTTCCGTGTTACCGTCCCCGGCTTTTACGACGACGTGGCCAAGGTTCCCGCCGCTGAGCGCAAAGCCTTGAACAAGTTGCCCTGGAAAGTGAAGGACTTCGAGCGCGCCGTCGGTGCGCCTGGATACGCCGGCGAAAAGGGCTTCACCACCGTTGAACGGCTATGGATTCGCCCGACACTCGAAATTAACGGCATCTGGGGCGGCTATCAGGGTGAAGGCGCCAAGACCGTCATCCCCTCCAAAGCCTATGCCAAGTTTTCCACGCGCCTCGTTCCCAACCAGACTCCCGCGAGAATCGCCAAGCTCGTCGAGAGCCATATTCGCAAGCTCCTGCCCAAGTCCGTCCATTGCAAACTTGAGGTTTTAAGCACTGGCAAGCCCTGGGTCGCGGCCTACCAGGCCCCCATTTTCCAGGTTGCTCAGGGGGCCCTTCAGAAGGGCTTCGGCAAGAAAGCCGTGTTCATCCGCGAAGGTGGTTCCATCCCTTTCGTCACGCAGATGCACGATACCTTTAAAGTTCCCTGTGTCCTGATTGGCTTCGGCTTGCCCGATGAAAACGCCCACGCCCCCGATGAGCACATCCTGCTGGAGAACTACTTCAGCGGCATCAAAGCCATCGCCCACTTCTACGAGGATCTGGCGAATCTGTAGCGCTTAGAAGGCATCGCACTTCTAGTCCCTGGGAGGGCACGGCTTCAGCCGTGCCGCAATGTCTTGGAAATTCAAGGGTTTTAACCCCTGAGGTACGCGGGGTGGATTCTAGAAAATTTCGGGGAGCCCCGCCTGGCAGCGGCGGTTGGGACATTCAGCGAGCCGAGCGTAGCCGGGTCAAAAGTGCGGCGAGTTGCGCCCGATCCTGCTGGTGTACCGCCGTGAACCGCATCCCGAGTCCCTTACCCGGCGTCACATGCTGCACTGCCGCTTCGGCGCGTATCTGTCCTTCATCCACAAGAAAGTGGAGTTTTGTCTTCAGCCCCTTGGGGAGCGGTAGCCTTGTTTCCAGGAACAGTCCGCCCATCCCTAGATTGCAGACGCGCGATACGTCTTTGCGGTGGTTACACTCCCAGTACACCCACACATCGCTTTTTGCTTCCACGCGGTTCGATAGCCTCCGAGACGGAGAAGAACCCCAGCGGAAGAACGCCCCTTGTGGCGAATCGTCTGCCATTTTGAATCTCCCCGGGCGGGGCAGAAATACTCGCAAAGTGCTGTGCTGGTGTCAATACTTTCTTGCGGGATTTCACCGAGCTATGGATGAGCCTTCGGGCAATCGTCGCGAGCGGTTACTTCTTGTAAGAACCTGTGGAGATGACCGTACGCGCTTCGGGGTGCTTGGGAGACCAGTCCTCTGGAGGAAACGCTACACGCCAAAACGTCGGGCAGGCAGAAGAAAATTCCAGTCCAATTTCCGCTTTGCCCGAACGCACCGGGCCCAGGAACACGACCTGACATTCCTGCTCCTGCTTCGTGCCATTGTGCTGCATCATCACCATGCTGCCGCTCGTAATCCGCGCCTGCAGCAGGATTAATGCCCCATGCGCATTAATGGCCAGGGTGGCGGTTTCCTCTTCGAATGGGGAGCCCTGCGCGTCCTTGCCGCGGATGCGCACGGCAACTTGCATCAAAACCCGTTGGCTGCGCCGGCGTGGCCCTGAGTGACCTTGAACGTTTGGGGATTGGCCCATAAAACCTCGCATCTCTCAATATACAGCGCGGAAAACGAAAGTCGAGTGGCAAGGCAAGCAGCGTACCTTAAAAGGACACGCTGCATGACCCATATTCGTTTTTCTCCTAGAGATAATCGCGTGTTTTGCGCGATCCTTGCGGCACATTGGAACACAACTCTCGTCGTCGCCGCTCCGCCCGGATTTACCCGGAGCGATTGTCGAGTTTGCCCCGGTCTTATGTCCGCTGTTCGATGGACACGTACGGCCGCGGGGTTGGCCCCAGATAGATTTGCCGGGGCCGCGCGATCTTCTGTTCGGGGTCCAGCAGCATCTCTTCCCACTGCGCTAGCCAGCCGGACATCCGCGGGATCGCGAAGAGAACGGGAAACATCGTCATGGGGAAGCCCATGGACTGGTAAATCAGCCCTGTATAGAAGTCCACGTTGGGATACAGCTTGCGCTTGACGAAATAATCGTCTTCCAGCGCTATCCTCTCGCATTCCAAAGCGATTTCCAGCAGCGGATTCTTGCCCATCAGGTCGAATACTTCGTAGGCGACTTTCTTGATGATACGCGCGCGCGGGTCGTAGTTCTTGTAGACGCGATGCCCGAATCCCATCAGCCTCGTTTCGCCGGACTTTACCCGCTTGATGAACTCTGGAACCCTCTGGATCGAGCCAATTTCGTTCAGCATGCGCAGCACTTCTTCGTTGGCCCCGCCATGCAGCGGCCCGTAGAGTGCCGCAATCGCCGCCGCGGTCGCACAATAAGGATCCACGTGTGAGCTGCCCACGCCTCGTATGGTGTTCGTCGAACAATTCTGTTCGTGGTCCGCGTGTAGAATGAACAGAATATCCAGTGCGTGCTCCAACGTCGCATTCGGCCGGTAACGCGTCTCGCTCGTGCGAAACAGCATGTTCAGAAAATTCCCCGGATAGCTCAGCTCGTTGTCCGGGTATACAAACGGCATGCCCAGCGTGTGCCGGTAGGAAAACGCCGCGATCGTCGGCATCTTGCCCACCAGCCGGTACGTCTGTTTCTTCCGCGATTGCGGGTTAAACACATCCTTCGCATCGTGATAGAACGTCGAAAGAGCGGCAATCGTCGAAACAAGCATTCCCATCGGGTGCGCGTCGTAATGGAATCCGTCCAGAAACTTCTTGATGCTCTCGTGGATGAATGTGTGATGCGTGACGTTATAGCGCCAATCCTGCAGTTGCGTGCTCGTGGGTAGCTCCCCGTTAAGGAGCAGGTACGCTGTCTCCAGGTATGTGGATTTTTCCGCCAACTCCTCGATGGGATATCCGCGATAACGCAAAATCCCGGCGTCCCCGTCAATGTACGTGATCTGGCTGAGACACGACGCAGTGTTGTTGAAAGCGGGATCATAGCTGATCATCCCGAAATCCGCGGGATCCACCTTGATTTGGCGCAGGTCCATGGCTCGGACCGTCCCGTGCGTAATCGGCACCTCGTACGATTTACCGGTGCGGTTATCGGTGATGTAGAGTGTGTCGCGGCGCGTTGAGGAGGAGGCGTCCTCAGCCGTTGCTTGCGTTGCCGGTAGTGCGGAATCCATGAACGTACACCTCAACCCTGGCGGCCCACAGCCGTGCAGGAATATCACTCTACACCAAAGCAAGCGCGGGAGGAAATGGCGCACGGCGAAGCCGCTAACGGACTGAAGCGCAAGAGGATAAGGGTATCTAATGAGTTGCACGTACTGTCCTCTTGACAATAGTCGTTATAACGTGTATTATGTGCCCGTCACCATCAAGGAGGCCACTATGATCCTCATTCGCAAAAGCGACGCTCGCGGCCATGCCAACCACGGCTGGCTCGATTCCCGCTTTACCTTTTCCTTCGCCGACTACTACGACCCGCAGTACATACATTTCCGCACCCTGCGCGTCATGAACGACGACCACATTGCCGCTGGCGCCGGATTTCCTACGCATCCCCACCGCGACATGGAAATCGTCACCTTCGTCCTGGAAGGCGCGCTGGAGCACCGCGACAGCATGGGCAACGGTTCCGTGATCCGCCCCGGCGATGTCCAGTACATGAGCGCGGGAACCGGCGTGACGCACAGCGAGTTCAACGCCTCCAAAACGGAAACCGTTCACCTCTACCAGATCTGGATGTTTCCTGACCAGAAGGGCTACCAGCCCACGTATGGCCAGAAGCACTTTGCGGAAGCTGACAAACGCGGCAAGTTGCGCCTGGTGGTTTCTCCGGATGGCCGCGAAGGCTCGGTGAAAATTCGTCAGGACAACGAGCTCTATGCGACGGTGCTCGCGCCGGGCGAAGCGGTCCAGCACGCGCTGAAGCCCGAGCGCCACGCGTATGTGCAAGTTGCGCGCGGCAGTGTAACGCTGAACGGCCAGCCGCTGGAAACCGGCGACGGCGCGGCCATTTCCGACGAACAGTCCATCAACCTAGCCGGTGTCCAAGACGCCGAAGTGCTCCTCTTCGACCTCGCTTAATCCGTTCAGCTGGTGGTTTTTTCTGGAGGTTTGCATGTAGCGCAGGGTGCGTCCGCGCACCCTGCGGCTTTTCTCTTGGGTTAGCGCTGCGGACTTTTTCTTAGGATCGTCCTGTAGCTCAGGCCTTCAGGCCTGAGGACTTTCCGGTGCCCCTACGAAAAACTCAACCTACGCAGCGTTGCTCTTCGCAAACCTACGCGGCCACGCGGCGAGGGAAAACAGAACGCCGGCCACTATCGGGGCCGCCAGGACAATTAAGGAAGCCGTCAGCGGCGGCTTCGCAGTCATCAAGTAGACAATGGCCACCGCCAGCAGCGCGCGAACGCGAATCAGTCTAAGCAGGACAGGACTTTGCAATTGCAGCAAGGCCTCCGGCGTAAGCGGCAAGTTGCATTCCGCCAAGGCCCCGCGAATCGCCCGCACGCGTGGCAGAATCAGCGCGAATCCGATCAGCAACCCCAGCACGATCCCGGCCACCGAAGCGATCAGCCAACCCTGGTTCATCCCGCCCGTCATCGCCGAAAGCCACCCTCCCGACAAAATCAGCAATACCAGCGCCGCCCCGGTCACCGGAGGCGACACGCGGTACACCCGCAGCCACGCGCGCGCCTGATCCGTGGTGCTGGCGTGGCGCAGCAACGCGCTTACGGTCCATTCCAGGCCATAGCCAAAGAACAGGGCCAGCGCGCTGGCGATGTGCACAAACAGAACATTCAACTGGAGAGTCATCGTTCCTCCCATAAGCCAGCGGCGTTTAATCTTGCACGCAAAAATCTGTGCGCCCGGTTCAAGCGCGGGTGCGCTGGAATTCGCGCATGAATCCAGTCAGCGCCTCGACGGCGTCGAGCCCCACGGCATTGTACAGCGAGATGCGCATGCCGCCCACGGAGCGGTGTCCGGGCGTGCCGATCAGTTGCGCGGCGGTAGCATCCTTGGCAAACTGCTTTTCGGTGGCCTCATCGCCGCCCGCCACGCGGAACACCACGTTCATCAGCGAGCGCGAAGCTTTCTCCACGGGGCAGCGGTAGAACCCATTGCTGTTCTCGATCGTGTCGTACAAAAGTTTGGCCTTGGCCTCGTTGCGATTCTGCATCCCGGCCAACCCGCCCTCTGCCGCGATCCACTCCGTCACCAGGCCCAGGATGTATACCGCAAATGTAGGCGGCGTGTGGTACAGCGATTTTTCCTTGATGTGTGTGCGGTATTGCAGCAGCGAAGGCAAGTTCTTGTCCGCGCGCTCCGCCAGGTCCTTGCGTACAATCACCACGGTCACGCCACTCGGCCCAAGATTCTTTTGCGCGCCCGCAAAAATCAATCCGAATTTGCTCACGTCCACCGGCCGCGAAGCGATGTCGCTGGACATGTCCGCCACCAGCGGCGCCGCCGAAACGGGCAACTCCGTGTACTGCGTACCCTCAATCGTGTTGTTCGTGCAGATGTACGTGTAAGAAGCCTCGGGCGAAAAGTGAATCTCCTCGCGCCGCGGCAATCGCGTAAACTTTTCCGCTTCCGTGGACGCGGCAATCGTGTGCAGCACGCCTTTCTTCAATTCGCCGATGGCCTTCGCGGTCCACGCGCCTGTGTGCAGCACATCCACGGGCTTGCCCGGCAGGCACAGGTTCATCGGCACCATGGTGAACTGCATGCTGCCCCCGCCTTGCACAAAAATTACCGCGTACTCTTCCGGAATGGCCAGCAGCTTCCGCAGGTTCTGCTCGGCGGCGTTGTTGATGGCCTCAAATTCCGCGGAGCGGTGCGAGAGCTCCATCACGGACATGCCGGTTCCGCGATAATCCAGCAGTTCTTCGCGGATGCGCTCCAGCACAGGCAGCGGCAGCGCCGCGGGACCCGCGTTGAAATTGAAAGCGCGCTCCGTAGCGCGTGTGTATGCAGTGGTGCTCACGGTAGGCACAGCCTTTCGTCAACAGACTTGCGGTGCTTCCATGGCAGGACGCCCAAGGAGTGGACCGCACATTAGAATAACAGAAGTCCATTGTCTCCGGCGTGTGCCCCTCGATGAGAGCCCAAACCATTTAAGTCTGTATTGAACGCTAAAGCTGCCTCAGTTCGGCGTCCACCGTCGGGGCGTCGCCGTAGCGGCCAGTGCTAGCAGCACTTTTCTTGAGCACTGGAATTCACCGGCGATTCCAACTAACATGAAGCGAACAACACTGTCACCGGCAGCGCTCTCCCGGCATTTCCCTGCCTCTGCCCTTCGCTGGCTTTGAAAATTTGACTGAACTGGCGGCTCAACATGCATCTTCAATCATCAAAAATCGGCTTTCTAACCGTTTCGGCTGTCCTCCTCTGCGTCATGCTCACATGCGCGACTTCCGCGGTAGGGCAGAACTACCAGCCCACCTGGGAATCGCTCGACCAGCGCCCTACACCCAAGTGGTTCCCGGATGCCAAATTCGGCATCATCATTCATTGGGGTTTGTATTCCGTTCCTTCCTACGCTCCGGTGATCCCCGGCCATCTTGCCTACGCGGAATGGTATTGGCACGCTATAACCGAGGGAAAGAACTCAAAAGATCCGGTCGAAACCGGCAGTTGGGAATTCCATCGCAAAGTATTCGGCGCTGACTTCCCCTACCAGAATTTTGCTCCTGAATTTCGCGCGGAGTTATTCGATCCAGACCATTGGGCTGACGTGCTTCAGCGCTCGGGCGCTCGCTACGTCATCCTTACCTCGAAGCATCACGACGGCTTCGCGCTCTGGCCAAGCCGCGAAGCCTCGCGCACGTGGGCGCGTCCTTGGAACGCCATGGAGGTTGGGCCGAAGCGTGATCTGGTTGGCGATCTCACCAACGCGGTCCGCGCCAAGGGGCTCAAGATGGGGCTCTACTATTCTCTCTACGAGTGGTACAACCCGCTCTATCTTTCGGATAAGCCGCGCTACGTTACCGATCACATGTTCCCGCAGTTCAAAGACCTTGTGACCCGCTACAAACCGTCCATTATCTTCTCCGACGGTGAGTGGGACATGCCGTCCTCCGAGTGGCGCACTCCGGAACTCCTCGCTTGGCTCTTCAACGAATCGCCCATTAAAGACGACGTGGTAATCAACGACCGCTGGGGCAAGGATACAAAACACAAGCATGGCGGTTATTGGACCACGGAATACACCTCTGGCATGAGCGGCAGCGATCATCCCTGGGAGGAATCCCGTGGCATGGGCTTTTCTTATGGTTATAACCGCGCCGAGCGCTTGGAGCATTACCACACTGGCCGGGAATTCGTGATTCTTCTCACCGATATTGTCAGTCGTGGTGGCAACCTGCTGCTCGACATCGGCCCCGCCGCCGACGGCACCATTCCCCTGCTTATGGAGCAACGCCTTCTTGAAGTCGGTTCCTGGCTGCAAGTGAACGGCGACGCCATCTACGGCACAAGACCCTACAAACATTCGCGGCAGTGGGGTCCGGGCGAGCAGCCAAAATTCGATTACAACCAGGAATTCAATAGCAGCTATGACCTGACCAAGCTCACCGGAAAACCCGAAGCTGGCAAAGCCGCGATCGAGGCCTTTTTCACTTCCAATGGCAACGACATCTACGCCATCTTGCCGCGTTGGCCGGGAAGGCGTTTCACTCTGAAGGATGTGGATGGCGCCGGTCTCAAGTCCATGACACTCCTCGGATCTCCCGCGCCGGTCCGTTATCGCAAAAAGGGCAACTCCGTGATCGTTGACCTGCCGGAATTGCCAGAAGCGCTTCTTGCGCAGCCTGCCTGGGTCCTCAAGTTGAGCCGTTAAATAGGGGGTCTCCGCAGATGCCTGCGCGGGAAAATACGACGGGCGGCCCGAGGCAGGCCAAAACCGGTACCGCCGATTAGACCTTATATTCCTTGCGATTGACGTCGCAGGAAACCAGCACGGGCATCTCCGGCAAAACTTTTCCAAGCGCCTCAATCTCCGGTTCGCCTGTTCCCAGGGGCAGCTTAATCTGGCCGCGCTGCACCACGGATCGCAGCATGCCCATGCTGATCTCGAATCCTGCGTAGGCGCTTTCGCCATTGCACGGATGCACCTGCTTGTCGTCGTCCAGCCAGCGCACCATGTCTTCGATGTACAGCGGCATCTCGATGTCGTAGTTCATGCAACCAGCGCCGGAAATCACACCCTTCTGGGCGCCCGTCATGGCTCTCCAGCCGCCGCCCGTCAGCACTTCCGCGAAACCTTCCGTGCCGTAGACGCCGATCTTGTTCTTGCGCCACCAATAATCCACTTCGGGAACGTCCGGGGCGCCGGCGCCGCATTCCACGATGCCGCGCACGCCGTTGGCGAATTGAATGAATCCACCAATATAGTCGGGTGAAGGATGATTGTCCGTGAGTTTGCCGCGCCCCGCTGCCTGCGCCATCACCCATTCGGCGGGTGCGTAGCCGTTGTACCACCGCATGTACTCGACGAGATGCGTGAACATATGCAAGAACCAGCCGCTCGCGTGCGCATGAATCGTGTGAATGCGCCCCAGCGCGCCGCTCTCCACAATTTCCTTCACCTTCTGATAATGCTGCCCGTAGCGGTGCTGGTGCGACACCACGGTCTTCGCTCCCGCGGCGTTGACCACCTTACGAATCTCGATGGCCTCGTTCATGGAAAGCGCCATCGGCTTTTCGTATGCGATCAGCTTTGCGCCCGAAGCGATCCCTGCCTTGATCAGCTCCAGCCGGATGCCTGGGGGTGTGCAGAAACAGAAAACATCCGGCTGGAGTTCTTTCGCTAATGCGAGCGGTTGCAGCGAGGTTTTTTGCACGCCGAGTTCCGCCGCGGCCTTGGCCAACTGCTCCGCGCTGGAATCCGCCAGCCCGGCCAGCTCAAAGCGCGGGTTATTCTTGAAAGCGAGGGCGTGGTGTTTCCCGCGCTTCCCAACCCCCACAACCACGACCTTGTAGACTTTTTTCGCGCTCACGGCGTCTGCTCCTCGGTGTGTCTTACCAGCCAAACTTGCCGTCCCACTCCCTGAGCACTTCGATGGTGTAATCCACTTCCTTCGCGGTCAGCTCGGGAAACATCGGCAAAGAAACGCACTGCGCGGCGTTGCGCTCGGCGTTGGGCACAATGGGGTGCGCGTCGGCCAGCTTGCCCCACGGATAGCCTTCCTGCTGGTGTATCGCGATCGGGTAGTGCTGCTTGGCGTCGATGCCATGGTCCACCAGGAACTGTGACAAATTGTCCCGCTTGTGGTGTTCGATCACATACAGATGGTACACATGGCGGTAGCCCGGCAATTCCTTCGGCAGCTTGAAGCTGGTGCCCTTCAGCCCATCCGTGTACCGCTTCGCCCACGCGCGCCGTTGATCCGTCCACGCGGTGATGTGCTTCAGCTTCACGCTCAAAAACGCGGCGTGGAGATCATCCAGCCGGCTGTTGAACCCATACGAGTGCACCGAACGCTTCAGCGAGCCGTGGTTGCGCAGGCGCCGCACGGTTTGTTCGATGTCCGCGCGATTGGTAACCAGCGCGCCGCCGTCTCCGTAGGTGCCCAGGTTTTTCTGGATGATGAAGCTGGTGCAGACGGCGTCGCTCAACTCGCCCTGTTTGAACCCGTCGCCGTGGGCATCAATGGATTGCGCGTTGTCTTCCACCACCCACAGTTTGTGCTTTTTGGCGATCGCGCTGATGGCCTTCATATCGGCGCAATGCCCGTAGAGGTGTACCGGGACGATCCCCACGGTGCGCGGCGTGATGGCGGCCTCGATCTTCCCCGGGTCAATGTTATTCGTGACCAGGTCGGAATCCACGAACACGGCCTTGCCCCCGGCGATCCAGATCGCCTCGGCGGTGGCAAAAAAGGTGTTGGCCGTGGTGATCACTTCGTCGCCCGGCTGTATGCCCAGCGCCATAAAGGCCAGCCACAGGGCGTCAGTGCCGGAGTTCAACCCCACGGCATGTTTCATCGCGAAGTACTGGGCCAGCTCCTTCTCGAAACGAGCGAGGGCGGGGCCCATCACATAGGCTTCGCTTTCCATGACGGCATGGAAGGCGTCGTCGATCTCTTTCTTGATGTTGTGGTATTGCCGGCCGTGGCCGTAAAACGGGACTTTCATTTTTGCTAATGTCGCGGACGCAGTCATTGCATCCTCCTCAATAACGCGGAAGCAGTAGCTTCGCGTGGCGTTCTTCGCCTAAGAATATATTCCGCCGCGCCCCCCGAGTCAATCATTAAATCGGTTCAATAGAGGCTATTGCAATTGTCCACCTCTCTTACTTCCAAAGTCTGTCATCCCGCCTGCCCTGAGCGGAGCCGAAGGGACCGGAGCGGCCCGATTTTCTCCTCCGCGCCGAATTGTGGCGCGTCGGGCCGCGCAGTGGAGGGACCTCTCTTCCCCCTCTTTCTCCCCGGGTGCCCCATCCTTGCAGGTTTGCTTCATGCAAGGCGCGTTGTGTGCGTCCCGGATGGGGTTGCGGGAGTGGGTCTTGGGGTTCCCTCTTCCGTCAGGGCACGACTTCAGTCGTGCCGCAAATCGCCCCTAAAACAACCCCCCCAAACTCTTTCCCCCGCCCCGCCTGCCCCGAACTCCGCGCACAAGCTCATCCCGTTTGACGTACACCCACGTGACATATAGACTCACGCCTGCCCTTCGGGGCCTAGACCTGGGCCAAATTCAATCATCCGCAAAAAATCAGGAGAACACATGAGAAAAGTTCTATGGGCCACTCTGTTTGTTGTGTTGCTGTTCAGCGCGCTTCCCAGCTTTGCGCAAAGTCCAAACTATGACGTCGGGCCGGTGTGGCGCGTCACCTACTACCACCTCAAGCCGGCTCAGGGCGACGCGTTCTGGAAAGATTTCCGCGAGAACCTGAAGCCGTTGTATGAAGCGTACAAGAAGGAAGGATTTATCACCGATTACAAAGCCTGGACAAACCTGACGACCGATGGCCCGAACGACTGGGACATTGCCGTGGGAGTCCTGTTTCCGAACTATGCGGCGCTCGACCAGATCGACGCCAAAGCCATGACCATTGTCGTCAAGCACTACGGGTCGCGGGATGCCGCGCTGGAGACCGCAAAGAAACGCAGTGAGATACGCGAAGTGGTGATGAGCAAGTTGGCGCGCGAAGTGATGCCAAAGTAAGACTTGCCCCAATGTTGCAAGCAATCCCCTGTGACCCCGAATGCTCTTCCACAAGGCATTCGGGGTTCCGCGTTTTCAGCAAATCCGGTTCCCGCCTCTTGCTCGTGTAGGGGCCGCCTTCTGCTTGCCCGCCGGAGGAGGGAGGCGCTCCGCTCCTAGGTTTCTCCTGCTTTCCTCCCCTCTGTCATTCCGATCCCGCGCCTTCCGCGGGAGAGGGATCTGCTGTTCTCTCGCCTCCTGATCACTGATAACCGATAACTGATTCCTCTTTCCCACCGGGTGCCCCATCCTTGCGCATTTGGTTTATGCAAGGGTGGGTCTTGGGGTTCTCTCTTCCTCTTTAGGGGGTCGAACATTCACCTGGGATCGCCATTCTCCCGAATGGCGCCTGGCTTTCGCCTATGCCGAACTCCTCCCCCAAAAACAAATCCTCCCAAAATCTTTCCTCCCGCCTTTTGCTTATGTAGTGGCCGGTCTTCAGACCGGTTCCTGGGGTTCGGGTGCCCCATCCTCGGTTTGTGAGGGTGGGTCTTGGGGTGTCCTCTGTCCCTGGTTTTTCCTGTCATCCCGCCTGCCCTGAGCGAAGTCGAAGGGACCGGAACGGCCTGACTTTCTCTTCCACGCCGAATCTTGGCGCGTCAGGCCGCGCAGTGGAGGGATCCCTCCGCCGCCTTAGGGGGTCGGACATTCATACTTGCCCCCGATCTCCTCCTCCCCGACTACTCCCGAAACCTGTTCGAGTGGACTGCGGCGGCACTGGGAAAAAGTTGAAAATCAGCAGTCTAGAAAGTCACAAGGGTCCGGCACCGAAGCCGTTTCAGAAGCCAAGGCTGCGCCACCCTCCGTCGGCCTTATGAACCTTGCGCAGCGTGATTCTTCGGCAGAGCAGGAACCGTGATCGCACCGACATTGAAGGTGACTTGCAGCACCTGATACATTGCCCGCATTTTCAAGGGCGCAGCGGCGAGTGGATTCAAAAAGTCCGTCACTAAAGCGGGTCGCCTACTCTTGAACACTGCATCTCGAAATAACGTAGTCAGCCGCTGATCGACTCCCGCTTCTGCGAGGTCATTGACCTGGCGCACGACGCACACACAATGAGAGTAGCCCATCTTATGAAGAGCGCATACTTTATGTACGCCGTTTGTCAAGAGAAGCTTGTTCTCGACTACCGCGACCTGGATGTAATTTGGGCGGCTCGCAGCGCGAACTACGATCTCAAATTCCCCTTCGCCCGTTTCCCGTACAATCGGCACCGGATGAGCAAACAGATCCCTTCTAGGGCTCGTGAACAGGACCTGATTTCCAGTCACAATCGGCTCAGTAATCTTGCCTTCGGACATAGCAAACAGGAGCTGCCGTTCAATGCTCATCTCCTTGCTTGACGCGCAAACAATTTCGTCGACAAAATCAAGGTCCGCGTTCCATTGAGGCGTTACCAAAGAGGCGATCGGCGCGGCCATGAAGGAGTAATCTGCCACTGCCTCGTAGTACTGCTTATAAGTCCCTCTTCCTTTGATCGCCTGTACTAGGCTGTCCAGACTGCCTGGTAAAACTTCAAGCTGAGCCGGCCCAAGTGACGGGAGGTTTGCCCTATTGCCCTCGAACTGCCGCCACAGTTCCAACGGGTCTGAACCGTCCATCGTCTCGTATGGTTGCTGATGGAAGATTGCATCTGCCTCTGCCTTCAATAGGAAGCCCAACAATACGCCGAACCGCCTCGTGGGCTTAACAATTCTGGTTTGTTCCTCGAGATTCCTAACTTTCGAATCTTGTTCACTCATATCAGTCACCTGCTCACGTCTAAACCCGAAACACTCACCGCTTCATGTCCAAAGCTATCCTCCGGTGCTGGGGAACGTCAGCTCATCTCAAACCATCGGAAGGTCCATTTTGCTACTGCGCTATGCTCACTTCGGCCTTCGTTGGTAGCGGGTACGACCTTCCTTCAACATGGAATTTGAGGTCGTTAGGAGCTATCGTGGAGTGAGTCCAACCTGCTCCCGGCAGGAAAAGATAAATAACTGAAATATGCCAGTCGCCGGGCATGGCCCCCTCCGGGAGATTGCCCGAGACGTGGAAATCAGTTCGTGAGTCGTTCACGGGTTCGCCTGATCCAAGAGCAATCTCCTCATCAGCCGAAACCGGCGAAATGCGGAGGTCGAAATGCGCTCCTTTAGGCAGAGGTGTGTTCAATTTCACATTGAGGGCAATGGGACCGCCTGCTCTGATTGAATCAACCTTTTCCATCTGGACCGCAGCTCTTTCCTGACTGGACGAGACCACCACTGCAATCAAGATGACGGCGCATAGGTAAAGTGACATTCGTGGTTTCATGAATTCCTCCAATCGGCTCGCCTTGTGGTCCGGGGAACTGACTTCCGGGTTCCGGTTCGCGCCGTTTTCCAGAGGCTGCCATAAAGCAAGGCAAATTGCAAAGAAATAATGACATGTAGTTGGTATAACAAACATTTGCGCAGTCTGCCGAACATCTGGTATACACTATGCACAGTGCTTGACCGGAACCTCATTTACCGCGAATTCGGACTGCTCTTGGCCAGCGAGCGCAAGAGAGTTCGCCTCTCCCAAGCGCAGTTTGCTGCTTTAGCGGGGCTATCCCGTACCTCCATTACAAATATTGAGTGCGGCAGGCAGGCTATTCAGCTTCACCAAGTTTTTTCTTTTGCTTCAATTTTGCACATTGAAATTCACCACCTTCTGCCCAAGGAAGCAACACTAAGAACAGTTTCTTCTGTGGCACAGAATAAGAGTGGCGAGCGGACACGTTATTTGGAACAGGCGAAGAGACTGCTGGCAGAGACTAAGAAGCTTTGACCTGAGGGCGGACGTGACTGACAAAGTCGATGAAAAAGTGCGAGAGTTATTAGCGCAGTTTCGTGTGCGGCGACCCCCGGTTCCGGTGGAGCAAATAGCGAAAAAACTAGGCCTGAAGCTGGCTGCAGTACCTGCGGGGGATGATATTTCGGGGGCAATTATACGGAAGGGGATTCGTGTCGTGATCGCCGTGAACACCTCGCATCACCTAAACCGCCAGCGCTTCACTGTTGCACACGAATTGGGACATTATTTCTTTCATCAAGGGTTGGAAGAGCATGTCGACCAGAATTTCAGGATCGCTTGGAGAAACTCCGATTCCTCCAGGGCGATAGACTGGTTGGAGATCGAGGCCAATCGTTTCGCCGCCGAACTACTAATGCCCAGAGAATTCCTTGTTAAGGATCTGGACGCTCTGCAAAGAATAGAAAAGAGGACTGTAGCTCTTCTGGCGAGTAGGTATAGGGTAAGCCCGGAGGCAATGAAATTTCGCCTCACCAACTTGGGAATCACGGGGCCATTCTGAGGGCCATACCGTGTTCGCGCGCGGCGCGGCCTATCGCGCCGGAACAAGTTCCGGTGGCCCCCTTTTGACCCTTTTCCAAACAGGGAGTCCGCTCTCCTCACCGCGTGTCCCCCCGAGTACCAGTTTCGAAACTAGTACCCACAAAATAATAGTAGACAACTGATAAATAATGTGCTATGATCCCCAGGTTATGCTGAGGGAACGCTGCTCTTGTGCCATTTCGGAACGTCCCACCTCCTTTTCTGTTTCTCCTCTTCCTCTGTGCCCTCTATGTTCCTGTCTCTGTGATCTCTGTGTTACCGTCCCTTTTTCTTCTTCTGTAGACTGTAGACTGTCAGCTGTAGACTGCTTTTCTCCCCTAACTCCTTTGTTTCCCCTTGATACAAGCCATTCTCCCGTAACCCCTTTGTTTCCCCTTGATACGCAAAATAGGGGTACACGAGTCTGTGTGGTAACCGGACTTGACGCTGCGTCTATACTGCCGGAGGGAAGGAGCGCAGGATGGCCAATTTTCTGAAGTACAACCCAGAGCAAGCGTATTTGCTGCCACCGACGGTGAG